>Ga0075313_1000079_pt1 | contig 17932 bp, 19 predicted proteins | sample MayberryNE_Catta_3_FD_120051 | JGI IMG/M metagenome (GOLD analysis project Ga0075313, IMG submission 120051) | Natural and restored wetland microbial communities from the San Francisco Bay, California, USA, that impact long-term carbon... | ecosystem: Environmental > Terrestrial > Soil >...
CCTGCCCTCGTCGGCGACTGCGAGTGCCCGTGGTCACCCTGCGAGCGGGACGCGGCGATCGACGGACTCTGCCCGATGTGCCACGACCTCTGCCGGGTCCGCCCGAGATAGGACGCCGGCGATAGGGCTGGCCGGGCCGCTACCGTCCCTGCCGGACCGCGTGGGGTCGCCTCGCGCCCACCCGGAGGAGGTCGAGCATGGCGAACCCCACCTCGACATCCTCGGGATGCTTGCGCAACCACTCACGAGATGTATCGAGGGCGGTCGCGCAACGGCGGGGACCCCGTGCCCCTCGGATCTGACGGAGTAGGTCTGCACGTCCCATGCGCTGTTCCTACCCGTGCTCTCTCGCGAAGAAACGTCGGGGTCTCCCTGATCGGGGATGGGCGAAGAACGCAGGTCTACGGGCACTTCTACCCACCCATCCATCGTGCGAAACGTTAGAACGTGCCCGGTAGCCGACAGAGCCCGTCAGCCTTCGTCGACGACGATCGTCGGCCCCAGCGGCAGCAGGGCATCGAGCTCGGCGAGGGTCTCCGCATCGAGCTCGACGTCGCCCGCGGCGGCGTTCATGTCCACGTGATCGGGATCACGGCTCCCCGCGATCGCCGACGTGACGCCCGGCTGCATGAAGTTCCACGCGAGCGCCAGCTGGGCCGGCGTCACACCCAGTCGCTCGGCGACGGGTCGCATCGCGTCGACCAGGGCGAGGGCGCGCTCACGCTGCTCGGGCACGAAGAGCTCGGACCAGGTGTCACCGCCGGGAGCGCGATGGTCCCCTTCCTCGAACGTGGTGTCCATCGTGATCGCGCCGCTCAGCATGCCGTACCCGAGGGGTGCGTAGGTCACGACGCCCGTGCCGACCTCGCCGCACCAACGGATCAACTCCCGCTCGGACAACGACACCATGGAAAACTCCTGCTGCGCCGAGTCCACGTGTCGGATCGCCTCGCACCGCTCGATCAGCTCGCGGTCGAAGTTCGAGACGCCCAGGTACCGGACGAGCCCCTCCTCGACGAGACCTGCCATCGCCCCCCACGTCTCCTCGATCGGCACGCCGGTGTCGTCGGGCCAATGGAGCTGATAGAGATCGATGCGGTCGGTGCCGAGGCGACCGAGGCTGCGTCGGCAGGCGCCGGCGACCTCGTCGGGCTTGAAGCCCGACCCCCACGGTCCGGGTGCCACCTTCGTCGCGATCAGCACATCGTCGCGTCGACCGTTCACCGCTCGACCCACCAGCTCCTCGGACCGTCCCTCCCCGTAGCGCTCGGCCGTGTCGATCCAGTCGATGCCGACGTCGAGCGCTCGCCGGATGGCAGAGAGGATCTGCTCCTGCGGAGGGGCCACACCCCACTCCGACCCCATGCCCGCTTCCCACGCTCCGTACCCGATCGCGGACAGCTCCGGTCCCTGCGAACCCAACCTTCTCTTCAACATGGGCGCTCCCACCTCTCGAGGACGAGTCGGACGATATCGTTCCAGGTCGGCCCGTGAGCGGCGGCGCCGTCGGTGGGCATCCTCCCGCTGTGCTTTCATGGTCGGCGCACATGGAACCGGGCCGAGCCATCATCGTGGACGCCCTGGCCGCGGCCGACACCCGCCCGTCGCGACTCGAGATCTACGACCGCGACATCGGCGTCAGGCTGCTCCACCAGGACCCCGTCTCGGGAGCCGAGCACTACCTGATCCGCTACCCGGCCGGCCTGAAGACCCGCAGGCATCGGCACACCGCCTCGCAGACGATCGTGGTGCTCGAGGGACGGCTGGCCGTGAACGGCCGGATCGTCGGTCCGGGTGCGTACTGCCATCTCGCGCCCGGCGAGCCGATGGTCCACGCTCCCGCCGACGACGAACCCTGCACGTTCGTGAGCATCTTCGACGGGCCCGTCGACGCCGAACCGCTCGACGAGGGCTTCTGAGGGCGCGCGTGACACGATGGCACGATGCGGACGACGATCGTCGCGGTGACGTGCCTCGGTCTGATGGCCGTCGCCTGCGATACGCGGGAGGCGCCCGCGCAGCCGGGTGAAGCCGGTCACGGCGTATCGTTCACGACCTCGTCGGGGGGAAGCGCGCGGCTCGACGTTCGCATCGCCGACTCCGACGCAGAACGCGCGCGCGGGCTGATGGGTGTCGAGCACCTCGGCGAGCACGAGGGCATGGCCTTCGTGTTCGACGAGCCGACCACCGGCAGCTTCTGGATGAAGGACACCCTGATCCCCCTCTCGATCGCGTTCGTCGACGGGTCCGGCACGATCGTGACCGTCCGGGAGATGGAGCCGTGCACGAGCGACCCCTGCCCGACCTACGGGGCCGACGCCCCCTACGTGCTGGCCGTCGAGGCGAACGCAGGGTTCTTCGAGCGAACCGGCGTCGGCGTCGGCGACCGCGCCGAGCTCGAGGAGGCCGGTCGTGCCTGAGCCGATCCAGGAGTGCCTGCTCTGCACCGCGGAGCGCATCACCGACTGGCTGCACGAGGACGAGGACTGCTGGATCGCCGAATGCATCGTCTGTCGCACGCCGATGGTCGTCTGGCGCACGCACGGCCTTCCGGAACCCGAGCGCGAGGCGCGCCTGCTCGCCCACCTCGAACGCGTCGCCGCCCAGCGCTACGGCGACGAGGGGTACTACGTCGACCCCGAGCGGCGGCGCATCCCCGACCACTGGCACGCGCACGCGCGACCCGCCGGCGGCTTCTTCGACGAGAAGAGCGACCTCTTCGGGAAGTACTGAGCGATCAACGGGGCGAGGTGCGGCGCAGGAACCGGTCGAACTGCGGCACCGTGAAGGCGGTCAGCCCCCGCTTCGGCGCGAAGAGCAGGCCCTTGTCGATCAGCCGGGCCCGGGTCTCGGCGACACGTGAGACCGGCCGACCGAGCCGCTCGGCGACGGCGCTCGCCCGCTGCGGCTCCCCGCCGAGCTCCGCCAGCGCTCGCAGGTAGGTGAGCTCGGCCCCCGTGGCTCGCTCGAGCCGGGTCCCGAAGAAGTCGTCGTCGAGCTTCGCCTCGACGATCGCCTGTGCCTCGACCGCCTCGATCGGTCCGATCGGCGACCGCTCCGCCCGGTCCCAGAGCACGCGGCCGTACTCCTGGATGAAGTACGGGTATCCCTGGGTGTACTCGAGCACGGTGCGGACCGCGCGCGGATCGATCTCGACCTCGAGCTCACGTGCGGGGTCGACCAGGGCATCCTCGGCCGCGCGGTCGTCGAGGGGGCCGAGCCTCGGGAAGCGGAAGAGCCGCTCCGCGTAGGACTTCGCCTCGCCGGCCAGGCGCGCCAGCTGCGGCAGCCCGGCCCCCACCAGCGTGATGGGCAGCTGACGCTGGACCGTCTTGTGCAGTGCGGCGATCAGCGCCTCGAACGACTCCTCGTCGAGGAATTGGATCTCGTCCATCAGCACGACGACACCCCGCTCGTGCTCCTCGGCCGCCTCCCCGAGCGCGACCAACACGTCGGTCAGGTCCTCGCCGAGGTCGCCGCTGTCGGCCCGGCCGGCGAGCGGCTCGAGGTCGAGGCTGCCCGTGACCGATCCCTCGGTGGAGACGGTGAGCGAGAAGGACTGCAGGATGCGCCCCGCCCTGCGCGCTCGCTCCTTCCAACGCTCCCTGGGCGCGATCTCGAGGAGCGCCCGCTTGGTGAGGTGCGCCATACGGTCGGTGAACCGAGTGGTCCTCGTGATCTCGGTCTCGACCGAGACCCAGCCCGCCGCGATCGCCCGTTCCTGGAACGCGCCCAGCAGCACGGTCTTGCCGACGCCCCGCAGGCCCGTCACGAGCAGCGACTGCTCGGCGCGGCCCCGTTGCAGCCGGGCGAGCAGGATCTCGAACGCCTCGAGCTCGTCGTCACGCCCGACGAGGGCGGGCGGCTTCGCCCCGGCGTTGGGGGTGTACGGGTTGAGCCGAGGATCCACGCCCGGATCCTACCGTTGTTCTCAGAAGTTCTCAACTATCGAGAAGGCCTGCGAACTTCAGGAAGGAGCGGAACCGGTCGCATACCGGCGCTCCGCTGCCGAGCGGCCGATCTCCGCGGCGACCACCACGGCGACCGAGACCGCCAGCACCACCGACGAGACGGCCAGGAGCTGCGGCAGCTGGCTCGGCACCCGAAGCTGTGCGAACAGGTACACCGGCCACGTCGGCGACTCCCCCGCCAGGAACGAGGCGATCGCGAATTCGTCGAACGAGAGCGTGAACGCGACGAGGAACGACGACACCAAGGCCGGCATCAGGAGCGGAAGGGTCACGCGCCGGAACGCCTGCGACGGGCTCGCCCCGAGATCCTTCGCCGCCTCTTCGAGGTCCACGCTCAATCGCTCGAGCAGGGGCATGGTCGTGAGCACCGTGTAGGGCAGCGAGACCACCACGTGCCCGATCACCACCGCATGCAGCCCGAGCCCGATGTAGGAGCCGGTCGTCTCGGTGAGGAACGTGTCGACGGCCGTGAAGATCACGAGCAGCGCGATGCCGAAGACGACGTAGGGCACGACCAGCGGCGAGAAGATGAGCGCGGAGACCCCAGACTTCCCGAAGAACCGGCGTCGCAACAGCGCGAACGACGCAGCGATGCCCAGGCACACCGCGATCGCGCTCGAGACGGTCGCGACGATCGCGCTCCGCTCGAGCGACCGCAGGATCTCGGGGTTCGTGAAGAACCGTCGGTACCAGTCGAGCGTGAACCCGGCGAGCGGGAAGCTCACGTCGCCGTCGTTGAAGGAGAACACCGCGAGGATCACGATCGGCGCGTAGAGGAACAGCACCAGCAACCCGAAGAACAACCCGAGCGAACGGCGCGCGCCCGGTGAGGTCGCGACCTCGGTCACGTCGCGATCTCCCGCAGCCGGAGGAACCGTCCGAACACGGCCATCAGCAGCGCCACGACCGCGAGCAGGAACAGCGCGAGGGTCGAGCCCGTCTGCCAGTCCAGACCGCGCGTGAACAGGTCCTGCACCGCGTTGCCGTACATGTACCCGCTCGTGCCTCCCACGAGCAGCGGCGTGACGAACTCCCCGATCGTCGGGATGAACACGAACAGGAACGCCGCGAACACGCCCGAGAGGCTGAGCGGCAGCGTGACCCGGACGAACGTGCGCCAACGGCTCGCGCCGAGGTCACCCGCCGCCTCGAGCAGGCTGGGGTCGAGGTTGTTCAGGCTGACGAACACGGGCAGGGCCACGAACGGCACCCAGATGTAGGCGAGCACCAGCATCACGGTGAACTGGCTGTACAGGAGCCACTCGATCGGCCGATCGGTGAGGCCCACCCACTGGAGGAACGAGTTGATCACCCCGGCATCGCCGAGGATCACCTTCCATGCGAGCACGCGCAGCAGGTAGCTCGTCAGGAACGGCGCGATGATCAGCAGCACCAGCACGTATTTCCGCCGGCCGACACACAGCGCCAGGAAGTACCCGACCGGGTAGGCCACGAGCACCACGACCGCCGAGACCGTGAGCGACATGCGGATCGACTTCCAGAACAGGCCCATGTACACCGAGCCGCCGGTGAGCAGCCGCTCCCAGCTCGAGAGCGAGACCACCCCGGTGTCCGTGGGGAACAGGCCGACCGCGCCGACGCTGTAGGCGGCGACGAACCCGACCGGGATCACGAAGAACAGCAGCAGCCAGAGCAGCGGACCTGCGAGCAGGCCCGCCGTGGCGCGCCGCTCCCGTCGACGCCACCCCCGGTCGGCGATCGTCACCTCGTGGGTCGCCGCCATGCGCTACGCCCGCCTCGGTGGCGAGCTCAGGCCGCCTGCACCTCGCTCCAGTACTGCTGGTACACGCTGCGCCGCGGGATGCGCGTCTCGGGGTGCGCGTTCGGCTCGTCGAGCACGGTCGGGTCGTCGAGCCCCAGCGCTTCCCGCACGCCGTCGGGCACCACCGAGAGGTCGGCCTCGGTGTTCGTGTGGCCGTAGTAGTAGTACGCGAGCAGGAACTCCGCCGCCTCCTTGCTCGCCCACGAGTCCACGTACTCGTGCGCGTGCCGATAGTTCTGGGAGTCCGCGAACAGCCCGAGCCCACAGACCCACGAGATGCGACCCTCCTTCGGCTTCATGTAGAGGTAGTTCATGCCGGCGGCGTCGGCGTAGCCGACCGTGTCGGGCCACGCGTAGCCGGCCCACACCTCGCCCTTCTTGAACGCGAGCCAGAAGTCATAGGACTGGTTCCAGTAGAAGCGCACCAGGCCCTTCTTCGAGATCAGGAAGTCGCGGACCTCGGTCAGCTCCTCGTCGGTCATCTCCCAGGGGTTCTCGATGCCGAGGTAGTACGCGGCCACGACCATCATGTTCAGCGTGTCGATCCAGGAGATCTTGCCCTTGTACCGCTCGTCGAACAGCACGCCGAACGACTCGTCGCTTCCGTCGACGTGGTCGAGGTTGACGAGCGGCGCGATGAAGCCCCAGTCGAGCGGCACGAAGTACTGCTGGCCGTCGAACTGCCCGGCCGTCATGAGCTTGGGGTTCAGCGACGAGAAGTTCGGGATCAGCGAGGTGTCCCACGGCTGGAGCACCTCGAGGTCGACCCAATCGCCGTAGCGGTACCCACAGGGGTGGGCGACGTCGTACCGGGCGCCGGCGACGACCTTCGTGTACGCGGAGTCGTCGTTCTCGAACAGCGAGAACTCCGGCGTGTCGCCCGTGGCCTTGGCGTACTGCCCCCAGAGGAACTTCTTCTCCTCCTTCGGGTAGTAGTCGCCGTTGCCGTACCCCGACCAGTCGAAGACCTGCAGCCCGCCCGGCTCCTCCTCGATCGGCGGGAACGACGGCTGGGCCGAGCCCTGGGAGCCCGTCGAGGGCTGGTCCGCCTCTCTGCACGCCGCGAGCACGCCTGCCATGCTCACGGCCATGCCCGTCGCCCCCGCGTATCGCAGGAAGTCGCGCCTGCCAACCGGTCTGGTGAAGCGCTTTTGCGCCATGGTCGTTCTTCCCCCTCGTCTGCGGGCGCCGGGTGACGGCCCGTATCATGCGGCAGGAATCCGGCCGGAGCAAGGCAGGCCGGCCGTCGCCTCGCAGGTGGGAACGCCATGGCTCGAACGGCTCCATCGATCGCGCTCGTGCTGGCGCTGTGCGCGCTCGCCGGGTGTGCCGCCGACCCGGCCCCCGCCGACGGCGGAACGCCCGGCGGTGGCGGCAGAGCGGTCGTGCTGCCGGCCTCGGCGCTCCCGGGCATGACGAGCGACCGCTCCTCGGTCGACGTCGATGGCCTGACGACCGAGGTGACCCACCCCGAGGAGCTCCGGGGCCTGTTGGAAGAGGCGGGGTTCTCGTCGGCCGAGCAGCGTTCGTTCGGCGGCGGCACCGGCGCGTTCTCGCGCGTGCTCGCCCGCGGGTTGACGTTCGACAGCAGCGCGGGTGCGGCGTCCTACGTCGCGTGGTTCGCCGAGAACGCACACGAGGAGATCCTCACGTCCCGGCGCATCTCACCGGCCGACGTGCCGAGCGGTGTGGTCGTGTTCCGCCATCGGCCCGATGCGTGCTGCCACAACGACGTGCCGGCCTACATGGCCGCGTGGCAGCATGGCTCGTCCGTGCTCTACCTGCACGTCGGCGGACGCCGGGCGAACACCCGAACGTTCGTGGAGCTGATCGAGACCTACGATCGGGAGGTGTGACGCGCTCGACGAGCGCACGACGATCGCTGCCGGCTCTCGATCACCGCGATCGTTCGGGAAGCGTCGAGGGGCCGACGTTCGTGCGCAGCCACCCGGCGATCGGCTCGGACCGCTCCAGGAACTCGACGACTCGATCCTTGGCTCTGGGTGTGCCGAGCCACGCGCCGGCCGGCCAGTCGCGCCACGTGACGAGCCCCTTGTACCGCAGTAGGTCGATGCGGGGATGGTCCCTCGGGTACCCGCGCGGGGCGGTCTTCAGCACCCCGTGGCCCTCGACCTGGATGCCCGCCGCCTCGACCTCGGCGACGAGGCCGGCGAGGGCGTCTCCAGCCCGATCGTCGTCGACCGCCGCCCGGTAGCGCTCGAGCTGGTCACTGGCCATCTCCCACATGCCGCACCCCGCGCCGAGCCCGTCGGCGGACAGCTGCAGGTATCCCGGGCCGATCGTGGCTCCCATGTGCGTCTTGTACGGGGACTTGTCGCGGCTGAAGCGGACGTCGCGATACGGACGGAAGATCCGTCCTTCGCCCCACCGTGGCTCGAGCTCGGCGAGCAACTCCTCCATCGGGGCACGCACGAGCTGCTCGTAGACGGGCTTGTTCCGCTGCCAGTACGCCTTCGAGTTGTCCGCCGCGAGCCCGTCGAAGAACTCGAGGGCCTCCGCCTTCCATCCACGGAACGCCATCACGTCATCCGTGCGGCTCCGGATCGTGCCATCCGCCGTCGCCGGCGATCAGCTCGTCGGCTTCGGCGGGGCCCCACGACCCGGGCCGGTACGTGAACAGCGGGGTCGCGTCGTCGAGGATCGGATCGACGACGCGCCACGACGCCTCGACGACGTCTTGGCGTGAGAACAGCTCGGCGTCGCCGTCCATCGCGTCGGTGAGCAGGCGCTCGTAGGCCTCCATGCTCTCCCCGGGCTGATGGTGCGCCACGAGGTCGACGTCCTCGCCGCGCATCTCGTCGCCGGGCACCTTCGTCCGGGCCGACAACGTGATGCCCATGTCCGGCCCCAGCCGGAACACCACGTGGTTCGGGTGCCCCGGGCGCGGCTCGCCGAAGACGTCGCGCGGCGGCCGCTTCAGCTCCACGAGCACCTCGGTCGCGGTCATGGGCAGACGTTTCCCCGCGCGGATGTAGAACGGAACGCCGGCCCATCGCCAGCTCTCGACCTCGAGCCGGACGGCGACGTAGGTCTCGGTGCCGGAGTCGGCCGCCGCGCCGTCGGCGTCGCGGTAGCCTGCGAACTGCCCCCGCACGACGTCGCTCGGGCGGAGCGGCCGGATCGATTCCAGCAGGCGCACGCGCTCGCCGAGGAAGACGTCGCGGTCCGAGCCCGCCGGCGGGTCCATCGCCACCAGCGCCATCACCTGGAGCAGATGGTTCTGCACGACGTCGCGGATCGCGCCGACGCGATCGTAGAACCGCTCCCGGCCGCTCAGCCCGAACCCCTCGGCCATCGTGATCTGCACGCTGTCGACGTAGTGCCGGTTCCAGAAGGGCTCGAGGAACGTGTTCGCGAACCGGAAGTAGACGAGGTTCTGCACCGGCTCCTTGCCGAGGAAGTGATCGATGCGGAAGATCGACCGCTCCGCGAACACCGAGGTGACGACGTCGTTGAGCTCCCGGGCCGACGCGAGGTCGCGGCCGAACGGCTTCTCCACGACGACGCTGCCGTCGGCGCATCCGATCCGGTCGAGCTGCCGGACCACCGTTTCGAACAGCGACGGCGGGATCGCCAGGTAGTGGAGCGGGCGGCGGCGGTCGTCGAGCGAGGCCTTCAGCCGGTCGAACGTGTCGGGCTCGGTGTAGTCGCCGTCGACGTAGCGCAGGCGCGACGCCAGCTTCCGGAACGAGTCCTCGTCGAAGTCCGGTCGGTGCTCGAGCGCACCGCGCACGTGGGCGATGAACTTCTCGAGGTCCCAGCCCGATCGCGCCACGCCGACGACGGGGACCTCGAGGTTCCCCCGAAGCACCATCGCCTGCAGGGCCGGGATGATCTTCTGCTCGGCCAGGTCGCCCGTGATGCCGAAGATCACGAGCGCGTCGGCGCGATCGTGCTCGTTCATCGCTCGGCCCCCGCTCGTTCCTCGCCGACACCTTCCCGCACCGCCGGAACGATCTTCTCGGCGAACGACACCAGCGAGGCGTCGAGGGGACCCTCGAACGCGGCCACGAACGCATCCATCCGATAGGTGGTCGCGAGCTCGGTGAGCTCGTCGACCCACCGATCGACGGGGCCGTCGAGGAAGCCGTTCGACGGGCCGTCGGTGATGCGACCGAACACGTTGTAGATCCGCAGCACCGCGCCCGGATCACGTCCCGCGGCCGCGGCGCCCTCGTCGATGCGTCGGTGCATCTCGCCGAGCCGGTCGGGCGTCGCCCACGACGAGGACGGGACCCACCCGTCGGCGAGCCTTCCGGTGAGCCCGAGCATCCTCGGCCCGCCCGCTCCGAGCCAGATGCCGATCGGGTGGGCGGGCCGAGGTCCGGGGTGGACGCCGCTCAGCGAGTGGAACCGTCCGTCGAACCGCACCGCCCGCTCCCCGCTCCACATCAGCCGGATCACGGCGATCGCCTCCTCGAGCGCGTCGACGGCCTCCCCGGGCGTGCGCGCCGGTCCGCCCATCGCCTCGATCGCCTCCCAGAACGCCCCGGCGCCGAGGCCGAGCTCGACACGGCCGCCCGTGATGAGGTCGAGCGACGCGGCGGACTTCGCCAGCACGGCCGGCTGTCGCAGCGGCAGGTTGGCCACGTCGGGGAACAGGCTGATCCGGCGGGTCTCGACCCCGAGCGCCGACAGGAGCGTCCACGTGTCGAAGAAGCGCCGCTGGTACGGGTGGTCCTGGATACCGAGCAGATCGAGCCCGAGATCCTCGGCGAGCCGGACCTGCCGGGCGAGCTCGACGTAGTCCTCGGCGACCGGCGTCAAGAAGTAGCCGAACCTCACCGGGCCAGGTAGCCGCCGTCGACCGGGTAGTAGCTGCCGGTCACGAACGAGGCCGCGTCGCTCGCGAGCCACGCGACCAGCTCCGCGACCTCCTCGGACGTGCCGAGCCGGCCGAGGGCGTGCAGGCCCTCGAGGAACGCGAGCGCCTCGGCGTCCATCGAGGATTCCACGAGCGGGGTTCTGATGAACCCCGGGCCGACGGCGTTCACCCGGATGCCGTCGGCCGCGTGCTCGAGCGCGGCGTTCTTCGTCAGGCCGAGGACTCCGTGCTTCGCGCTCACGTACGCGACGGAGTTCGCGAAGCCGACCGATCCGAGGATCGACGCCATGTTGACGATGGACCCGCCTCGGCGTTCGCGCATGGCGCGGATCTCCTCGCGGGCGCAGTAGAAGACCCCGTCGAGGTTCACCGACATCACCGTTCGCCAGCCGTCCACCGGATAGTCGCCCGTGGCGGCGCTCGCCCCGCCGATGCCGGCGTTGTTCACCCCGATGTCGAGGCCGCCGAACTCGCCGACGGCGGTGGCGACCATGCCCTCGACCGCCGCAGGATCGGTGACGTCGACCGAGGCGGCGACAGCGACGCCGCCGTCGGCCGTGATGGCTTTGGCCACGCCCTCGGCCTGGCCCTCGTCGATGTCCGCGACGAGCACCTTCGCGCCGCGCGCCGCCATGAGGCTGGCGCAGGCCTCACCGATGCCCGATCCGGCACCGGTCACCACGGCGACCCTGTCGGTCAGTTCGATGGTCGCGCTCATCACGCTCTCCCCTTATCCCCTTCGTCGGATGTATCCAACCTACCCGCGCGGCGAAGAACGTGCGGTACGACGCGCGGTGGCCGAATATGGGTAGCCTCGATCCCCCGGCCCCGACGTTGGATCCGAACGAAAGAGAGAGACCGATGGACCAGATCGACACGAAGCCGGCCGCTCGGGAACCGTCGCGGCGGCGGGTGCTCGATCGGTTGCGGCTCCGGTTCCGCGACCCGGCGCTGGAGTCGGCGTACCGTGCCGATCGGTTCCGCCACCAGCTGGGGAACATCCGCTTCGCCTTCCTGGCCGGCATCGCCCTCTGGATCTCGTGGGGTCTGCTCCTGCGTCCCTACATCCTCGCCCTGTCCGAGCTGAGGCTGGACCGGATCATGCGGTGGGGGGTCTTCATCCCGATGCTGCTCATCGGGCTCGCGCTGACGTTCACGCCCTTCTTCCACCGGATCTGGGAATGGGTCGCGGTCGTCATCGCGACGGCGACGATCGTCGCGTGGGTGTACTACACCTCGAACATCCAGACGCTGCCCGCGGAATACGGGTACGTCGGGATCATCCTGATCACGGCGTTCACCTACACGCTCCTGCGCCTGCGGTTCGTGCTGGTCCTGCTGATCACGCTGATCGGCATCGGCGCATACCTGCCGTACGCCTTCGTCACCCGGTACATCGCGCCGGTCAGCGGGGTCCTGGCGTCGCTCTATCTCATCTCGTTCGGGTTCCTCGGCGGGCTGGCCGCGCACCGGATGGAGCGGTTCACGCGGACGCTGTTCCTGCGGGAACGTCAGCTCGACCACGAGCGCCTGCGATCGGACGACCTGCTCCTGAACGTGCTGCCGCGGGTCGTCCTAGATCAGCTCAAGGTCACGCCCGGGAAGCGGATCGCGCAGGCGTTCGACGAGGTGACGGTGATCTTCGTCGACGCGGCCGGATCGACCCAGCAGGCGGCTCGCAGCTCGCCGGGCGAGTTCGCCCAGACCTTGGACGAGCTCTTCAGCCGGTTCGACGAGATCGCCGACCGGCACGGCCTGGAGAAGGTGAAGACGATCGGCGATGCGTACATGGCCGTCGCCGGCGCCCCCGTCGCCGTGGTCGACCACGCGGGAGCCGCCGTCGCGATGGCCCTGGAAGTCGTCCGGGAAGCCGGCGCGGTCCGCTGGCCGTCGGGCGACCGGATCGTCGTCCACGGCGGCGTCGCGACCGGGCCGGCCGTCGCCGGCGTGATCGGGCGTCGGAAGTTCGCCTACGACCTGTGGGGCGACACCGTCAACGTCGCCAGCAGGCTGGAGGAACAGGGAGAGCCGGGCGAGATCCTGGTGTCGGAGGCCACGGCCGCTCGACTGCAGGACCGCTACGAGTTCGGGCCCGTCCGCATCTTCGACCTGAAGGGCAAGGGCCGCACGCCCGCCCGGGCTCTCCTCGGACGTAGCTCCGACGTCGCGATCGAGGTGCCGTCGACGTGAGGCGGCCCGGCCTCGGTCTCGCGGCGGCCATCGTCGCGGCGAGCACGCTCACGGCGAGCTGCGTCAGCTCCATCTCACCCGGAACCGGGGGTCCGTCGCGCGAGAGGACGATCGTCGTCGGAGTGTCCGGCGCCTTCGCCGAGAACCAGCTCGTCGCGGAGATGTACGCGCAGGTCCTCGAACACGCCCGGTACACGGTGCAGCGGGAGTTCGCCCTGCTCTCTCGCGAGAGCTCCCAGAGCGCGTTGGAGTCCGGCCGGATCGATCTGAAGCCCGAGTACCTCTCGTCGCTGCTCCTGTTCCTCGACCCCAACGCGGAACCGTCCGGCGATCCGGCCGACGTCGCCAGGCAGGTCGGCGAGCGTCTCGGCGCGATCGGGATCACGCTGCTCACGCCATCGCCGGCCGAGGACACGAATCAGTTCGTGGCGAACGAGAAGACGGCGCAGGCCTTCGACCTGACCACGCTGAGCTCGCTCGCCGGCGTCGCCGACCGGCTGACGATCGGGGCACCGCCCGAGTGTCCGCTTCGGCCCTTCTGCCTGCCCGGGCTCCGCGACGTCTACGGCATCCTCTTCGAGGACTACGTGCCGCTGGATGCCGGAGGACCGGAGACCGTGGCCGCGCTCAACTCCGACGAAGTGCAGATCGGATTGATGTTCTCGACGGATCCGCGCATCGAGGAGAACGGGTTCATCCCGCTCCTCGACGACAAGGACCTGCAGGACGCGGAGAACATCACGCCCGTGATCCGGACGGAGAAGCTGAACGCCGAGGTGCGGCGGGTGCTCGACGAGCTGAGCGCCCGGCTCACCAGCGACACGGTGACCGAGCTGGTCGGGAAGGTCGTGATCGACGAACAGGACGTGACCGTCGTCGCGCAGAGGTTCCTCGCCTCCAACGGCCTCGTCTAGCGCGCATCACCCCCGTCCGTGCCCGATCGACCTCCCGTTCGGGGACCACCATCCGACGATGACTTCGTGGCCCCCCGGGCCGGGCGGGCATGGGTTCACTCACCCTCCGAGGAAGCCGTACCAGACGAGCCCCGCGAGCGCACTCGCTCCGATCACGGGCAGCACCTTCCAACGGAAGCGCCACAGCCCGATGAACGCGACCGTGGCGGTGGCCGTCGCGAAGACATCGATGCTCGCCCATTCGGGCGACGGCACGTCGAAGCGGCCGAGGAGTCGCGCCGCGCCGACCCGATCGAACAGCGTCGCGATCGCGAAGGTCACGGCGAGGTTCCCGATGACACCGACGACCGCGGCCGTGACGGACTGGAGCGCTGCAGCCAGGCGGTGGTTGCCTCGGAGCGTCTCGATGTAGGGGGCGCCCAGGAAGATCCAGAGGAAGCACGGAGCGAAGGTCGCCCACACAGCGATCAGGGCGCCGAGCGAGCCGGCGACGAGCGGGTCGAAGGAGCCAGGGCTCTGATACGCGCCGACGAACCCGACGAACTCCACCACCATGATCAACGGGCCTGGGGTGCTCTCGGCAAGCCCCAGCCCGATCACCATCTGGCCGGGAAGCAGCCATCCGTAGGTCTGAACCGCGGCGACGTTCAGATAGGCGAGCACGGCGTAGGCACCGCCGAACGTCAGGAGCGAGGCGCGTGAGAAGAACCAGCCCATCTCGGTGAGCGTGTGCGCGCCGCCGAGCAACGTTGCCACGATCGCGATCGGCACGAGCCATGCGGCGAGCCCGACGATCAGGATCGTGACGGCCCTCCTCGTCGATGGCACCGTGTGGGTTGCGCGTGGGGCGTCGTCATTGATCGCGATGCGCTCGTGCTCCTCGAGCTCCCGGGCGACTCCGACCTCGAACAGCTCCGGGCGCCACGCCCCGCCGGCGAAGCCGATCGCGAGGGCCGACAGAACGATCAGTGGGAAGGGAACGTGCACGACGAAGATGGCGACGAACGCCGCGATCGCCACGCCCGCCATCAGGCCGTTGACGAGCGTCCGCGACCCGATGCGGATCATGGCAGCTGCGACGATCGCGATCACGGCCGGAGCCAGGCCCGAGAAGACGGCGCTCACCCACGTGACGTCGCCGTGGACCGCATAGAGCCAGGACAGCCCGAACATCACGAAGACGCTTGGGAGGACGAACATGACGCCGGCGATGAGGCCGCCCCTGACCCTATGGAGGAGCCAGCCGACGTAGATCGCGAGCTGCTGCGCCTCCGGCCCAGGGAGCAACATGCAGAAGTTCAACGCGTGGAGGAAGCGGCCATTCGAGACCCATCCACGCTGTTCGACGATCTCCTCGTGCATCAGGGCGATCTGGCCCGCTGGGCCACCGAAGTTGATGAATCCGAGCCTGACCCAGAAGCGGGCTGCGTCCCCGAAGGGAACACCGTGATCGGGCTCGTCCATCGGCACCGTTCGGAGTCTATGTGGCGAGCCCGGCTCCTCGGTCGTGGCGGACCTTCTTAGATGACGCCGTGCCAGCGCTCCGTGTGTTGAGCATGTGAGGGCAGGTACGTGCCAGCCCGGTAGTGCTCGTCGTAGAAGTCCGTGTCGATGTGGTGGGCCTGGACGAAGCCCGGCAGCATGATCGTGCTCCGAGTGCCGGGGAACTTCCCGAACTTCTCGAAGATGTAGGTGGCCACCTCGGCCATGCAGTCCACGAACTCACGCGACTACACACCTTCCTGCGAACTCCTCGGCCAGGGCGGATGGCAGTTCCCTTCCCGGCCAAGGCGAGGGTGCTCGACAGAAGGGTGTCCAGCCTGATCGCCCAGCGGTGTCTTCTTGCAGCCTCCTCGGGTCAACAGACCTGCTCCAACCACCCAGGGAAACGGCGAGGCTCCTCGGTTCCGGGGGGAGGAGTCGAACCTCCATCAAGGGCTCCAAAGGCCCGTGTCTTGCCGTTAGACGACCCCGGATCGCTGTCCGGCCTGGATTATCCCGCGTCGGGCGCCGGGGCGACGGCCCTCGGTGGTTCGCCGACGACGATCGAACCCGGCACCGCCTGCGCCAATGCTTCCGCGTGAGCGATGTGTCGTGCCAGGGCGGCGACCGTCGGTCCGCTCCCGCTCATGACCGCCCCCAGCGCCCCCGCCTCGAGGAACGCCTCGTGCACGTCGGCGATCTCGGGATGGCGAGCGGCCACCGGCGGCTGCAGATCGTTGAAGAGCGCGTCGCCGAGCAGCTCGACGTCGCCGGTCTCGAGCGCGGCGACCAACACTCCCGGGTCGGGTCCGGTCGCGGGCGTCTCGTCCCACCAGGCATACGCATCGGCCGAGCGCACGCCGAGGTCGAACGGTCGGAGCACCCACCAGGTGCTCGCGGCATGCACGGCGGTGAGACGTTCGCCGCGGCCGGTGGCGAGCACGGGCTCGCCCGCGAGCATCGCGGGGACGTCCGACCCCAGCTCCGCACCGATCTCGAGCGCCGCCTCCCGGCCGAGGCCGCACCCCCAGACCTCGTCGGTCGCGAGCAGCGCGGCGGCGGCGTCGGCGCTTCCTCCCGCGAGACCGGCCGCGACCGGGATGCGCTTGTCGATGCGGAGCTCGATGCCCGCGTCCGAGGTGCCACGTCCGGTCCGCCGGGCCAGCGCCTCGACCGCGCGGCCGGCGAGGTTGTCGCCGAGCCCCGTCTCCACCGCGCGAGCCAGCTCGCGATCGCCGTCGACGTGCAGCGTGCGCACACCCGGCGGAGCCTGGGTCGCGGTGACCACGTCGTGCAGGGAGATCGGCAGCACGAGCGTCTCGATGTCATGGAAGCCGTCGTCGCGGCGGCCGAGCACGCGCAGGAAGACGTTGATCTTCGCGTGAGCCCGGCGTGTGATCGCGCGAGCCGCCGCGGTCATGCTGGCACCCGCTCGGCGATCGCTGCGAAGGCCTCGAGCCCGAGCTCCTCGGGCCGCGCGTTCGGTGCGACGCCGGCGGCGGCGAGGGCCGCGTCGGCGTCGGCACCGTCGAGACCGAGCCGGCGGAGCGCATTGCGCATCGTCTTGCGGCGCTCCGCGAACGCCTCGTCGACGACGCGCCAGAGCGACGCCTCGCTCGCGTCGACGGGCGGGTGCTCGAGCCGGTCGAGGCGCACGACGACCGAGTCGACGTTGGGCATCGGCCAGAACACGACCGCCGGAACCCTGCGCGTGAGGACCCCGCGCACACGGTACGCGACGCGCAGGCTGACGGCGCCGAAGTGCTCGTCGCCCGGTGAGGCCGTGAGCCGCTCCCCCACCTCGCGCTGCACCATCACGACGCACCGATCGACGGCGGGCACCTCGATGAGCGTGTCGAGCACGAGCGGCACGGCGATGTTGTACGGAAGGTTGGCGCAGAGCGTCCACGGCGGGCCCGCCCCCGTCAGCTCGTCGCGCCACCGCGGCTTCATCGCGTCCGCATGGATCACCCGGACCGACGGCAGCCCGGCGGTCACCTCCCGCAAGGCGGGGAGGAGCGCCCGGTCGAACTCGACCGCGAGCACGTCGGCTCCCGTGGCGGCGAGGGCGACCGTGAGCGACCCGAGGCCGGCCCCGATCTCGACGAGCCGGTCGCCGGCGGTCACGCCGGCGTCCGACGCGATCGCCCGCGCGAGGTTGGGATCGATCAGGAAGTGCTGACCGAGCGACTTCGAGGGACGGATGCCGTGGCGATCGGCGAGGTCGCGGATCGCTCGGGCGCCGAGGCCGGTGCCGGGGCCCGACCGGGAGTCGGGCTCGGAGCGAGGGCCGGGGCCGGGGCCGGCGGCGCCCCCCGAGCCGCCGCCGGTCCCGAGATCTCCGTCACCAGGAGAGCTGGACGTCGAGGACCCCGGCGCCGAGCGGCTGGAGGACGGCGAACGCCTCCGGCGAGAGGTCGATGACCCTTCCCGGTCCGAACGGTCCCCGGTCATTGATCGTGACGGTAACCGAACGACCCGTCTCGTCGTCGGTCACGGTCACGAGCGTGCCGAACGGCAGGGTGGGGTGGGCCGCGGTCAGCCCCGACCACGGCGGGTCGTACCAGGTCGCGTGGCCCGTCTGCAGGTTGCCGTTGGCTCCCGGCACGTCGGTCGTGCCGGCGTACATCGATTCCGGCGGGGAGAGCCGCCGCTCGGTGACCGGCTCGCGCTCGATCCATCGCCCGATCAGCCGGCGCGACTCGATCTCGCCGTTGACACGCGTCAGCTGGAACGTGCCGACGCC
>Ga0075313_1000080_pt1 | contig 17894 bp, 17 predicted proteins | sample MayberryNE_Catta_3_FD_120051 | JGI IMG/M metagenome (GOLD analysis project Ga0075313, IMG submission 120051) | Natural and restored wetland microbial communities from the San Francisco Bay, California, USA, that impact long-term carbon... | ecosystem: Environmental > Terrestrial > Soil >...
CAGCACGGGCGTCGTCTTCCTCGGCAGCGCCTCGGCATCCGGCGAGGGCGGCGGCGACGCGGTGGCCATCCTGCGCGACGAGAACGAGGTCGCCATCGTCGCCGAGGAGGACGCGGACCAGAACGACGGGGACGCCTCCCGGTCGCGGGACCGGTCTCGGGACGCGACGACACGCGACGTGTCGAGGTCCCGCGACGTCTCGCGCGATCGCACGAGGGGACAGGTCGGCGTCGCGGACCGGTCGGCGTCGCGCGACTTCTCGCGCGACCGGACGGGCGATCACAACACGCCTGACGTCTCGAACTCGCGTGACGTCTCGGCCCGGGACAATACGACGGGCGTCACCGGCAACACGAACACCAACACGAACACCGGCGGCGCGGCCACGAACCCGAACACCGACACGAACCCCGGCACCGACTCGGCCGGAGACGGCGACGGTGGCGGCACGGACACCGGCGGCGACGATACGACCTGACGACGTTGCTCCCGCGGGCGGGCCCGGAGACACGGCCCCGCCCGCCGAGGAGTGGGCCTTCGAGAAGGGCGAGGAGCTCGTCCCCGACCGCTTCGCCGTGCGCCTGCTCGGCGGAGGCGAGCGCTACGAGACCTACCTCGCGTGGGACGACCATCTGTTCGCGCTCGTCGTCGTCAAGATCGTCCGCCCTCACCTCGTCGACGACGCCCGCGCCCTCCGCGGTCTCGAGACCGAGGTTCGCCTGCTCGAGCGCCTCCACCACCCGGTGCTGCTCCGCGGCTTCGACGCCGTGCTCGACGGGCCGCGCCCCCATGCCGTCCTCGAGCACCTGGACGGCCCGCGGCTCTCCACGCTGATCCGGAGGTACGGCCCCGTCGCCCGCGAGCAGCTGCTGCCCCTGGGGCTGCAGCTCTGCTCAGCGATCCACTACCTCGGCCGCGAGGGGATCGCCCACCTCGACGTGAAGCCGAGCAACGTCATCATGGGCGCCCCCGCCCGCCTGATCGACCTGAGCATCGCGCGTCCGCTCGACGAGCTGCCGGCGGTCCGCCACCGGATCGGGACGGACGCGTACATGGCGCCCGAGCAGTGCGACCCGGTCGGCCGCGGGCCCATCGCCGCGGCGGCGGATGTCTGGGGGATCGGAGCGACGCTCTACCACGCGGCGGCCGGGCACCGGCCGTTCCCGCGCGAGCCGGAAGACGCCGAGCGCTACCCGCAGCTCCACGAGCCTCCGCAGGCGCTGCCCGAGCGCGTCGACGCCCCGCTCAGGGAGCTGCTCGAGCGCTGCCTGCGGCCGGACCCGGCGGACCGGCCGACGCCGGCGGAACTCGCAGGCGACCTCGAGCTGCTCGTCGACGCGCTGCCCCGACGGCTCGTGCTCGGACGCTTTCGCGTACGGACACGCTAGGCACCGCGTTCGCTCAGCCCGCCCGCCGCGACGGCCGCCGCGCGGGACCGGGCGGCCGCATGCGTTGCCTCGATCTCTCCGGAGCGGCCCGGCTACGCCGGACGGGACGCCTCCGCCTCGGGCGACCCCGAGTCGTCCGTGTCTGCGGCCGGCGCCTCGTCCTCCGTCTGGCCCTCGCCGGTCTCGGCCACCTCGTCCTGCCCCCCGGCGGCCGCCAGCCGCTTCTCGCGCCGCTTCTCCTGCTTGCGCTCCCGACGCTCTCGAACAGTGCGCTCGCGTGCCATCTTCGCCATCGTCTGCTGCCTCTTCGAGGCCATCCATCAGCTCCTTCGGTCCTTGCAGGGACCCTCTGACCTTAGCCGCAATGCGCACCGGCCCGGCGCGGCGCGGTCAGTGGTTCATGGCCGCGACGAAGCGCGCGAGCTCGTCCTGGTCCCAGCCGTTGATGAAGTCCGCGTGCCCGGCGAAGCGGCCGGCGGACACGATCGCGCCACGCGGGAGCGGAGGGTAGAGGAGGACGAGCGTGATCGTGGGCAGGCGGACCGGATGCGCCTTCGGGCACTCCCCACCCCTGGCGTAGGCCATGTGCCGCTTGTGGTTCGGACTGTCCGTCGCCTTGCCGTCCCAGCAGTTCGGAAAGACGACCTCGAGCTCGAGCGCGTCGTCCTCCGTGCAGTTCGGAAGCGCCGCGAAGCGGGGCGTACCCCCGACCCCGCCGCAGCTCCAGGAGACGATCGACTTCGACTGGCGTCGTCGCGCGGTCGGGCTCCCGGCCACGATCTTGAGGCCGGCCGGGGGCGCGACGACCGTCCCGTTCGTGTGCTTCGTGTAGTACACGAGCCCGGCGAGCGGCGTGATCGGCTCCCGGCCGACGAAGACCGTCGGAACCCAGTAGGTCGAGGAGTCCTCGTCGACGTCGCACGTGGTCGCCCCGCCGCGCAGGGTCGCCGCGGTGGTCGAGGCGTCCACGGCCCGATTTCCGATGTACGTGTGGTTGTGCGAACGTCCTGGCTGACCCGGGAAGCGGATCGGATCGTCGTTGTTGCGGTGGCTGAAGCCGCAGACCACCGTGAAGTAGGGACCGCCGGGGAAGTCGCGGGCGAGCGCTCGCGCGCTCGCGTCGGGCGTGGCCGAGCGCGCGGCGGAGGCCAGCGACACCATCAGCAGCACCGCAAGGAGGGACGCCCAGCCGACCGCGCGACTGGTCGGCGACCGGCGAGGGGTCACGACCCGTCCACTCTCCTCGAGGGAGGAGCTTACCGGTGTTCCGACCGACTCGCTACAGCGGTCACGAGCGCAACCGGGGGCGGCGACCTCGGGCACAATGGGCGTCTCGTGTCGCAGGCTCTGCATCGGCTCGACGAGGCTCGCCAGGCCGCCGGCTCGCACGCGTGGCGAGAGACGCACCGCATGTACTCAGAGCTCCCCGAGCAGGAACTCGGTGCGGACGACCTGGAGCGGTTCGCGGAGGCGGCGTGGTGGACCGGGCGGCTGGAGCAGGCGATCCACCTCCGGGAGCGGGCGTACAACGCGTACTCTGCCGAGGGCGACGAGCGCGGAGCGGCCCGGATGGCGCTCACCCTCGCGTGGGATCACGAGGGGCGGGGGGCGTTCTCCGTGGCGCACGGCTGGCACGCGAATGCCGAGCGGCTGCTCGAGGGCCGGCCCGAGTCGCCGGAGCACGGCCGCCTCCTGCTGACGAACGCCCTCACCGCGCTCTTCGCCGAGGGGGACCTCGAGCGGGCCGAGAGCATCTTCGGGAGCGCCTACGAGCTGGCCAAGCGCGTGGGCGATCGCGACATCGAGGTCCTCGCTCTCAGCGGAAAGGGGCGAGCGCGCATCAAGGCGGGTCGGGTCGAGGACGGCCTGGCGCTCCTCGACGAGGCGACCGCGTCGGCCGTCTCCGGGGGCCTGCGGCCCCACGCGACGGGCCTCGTCTACTGCCTCACGATCAGCTCGTGTCGTGACCTCGGCGACTACCGCCGTGCGGCCGAGTGGACCGAGGCGGCGAACCGCTGGTGCGACCAGCTGGACGTGACCGGCTTCCCCGGCGCCTGCCGCATCCACCGCGCGGAGGTGATGCGACTCCGCGGCGACTGGCCGGCCGCCGAGGCCCAGGCGCAGGCGGCGTGCGACGAGCTGCACGACTTCGACCGCAGCATCACCGCCGGAGGGCACTACGAGATCGCGGAGATTCGTCGCCGCCGCGGCGACTTCACCGGCGCCGAGGAGGCGTATCGCACCGCGAACGAGCTCGGGAGCGACCCACAGCCCGGGCTCGCGCTCCTCCGGCTGGCCGAGGGCAAGGTGGACGCGGCCGTGGCCGGGATCACCCGCACCCTCCAGGACACGGAGGATCCGCTCGCCCGCATGCGCCGGCTTCCGGCGCAGGTCGAGATCGCGATCGCCGCGGGCGACCTCGCGACCGCCCGCGCCGCGCTCAAGGAGCTCGAGCGGATCGTCGACTCGTACAAGATCGGCGAGCGCCGCGCGGTTGCCTTCGACGCGACGATCAACGTCGCCAACGGCCAGATCCAGCTCGCGGAGCGCGACTGGGACGGCGCCGCGGCGAGCCTGCAGCGCGCGAGCGCCGAGTGGCGCGAGGTCGGGGCGCCGTACGAGACGGCGCACGCCCGCATGCTCCTCGGCCTGGCCTTCCGCCGCCGCGGCGACGAACATGCTGCGACGGTCGAGCTCGACACCGCGCTCGCGACCTTCGAGCGGTTGGGGGCGAGACTGGACGAGGAGCGCGCCAAGGAGCTCCTCGGCAGGCTCGCGACCCGCCGGACGTTCCTCTTCACCGACATCGTCGACTCGACGAGGCTCCTCGAGACGCTGGGCGACGAGAAGTGGAGGCGACTGCTCGCCCGCCACGACGAGCTCGTGCGCGAGCGCATCCTCGAGCACGGCGGCGAGGTGGTGAAGAAGACGGGCGACGGGTTCTTCGCCTCGTTCGAGAGCCCAAAGGGCGCGGTGGAGGCGGCGATCGCGATCCAGCGAGCGCTCGCCGACGAGATCGTGGCGCCCGACGTGCGGATCGGGGCACATGCCGGCAACGCCTTCCGCGCGGGCGACGGGAGCGACTACGGCGGCCAGGGCGTGCACGTCGCGGCGCGAGTCGGCGGAGCCGCGGGGCCGGGGGAGATCCTCGTGAGCGAGGAGACGCTCGACGGAGTCGGCCACGCCTTCCGCGTGTCGGACGCGCGCGAGCTCTCGCTCAAGGGCATCGACCGGGGCGTGGACGTCGTGGCCGTGGACTGGCGCTAATGCGAGGCGGCCCGGGCGCCTAGCGGCACGCGGCCGGCGAGCGCCCGAGGAAGCGCAACGTGCCGCGGCAGAGCCCGACCGCCGCGCGGCGCTGGTAGGCACCCGTCGCGAGCAGCCGGTCCTCGAGCGGGTTCGTCATGAAGCCGAGCTCGACGAGGACGACCGGGACGTCCGCCCAGTTGAACCCCGTGAAGTCCGACCGCTGGCGGAGCCCGCGGTCGGGAAAGCCGAGCGCGCGCACGAGCTCGGACTGGATCACCGCGGCGGCGCGGCGGCTCCGGGCGTGGACGTCGTCCGTCCAGCCACGGCGCAGCGCCGGGTACAGCGTGTGCGTTCCGCGCACGCTGCGGTCGGTCGAGCCGTCCGCGTGGATGCGCAGGAAGAGGCCGGCCCGCGCGCGGTTGGCGATCCGCGCCCGTGCGACGTTTCCCATGCTCGCGCCGGCCGTGCGCGTCCGGGTCAGGACGACGCGGACGCCCGCGCGCTCGAGGAGCGGCCGCAGGCGCAGCGCGACGCGCAGCACGAGGTCGGCCTCGCGCAGGCCGCTGACGACCCCGTGCGTCCCGCCGCCGTCCTTGATCTTGCGGGTCGACGAGCCGGGCCCGATCGGCTCCGTGGCCGCGTTGGCGCGCAGGTCGTGACCGGGGTCGAGCACGACGACCGGCCCGGGGGTCTGACCCGTGCCGGAGTTCGGCAGGCCCGCCCCCAGCACGACGAGTGCGAGGGCGACGGCGGGAAGGGCACCTCGGGCCACGGTCCCTCTTAGCAGTCCCGGCCGCGACAGGTCGTTGCAGTCGATACAGCGCACGCCGCGTCGATGGGCTGTAGCGTCCCCGCCTTCGTTGGGGGCAGAACGAAGACAGAGGGGGTTCGACATGCCCGATCACGAGCTGGTCAGCCTGATGTCGACGCTGGCCCGACTGACGCACCGGCGGAGCACGGTCCCGCGCGCCGACGCGCTGCGCAAGGCGTACCGTCGGCTTCGCGCCTACGCGGCACGCACGGGGCTCGACGAGGAGTGGTGCGACGCCGTGTTCCTCCTGTTCCTCGACCGGAACCGGGATGCCTACGCTGCCGCGTGACCTGCGTGACCTCCACTACGAAGGGCGGGAGTTGACGCCGGGACAGCATCGCGTCCTCCGGCAGATCGCCCTGGGCCGGACCGGGACCGAGGCGGCCGAGGCCCTCGGCGTCTCGCCCGAGACCGTCAAGCGGCAGCTCGCAATCACGAGGTCGAAGCTCAGCGCGAGGACGACGGCCCAGGCCGTGGCGATCGCGGTCTCGCTCGATCTGATCTGACGTGGCCGCCGAGGGCGCCGCGACCTCAGCTCGCCCGCCGAACCAGGCGCCTCAGCTCCCTCGGGGGGCCGAGGCGCCTGGCCGGTCGGCGATCCGACGCGCGTAGCTCGAGCGCGAAGCGGTACGTCCTCTCCGGGCTGTACACCGGACACGCGCTCGTGCGGCACGGCTTCATGGAGAGGCGGCGCACGCGGGCACCGTCGCGGTCGAAGAACACGATGGTCAGGGGCACGAGCGTGTTCTTCATCCAGAAGCCGCCCGTCGTGTCCTCCGCGAAAACGAAGAGCATCCCGTCGGCGGGCGCGCGCCGGCGGTGCATGAGGCCGAGCGAGCGCTGGGCGGAGGTGAGCGCCAGCTCGGGCCGGAAGGACTTCCCGTCGAGCTTCAGCGTCGCGCGCGGGTTGCTGCCCGCCGCCGTGGCACCCAGGGGCAGGAGCAGCGCAAGCGCGGCGACGAGGAGAGACGCTCTCGAGCGCACTACGTCACGGTAACCGCGATGCGCTGCACCGCGTTGTTCGCGTAGCCCCCGAGGTTCCAGGTCCGCTCGAGGGGCTGGCTCCCGCCCGCCGCATCGCGCGCCCGGCAGCAGAGCTCGTGCTCCCCCCGGGCAGCAGTCCAGGCGAAGGTCCACGCGCGCCACGCCCAGCGCCCGAGCGTTGCGGGCCCGAGCGCGGCCTCGCCCCACGTGTCGCCGCCGTCGGTCGAGACCTCGACTCCGGCCACCTCGGCCTCGCCCGCCCAGGCGCGGCCGCGAAGGACGTGCTCGCCGGCGGACACGACCCGGGAGCGGCTGAGGAACTCCGGGATCCCGGGTGGTTCCATCAGTGCGCGCACGCGCATTCGGGACACCGGCTCGCCCTCGTCGTCCTCGTGCAGGCGGAGGCGATAGCTACGGGTCATCTGGTACCCGGCGAAGGGCTCGTCCACGACGGTGATCCGCGACAGCCACTTCACGCTCGTCATGCCGTACCAGCCGGGCACGAGCAGCCGGAGCGGGAAGCCGTGCTGCGGAGGAAGCGGCCCGCCGTTCACCCCGTGCGCGAGCAGGACCTCGTCGCGCCGGACCTCCTCTAGCGGAAGGCTCCGCGCGTACGCCTGCTCCACGCCCCCCTCGACGCCGCGGTCGAGCCCGGTGAACACGACCTCGAGGGCGCCCTCGACGACGCCCGCCTCCTCGAGCAGCGGCGCGAGTGGCGTGCCCCGCCAGCGCGCGGTCCCCACCGCCTCCAGCAGCCAGGGCTGGCTCGTCACGTGCGGCTCGAGCAGCGCGCGGCCGTTGCCCGCGCACTCGAGCGTCGCGGCGCGCTCGACCGTCTCCCGCGCCCGCAGGTCGGCGAGCGAGAGCGAGAGCGGGCGTTCGACCCGGCCGTCGACCTCGAGCCGCCAGGCCGCCTCGTCCACCTCGGGGATGTCGTAGTGGACGAGCAGGAAGTGGAGACCGACGGGCGTGACGTCGAAGCGGAGCGCCTCGAGCGGCAGCGCGTGGTTCCGGGCGGCGAGCTGCAGCTCCTCGAGGCTGACGCCTTCCGACACACGGGAAGGCTAGACGGTTCCCTTGGAGCTAGGGGTGCGCGCCGGCCGAGCGGTGCGAGGCGATGAAGCCGCGGTACCAGCCGTAGCTCGCCTTCGGCACCCGCTCGAGCGTCTCGAAGTCGACGTACACGAGCCCGAACCGCTGGGAGTAGCCGCGCGACCACTCGAAGTTGTCGAGCAGCGACCAGACGAAGTAGCCGGCGACCTCGACCCCGTCCTCGAGCGCCCGACCGATGGAGTCGACGTGCCGCTCGATGTAGGAGGTGCGCAGCGGGTCCTCGACGTGGCCGTTCGTCCGCGTGTCCGGGAACGCCGCGCCGTTCTCGGTCACGTACACCGGCGGGGCACCGTACTCGTCGCGGAGACGCAGCAGCAGCTCGTGCAGCGCATCCGGGTAGACCTCCCACCCCATGCCGGTTCGCTCGCCGCCCGGCGGGTCCACGACGTCCGGGCTCCCCGTCGCCGGATGCGCCCGCACGACGTGGCGGCGGTAGTAGTTGACACCGAGGAAGTCGAGCGGCGCGGCGATCGCGCGCAGGTCGTCGACCGCGACGGGAGGGAGCATCGGGCCGAGCCGGCGGAGCCCTGCGGACGGGTACTCCCCGCGCAGGACCGGGTCGAGGAACCAGCGGTTCCGGACGGCGTCCTCGAGCCGCGCCGCCTCGACGTCCTCCTCGGAGCCGGAGAGGGGGTGCATCGGGATGAGGTCGATGGCGAGCCCGACCTTCGCCTTGGGCACGTCGCGGCGCAGCACCTCGACGGCGCGGCCGTGCGCGACGAGCACGTGGTGGCCGGCCGCGACGGCATCCGGCTCGCTCGTGCGGCCCGGAGCGTCCTGCCCGGTCGCGTAGCCCAGCCACGCGACGACCCAGGGCTCGTTCACCGTCAGCCAGTGCCGGACACGGTCGCCGAGACGCGCCGCGACGACCTCCGCATACTCGGCGAAGGCGTCCGCCGTCTCGCGCACGGGCCATCCGCCCGCGTCCTCGAGGGCCTGCGGAAGATCCCAGTGGTACAGGGTCAGGAAGGGCTCGATCCCGCCGGCGAGCAGCTCGTCGACGAGCCGGTCGTAGAAGTCGAGGCCCGCCTGGTTCACGCGGCCTCGCCCCTCGGGCAGGATGCGCGGCCACGCGACGGAGAAGCGGTAGCCGTTCAGCCCGAGCTCGCGCATGAGCCGCACGTCCTCCGGGAAGCGGTGGTACGAGTCGCACGCGACCCGCCCGTCCTCGCCGTTCAGGATCCTGCCCGGCGTGGCCGTGAAGCGGTCCCAGATGCTCTCGCCGCGCCCGTCCTCGTGAACCGCGCCCTCGATCTGGTACGCCGCGGTCGCGGCTCCCCAGACGAACCCGGGCGGAAAGCGGCCGGGCATCGACACGGGCCTCAGGCGCCCTTCGGAGGCGCGGTCGAGTCACGCACGACGAGCCGCGTGCCGAGCTCCACCCGAAGCGTCTCGACCCGCTGCCGGTCGACGAGGCGCTGGAGGAGTGAGACCGCGGTGCGGCCGAGCTCGCCCAGAGGCTGGCGCACGGTCGTGAGCGCGGGAGTCACGCTCCGGGCGACCTCCCCGTCGTCGAACCCGACCACCGACAGGTCCGCGGGGACGGAGAGCCCCCGCTCGCGGGCCGCCCGCACGGCCCCGACCGCCATGTTGTCGTTGGACGCGAAGATCGCGGTCGGCGGCTCGCGGGCATCGAGGATCCGGCAGGCCGCGGCGTACCCGCCGGGGATCTCGAAGTCGCCCTCGGCGAGCAGCCCCTCCGCGGGAAGGACGCCGGCGGCGGCGAGCGCGGCGTGGTAGCCCTCGATGCGCTCCTCGCTCGCCGCCCAGCTCCGTGGGCCGGAGATGTGCGCAATCCTCCGGTGGCCGAGCGAGAGGAGGTGGTCGGCCGCGGCCTTGGCGCCGGCGCGGTGCGCCGCGGAGACCGCGGGGATCCCGTCGCCGAGCGGGACGCGCGGGTCTGCGACGACGAAGGGGTAGCCGCTCGCCTGCAGCGTCTCGAGCTCGGCGTTCGTCTCCTCGGGCAGGAGGATGATCGCGCCGTCGGTCGTGCCGTCCTGCAGGGTCTCGAGCAGGGAGACCTCTCGCTCGTGCTCGTGCAGCGTCGCACACAGGACGAGGCGCGTCCCCCGCTCGAACGCCGCCTCGACGGCGCCGGCGAGGATGGCCGCGAAGTAGTCCGCGCGGACGTACGGCATCGTGAAGCCGATGTAGCCCGTGCGCCCGACCGAGAGGGCGCGCGCGCTCCGGTTCGTCGTGAAGTTGTGGGCACGGACGTGGCGGAGCACGGCGTCGCGCGTCTCGGGCGCGACGTCCGGCCGCTGGTTGATCACCCGGGAGACCGTGGCGACGGACACGCCGGCCGCGTCGGCGATGTCGCGGATCGTCGCTCGCCGCGCTCGAGAGCCCCGATCGTTCCTGCGACCCGCCATGTCGATCAGTATACCGGCGTGCGCGGTCGATGTACCGGAAACGGTTACAGCATGGTTCGCGTGTGCTGGAGCGGTATTGTCGGCCGGTTCGGAAAACTACGGTTGAATGCAAAGCGGTGATGTGGTAACCGTTACCGGGAGATTCCAGTGCAACGACCTTCCAGCTTGCTCTCGCGTACCCCGCCACGACGGGCGCATGGCGCGATCTTCACGCACCCCCTCGCGGGACGGCGGGGAGACGACGACGTTCGCCACGCCGTCCCGGCGGCGGGGGACGGCCGGAGCGGGCGAGCAGTACGGACTTTTCCACGTACGGATCGGTACATCCGCCGGTGGCCGCAGGCCACGCGCCGGTCAACAGTGGGGGATGCCGCCCCCGCGTCCCCCGAGTGCGCCTTGCGAACGATTGGAAGGCATCGAGAGGAGGAGTCGGAATGATTCCCAGCAGGAAGCGCACGGTCGCCGCGTTCCTCGTGAGCGCGCTGGTCGTCGCGTTGGCCCTCGGAGCGACAGCGGGCGCGGGCGAGCGATCGGCATTTGCCCTCCCGCGTGCGCAGACGCTCTACATGAGCGGCAACCAGTGGTCGCCGAACAACGACCTGAACCCCGCGAAGAACTGGGACTACATCACCGGGCTCGTCGGATTCGCGTACGAGACGCCGTTCCGCTACGACCCGTTGCAGGACCGGTTCATCCCCTGGCTCGCCACGAGCGGGACGTGGACGTCGAAGTCCACGTTCGTCATGACGATCCGCCAGGGCGTGAAGTGGAGTGACGGACGGACGCTGACGCCTCGCGACGTCAAGTACAGCTTCGAGCTGGCGAAGATCGCGACGCACCCACAGCATCCGCTCTGGCAGGACACCGGGCTGCGCAGCATCGCCGTCTCCGGCAACAAGCTGATCTTCAGCTTCCGGGGGACGCCGGGCTACCAGCAGTTCGACTTCTACCGCTTCAACGTCGCCGTGGTTCCGCAGCACGTGTTCAGCAAGTACAGCAACACCGAGATCGCGACCGGCAACCTCGGAAGCCCGAGGAACATCGTCGGGACCGGGCCGTACCGGTACGAGTCGGGTGTCGGGGCCTCGTCCCAGACGGTCGTGTGGAAGAAGAGCCCGACCTGGTGGGCGAGCAAGGCGCTGAAGCTGAACGTCGCCCCCCAGTACGTGGTCGACATCCACAACGCGTCGAACGCGGCAGCCCTCGCCAACCTGCTGGCGGGGAACATCGACCTGTTCAACAACTTCGCGCCGAAGTCGGCGATCAAGGGCCGGTTCACGACCTACTTCGACCGGGCCCCGTACCACCTGGGCGCGAACACGACGTGGCTCTTCCCGAACACGACGAAGAAGCCGCTGAACGACAAGCAGTTCCGCAAGGCTCTCGCGAACTCGATCAACATGAAGCAGATCCTGGACAAGGCCTACCAGGGGCTCGTGACCAAGGCGAGCCCGACCGGCCTGCTCCCGATCTGGGACAAGTGGATCGACAAGAAGGTCGTGAAGCAGCTCGGGTTCTCCTACAACCCGGCGAAGGCGAAGTCGCTGCTCGCGGCCGCGGGCTACCGGGACCGGAACGGCGACGGATTCGTCGAGAACAAGGACGGGTCCGCCATCGACCTGAAGATCGTCTGCCCGAACGGCTGGTCGGACTGGATGACGTCCATCCAGATCATCGCCGACAGCGCGAAGGCGGTCGGCATCAAGGTCACCCCGGCGTACCCGGAGTATGCGACGCTCGTGGACGACCGCGGTCACGCGCGGTTCGACCTGCTGCTCGGCAACGACCGGCAGATGAGCAACACGCCGTGGACGTACTACCAGTACCTCTTCAACCTGCCGATCCTGGAGAACCAGGCGACGATGAACTACGAGAGGTACGCGAACCAGACGGCGTGGCGGCTCACGAACCAGCTCGACCGGACGCCGTCCTCGAACAAGAAGGCCTACCGGGCAGTCATGTCCAAGCTGCAGAGGGTCTTCCTGCAGGATCTCCCGGTGATTCCGCTCTGGTACAACGGCATGTGGGCCATGTTCAACACGCAGTACTGGACGAACTGGCCATCGGAGCAGGACGCGCAGTACACGCCGGCGTCCTGGCGGAACTACTGGCAGATGACGAGCATCGACATGCTCACCCATCTGAAGTCGACCAACAACCGCTAGACGACCCCGGGGTGAGACCCGTGACGACGAGCGCCCTTCCCGGCCCTGTACCGGGAGGGGCGCCGTCTTCGCACGGTGAAAGACCTCGCTGCGACGCGGGTCCTGGGCCCGAGCCTCGATGATCAGGTACCTCTCCCGCAAGGTCGTGATCTACCTCGTCACCTTCTTCGTCGCGGTGACGATCGACTGGGCGATCCCGCGCTTCATGCCCGGCGACCCCATCGAGCGACTGCTCGCGCGCATGCAGGCGCAGCCGGGCTCCGCGGAGATCCTGAACGACTACTACACCGAGGCGTTCGGGTTCGACGTCCCCCTCTGGCAGCAGTACCTCAACTTCTGGGCGGCGCTCTTCCACGGCGACCTCGGCGTGAGCATCGCGAACTTCCCGACGCCGGTCTCGGAGCTCATCGTGGGCGCGCTCCCGTACACCCTCGCCCTGCTCGTCCCCGCCGTCCTCCTGAGCTTCTGGGCGGGGAACAAGGTCGGCGCGCTGGCAGCCCGGCGGAAGACGCTCGACAACACGGTGCTGCCCGCCTCGTACCTCCTGACCGCGACCCCGCAGATGTGGCTCGGAATCGTCCTCGCGTGGGTCTTCGCCTCGACGCTGGCGTGGTTCCCGGTCTCCGGCGCCTACGACTTCTCGCTGCAGCCCGCGTGGACGCTCGAGTTCGCGCGGAGCTTCCTCGAGCACTGGGTCCTTCCCTTCTCGGCTCTCTTCCTCGTCGCCTTCGGGGGCTGGGCGATCGGGATGCGGAACATGATCATCTACGAGCTCGAGGCGGACTACTCGAACTACCTCGCCTCGCTCGGCGCGCCGAGCCGGCTCGTCCGCCGGTACGCGTACCGAAACGCCCTCCTCCCCCAGATCACCGGCCTCGCGCTCGCGCTCGGCGCCGTCGTCGCCGGAGCGCTCGTCGTCGAGATCGTCTTCTCGTACCCGGGGCTCGGGACGCTCACGCTGAACGCGATCCAGAACCGCGACTACTTCCTCATCCAGGGCGTCTTCCTCTTCCTCATCACGGGCGTCCTGATCGCGAACTTCGTGATCGACATCGCGTACGTCTTCATCGACCCGCGCACGCGGGTCGGAATGCAGGGGGGCCCATGAGCGCCGCCGAGCCCCGCGACGGCGGCGTGGTCGCCACCGGTGCCCCCGCGCCCAGGGTCGAGGCCCCCGTGGGCGCACCGGGGACGCCGGCCGCGCCGCTCACGCCGACTCACCGGTCCGAGTTCCTGTACTTCGCCTTCCGCAACTGGAAGTTCGTCGCCGGAGCGGGCCTCGTGCTCGCGTTCCTCGTGGTGGCGATCGTCGGGCCGATGCTCGTGCAGCACGAGCCGCTCGAGTTCTCGGGACCAACCGACCAGCCACCGTCCTCCGAGTACTGGTTCGGGACGACGTCCTTCGGCCAGGACGTCCTCTCCCAGTTCGTGCACGGGCTGCGCGCAGCGTTCCTCGTCGGGGCCGTCGGCGGCGGGATCGCCTGGCTGCTCGGCGCCGCCATCGGCTTCACGGCCGGGTATCGCGGCGGGTGGCTGGACGACGTGCTGACGATGCTGACGAACGTCGTCCTCGTCATCCCCACGCTCGCGATCCTCATCATCGTCGCGGCCTACCTCAACGTGCACAGCTACGCGACCGAGGCGATCCTCATCGGCCTCACGTCCTGGCCGTGGGCGGCGCGGGCCGTGCGCGCGCAGACCTTCTCGTTGAAGACGCGGGAGTTCGTGGACGTCGCGCGCCTGAGCGGGCGCAGCACGGGCAGGATCATCGGGAGCGAGATCGCGCCGAACATGAGCTCGTACCTGCTCATGATGTTCATCCTCCTCTTCGGCGGCGCGATCCTCATCGGGGCCTCGCTCGACTTCCTCGGGCTCGGGCCGGCGGAGTCCGTGTCGCTCGGGCTGATGATGAACAACTCGTTCCTCGCGAGCGCCCTGCTCCTCGGCTCGTGGTGGTGGTTCCTCCCGCCGGGCCTCGGGATCATCGGCGTGGTCGGCGGCCTGTACGTGATGAACGTGGGGCTCGACGAGATCTTCAACCCCAGGCTGAGGGAGAAGTGAGATGAGCCTGCACGTCGACGGGTTGAGGGTCTACTACCGCTCGCTCCGCGGAGACGTGAAGGCGGTGGACGGAGCGACCTTCGACATTGCCGACGGCGAGATCATGGGCCTCGCGGGCGAGTCCGGGTGCGGCAAGTCCACGCTCGGCAAATCGCTGATCCGGATGGACTCGCGGATGCGCTACGTCTCGGGGAGCGTCGAGCTCGACGGGCGCGAGCTCCCGGTCTGGGACGACGCGCGCATGAACGAGTTCCGCTTCGGGCACGTCTCGATCATCCCGCAGTACGCGCTCAGCGCCCTGAACCCCACGCGCCGGATCGGCTCCATCGCGACCGACCTCCTCAAGGCCCGCGACGTCCCGGTGGACAGGGTGCTGCCGGAGCTCGTCCGGCGGCTCGAGCTCGTCGGCCTCTCCGAGGACGTGCTGCACCGGTTCCCGATCGAGCTCTCCGGCGGGATGAAGCAGCGGGTCGTCATGGTGCTCTCGTCCCTCCTCGACCCGTCGCTCCTCGTCGCCGACGAGGTCACCTCCGCGCTCGACGTCTCGACCCAGCGAGCCGTCGCCGAGCTGCTCGTCGAGTTCCGCGACCGCGGCTTCGTCAAGAGCATGATCGTGATCACCCACGACCTGTCCGTCCTGTACCAGATCGCGGACTCGATCCTCGTCATGTACGCCGGCAAGCTCGCCGAGAAGGCGCCCGCGGACGCCGTCGTGCATGCCTCGAGGCATCCCTACACGCAGCTGCTCATCTCCTCGCTCCCCGACGTCGGCGTGCGCTACGAGGAACAGCGGTTGAGCGGCATCCCCGGGCGGCCGCCGTCCCTGCTCGACCCGCCCACGGGCTGCCGGTTCCGGACGCGCTGCCCCTTCGCGTTCGACAAGTGCGCCGAGGAGCCGCCCTTCGAGGCGGTCGGGCCCGCGCACGCCGCCGCGTGCTGGAAGACGGCCGCGTGATGCTGAGCGTCGACACCTGCTGCAAGACCTATCGCGTCGGGGCGTTCGGCGGCGGCGAGCTCCTCGCCGTCCGGGACGTGAGCTTCGAGGTCGCGCCGGGCGAGGTCGTGGCCCTGATCGGCGAGAGCGGGAGCGGCAAGTCGACGATCGGGAAGCTCATCCTCCGCCTGCTGCGGGTGACCCGCGGCTCGATCGCGTTCGACGGCGTGGACATCTCCACGCTCGAGGGACGCAGGCTGAAGGAGTACTACGGGAACGTGCAGGGGGTGTTCCAGGACCCGTTCAGCTCGTACAACCCGATCTTCAAGGCGGACCGCGTCTTCACGATGCTCCGCCGCGAGTACTTCCCCGGTCTCACCGACTCCGAGTGGCACGCGAAGCTCGGGGCCTCTCTCGACGCGGTCAGCCTCAACCCCGGGGACGTCCTGCACAAGTACCCGCACCAGCTGAGCGGCGGGCAGCTGCAGCGCATGCTGATCGCCCGCGCGCTCCTGCTCGACATCAAGCTCCTCGTGGCCGACGAGATCATCAGCATGCTCGACGCCTCGACCCGGATCGACGTGCTCAACCTGCTGGGCGACCTGAAGTCGCGCGGGCTCGGGATCCTGTTCATCACCCACGACCTCAACCTCGGGAGCTACATCTCGGACCGCACGATGATCCTGCGCCGCGGGGCGGTGGTCGAGCTCGGCTCCACGGAGCGCGTCTTCGGCAACCCGCGGCACCCCTACACGCAGTCGCTCCTCGCGTCCGTCCCGCAGCTCCACCGCAGGTGGAGCGAGGTCGCACCGTCGCCCGCCGCGTCCGGCGGCGGCGGTGACGGCGGGCCGCTCGTCATGGTCGAGAAAGACCACTACGCCGCGGCAGGCCCAGCGACCACCGTGGGCGGCTGATGGCGAGCGCACGGGCGACCGCGACCCCGCCGACGACCGGGGCGGCGCCCATCCCGTGGGAGGACCGTCCCGCAGGCTCCAGCGCGCTCGTGTGGCGCTCGAGCCGGAACCCGATCATCCCGCGCGACGCGATCCCGCGCGCGAACAGCATCTTCAACTCGGCCGTCGTCCGGTTCGGCGACGGGTTCGCCGGGGTGTTCCGCGTGGACGACACGAGGCGGGTCATGAACGTGCACGCGGGCCGGAGCGCCGACGGGGTCGCCTGGGAGATCCAGCACGACCCGATCGCGTTCCTCCCCGCCGACCCCCGCGTCCGGGAGCTCCAGGAGCGCTTCGAGCACGCGTACGACCCGCGCGTCACGTGGCTCGAGGACCGCTTCTACGTCAGCTGGTGCACCGGCTACCACGGCCCGACGATCGGGATCGGGTGGACGCACGACTTCGAGGCCTTCCACCAGCTCGACAACGCCTTCCTGCCCTTCAACCGGAACGGCGTGCTCTTTCCGCGCAGGATCGGCGATGCCTACGCGCTCCTGAGCCGCCCGAGCGACTCCGGGCACACGCCGTTCGGGGACGTCTTCTACTCCGAGAGCCGCGACCTCGTGCACTGGGGTCGCCACCGCCACGTCCTCGCGCCCGTGCCGCTCTCCTGGCAGTCGACGAAGGTCGGGGCCGGACCGACCCCGATCGAGACGGACGACGGCTGGCTCCTCGTCTACCACGGGGTGCTCACCTCGTGCAACGGCTTCGTCTACTCCATGGGGGCGGCGCTCCTCGATCTCGAGGAGCCGTGGCGAGTCGTCGCGCGGACGTCCGGCTACCTGCTCTCCCCGCAGGTCGCCTACGAGCAGGTCGGCGACGTGCCGAACGTCGTCTTCCCGTGCGCCGCGCTCGTCGACCTCGACGCGGACCGTCTCACCGTCTACTACGGCGCCGCCGACACCGTCACGTGCCTCGCGCACGCGCACGTCTCCGAGGTGCTCGCGCTCCTGCGCTCGTGAGCTGCCGCACGGCGACGCGCTCGTAGAATCGCCTCATGGAGCTGCGCGAGCTCGGGCGGAGCGGCGTCGCCGTCTCGCGCCTCGTTCTCGGCTGCGGCAACTTCGGGGGCGTCGGGTCATCGCCGCGGTTCTTCGGACAGGGAATCCCGAAGGACGAGGCGTTACGGATCATGGACGCAGCCTGGGACCTCGGGCTCACGACGTTCGACACCGCCGACGCGTACGGCGGAGGACGCAGCGAGACGTGGATCGGCGACTGGCTCGCCGGCAAGGGCCCGGACGTGCGGGACGCGATCGTCCTCGGGACGAAGACGTTCAACCCGCTCGACGAGGGCGCCGACAGCGGCCTGGCCCCGAGCCGCATCCGGCGTCAGGTGGACACGAGCCTCGGGCGCCTCGGCGTCGAGCGCATCGACCTGTACATGGCGCACGACTTCGACCGCGACGTCCCCCAGGAGCAGACGCTCGGCGCCTTCGACGACCTGGTGCGGACGGGCAAGGTGCGTGCGGTCGGGGCGTCGAACTTCTCCGCCGAGCAGCTCGCCGAGGCGCTGGAACTCTCCGAGCTCGAAGGGCTCGCGCGCTACGAGTGGGTGCAGAACTCCTTCTCCCTGCTCGACGACGGGGACGCCGAGAGCGTCTTCCCCGTCTGCCACGAGCACGGCGTCGGGTACGAGGCGTTCGGGCCGCTGGCGGGGGGCTGGCTGAGCGGCAAGTACCGGCGCAGCGCCCCGTACCCCGAGGGCTCGCGCATGACGCAGCGTCCGGACTCGTACCGGAAGTACGAGTCGGAGGAGGTGTTCGACGCGCTCGAGTCCCTGGAGGAGCAGGCGCTCGGCCGTGGGGTCTCGATGGCCGGCCTCGCGCTCGCCTGGCTGCTCGGCGTCCCGGAGATCACCGCA
>Ga0075313_1000082_pt1 | contig 17838 bp, 16 predicted proteins | sample MayberryNE_Catta_3_FD_120051 | JGI IMG/M metagenome (GOLD analysis project Ga0075313, IMG submission 120051) | Natural and restored wetland microbial communities from the San Francisco Bay, California, USA, that impact long-term carbon... | ecosystem: Environmental > Terrestrial > Soil >...
ACGGGTTCGGCAAGATGTTCCGCCCCGTGCCGCTCGCCGAGGTGTACAGCGAGACGGACCGCATCGCGGAGGCGCTTCCCGAGGAACACGAGCTCGGGCGCGGCTGAGGCCGCCGCGGCACCCATCCCGTGCGCAAGCGCGCCAGCACCCGCGCCCGGGAGGTGCTCGCCCGCGACGTCGAGATGTTCGCGGTGGCCGGCTACGAGGGATCCGGCCGCCGCGGGGAGCTGCACGCGGGCCTGTCCGGACCGGAGCCGGCCCTTCGGCTCGAGCTCGTGCCAACCGGGGGGCGCGTCTTCGGCGGCGCCTTCGCGCTCGAGGTCTCGAGCGCCGAGCCCGTGCTCCCCGGTACTGCAGGTCTGCGGGCCAAGGGCAGAGGCGTCGTGCGCACGCAGGGCATCGACTTCCGGGCACGCAGGGACGACCCCGCGGGAACCGCCCTGGCCGGAGCGCTCTCGACCGACGCGAGCCTCATCCGGGCCCTCGGGGCCGTGCACTTCGAGCAGATCAGGGTGGAAGCCGATGGGCGCGCGGTGATCCGTCACATGGGAGGGTCGCTCGTCTGGCTGCTGTTCCCACCGATGACGCGGCCGATCGCCATCAGCGACGAGCAGGTTCGCGCGACCGCCGATGCGATCCGGGCGTTCGCAGCGGCCGGTCGACGATCGGCCGCCGGATGATCGGGTGATTCAGGCAGGCGCGCCGGCTCCCGTCCAGCCGTCGGCGGGACGCTCGAACCAGACGTGTACCTGACCCGTGCCCACCGACGCCTCGTACTCGCTGAACAGCTCCCCCGGTGCCTGGCAGCGAGCGCCCCCGATCGCCGAGGCCATCATCAGATAGTGGCCGAAGTGACCCTCGGGCGCAGCCTTCCGGTACTCGGGCATCCCGTCGATCACACCCGCATGGTCGCCGGCGCGCAACTTCGAGAGCACGCCCTGGTCGGCCTCATAGCTCTCGACGCCGAGGATGTTCTCCGGCGCCTTCGAGCTCTCGTGCTGCCGGAGCTCCCGGAACGGGAAGAACCGATGCGTCATGCCGCCCGATGCCAGCAGCACCACCCGGCGATCGCTCTGCGCGATCGCATCGCCGATCAGCTTCCCGAACAACAGGAAGTCCTCCGTCGTGCACGTCTGGTTGATCGCGACGCTGATCCAGCGGGTGTCCGCGTCGCCCAGGAACGTCCAGATGTTGACCGTGCCGTAGAAGATCGGCAGGTATGGGTCGTCGCACGCCAGGATCCAGCAGTCGTCGCGCCCGTCGGCCTGTGCGGCGATCGCCTTCGCGAGCTCGGGGTCTCCGGGCATGTCGAAGGGGATCTGGCTCATGCCACGGGGCAGCTCGTGGCTCGTGAACCTGCCTTCCCGGCGCTCGTGTGAGGTGACGATGTGCTCGACCGTCGACTCCCAGTGCGTATCGAACACGACCACCGTGTCGGGGCGGAGCCGATCGATGCACTCGGACCGCATCCGATGCAGGCCCGGCACCAGCGTGATCTCGTTGCCGTCGTTGATCTCCCGGCGGGTCTCCTCGGGGAGCATGATCGTGGGCACGTGGGCCACCAGGGCCGCTCCGACGACTTCACCCATGTCGTTCGCCTCCTCTTCGGTCCTTGGCTAGGTCCACGGTGCCGTGCAGACGTTCTTCACGTCCGCATAGAAGTCGAAGCTCCAGACGCCGCCTTCCCGGCCGATGCCTGAGCCCCGGGCTCCCCCGAACGGAGCCGCCAGGTCGCGCACGAAGAAGCAGTTGACCCAGACCGTGCCCGCCACGAGCGCCGAGCTCACACGTTCGGCTCGAGCCTCGTCGCCGGTATAGAGGATCGCGGCCAGCCCGTAGTCGGTGGAGTTCGCGAGCTCGATCGCCTCCTGCTCGGCCTCGAACGTCTGCAGCGTGAGCACGGGCCCGAAGACCTCCCGCGAGAGGATCTCCGAACCGGCCGGGGCGCCGACGAACAGCGTCGGCCGGTAATACAAGCCGCCGAGCGCCTCGTTCGGTCCGCCACCGAACACCACGCGCGCGCCTTCGACCTCGGCTCGCTGCACGAACCCGTCGACGCGCTCGAGGTGCTCGCGCGTGATCAGCGGGCCGATCTCGGTCGCTTCCTCTCGCGGGTCGCCCTGCACGAGCGCGCCGGCGGCCTCGACGAAGCGCTCGAGGAACGCATCGTGCATCGATCGCTCCACGATCAGGCGCGTTCCCGCGAGGCAGACCTGACCGGAGTTGTCGAACTGGTTCACGGCTTGACGCACGACCGCATCGAGGTCCGCATCGGCGAAGGCCACGAACGGGGATTTGCCGCCGAGCTCGAGCGAGACCGGCGTGAGGTTCGCGCCGGCCGCCTGCGCGACGAGCTTGCCGGTGGCCACGCTGCCCGTGAACGCGACGCGGTCGACGTCAGGATGCGCGGTGAGCGCGGCCCCGGCTTCCTCGCCGATGCCCTGGACGACGTTGAACGCCCCGTCGGGCAGCCCGGCCTCGTGCGCGATCTCGGCCAGCATCGACGCCGTGAGCGGGGCCCACTCCGGCGGCTTCAGCACGACCGCGTTGCCCGCGGCGAGCGCGGGCGCCACCCTCCAGGTGGCCAGCATCAGCGGGGCGTTCCACGGCGTGATGACGACCGTGACGCCGCTGGGGTCCCAGGCGATGCGCTCCGCGAAGCCCTCGTATCCCCTCGAGCCGGTCTCGAGCGCGAGCAGCTGGTCGGCGAAGAACCGGAAGTTCCGAGCCACCCGCGGCATGACCGAGCCCCGCATCGAGCGCAACAGCGAGCCGTTGTCGCGGGTCTCCACCGCGGCGAGCTCGGGGACCCGCGCCTCGACCCCGTCCGCGATGCGGTGGAGCGTCTCCGCGCGCTCCTTCGGCGGCGCGGAGCCCCACGCTCCGCTCGCCGATCGTGCCGCGTCGACGGCTCGGTCGGCCTCGGACGCTCCGGCCCGGGCGATCTCGGCGATCGGCTGCTCGTCGATCGGCGAGAGATCGTCGAAGGCGTCGCTCGAGGAGACGCGTTCGCCTCCGATCCAGTGGTCGGTCGAGATCGCGATGCCTTCCACGACGGCGTGGCTCGTCGCTCCGCCCTCCAGGGTGCCGACCGGTCAGGAAAGGTCGTTCGTATCCGAACGGTATGAGTGGCCCGAGGGAGTGTCAACTCGCGCGCCACGGGCCTGCGTGGCTCGGTCGGTGAGATCCGGGAACCCGCGAGGGCACCGCTGTCGTCGGAGGGGTCTCCGCACGGAAGGGGCTCGTGATGTCAGGAAGCCGTGTTCGCCGTTCCTTGCTGGTGGCATCGGCCGCCGCGATCGTGGTCGTTGCCCCCGCCGGGGCCGCACTCGCGTGCGGCGGGCTGGTCACGCCCAACGGCACGATCAACCTGCTGCGCACCACCACGCTCGCCGCGTACCACCGCGGTGTCGAGCACTACATCACGTCGTTCGAGTTCGCCGGGCAAGGACAGGAGGTTGGCTCGATCGTGCCGCTGCCGGGCGTGCCCACCAAGGTCGTCAAGGGCGGCGACTGGACGCTGCAGCGCCTGGTCATCGAGACGCAGCCGCCCGTGCTCGAGGCGGTCGCCGCCGACACGGCCGTCACCGGGGCGGCCCAGGTGCTCCTCGAGACCGAGATCGACTCCCTCGACATCACGGTGCTGAAGGGCGGCGCCGTGGCGGTGGGAACGTGGGCCAGCGAGCACGGCTTCTTCCTACCGCCCGACGCGCCGGAGGTGCTCGAGTTCTACGCGGAGCGGAGCCCGATCTTCCTCGCCGCCCGCTTCAACGCCGATCGCGCCGCCGAGCAGGGTGTGCGACGCGGCGAGAGCACCCCGATCCATGTCTCGATCCCGACGCCGAACCCATGGGTCCCGCTCCGTATCCTCGCCCTCGGACGCCAGCCGTCGGAGATCGTGCAGGCCGACGTCTTCCTGCTCACCGACGTCGCCCCCGCGATGCTGCCGCGGACGGCGGAGCTCACGGGCGACGAGGATCAGCGAGGGCTCGTCCTGGCCACCAGCGAACCCGCCTCGGACTCGCTGATGCGAGACCTGCGCTCGGACTCCCGCATGGGCTGGCTTCCCGAATCGGACATGTGGCTCACCCAGGTTCGCATCAACGAACGCGCCGACCGGCTCACCCACGATCTGGCGATCGACGCGAGCGGCTTCGGCCGGCCCGATCCTCAGGCGGCCGGCTTGACCTCGCGGTCGGTGATCCCTGCCGGGTCCGACGTTCCCTGGGCACCGTTAGCGCTCGTGCTGGCGGCCGGGGTCGTGGCGGTCCTCGCCGCCCGTGGGCTGCCGCGCCGCGTGGGACGGCCCGCGTGAACGCCCGGCGGGCACGGGTCGCGGTGCTGGTCCTGACCGTGACGGGTGTGCTCGCCACGGGCGGCCTCGCGCTGCGAGCGTGGGCGTGGTCCGGAGATCGCGGCGTCCGTGAGCTCCGGATCGTGATCCACCATTCGAGGTACGAGCCCGGCGAGGTGCAGGTGGAACCCGGCGAGGCGGTGCGGTTCGTGCTCGTGAACACCGACCCGATCGACCACGAGTTCATCGTCGGCGACGCGCGCCTGCAGCTGGTGCACGAGCGGGGCACCGAGGCCCATCATCCGCCGAGGCCCGGTGAGATCACGGTGCCCGCCGGCACGACGCGGACCACCACGGTCACCTTCCCGACGTCGTCGGGGGCGAGCCTGTTCGGCTGCCACCTTCCCGGCCACTACGCCTACGGCATGGTCGGCACGGTCCGGATCGGCTGAAACCTTCGGGATCAGCCCGGTGACTGGGAGAAGTAGGCCTCGAGGTCGGGTGTGGCCCGTTCGCGCAGCGCCGCCGCGATGCGCTGGCGTTCGAGCATCTGTTCCAGCATCTTCGCCGACTGCGGGATGGGATGTTCCGCGAAGAAGGCCTCGGCCTCGGCCACATGCTGCGGACGGGTCAGGTACCGAACCCCTTCCACGGTGCGGATCGTCAGCTGGGCGGGGAACCGCTCCTCGATCTCGGCCCACCGTTCTCGCAAGGTGGCCCAGGCACGTTCGCCGAGATCGCGGTTGATCAGCGAGTACGCGAAGACGAACGGGGCGTCCTGGCTGCGGACGTCGCCGGAGAACGTCGCCTCGAGCGTTCGATCCATCAGTGCGGCATCTCGGAACAGCGGCATCGCGAAGAGGTACCGGTACTGCTCCTGCGGGGTCGGCCGATCCCGGTAAGCCGTCCAGTACCGCTCGTAGTCGGCGTCGTCACCGGTCGCCGCCACGACGTTGACCGATGCGGCGGCGAGCGAGGGGTCGACGGGCTTGCCCGCCCGGGCCTCCGCCTCGAACTCCCGCGCCGCCGCCTGGGCGTTCGGGTCGGCGCCGAGCACTCCCAGCCCCTGCAGCAGCGCGCCCCGCAGCGCCCGGATGCGGTCGGGCTCGTCGGCATCGGCCTCCCATCCGAGGCGATCCATCGCCGGCGCCACGAGACGGCGCACGAACGCCCGGAACCGCTCGCGGGGCTCGCCGTCGAGGAACCGGTCGCACCACCCCAGCCCCTGCATCAGCAGCTGCCACACGGCGAGATCGTCCTCGTCGCCGTAGTGAGATGCGGCGGAGACGAACTCCGACACGGGAGCCGCCCCCGAGGTCACGGCGGCCCAGTGGTCGTCGACGAGGCCGTAGCGTTCCAACGGCGAGACCTCGGGGAGGCGCTCGATCAGCCGTTCCAGCAAGCCGCCCTCGTACCGCACCCGCAGGAAGCTGCTGGCCCCCGCGTTCACCACGGCGGCCGCGTCGGACGGACCGGCAGCGATCGTGCCGTCGGCCGGCACGAGCACCGAATCCTCGTCGTTGCCGAGCGTTCGAACGCGCAACGGCACGTCCCAGACGGCGTGGTCGGCTCCGCCGTCGGCCAGGAACCGCCGCTGGTCGAGCCGCACGCCCGAGGCGTCGGGCGAGGCCGTCAGCAGTGGATAGCCGCCCTGCCAGATCCACTGATCCATGATGCGCCGGACCGGTTCCCCGCTCGCTTCCTCGATCGCGTGCCAGAGATCGTGCGTCTCGGTGTTGCCGTACGCGTGCCGGGAGAGGTACAGACGGATGCCCTCGCGGAACCGATCGGCCCCGAGGTATCGCTCGAGCATGCGCAGGATCGCGGCGCCCTTCTGGTACGTCAGCACGTCGAACATGCCCTGCGCGTCGTCGGGTGAGTGCACCGGGTACTCGATCGGGCGGGTGGAACGCAGGGCGTCGACCTCCTTCGCGACGGTGACGCCTCGCGCGAACGTGTTCCATTGCTCCCAATCGGGACGCCACGCGTCGACCGTGAGCAGGGCCATGAACGTCGCGAACGCCTCGTTCAGCCAGATGCCGTTCCACCACCGCATCGTGACGAGGTTGCCGAACCACTGGTGCGCGAGCTCGTGGGCCACGACGTCGGCGATGTTCTCGAGCTCGGGCTGCGTCGCGTGATCGGGGTCGGCCAACAGCAGCGATTCGCGATAGGTGATCAGGCCGGTGTTCTCCATCGCCCCCTGCGCGAAATCGGGAAGCGCCACGAAGTCGACCTTCTTGTCCGGGTAGGGAAGGCCGTAGTACTCGGTGAAGAACCGCAGCGAGTACTCGCCTGCCTCGAGGGCGAACCTCGTGAGATGACCTTTCCCGGGCAGATGCGCGACGCGAAGCGGAACACCGTCGACGTCGACGGGTTCGGTGAGCTCGAGCCGGCCCACGACGAAGGCAACCAGGTAGGTCGACATCGACATCGTGTCTGCGAACCGCACCCGCACCCTGCCGGCTCCGGCGGGCTCGCGCTCGATCTCTGGGCCGTTCGAGAGCGCGACCACGCCGTCCGGCACGACGAGCGTGATGCCGAAGACCGCCTTGAGGTCCGGCTCGTCCCAGCACGGGAAGGCGCGCCGGGCATCAGCCGCCTCGAACTGGGTGGTCGCGATCGTGTGGGTACCGTCGTCGTCGGTGTAGGTGGACCGATAGAACCCGACCAGCTGATCGTTGAGCTCTCCCCGGAACTCCATCGCCAAGGTCCATGGACCCGGATCGACGGGGGCGGCGAGGGAGAGGGTCGCTCGTTGCAGCTCCTCGTCGAAGGCGACGTCGGTCACGCCGATCGTCCCATGGTCACCGCGGAGCTCGGCGCCGGCGATCTCGAGGTCGAGCGCGTTGACGACGACCTCCTCCACGCGCTCGTGCACATCGACCTGGACCTCGGTGCTGCCCGAGAAGGTGACCGCTTCCAGGTCGGGCTCGAGCACCAGGTCGTATCGCGACGGGACCACCGTTCGCGGGAGCCGGTAGCGATCCTGCATGGGTCGGCAGCCTATCGTGCCGAACCACGAAGTGCCGCGAAGCGCAACGGTTGGCCGCCGAGCGTGAGACCCTGCTCGAAGGAGGATCTCGAACGACCATGCGAACGCGGCGACGCGAGGAGCCGGGAGACGCCGAGGCCGACGGCCGGGCCATGGTCTCGGCGGGCGATCCCGATCCTGAGGTTCGACGGCGAGCCGGCACGCTCGTGTTCTTCGCCCTGATGGGAGCGCTTGCGTGGTTCGCGGCGGCGGTCCTCGGCCCGAACGGCGGAGCACCCGCTCCCACGACGGCGGCCGCGAGCGATGCCGCAGCCGCGCGGTCGCTGCCTGCGGGCACCTATCGCCTCCCCGGCATGTCGGTGCCGGTCACCGTGACACTGCCCGCAGGTTGGTACGCCGGCGACTCGATCTGGGGTCCCGCCGGGGAAGGCGCCGCCGTCCTCTCGACGGGGCGTCCCGGCGCCACGACGAGCGTCGCCGTGCTCGACCTGCATCTGCTGTTGCCGTTCGACGGATCGACGAAGGTCGCCCGGGCTCGCCCGGCCGACCGGGAGTGGTTCGATCGCTCGATCGGCACCTTCCGCGCCCGCGTGGTCCCGCGACTGCGGGACCACGTGGTGGGACATCGAGGGGTGTGGGAGCCACCCCCTGCGCTCTCGTGGCTGCTCACGATGAGCGATCGCGGCCCGATCCGGCTCGCCCTCGACGTCACATACGCGGGTCACCGCGGCGACCTCGTCTCGTTCTCCTTCCTGGGGGAACGGCGCCCGCTCTTCGAGATGCCGGGCGGAGGCACGATCGACCTGCGGCCCGGCACGACGTACACGGTATGGGCGGCCCACGACGTTGACCCGCCCGCCGACGCCATGATGCTGGCGGTCGCCCGCGAGCACGGCGCCGTGCCCGGTATCGAAGCGTGGGACGTCGTTCGGTCGTTGGAGCTCGGCGCGTGAGCCACGCCCCGTGTCTGAGCGGTGTCAGTCGCTCACGTACGTGAGCCAGTCGGCGTACCTCGGGTCGTCGCCCTTCGTCGCCGCGAAGAAGGCGTCCTGCAGCGACTTCGTGACCGGCCCGCGGTGGCCCGCGCCGACCGTGCGATCGTCGACCTCGCGGATCGGCGTGATCTCGGCGGCGGTGCCCGTGAAGAAGACCTCGTCGGCCGTGTACAGGTCGGTGCGCACGAGGTTCTGCTCGATCACCGGGAACCCGAGATCGCGCGCGATCGTCATGACCGCGGACCGGGTCACCCCGGCGAGGCACCCGTGTCCGGTGTGGGGGGTCACGATCGTGCCGCCATCGACGACGAAGATGTTCTCGCCCGACCCTTCGGTGACGTACCCGTCGCCGTTCAGCAGCACGCCTTCGTCGTACCCCGACTTGATGGCGTCGACCTTCGCGAGGATCGAACCGAGATACCCGCCCGTGGCCTTCGCGGCCGACGGCAGCGAGTTCTGATCGTGACGCCGCCACGAGCTGATCTTGACCCGCACACCCTGCTCCAAGGCGTCCTCGCCGAGGTAGGTGCCCCACGGCCAGACGGCGATCGAGACGTCGACCGGGTTCGCGAGTGGGCTCACCCCCATCTCGCCGTACCCGCGGAACGCGATCGGCCGGATGTAGCACGACTCCAGCCCGTTCGCGCGGATCGTCTCCTTCACGGCCTGGACCATCTCGGCCTTGGAGTACGGGATCTCCATGAAATAGATCGACGCGGAGCTGTACATGCGATCGAGGTGCGCGTCGAGGTGCCACACGGCCGGGCCGCGCTCGGTCTCGTAGGCCCGGATGCCCTCGAACACGCCGCTGCCGTAGTGCAGAGCGTGGCTGAGCACGTGCACCTTCGCTTCGTGCCACGGCACGAGCTCGCCGTTCATCCAGATCTTCTCGACCTCGGTGATCGGCACCGCGGAACCTCCCTTCGGCGGGCGCGAGCGGTCGCGCCGCAGGCCCTCAAGGATACCGGTGAACCACCGGGCCCGGCGCGGCTACCGCGGTCAGTGACAGGATGCGCTGCCGGTGTCGCTGAAGCTGCTGGAGCCCTCCGTGAGGAACCGCCAGTCGTAACTCCCCGCGTGCAGCGTCAACTCGAGCACCCCGAACATCTGCGACGTCGCCTTCTGGCTGTTGGGCAGTCGCGCGGACGCACCGGCGAGCCCACCACGGCTCTTGCCGCCGACGCCGATGATCCACTGCACGACCCCGTTCGCGTCGAAGGCGCCGTTGGGGTTCTGCGGTCGGAACCGCTCGTAGAAGTGCGTGTCACCCGACAGCACCATCTCCGCGCCGGCGGCGTAGAGATCGTCCCAGAACGGCTTCATGTCGGGGCCCACCTGCTCCCCGTTCTTCTTCGAGCGGAACCGCGGCTCGTGCAACATCGCGATCGTGCACTGCGCGCCGCTCGAGGCGAGGTCCTGCTCGAGCCAGTCGTTCTGGGGCGATCCCTCGGCGCAGCCACCCGGAACGTCGCCGCACTCGGAGTTCAACGCGATGATGTGCCAACCGCCGACGTCGAAGCTGTAGTAGCCCGTCGGGTTGAGTCCCGCCCTCGAACCCCAGTACGCGAAGTACCCGTCCGCTCCGGCTGCGCCGCAGCCCGTGCCCGAACGGTCGAAGTCCTCGTCGGACAGGATCGGATGCGTGATGTTCTTGTACTGGCCCCACGTCGGGTCGTAGGACTGGTTGAAGGCGCTCAAGCCGCCGCAGTCGTACTGCGTGTCCCCGAGGGCCAGCACCCTGTCGGCCCCCGCCAGCAGCTGAGCCGTCCACTTCTGCCGGCATTTCGACGAGGTGCCGTTCCCGCCGTTGTACGCGGGGTCGGCAGGGTCGCAGGCGATGTCTCCGGCCGCCATGACCACCGTGTCGCTGCCGCCGCCCGAGTCGGGCGGGGTCGTGACGTCGAGGAAGGCGGAAGGCGGTGACGTTCCCGCACCGTTGAAGGCCTCGACGGTGTAGCGGTAGGTCGTTTCGGGCTGCACCGTCGTATCGGAGAACGACGTCGAGTCGCTGGTCCCGACGGACACGCCGTCGCGGAGCACGTTGTATCCGGTGGCCCCGGCGGACGCGTTCCACGACAGGTTCACCTGATCCGAGTTCGGCGCGGATCCGATGAGGCCCGTCGGAGCGAGCGGCGGCATTCCGCCGCCGCCGCCGCCCACGAACGTGGTCGAGATCACGACATCATCGAAGACAAGGTCCATCGGCTGGCTCCCGCTGCCGTTGCGACCGAGCACCACCCGACCGATCGGCGTGGTCCCCAGGTTCTGGGTGCCGCTGAGCGCCGTGACCGACGTTCCGTCGACCCACACGTCCGTCCTGCCCGATCCCCCCGACACCGACGTGCGCAGCTGGAGCTCCCGGAACGTCCCCGGGGCGATCGTGACGTTGCTCTTGAGCGTGGCGCCGGTCGTCGTGTTCTTCAGCACCAGCTGGTCATTCGCATTCACGTTGAGGCTCGCGACGACCTTGCCGGCCGCCGTGCGAACACGGAGCAGCGGGATCGAGCCCGAGTGGCTCACGACGCGGACGAACGCTCGGACGTACAGATCCGACTGAGGGGTGTCGAGGTTCTTGGTCGCGTGAGCGGCGCCGCTCGCCGCCGTGGCGCGGCCGGCGAACGCGCCCGTCAGCTTGATCGCCTGTTGTGCGGTGAAGTTCGCAGTGGAGGTCCACGACGCGAGGTTCCCCGCCTCGAACCCGTCCGAGAACAACTCCGCGGCCCCCACCGGCACCGTCGGGATCGTCATCCCTCCGACCAGGAGAAGGGCCAGGATCATCGTGGCCAGCGGGCGGTGTCGAGCCTTCATCGGGGGGACCTCACTCATCGAACGTCGGGAACCGGCCGGTGCTCCGTCGCGAAACGGTCGAACTTCCTACGGACGCTATCGCACCGTAGCCTCTCGGTAAAGGTCCGAGCCCCGAGATTCAGGACCCCCCTCCCTCGCCCGGCGAGCTTCCCTGCACCGCGGGAGCCGCTCCGGGTCCGGGCGGGCGTGGTGGCCGACCGATCAGGTCGCGCAGGATCTCGGGGGAGAACGAGACGTAGGTCCAGATGCCGAGCCGCCGATGCGCCGTGAGCAGCTGCGTCACGTTCTGGACGACCTGAGCCGACGCCGTGGCTACGGCCACGCCGATCGTCCCGAAGTGCGGTGCCAGGGCCAGCCCGCCGCCGACGCTGAGCGCAGCCGAGGACAACGTGATGCGCATCATGTCCTTCTGGTGACCGGTCATCATCAGCGCGATGCCGCACGAGCCCGTCCAGACGGCGATCAGGCGAGAGATGGACATGATCATCAAGACGGGCGCGGCCTGGCGGTAGTACGGCTCGTACACGGTGCCGAGCACCCACGGCCCGGCCACCACGAACAGCATCAGCACGGCCAACGCGGGCACGCCGACCAGGGTCGCCCCCGAACGAAGGGTCCGCTCGAGCTTGCGGATCTTCCCCTGCGCGAAGAGCTCGGCGACCAGGGGCGGCATCACGCCGGAGAAGATGATCATGGGCGTGGCGACCAACACGGTGAGCTTCGCCGCGGCTCCGTAGAGAGCCACCTGGTCGGTGGGCTCGTACGCGCCGAGGATCCACATGTCCACTCCCGCCCCCAGCAGATAGATGCCGAGGTTCGTGACCATCAGCGGGCGCGCGACCGCGAACATCTCCGACCGGCCCACGTGCCCGGGTCCCCTCAGCGAACGGACCGTCCGAAGCAGCAGGAGACCGGTGATCGCGAGAACCAGCATCGCGACCACGGTGACGATCGTGACGACGTTCGACAGGGAGACCGACCGAGCCGTGACGAAGACGGCTCCGAGGACCCCGACGGTCGCGAAGTCCGTCGCGAACATATGGAGGGCCGCCGCGTACCCGAACCGCGACAGCCCCCGGAAGCACTCGGCCAGGACGGACTGCATGGCGGTCGCGAACAGCCAGCCGGCGGCGATGGGAACCACGGACGCGACCAGCGGCTCGCCCAATACCGATCCGAAGAACCACTGGCCGAGCCCGAGCGCGAGCACGGCCGCAACCGCTGCCGACCCGAGGGCGGCCCATCCGACCGCGATGCGGATGGCTTCGCGGGCGCCCGCGGGCTCTCCGACACCGAGGGAGGACGCGGTGAACCGCACGACTGCACGATCCATGCCGAGCTTGGCGACCGTGCTCCCGATCACCACCATCGTGGAAGTCAGGAGGAACGCTCCGAAGCCGCTCGGATCGAGCATCCGAGCGATGAGGCCGTTCATCACCACCCCGAGCGCGAGCCCCGCTATACGTGCCGCAAGCACCCACGCCGAGCCGGTCAACAGCCGCCGGCGAACGGAGCCCAGCGTGATCGTTGCATCCTCGGAAACCCGGTTGGCCATGGAAGGTCGAGCCTATCTCGCGCGACCTGCCACGCACCTCTGTCGAAGGGCGCAGAAGTGCCACGATCCCTCGATATTTCGCCGTAGGTAGGGTTTCCCTTCCTTCGGAACGCAACTAGCATGCTCCGCTGAGGGCGCGCATGCACATCGAACAACACGACGGGAATACGGATCTGCCTCGAAGGCGGCCACACCCCGTGCGCACCCGTCCCACGAGGTTCGTGCATGGGGTACGCCACGCGTCCAAGCGTCTGCTGGGCCGACATCCCACGGCCTACCTCGCCGTGGCGTCGCGGCGCCACCCACAGAGCGCGCTGCATCGGGACACCGATCTGGTGATCGACGGCTTCGGGCGATCGGCGGTCACGTTCGCGGTGGTGGCCTTCCAGGTCGCTCAGGACGGCCACGTGCACGTCGCCCATCACTCGCATGCGATCGCCCCCATCCTCGTGGCATCGAAGCGAGGAGTGCCGGCGCTCGTGCCGATCCGGGAGCCCGAGGCCACCGTCCTGTCCGGCATCGTCAGGGAGCCGGAGGTGTCGGTGGGGCAGTACCTGCGCAGCTACGTGGACTTCTACCGGCGGCTGAGCGATCTCGCCGACACGGTCGTGCTCGCTCGATTCGACTCGGTCGTCGAGGATCTCGGGGCGGCGATCCGCCGCGTGAATCAGCGGTTCGGCACGACGTTCGTGGAGTTCGATCACACGGCCGACCGGGAACGCGTCGTGTTCGACCTGATCGAGGAACGGGCCAGTCGCCCTCCGTGGCAGCGGTTGCTGGGCGAGTTCCTCTGCGGCAACATCAGCTTCACCGAGTACGAGGAGCTCACCAGGTCCGCCCGCATGGAGCGCGGGAACGCGACCGTGCCCGAGGCGCTGGTGCAGCGCCCAAGCGCCGCTCGCGACGCGATGAAGGCCGAGGCGCTGGCCCGGTACCGGGCACCGTCGCTGGCGACGTGGCGGGCCCGGGCCGCCGCGAGTTACCGTGCCGTGCTACCGCACGCCGTGTGATCGTCCCGCACGGCTGTCAAGTCGGGCGCTCCGCCGTCGAGGATGTGAGCTATGCGACCCAGAACCGATGAGGATGCGGCGACCGTCCTCGCCATCGCCGGCACCGGCCAGAACGGTGCGACGCTGCTCTGTCGCATGTTGGGTGAGCTGCCGGGCTTCGTCGCCGTGGGCGAGATCGGCCGGCTGTGGGAGAAGGGGCTCGTCGAGGACGTCGAGTGCAGCTGCGGGCAGCGTTTCTCGCAGTGCCCGTTCTGGACCGCCGTCGGTGCCGAGGCGTTCGGGGGCTGGGATCGGCTCGATCTGGCCGAGGTGCGCCGACTGGCGCTGGCTCTGCCCCTGGGGAACAGCCGGTGGCCCCACCCGTTCGCACTTCCGCTGATCCTCATGCCGAAGCTCTCGCGCCGGTACACACGGGACATCGAGGCCTATGCCGAGCTCATGCGCCGCCTCTACGGCGGGGTGCTCGCCGTGTCGGGCGCCGACGTGATCGTCGACTCGATGAAGATCCCCGCGCACATCTTCCTGCTGGCACGCGCAGGCGTACGCCGGACGCGGTTCGTGCAGCTCGTTCGCGACCCCCGGGGCGTCGCCTTCTCGAACACGAAGGAGGTCCCTCGCCAGGGCTCCCGTGCAGACAAGCCGATGCGCACCACGCGGACGCCTCGCAAGACCGCCTCGAAATGGCTCTGGTTCAACGGGTCGTTCGAACTGCTTCGGCGGCTCGGACATGGCTTCATCCGTCTGCGCTACGAGGACATGGTGCGAGACCCGAGCGGCGCCGTCCGGCGCTGCGCCGCTCACGCGGGCGTCGATCCGACCGAGACCGACCTTTCGTTCATCGACGGCGATCAGGTCCGGCTGTCGACGGGCCATCTGGTCGCAGGGAACCGCATGCGGAACGCGGCGGGCCCGATCACGATCCGCCTCGACGAGGCCTGGCGCGAGCAGCTGGCACCGGATGACCGACGCACGGTGGAGCTCGTGACGTCACCGCTCCTGCGTCGGTACGGCTACCGGCGCGGCATCGCTCAGACGTGATCGACGCGCCCGAGGAACGCGCCGAGCGGGTAGCCTGAGGTCATGCGAGACGGAGAGATCGACCCGACCGGTGGGCCTTCGAACGACGCCGACGAGGGCGAGGCGATCGAAGACATGATCAGCGCCATGGACCGCTATGTCGGTGCCGACGACCACACGACGGTCGCGGAGCAGGCCGAGGGTGACACGATCGACGAACGCACCCGCCGCGAACAGCCGCAGCGCGAGCGGCCCGACAGCAGCGTCGACCTGGTCGACGGGGAGGGCGGCGACGGCGTCGACCGTGAGAAAGACCTCGTGGCCGACGGCGAGGAGCGACCCGAGGGACCGGTCGCGCCCGAACAGGCGGCGATCCATGTGCGTGACGATCCCCCCGGGGTCGTGAACCACCCCGACGACTACGCCCGCGAGTGAGCGGAGCCGGTCAGGGAAGCCGGTACACGGCGTAGCGCCAGTCGACCGTTGCTCTGGGAACGCGGTCCAGCGGCCCCCATCGTTCCTCGGCCCATGCACGGACATCGGCCGCCGCCTCCGCTCGAGCGGCGGCGTCGGTGACCGCCCACGTCCACGAGTACCGGTTCGCCTCGATCCCTCGCACGAAGTGCTCGAGATCGTCTCGGTCGCGATCGGCGAACGTGACATCGGGAAGCTTCTCCCCACCCAGCCCCGTCACCGTCTCGTCGAGCTGATGCCAGCCGTCCCACGCGAGGCCGACCGGGTGGTTCGGAACGCCCGTCACCGCGGCGAAGCGCGCCTGGATCTCGGCCTGCGCACCCCCGTACGAGCCGAGGCTGACCAGGAAGCGGCCACCCGAGCGGACCACCCTCGCGGTCTCATGCACCACGCGCCGCCAGTCCTGGATCAGGTGCAGGACCCATCGGACGTACGCGCCGCCGAACGTCTCGTCGCGGAACGGCATCAGCGTGGCATCGCCCTCGACGACCGGGACGCTCACGCCCCCGTCCGTCTTGTTCCGGAGCCGCTCGAGCATCGGCCGGGAGAGATCCAGGCCGACGACGTCCAGGCCGGCCTCCCGGAGCGGGATGGCCACCTGGCCCGTGCCCACACCGACCTCCAGGACCGGCGCCGCGTCGCCGAGGGCTTCCGAGAGTGCCGCGGTGGTGCGCACGACACCCTCAGCCGACAGCCCTCTGGTGAGGTCGTAGTACTCCGCGGCTCGGTCGAACGGGATCGATCCACTCACGCGACCGGGATCCGCTTCTCGGCGTCGACGAAGGGGAGCCGCGCGACCGTCGACGCCCGGGCGCCCAAGGGGGATACGACCTCGAGCGGCGTGTCCTCCGACGCGTGCGTCGACGGCACCCATGCGTACCCCACGTTGCGCTCGAGGCGAGGCGACCACGCGCCGGCCGTGAGATGGCCGATCGATGCGCCGCCCGGCTCGTGCACGGGCCAGAAGTCGTTGAGCGCCCCCTCGTCGGTCATCGGTTCGCCACCGATCACGATGCCGACCAGCTTCCGATCGACGCCTCGCTCGGCGAGCCGGCCGAGCGCGTCACGCCCCAGGAAGTCGTGCGGCTGGTCGAACTCGACGTACTTCTCGAGCCCGGAGATGTGCAGCGGCGTGTCGGAGACCCGCATGTCGGAGCCGTAGTTGAAGATGCCGGCCTCGATGCGCCGGGCCTCGCTCGGCGCGATCACACGCATGCCGTACGGCTCGCCCGCGGCGAACACGGTCTCGAAGAGCTCGTCCCCGCGGGAGGGATCCTGCCCGTAGATCTCGTAGCCGACCTCCCCCGTCCAGCCGGTCCGCGACACGATGACGGGGATGCCGTCGACGTCGGCTTCGGCGCACCGGTAGTAGCGGAGGTCCGCGACGTCGTCGCCGAGCAGGTCGCGGATGACGTCCTTGGAACGGGGGCCCTGCACCTGCATCGGAGCGACGTCGGTCTCCTCGATCTCGACCTCGAAGCCCCGACCCGCCGCGACCCCGGCGACGTAGAGCAGCGCGTCGGAGTCGGCCAGCGCGAGCCAGAAGCGGTCCTCGCCCAACCGCAGCAGCACCGGGTCGTTCACGATGCCGCCCCACGCGGTCGTCAGGAGCACGTAGCGCGCCTGCATCACGTCGACCTTCGTCAGGTCCCGGCAGGTGATCAGGTTCGTGAGCTCGAACGCGTCGCGCCCCCTGATCTCGATGCAGCGCTCGACGCTGACGTCCCAGAGCGTGACGTCGTGCAACAACGCGTCGTATTCGGTGACGGGATCCTCGTACAGCGTCGGAAGCAACATGTGGTTGTACAGACCCCAGCTCTTCGCCCCGTGCCGCTTGGTCGCCTCGAAGTACGGCGACTTCCGGTACCAGGGCTGGATGTAGAACGTGAACGTCTCCGACGTCATCGACCCTCCTCGCCTGCCGCGTGTGCGCCCCCGGGGACGATACCGGGCAGCAGGGCCTCGGGGACCGCTCGGTCAGTTCATGGACGGGTCGCGAGGCATGAGCCGCAGCATCTCGTACCGGCGACCGAGCCGGCGGAGCACGTCCTCCCACAAGCGGCCCGGCTCATCGTGGAACACGTCGTCGGGCAGCGCGGTCGTGGTGACCCAGCTGTCCTGTTCGAGCTCGGCTTCGAGCTGTCCCGGACCCCAGCCGGCGTAGCCGGCGTACACCCGAGCCCGTCGGATCGCCTCGCCGATGTCGCCGTCGGCCTCAGCCGGCAGGAAACCGATCGAGCCCATCGCGAGCACCTCAGCCCTTCCCGGGTCGATGAAGTCGGCCAGCACCACCACCGAGGCCGGCTCGACCGGCCCGCCGTCGAAGAGCTGCTCTTCGGGCTCGACGAGGCCACCCAGCGGCGGCACCGCCTCGCGCACGGTGATGCCGAGCGGCTGGTTCAGCACGACCCCGACCGCTCCGTCCTCGTCGTGGTGGCCGATCAACACGACCGTGCGCCGGAAGTTCGGATCGAACAGGTTGGAGTTCGAGATCAGCAGGTGGCCGGAGAGAGGTTCCACGAACCCATCATGCCCCGCCGAGCAGCCGTACGACTCGCGGTCCCTTCAGCTCTTCGCGGGGATCTCCTTCTTCGGGTCCAGGAACGGCAACGGCGTCACCGTGGCGTTCATCGGGCCGTCGGGCGAGGTGATCTCGATGCGCGTGCCTTCGTCGGCCTTGTCGATCGGCA
>Ga0075313_1000083_pt1 | contig 17787 bp, 22 predicted proteins | sample MayberryNE_Catta_3_FD_120051 | JGI IMG/M metagenome (GOLD analysis project Ga0075313, IMG submission 120051) | Natural and restored wetland microbial communities from the San Francisco Bay, California, USA, that impact long-term carbon... | ecosystem: Environmental > Terrestrial > Soil >...
GCGAAGATCACGACGCGCCCCTTCTCGAGATGGCGGATGGCACGAAGTCGGATGTACGGCTCGGCCAGCTCCTGCATGGTGATGGCACTCTGGACCCGGGTTGGCACCCCTGCCTTCTCCAGCGCATCGCGGAGAGCGAGCGCATTGATAACGGTGGCGAGCATCCCCATGTAGTCGGCGGAAGCCGGGTCCATGCCCTTGGCCGCCTGGCTCACCCCGCGAAAGATGTTGCCGCCGCCCACGACGACCGCGATCTGGATGTCGTCGGTGTGGGCCTCGGCAATCTCTTCGGCGACCCTGACCACGGTCAGAGGGTCGATGCCGTATCCAATCCCGGGATCGGCAAAGGCCTCACCCGACAGCTTGAGGACGACTCTTCTCACCGGGGGACTGGACAATTCGCCTCCTACTCGCCGACGGCGATGCGGGAAACCCTGCGCACTGAGATGTTCTCACCCATCTTGGACGCGAGATGGCCCACCATGTCGCCGACAGTGCCGTCGAACTTCTCGGCGTTGACGAATTTCTGGTCGTAGAGGACGTTCTCGGCGAACCAGGACTCGATCTTCCCATCGACGATCCGCTCCACGACATTGTCCGGCTTGCCCTCGGCGAGTGCCTGACGCGAGATGAGCTCGCGTTCCTTGGCCAGCGCATCCTGATCGACGTCGTCGCGGGTTACCCAAGTGGGCCGCCCCCAGCTGACATGCATGGCGATATCGTCTGCCGTCTGGCGAAACTCCTCGCTCTTGGCGACGAAATCGGTCTCGCAGGCCAGCTCGACCAGGACTCCCATCACAGGACGGTCGTTCTGGATGTGGATGTAGCTGCCGATGGTCCCTTCGTTCGCCTCGCGGTCGGTCCGCTTGGCCATCTTGGCTTGGCCCCGCTCCCGAAGCAGCTCGAACGCCTTCTCCAGGTCTCCATCTGCATCGGTCAGCGCCGACTTGGCATCCATCATCCCCACCCCGGCATCCTGTCTCAGCTTCTGGATGTCCTTGGCGCTGAACTCAGCCATTCTCGGCGCTCTCCGCTTCGGGCGCCTCGACGCCCTCGCCGGGGGCGGCGGCGTGGGCAGGCTCTTGTTCGAAGTCCGGGATCGACTCGTCGACTGTGGGCTCGAAGTCTTCGCCGTCACTGTCCGCGCTGTCCCCCTTCGACGCCTTGGCACCGGCCATTCTTCGGCCCTCGAGCGCGGCGTCGGCGATGGCGCCCGCGATGAGATCGGCGGCGCGGATGGCGTCGTCGTTCCCGGCGATCACATAATCCACCCGATCGGGATCGCTGTTCGAATCCACGAGAGCGATCACGGGCATCCCGAGGCGGGCTGCCTCAGTCACCGCCGTGGCCTCGGTGTTGACGTCGACGATGAAGACGGCATCAGGGGTCTTCTGCAGATCGACCACCCCACCCAGGTTCTGCTCCAGCTTGGCCAGCTCACGCCGCAGCTTGAGACGTTCCTTCTTGGGGAGGGCGTTGATCTCACCGCTTGCCTCGAGGCGACGCAGCTCGCGCATGTAGAAGATGCGCTTCTGGATGGTCTGGAAATTGGTGAGCATGCCGCCGAGCCAGCGGTAATTGACGTAGGGCATGCCGGAGCGCGTGGCGTGCTCGGCGACTGCCGCTTGGGCTTGCTTCTTGGTGCCAACGAAGAGGACGACGCCTCCGTCGGAGGTGAGATTCCTCACGTAGTCGGCGGCAGCGGCGGTCTGATCCACCGTCTGTCGCAGGTCGATGATGTGGATTCCGTTGCGCTCCCCATAGATGTAGGGGCGCATCTTGGGGTTCCAGCGGCGGGTCTGATGCCCGAAATGGACACCAGCCTCCAAGAGTTGCTTCATCGAGACAGCCAAAGCTGCTCCTTTCTGGTTGTTCCTCCGCCTGCCGGCCAGTGCCTACCCGTTTTCACGGATGACCCTCTTTCGGGACGCGCCCGACCAGTGAGGGTCAGCAAGCGTGCGTGATGAAGCGGAGTCTATGGACCGGGAGCCTCAAACGGAAAACGTACGGAGCTAAAGGCTCAACCCCACGAGGGCTCGCCGAGACGATTGCGAAGCGACATCATCGTCTTGGCGTGGATCTGGCAAACCCGTGACTCGGTGACGCCGAGCACGTCACCGATCTCGGCCAACGTCATCCCTTCGTAGTAGTAGAGGGTGACCACCAGCCGCTCCCGCTGAGGAAGGCGATTGATGGCGTCGACCAACCCATGACGGGTCTCCTCTGCCTGGAACGCGGTCTCCGGCGATACCCCGGTCGGGTCGGCAAGCATGTCGCCCACCGACGTCGAGGAGTCGGACCCAACGAACTCGTCGAGTGCGGCAATGCCGGAGCGGCCGATCTCGGCCAGGGCGCCCTGCAAATCACCAACGTCCATTTCGAGAGTGTCGGCCAGCTCTTGGTCGGTCGGGGCACGCTGCAGGGTGTGCTCCAGCTCGGCCACGGCGGTTTCGATCTGGCGAGCCCGCGAGCGCACCGACCGGGGAACCCAGTCGAGGGCCCGTAGCTCGTCGAGGATCGCTCCCCTGATGCGGTTGATGGCGTACGTCTCGAATTTGAAGCCCCGCTCGAGCTCGAACTTGTCAATGGCGTCGATCAAGCCGAAGAGCCCGTAGCTGGCGAGATCGTTCTGATCGACCGAACGCGGCAGCCCGGCTCCGATCCGACCCGCCACGTACTTGACGAGGGGCGAGTAATGCAGGATCAGCCGCTCACGGGCGTCGGCGTCCGCCGATGCCTTGAAGCGCTCCCATAGGGCGTCGACCTGACCGGCCTCAGGCCCTCGGGTGGCTTCGGTCATATGTTCCTCTCAGGTGCTGCCGGGTGACGGCAGTGTAGATCTGGGTCGTCGCCAGGTCGGTGTGCCCGAGCAAGTCCTGCACCGATCGAAGGTCGGCGCCACCTTCGAGGAGATGGGTGGCGAAGCTGTGTCTGAGAGCGTGGGGAAAGGTGGCGACACGTTTTCTGACCACCGAACGGATCCCACGCGTCCCCAGCGGACCGCCCCGCAGCCCGACCCAAAGTGCATTGCCCGCGTCAGGGCCGGCCAGCCTTGGCCGCCCCTGACCGAGGTAGCGCCGCACCGATTCCTGGGCCGGCCTGCCCACGGGGACACGACGGGTTTTTCTCCCCTTGCCGACCACCGTCACCATGTCACCACCGACGTCGTCGATCGAAAGCGAGGCGAGCTCGGAGACCCGGAGACCGGTCGAGTACAGCGTGTCTATCAACGCACGGTCGCGAAGCCCTTCGGGGGTGGTGGGGTCGATCGTCTCGATGGCGTGCACCAGGATCCGACTGGGGAGGGCATGGGGCAGTGGCTTGTCGAGCCGGGGACGGGAGACACCCTCGAATGGGTTGACCGTCGCCGAATTGCGGCGGCCGGCGTCGTTGTAGAAGGAGCGAACGGCGGAGGCCTTGCGTGTCATCGACCGCTTCGAGTACCCCTGGGCCGAGAGAGAGCCGAGATACCGGCGGGCATGCTGTCGGCGCACTGCCCCAATCGAGGCCAGGCCTTCGTCGCCGCAGAAGGCGAAGAATTGGGCCAGGTCACGCCGATAGGCCTCGAGGGTGTGCGGTGAGAGCTCTCGCTGGTCACGCATGCGATCGAGATATCCGTCGACGGGCCCGACCGCCCAGTCGGGCAAGGGGGGAATCCTCACTGCCGAGATGTTATTGAAGAGACGGTCCCCGAACCCGTCAACCCGAGCCGGGGAGCACAAGGTCCCCCACGCGACGCGCCTCTCCCAGGATCTCCATCCGGGCGAGACGGGCCAGTGCCTCGGCGGGAGTGCATTCCCAGATCGAGGGGAGATCGTCGATGACGAGACCCGTCGCGGGGATGACACCGGCCGGAGCGGGCATCTGGTTGGGCGGTTCACCAAGGATGAACTCGAGCTCGGTCAGGAGGTCGTCGACTCCGAGGACGGGGTGAGCGCCATCCCGGATGAGATGATTGCACCCGACCGAGGCGGGCCGGTCGACATCACCGGGAACCACCAGCACCGGACGCCCCATTTCGGCGGCGAGACGCGCCGTGATCAGCGCCCCGCCCTTCACCCCGGCCTCGACCACGACGACAGCCGAGGCGATGCCGGCGATGATCCGATTCCGTGCGGGAAACCGCCATCGGTCGGGTCTGGTCCCCGGTGGGTACTCGGACATGATCGCCCCGCCGCTCAGCAAGATCGACCGATAGAGATCGGCGTTCTCGACCGGGTAGACGACATCGACACCGGATCCCAGCACCGCCACTGCGCCACCCTGGCCTCGGAGCGTTCCGCGGTGAGCTGCGGCATCGATGCCCCGAGCCAGGCCGCTCACCGTGGTCCACCCGGCGCGGGACAGTGCGTGGCCGAAAGCATCGGCGAGATTGAGGCCATACCGGGTGCACCTCCGGGTGCCTACCACTGCCACCGCCGGCGCCGTGGTGGTCTCCCCGAGTACGTACAACTGGGGAGGGTCCTCCAGATCGAGCAAACCCACGGGATAGTCCGGACCGTCCGGGGCCATCACCCGAAGGTCATTCATCCCGCCACTCGCCGCGCAGGCCGATCGCTTCGGCCATGTGATGCTCCTCGACCAGATCCGTGCCATCCAGGTCGGCGATGGTGCGAGCCACTCGCCGGACACGGTCCCCGCCGCGGGCGGTGAGGACCCCGTTGCCGACGGCCTTGGCCACCAATCGGCTGGCAGCTTTCGACTCCTGCCCATCACCGACGTCCAGGTGGCGATTGATCTGCCCTCGTCGCGATTGCCCTTCACGCGCCCGCCCGACTCGAGAGGCGACCGAAGCACTCGTCTCGCCCTGTGGCCCCGAGTATTCCGTTGCATCGACCCGGCCGACGCGGACGACCAGGTCGAACCGGTCGATCAGCGGTCCGGAGATGCGAGACCTATAACGGCCGAGGATGGCCGGACGGCACTCGCACGGCCGCCGGCCGTCTCCGTAGAAGCCGCAGGGGCAGGGGTTGGTGGCGGCCACGAGCTGAAACGATGCCGGGAAATCGAGAGAGGAGCCTCGGCGGGCGACCGACACGACACCTTCCTCCAAGGGCTGGCGGAGTGTGTCGAGATGACCTCGAGGAAACTCAGCCAGCTCGTCCAAGAACAAGACTCCCCTGTGGGCGAGCGAGACTTCTCCGGGAACCGGATTTCCACTGCCACCGCCTACCAGAGCCGCCTTGGAGGCCGTGTGATGAGGGGCACGAAACGGCGGGGTCACCACCAGACCCCGGCGCCGACCCGCCGCCGCCCAGAGCATCGCCGTTTCCACGGCATCCTCGATCTCGAGTGGGGGGAGGATGCCGATGATCCGCCGGGCCAACATTGTCTTGCCTGACCCCGGCGGGCCATGCATCAGGAGGTGATGGCCTCCGGCTGCCGCTACCTCGAGCGCCCGTCTCGCCATAGGCTGGCCCCTGATGTCGGCCAGGTCGGGTGCTTTGTCTCCGACGATGGGGGCACCAGGTTCCGCCGGCTCGACTCTTCCCAGGCCCTCTCGGAGGAGGTCCACTGCAGCCGCCAGGCTGTCTACGCCATACGCCCTGGCCCCGGGAATGGATGCCGACTCACCTACCACCGAGGTGGCCACGAGGCAGGGCACGTTCTGCCTGGCACTCAGCACACCGGCGCCGAATGCATTGGATCCCGGTCTGACCGCACCGTCGAGCGCGAGCTCGCCGACCACCACGGCTTCACGAAGGGGCGGGATCTCCTTGCTGGCGGCGAGGATGCCGAGGGCGATCGGGAGGTCGTAGTCGGTCCCTCCCTTGGGGAGATCGGCGGGGGCGAGGTTCACTGTGACCGTGCGGTTCGGAAATCTGATCCCGGCCGAGGCAACCGCCGCCCGCACCCGATCCTTGGCCTCCCGAACCGCGGTGTCGGGAAGTCCCGACAGTTTGAAGGCCTCGCTCTGACGGCCGACGTGGGCTTCGACGCGGACCGGTCGTGCCTCTCCCCCGACAAGCGCCACCGACGTGGCTGCCGCGTACATGACCCGAACGTACGAGACGCAAACCGTGGTTGGAAGGGGTATGCGCCGCAGGTTCGCGACTAACTGTCAGGTCAGGTTTACCGTCTTACCGGCACCCTGGTGCCAATTCGCCATGAGCCAGAACCCCACTACCAAAACCCAGCCTCGCCCTGCGCCGTCGACCACCAAGCGTCGTCGCTACAGCCCCGGGCAGCGATGGACAATTCGGATCCTCCTCTTTCTTGTGCTGGCGCTGGCCCTCCTGGTCGGCATGACCGTGCTGGCCGACTTCCAGATGGAGGATGCCGGGCCTATGCCTTCTCTGGCGGCCGGGGACGGCGTGTATCTCATCGTCGGCAGCGATAGCAGGGAGAACCTCCCCGACGACCTGAACCAGGGCAACTTTGGTGACTTCTCCGGAGCCCGAGCCGACGTCATCATTCTTGCCCACGTGGTGGACGGGCGAAGACAGCTGCTGTCAATCCCCCGCGACCTCAAGGTGGAGATCCCCGGCCAGGGGGTCAACAGGGTCAACGCCGCCTACGCCTTCGGTGGCCCCGATCTCCTGGTCGAGACTGTGGCCATTGCGACAGGGATTCGACCGAACCACTACCTCGAGGTCGAGTTCGGCGGCTTCGCCGGGATCATCGACGCGCTCGGTGGCATCGAGCTCGATATCCCCTATCCGGCGCGCGACGTCAAGTCAGGGCTCAATATCGAGGCCGGCGTGCAGACGGTCGATGGCGCCACTGCACTCGCCTATGCCAGGTCGCGCACCTACGAGGAGTTCATCGACGGCGCATGGGTCCAGCAGGGTGGTGGCGACATCGCCAGGGCTGCCAGGCAGCGCGATGTCCTGACCAAGATCATGGCCGAGACGTCTTCGCCGTCCGGTCTGGTGCGGAGTCCTCTGGTGGTGACTGCAGTCGGTTCCCACCTCACCGCCGATTCAGGTCTGACGCTCTTCGACCTCGCACGGACCGGCTGGGACATGCGCTCGGCCGACATCACGGACTCGGCGACTCTCCCCGTCGTGGGCGCAGAGGAAGGCGGCGTCTCTTATCTGGTCCGCTCCGAGCCGGCCGCTACCGACATGCTGAATGCATTCGTGGCCGGTCAGCCCCTGCCGGTCCAGTAGTCCATTGTGCCCGACCCGTTTCTCGACGCTGCCATCGAGGAGGCCGGCCTGGGCCTGGCCGAGGGCGGGATCCCGATCGGGTCGGTACTGATACTTGACGGGAACGTCGTTGGCCGGGGCCACAACCGGCGGGTGCAGAAGGGCAGCCCCATCCTCCACGGCGAGATGGATGCCCTGGAGAACGCCGGTCGTCTCGTCGCCTCCGAGTACCGCCGGTCGGTGATCTACACAACTCTGTCTCCCTGCCACATGTGTAGCGGGGCGATCCTGCTCTACGGGATCCCCAAGGTGGTCATCGGCGAAAACCGAACCTTTCTCGGCGCCGAGGACCATCTGAGGGGCAACGGGGTGGAAGTGGTTGTCGTCGACGATCAGAGATGCGTCGACATGATGACCGGGTTCATCGAGAGCCGGCCTGATCTGTGGAACGAGGACATCGGGGAGGTCTGAGACGGTGCGGGGGCGGCGGCCCCTAGGGTCGTTGTCCGACCAGTTCTCGGAGTCGGGGGTCGAGCCTGGGTCGGATTGTTGGGTAGACGGATCCGTCTGGTTTGCGGAAGATCGGTTTGCCTTCCGGATCGTCTTCGATCCGCCACCCGTGCTCGTGTAAGAACCGGTGGTGGTAACCGCACAACAGGATCAGATTGCACAGATCGGTCGGTCCCCCATCAGCCCAATGGGTCCGATGATGGGCGTGAACGAAGAGCCTGGACCCACAGCCAGGGAATTGGCAGCCTCCATCTCGATACCAGAGCTGACGACGCAACCAGGCGGGAACCAGACGGGATCTGCGTCCGATACCAAGAGTCCGGGCATGGTCATAAACGGTGCATTCCACCAGGGCATCACAGGACAAACGACGGGCGGTCTCATTGGCGATCATCGGACCACCCTCCAGTTCTGACACTCCGGTCGTCTGCGAATCCTCGGTCAATGCGTCGAGATCGGGATGAACCGTGATCTGAGCCAGTCCGGAACCATGTTCATCGCTACTGGTGGTGGCCAGTTCCACCAGACCGTCGGCCATCCGCTGTGGATACGGATCAAAGATCCCCGATTCCGGATTAACCGGGATCCGGTCGGCTTTCTCCCGGATCGCCGATTCCACCAGCGACATCTCCGCCCCTTGCAGATCAGCGTTCATATGGCCCCGGATCCCGCCCAGCGTGTATTGGATCGACAACCATCTCTCCCGCCACCCATCAACCGCATCAGCTGTGGTGGAGGATCGGCCCGTCTCGCCGCCCGATCCAGGGCCGCATTCGACAAGCCGAGACACTCGGAGATCACCACCTCCTCCGTCTCCAGGGTGGCCAGCTTGGAGATCGCATCCACCTGATCGAGGGAAAGTGCTCCCTCCGCGAACTTCTCACGAAGCAGGGGCAGATCCTGGAGACGACGGGCCACCCGGACCAGTTGAGCAGCCGTCGAATGTCGGAGACCGAACCGGGCCGACACCCACTGGACCAGGTTCGGCGACCCATCAGCCAGAAACTGTTGGGTCAGATCAGCGTCGATCAACCATTCACAGATCTCGGCATAAAAGACGGCCACCCCGGAGAACAAGTGACCCAACACCCGGTCCACCTGATCGTTGGAAAACCACTCCCGTTCCATGCCCCCAACCTACGAAACAGGTGTGACAGATTTGACCAGAAACAAAGACGATCAGAGAAAGAAATCCGAGAACATCTTCGCCCTACCTGCCCTTCCATTCCGGGTCCCGCTTCTCGAGAAATGCGAGCAATCCCTCGGCGGCATCCTCGGTGCCCAGAGCCACGGACTGAGCGTCACCTTCCCATGACAGGGCATCGGCGAGACCGATCTGAAAGCTGGCGTTGAGGGTCTGTTTGGCGAACATCTGAGCCACGGGAGCGCCGGCGAGAAAGCCCTGGGCGATCTCGGTGACCCGCTGCTCGAGGGCCTCGACCGGGACAACCTCGGTCACCAGCCCGATCCGTTGAGCCTCGTCGGCCTCCACGATGCGCCCCGACAGCGCCAGGTCCTTGGCCCGTTGCATGCCGACGATCCGTGGCAGCACCCAGGACCCGCCGAAGTCCACAGTGAGCCCTCTCCTCACAAAGATCTCGGAGAATCGGGCCCGTTCGGTGGCGATCACCACGTCACACCCGAGAGCGAGGTTCAAGCCGGCGCCTACCGCGACCCCGTCGACGGCGGCGATGGCCGGCTTGGTCAACCGATGCAGGGCCATGGCGGCGGCCCCAACCTCTTTCATCCGTGAGTGACGATCCTCGACGGACTGGAGCCCATCCACGCGCGACGGGTCCAGGTCGGCGCCGGCGCAGAACTCACCACCGGCACCGGTGACTACGAGCACTCGTTGTCCCGAAGCCTCGAACACCTCGAAAGCCGATCGGAGATCGGGCCAGCCATCGAACGGGATGGCGTTCTTGCGATCGGGGCGGTCGACCGTCAGCCAGCGCACCAGCCCGCGATCGTCGGTGTGCAACCAGCTCACCACGATGACGGTAGACCGCTCGGGGCGTGGTTACCGTTCCACACGTGGGGTTCAACCCGTTTCGCGATCACGAGAAGAGCACCGCCGACATCGTCGCTTTGGTGGTGGCGTTCGTGGCGATATTCGCGGTCCTGGCGTGGGCGATCTTCTCGGGGTGACCGTCTCCCCCGTGCAGCCCTACGCGGCGCGCAAGGAGTACATCTGCCCTGGCTGCGAGACCATCATCCCTATCGGCACGTTCCACCTGGTTGTCGTGCCCGACCACGAGCCCGACCTACGACGGCACTGGCATCATGGGTGCTGGCACAAGGAGATGCGACGGAGATTCGGCGCTCATGCGTCGCGGCGGTGAAGACCCCACCAGGTCAGAAACAGGCCGACGGCGGTCCAGCCCAAGATCACCGCGACTGCGTGCGGCAGTGACAGGTTGGACATGAACGTCACGCCGAACCCGCCGGCAAAGTCGATTTGGAACAGCGAAGTGGTCGCGGCCGAGAGGGAGACGGTCTCCCACGGGCCCCAGAGGCCGAGAATCGGGTCGATGAAGTAGAGGGCGAGGGCGGCGCCGATGGCGGGTCCGACCGATCGAAGAAGGGCCACCGCCCCCAGCCCAATCGCAGTCCACGCCAGCTCGATGAGCCCGACCTTCCACACCAGTCCGAGCCACTCGTCGACTCCCGGGCCACCCTCTCCCGGTACTGCGATCGCGGTCACGATCGACCATCCAGCGATGCCGGCGCCTATGGCCAACAAGGAGGCGAGGGCGAGTACGACGAAGCGGGCCGATATCTGGTTGACCCGACGCGGATCCCTGGTCAGCGCCGTCGCCCACACGGTGCTCCCGAACTCGCTCCCCAGCATGACCACCGCCAGGATCAGGGGGAACCAGGTCTGGCCGGCGACTTGCTGGGCGCCGAAGATGTAGGCCATCGGCTTTTCGAGGACCGGAACGCCCTCGGCCAGCTCGGGGGCGATCTGGGCGAAAATCAGGAGGAAGAAGGCGAGCAGTCCCACGAGGGCAGCGAGGATGATCACCATCATGTAGTAGAGCCGGCGACGGCTCAGCTTCAGGTACTCGGCATGCAGGAGGCTCATTGGTCGTCCTCGCCGGTCATCCCGAGGAACACGGACTCCAGGGTCGACCGGGCCGGACCGACCTCCTTGGGATAGATACCCGCCTCGGCCAGCACCCTGACCACCCGGCTGCCGTCCTCCTCCTCGACCACCAGGGCCCCTCCGTCCTGCCTGGCGTCGATGCCGGCCGTCGACAAGGCGGCGAGGGCGGCATCGCTGTTGTCGGTGACCACTCGGGTGAAGCCCCCGGAGAGCATGTCCTCCAGAGGTCCTTCCGTTACCAGCTTCCCGTGATTCAGGACCACCACGTAATCGGCCAGGGCCTCGATATCGGCCAGGTCGTGACTCGAGACGACCACGGTCTGGCCGCTGTCCGCGATTTCACGGAGACGTGCCCGGAAGGCCATCTGCCCGGCAGGGTCGAGGCCGTCGAGGGGCTCGTCGAGAAGCAGGAGTTGGGGATCCCCGATCAGGGCCGCGGCAAGGGCGAGACGCTGTCGCATCCCCTTTGAATACTCGTCGACCTTGCGCCCCGCATCGCCCTGCAGGCCTACGAATTCGAGCAACTCATCGATGCGCTCGTGGCCGAAGCCGAGCTGGTCGGCTGCCACGTGGAGATTGACTCGCCCGGTGAGTGCTCTGATCAGACCGGGCTCCTCGATGATGGCTCCGATCTTCTTCGTGACCCCCACCAGGCCACGGGGAATCTCCTGATCGAGGACGAGGATGCGCCCGGCATCGGTCCTCGTGAGGCCAAGCAGCGAGCGAAACAGTGTCGTCTTGCCGGCTCCGTTGGGCCCGAGCAGACCAGTGATTGCGCCCGAAGGGACCACGCAATCCAGACCAGCGAGCGCCGTGGTCGACTTGTACCGCTTGACGAGACCCTCGATCTCTATCGCAGGATCGGTGAGGTTCACTTGCGGGGCCGATCATGCGACATAGCCGGGCAGTCAACCACAGCCCGGCACCCAGTGGACCACAACGTCATCAGGCCCGATCCGGACGCCGAGCAAATCGACACGGGACGCACCCACTGCGCCGGCCAGCCGGGTGACCCGTCGTCGCTTGCCGTGCCCAATGGCATCGATCGGGTCTCGATCGGTGGTGATCGCCCTCACCTCGACCACAACCCGTTGTCCCCGGTCGAGGGCGAGAAGGTCGAGCTCGCCGCGGCCAACCTCGAAATTGCGTCCGACCACATCGAGGCCGTGGCGGCTGAGGAATGTGGCGGCGATCCGCTCCCCCATCTCCCCCACCTTCGCCCGATCGATCAGATCGAGATCTCTTGCCGCTCCAGCTCTTCGACGTTCACGTCGCGGAAAGTCAGGACCTTGACGTGCTCCAGGAACCGGGCCGGTCGGAACATGTCCCATACCCATGCGTCCTTCATCTCGACCTCGAAAAAGACCGATCCGTTGGCCTCACGGACCTGGAGATCTACGTGGTTGGCCAGATAGAAACGGCGCTCGGTCTCCACCACGTACCGGAACATCGGGAGGACGTCGTGGTACTCCTTGTAGATCTTGAGCTCAACCTCGGATTCGTACCGCTCCAGGTCCTCTTCCATGCTCTCCTCTTCACACGGGCCGACAAAAGATCATATGCACGGCTCGTTACTTAACGGCTAACAATCCGCTGTGACGTTTTCAGAGGCCGCCGATGTGTGAGACGGGCCAAATGGTCACGAACGCCCTTCCGATGAGGTCGTCGAGCGGTATCGGGCCGAAGCGTCTGCTGTCGAAGGACGCGTCGCGGTTGTCTCCCATGAGGAATACCTCGTCGGCCCCGACGGTGACAGCCGGCTCGTCAGGCATGAACGCATCAGGCAAATAGGCTTCCTCGAGCGGGGTCCCGTCCACCACAACCTGGTTGTTCGTCACTTCGATGGTCTCACCCGGCAGGCCGATCACCCGCTTGATCAGATCCTCGTGGCCCCGGGTGCGAATGCCGACCGCCTCGAGTACGGAGCGGATGACTGCTTCGGGGATCGACTCCTCGATCTCCTCTTCGCGTGGGTCGCGGAATACAACGATGTCACCACGCTGTGGGTCGCCCCATTGATAGGCCAGCTTGTTGACCATGACCCGGTCGTTCACCTCGATGGTGGGAAGCATCGACTCCGAGGGGATCCAGAACGGCTGCACCAGGAACGTCTTGATGACAACCGCGATGGCCAGGGCCGTCAGGAGCAATCCGGGCAACTCGGCGAGGAACGAACGCCGACGTGGCGGCTTCTCGGGGATCGTCTCCTCGTCGACGGGGCCCGTGTCGTGCGAGATCAGTCGCGAAGCTCCTTGATGCGGGCGGATTTACCGACCCGATCACGCAGGTAGTACAGCTTGGAGCGACGGACGTCACCACGTCGGACGACCTCGATCTTGGAGATGATCGGGGCATGAACCGGGAAGACCCTCTCGACGCCCACCCCGAAGCTCAGCTTGCGGACGGTGAAGGATGCCCGTGCCCCCGCCCCGTTCCGGGCGATGACAAGGCCCTCGAAGATCTGGACGCGCTCTCGGCCGCCTTCGACTACACGCACGTGCACCTTGACGGTGTCGCCGGCCCGGAAATCGGGGATATCGTCGCGGACGTGCGCGCTCTCAACTACGTGAAGATCGTTCATGGAGGACTCCTAGAGGCGCCGGGAGTAGCTCGGTAGTCCCGGCCGCGGCGAATTGTATCAGGTCTCCGAAGTCTCGCCATCCGGCAGGAGATCTGGTCGACGCTCCCGGGTGCGCCGGATCCGCTGCTCTCTTCTCCATTCCTCGACCAGGGCATGGTTGCCGGAGAGGAGCACCTCGGGTACCTGCCAGCCTCTGAAGTCGGCGGGTCTGGTGTAGACGGGCTCTTCGAGCAGCCCGTCCCGGAAAGACTCGCTCCCGGCCGAGTCGGGATTGCCGACGACACCCGGAAGCAATCGGGCGATGCCCTCGATGGCGAGGGCGGCTGCCACCTCGCCACCGGCCAGGACGAAGTCGCCCACGGACGTCTCCTCGTCGACGTAGTTGTCCACCACTCGCTGGTCGACTCCTTCGAATCGACCACAGACGAACGTGATCTCGGGCATCCCTGCCCATCGGTCGAGCGTGGCCTGGGTGAGCGGCGCTCCCGCCGGGCTGAAGAGGACGCGATGGGTGCCCGCCAGCGGCTCCAATGCGGCAGCCAAGGGCTCGACCATCATCACCATTCCCGGCCCGCCGCCGAAAGGGGCGTCGTCCAGCTGGCGATGCCGGCCCAAGCCGTGATCGCGCAGATCGAGCAGGTCGACTTCGAGAAGCCCGGCCTCGATGCCCCGGGCCACGATCGAGACGTCAAGAGGGCCATCGAAAAAGGCGGGGAACATGGTCACGACGTTGATGTGCACACACGGAAGGCTAGAGCGGGCAGGTATTGCCGATATCCTCGGCCCTAGGCGGTTCCCCGGCTCTTCCGGAGAGTTGACATGTCCATCCACCCAGCACCGACAACATGACGCTCGAACATCTGCCGGTCGAGAGCGTCCTCCTCGTCGCCGCCGGGCTCATGGTCATCGGAGTCCTCATAGTCGGAGCGTCTGATCGGCTCGGGGTGCCCGCAGCCCTGCTCTCGCTCGGGATCGGCATCCTCTTCGGGAGCGACGTCCTCGGTCTTGTCAACGTCAGCGACATGGCGATGGTCAGGGACATCAGCGTCATCGCCCTGATGATCATCCTCTTCGAAGGCGGCCTCACGACCAAGCCGTCCGTCCTTCGGGAGTCAGGCGTCCCTGGTTTCGTCCTGGCCAACATCGGCGTCCTCGTCAGCGCCGGGGTTGTCGCCGCCGGCGTGCAGCTTCTGTTCGACACCGGATGGGAGACGGCCCTGATCATCGGGGCGGTGGTGGCCTCCACCGACGCCGCGGTCGTTTTCGACGTGGTGCGTCGGACGCCTATCCCCAAACGGCTGGCGGGCATCCTCGAGGTCGAGTCGGGAGTGAACGACCCATTTGCCATCCTTCTCACCATCGGTCTGATCGAAGTCACCAGGTCGAATCCCGGGGTCGAGGACTGGCTGATGTTCGGCGCAAGGCAACTTTTCGGAGGCGTCGCGGTGGGCCTGCTCGGAGGCTGGGTCGGCACCAGGCTGCTGCGGTTCCGTTTGCGGTCTTCCGGCCTCTATCCGCTATTGGCCCTGGCCATCGCCGGTCTCACCTTCGCGGTGGCCTCCTACATCGGGAGCTCGGGATTCCTGGCGGTCTACATCTGCGGGCTCATGATCGGTGCGCTCGCCCCCCGTCACCGCCGGGTGGTCCGGAGCTTTCACGCCAGTCTGGCCAATGGGGCGGATATCGCCCTGTTTCTCCTATTGGGGCTGCTCGTCTTCCCGGCCGAGTTGCCCGGAGTCGCAGTCGAGGCGTTGGCTGTGAGCGCCATCCTGTTGCTGCTGGGCCGTCCCCTGGCTGTGGTCCTCGCCATGCTGCCCTTCAGGGTGTCCTGGAAGGAGATGACGTTCCTGTCCTGGGCCGGGCTGCGGGGCGCGCTGCCCATCGTCCTCGCAACGTTTCCGGCCACCGCGGGAGTGGCCGCCGGTGACACCATCTTCAACCTCGTCTTCTTCGTGGTACTCGTGTCGGCTCTTCTCCAGGGGACGACAGTTGCGCCCCTGGCCAAGCGTCTCGACCTCGCGGTCGATCGGCCCGCCTGGCAATCCATCGCGGATGCGGTCGAGCTGGAAGACGTGGACATCGACCTCATCGAGATCGAGGTGACCGATGACCTCGCCCTGGTCGGCACCAGGCTTGGCACCAACCCGCCACCGGATGGAATGCTGATCACAACCATGATCCGCGATCACAAGGCGACCATCCCCAACTCGGACACGGTGTTCGCCTCGGGTGATTTCCTCATCGTGGCGGTGAACAGCGGCCGCGACAGGGTGCGAGAGGTGACTGCGTGGGCCAGGGGAGAGATAACCGGGACGGCCGACGTCGAAGCCGGCTAGCTCAGACGCTCCACGATCATCGCCATCCCCTGGCCGCCGCCCACACACATGGTCTCGAGTCCAATGGTCTTGTCGAGAGTGCGGAGGTCGTTGATGAGGGTTCCCATGATTCGGGCTCCGGTCATGCCGAAAGGATGACCGAGGGCGATCGCCCCACCATGAGGGTTCAGCTTGTCCACGTCGATGCCCAGCTCGTCGACGCTGGCCAGGACCTGCGCGGCGAACGCTTCGTTGATCTCGATGACGTCGATGTCCTCGAGCTCCATGCCGGCCTGGGCGAGAACGGCTTTGACCGCACCCACGGGGCCCATCCCCATGTACTCCGGCTCGAGACCGACCACAGAGGAGGCGATGATCCGGGCCATGGGTGGCAACCCCAACTCCGAAGCTCTATCGGTGGACATGACCAGGACGGCGGCGGATCCGTCATTGAGTGGACACGAGTTGCCCGCGGTCACAGATCCGTCGGGTTTGAACACGGGGGGAAGCTCGGCCAGTTTCTCGATGGTGGTGTTGGGACGCGGCCCGTCGTCGGCGGCGATGGTGCGGCCGTCGGGTACCTCGATCGGAGTGATCTCCCGGTCGAAGAAACCATTCTTCTGTGCCTCGACCGCCCGGTCCTGGGATCGCTTTGCGAACTCGTCCATGCGCTGCCGGGTGATCCCGTATCTCTCGGCGACATTCTCCGCGGTGTTTCCCATGGGGATGTAGACCTGGTCGATGAAGTCGTCGCGGGTCTCGTCGGTGAATCTCGGGTTGAGATCGTCGCTGTCGAATCCCTTGCCATAGGTCCGGGTGACCGAGTCAACGCCTCCGGCGACGTACGTGTCCCCTTCACCCCGCTCGATGGCATGAAAGGCCATGCGGATCGTCTGCAACGACGAAGCGCAGAAGCGATTGACGGTTGTGGCGGGGACAGTTTCCGGCATCCCACCGAGCAGAGAAGCCGGGCGCGCCACGTTGAATCCCTGCTCGTTGTGGGTGAGGGCGCAGCCCACCATCACATCGGCTACTGACGCGCGGTCCACCTCCGGCACCTTCGACATCAGAGCGTCGATGGCGAAGCCCGCCAGGTCGTCGGCGCGGACATCGATGAGTGAGCCTTTGTAGGCACGGCCTATCGGGGAGCGGGTGGTGGCGACGATCACTGCTTCGGGCATGCTGTCCTCCGATCGAGGATTTTGATCACACACTCAATTTAGTGGCGGACGGATCGTGTCACGCCGGCTCGATCAACCCCGGGATCGAGTTGATCTCGATCCGTCGGGCGCCCGTGTCGACCACCGGGACCAACGCGTCCACGAATGGGACCTCGAACCTGGCCCCATCGTCGGTGGCGATCACCAGCCGATCCTGCCCGGGCCCGAAGACGACCCGTTCGACGATGCCGACCGGCGCACCCGACTCGTCGAAGACGCTCAGCCCCGTCAGGTCCTCAGGCCAGAACTCACCATCACCTAGGGGCCGGCGCTCATCGACCGAGACAACGGAGCCCCGGATCTCCTCCGCGGCCTCCCTACTGCCAACCCCCTCGATTGCCACCTGGAACCCACGGTCGACGCGACGAACCGCCCGCACGACGCGCGGACGGTCCTCCAGATAGACGGTCGAACCGGGCTGGAGGCTGACCATGTCCTCCTCGTCGACGTGGATCCCAAGATAGCCATCGAGACCGTGAGGCCGCCCCAGCCTCCCGATGACAAATCGCTCGGGATCAGTCGAGGAATTCGACGCCAGCGTTGATGCCCTCTTCGTCCCCAGCCGCACCCGCGGCTGCACGGATCGCCTTGGCCACCCGGCCTCGACGCCCGATGACACGGCCCATGTCGCCCTTGGCGGTGCGAACCTCGGCCACCACCTCGTCGGGCCCTTGCTCGACCATCGTCACGGAAACCTCGTCGGGCTCTTCCACGATGCTCTTGACCACGTAGGTCACCACTCGCTCGACGATCTCGCCTTTGGCCAAGATCACTCCTCCTCGTTGGACGTGTCGGCCGCTATCTCATCGGCGACAGGCTCTTCGACTGCCGGCTCCTGAGCAGCCACTGTCTCAGTGTCGGCCCTGTCTTCAGTGGTGGGCGTCTCGGCGACGGGCTCATCCACCGCAGCAGGCTCAGCAACTCCACTCGCGGCCTCCTCGGCCGCGGGGGGCGTGGACCCGAC
>Ga0075313_1000086_pt1 | contig 17507 bp, 18 predicted proteins | sample MayberryNE_Catta_3_FD_120051 | JGI IMG/M metagenome (GOLD analysis project Ga0075313, IMG submission 120051) | Natural and restored wetland microbial communities from the San Francisco Bay, California, USA, that impact long-term carbon... | ecosystem: Environmental > Terrestrial > Soil >...
ACGGTCGTCCACCGCGTGCTCGCAGAGCTCGGGCTCGAGGAGCGCGTCCTGCTCTGGAATCTCGTCCCGACGCATCCGGGGACGCGGTCGACGAACCGGCGGCCGACGAGCGCGGAGGTCGAGGCGGGGCTCCCGTTCGTGCTGGCGCTCGCCACCGGACGGCGCGTGATTCCGGTGGGCCGTCTCGCGTACGCCGCGCTCGGGGGCGAGTACGTGCGGCATCCGTCCCACGGCGGCGCGCGGCAGTTCAGGGAGCGGCTGCTTGAATTGCCGGATCGCGGCGCGCTCCTACCCGGTTCGGCGTAACACCATCCTGCTCTCGCTCTGCCTGCTGCTCCTCTCGGGAGTGCTGCAGCTCGCCGTCGCCGTCGCGACCATCACCCTCGTCCTCGTCACCGGGATCGAGTCGATCCTCGGGCTCGGGCCTGCGATCTTCATCACGGCCGGCGCCCTCGCGGCATTGCCCGCGGGCCGATTGATGGATCGGCTGGGGCGTGTGCCGGTCATCGCCGGCGGCTTCGTCGTCGGCGCCGTCGGGTGCGTCCTGACGGCGCTCGGCTGCGCCGCCGAGAGCTCCGCCGTCGTCATCCTCGGCTTCGTAGGCGTGGGGGCGATGAACGGCGCCGTGCTGCTCGCGCGTACGGCCGCGGCGGACATGTACCCGCCCGAGCGACGCGCGCGCGCGATCTCGTACGTGCTCTTCGGAGCGCTCTTCGGGGCGGCGATGGGGCCGCTCGTCTTCCGGCCGCTCTTCGCCGGCAAGGACCTCGAGCTCGACACGCTCGTCGTTCCGTGGTTCGCGGCCGCGGGGATCGCGCTCCTGGCCTCCCTGGTCGCTCTCACGATCCGGCCGGACCCGCGCACGATCGCGCTCGAGCTCGAGCTTGCCGACCCCGACTCGACCCCGAGGGCCCCCGCGGCCCCGTTGCGCGAGATCCTCGTGCGGCCCGGCGTGCCCTCAGCGGTGCTCGCTGCACTCTCGAGCTTCGCGGTCATGGTCGCGGTGATGAACCTGAGCGGCTACATCGTCGTCGGTCACCGACACGAGCAGGCCGACGTGTTCACCGTCATCAGCTTCCACATCGTCGGCATGTACGCGCTCGTCCTCGTCATCGGCGAGCTCATCGACCGGATCGGGCGCCGGACCTGCCTCATCTCGGGACTGGCCGTGATGGCCGTCTCGACGGTGATGCTCGCCTGGGCAGAGTCGATCCTGTGGACCTCGGTCTCTCTCTTCCTCCTCGGGCTTGGGTGGAACCTCTCGTACGTTGCCGCCTCGGCCGAGCTCGTCACGCATGCGACGCCTGTCGAGCGCGGGCGGCTCGTGGGCTTCACCGACCTGACGGCCGGTCTGCTCGCGGCGGCGCTCGCGCTCCTCGGCGGCGCCGCGTACACGGAGTGGGGTGCCGTCGCGGTCGCGGTCGGCGCCACGATCGCCGTGGCGCTCCCCGCGCTCGCGCTGCTCGTGGGCCGGCGACCGGGCGCACCCGCGTTCGAGCCGGCGGGATAACGAATGAGGGGCGCCTCGCGGCGCCCCTCTGGGTCGTGCGGCTCGGCTCGCTGTCTACTTAGGGCGTGTGCCGAACATGGTCGTCACCGTGGTGAACGGCCCCGTGATCTTGATCTCGTAGGTGGCCGATGAGTCGGCGAGCGACTTCGTCGCCAGGTTGTAGATGTAGATGCCGTCCGAGTACCGCATCGTCGTGCCGCTATCCGCACCGCTCGTCGACACGATTGGCTCGTCGATGCCCGAAGGCGGCGTCGAGCCGCTGATCTTCCTCACCGAGATCTGCGGGGCAAGACCGGGGACCACCACGTTGTCGCAGTCAGTGACCCTGATCTTGACCGGAAGCGTGCTCCCGTACTTGAAGACGCTCGGATCGTGCTGGGCCTGCGTGTCGTTCACGGGCTGCAGGACGCCGCTGACGTTGTAGAGGAACGAGAACTCGGAGCTGCTCGCCGTTCCACCTGCTCCGGCATCCTCGTCATTGACGGTCACCACGAGCGTGTACGGCCCGCCTGCCGCGTACGTGTGCGTCAGGTTGCTCACGGGCGATGTCGCATTGGACGCGGTCGTGTGCGCGGAGCCGTCTCCCCAGTTCACGTCGTAGGAGTACGTGTCGTTGGCCCCTGCCGGGTCAGTCCACGAGAATCCAAGCGTCACCTGGTTGCCGGCAATGCAGGCCGCTCCGCTGTTGCCGGACACCGAGTCGATCGTGACGGACGGCTTGACGTTGTTGACGGTCGCCAGCGCTGTGTCGCTCCCAGTAGCCGTGCCGTCGCTCACCCTGACGGTGATGGTGTACGAGTTGGGTCCGTCTGCGTACGTGTGGCTCGCCGAGCACGTGCCTGACGTCGACGGTTGCGTAGGTGACACGGTGCCCGCGACTGCGGCGCCTCCATCCCCGAAGTCGATCGTGCAGGTGTGGGTCTGGCCAGAGTCCGCGTCTGTCCAGCTTGCGCTGTAGGTCTCCGACGTACCTTCACCAAAGGACTCGTTATTCGCGGTCACGACCGGCGCGCTATTGACTGGAGCGCACCCGGTTACCTCGAAGGTGTCATCGTCCTGGAAAGTCGCGGCCGGACTGTAGACCTTCAGCGTCCACGTGCCGCACGCGCTGGGCGCGAACGAATCGGTGAAGTTGCCGCTTTCGCCGGTGAAGTTCGTGGTACGCGTGGCCGAGGCTCCGGATGGAGCCCACCATTCGATTCTCCCCGAGGATCCACCGCCGCCTCCCGGCAGGCCGGTCGCCTTCGCGCATACCGTCGCACCAACGGTGAAAGAGCTGCTTCCGGTCGTGCAGTCGGAGGCAAAGGACTCGATGTTGATCGCGTCCGTGAACGTCCCGCTCTCGCTCACGCCCGACGTCTGACCCGTCGCGGTGTAGGCGTATTCGCCCACGGCGTCGAGGCTGTCCCACAGCGTCACCTGGCACGACCAGACGCCGTCCGTGTCGGCTTCCGCTCCGCACGATGCTTCGAAGCCGTTGGGCCCTGAGACTGCTACCGAGACGCTCTCGCCGGCGAAGTACCCAGCGTCGTCGCTGTTGTCGCCGCTGATCGTCACGACAGATCCCGGCGAATAGTCCTGCTGGTCCGTCCAGACGGCGGCACCCGCCACCGCGCTCATCATGAGCGCTGCGATGAGTGTTCCGACGACGAGCGACCAGCGCCCTCGTCTCCGTATCTGCCTCTCCGTCGGCCCGGCCGCCGACACCGCGAGTGTCGTCGCCTCGTCGAGCCTGAAACGCCATGTCTTACGTCGTCTTGCCACCTGGTTCTCCTCTCATTTACCGCAGTCGCTCCCGCTCACGCCCGCGTGGCGGCGCTACCGAATCCGAGTCGGAGTGGGCGTGGGCGCGGCCACCGCCCGACCGCGTAGAGCCGAGCCGGGCCTGCCTGCTGCGCACGCCTTCGAGATCGTCCGTAACCGATCGTGTCGCCTCTCCCCCGAGTCGAGATTCCCGCATGCCCACAGGGCATGCCCCCTCGAGTGCACTCTGCGGGAGGTGCGGGGGGTACGCAATGGCCAGCGGGCCACGCGCCCGCTTAGATCGCTAAGCGCGTGCGAGCTGCACGCTTCCCGAACCGCGGACTACCCGGGTGCTGCGGCCGACTGACCGATCCCCTCTGGCGGCCGCCGCACGAGGTCGGGTGGAAAGACCGGCTGCCCGGCCGCGACGGCGCGGATCACGAGGGGGAGGCGGTTCGGATCCGTCTGCTTCAGCAGATACCCGCTCGCTCCCGCACGGATCGCCGCGAGGACGTGCTCCTCGCTCTCCGACACGGTCAGCATTACGACCCGCGTCTCCGGGAGGGCTCGGGTGATCTCCTCCGCCGCGACGAGCCCGTCGTGCGGCATCGAGACGTCGAGGACGCAGACGTCCGGCCTCTCGCGCAGGGCCACCTCCACCGCGCCGTGCCCGTCGACTGCCTCCCCCACGACCTCCACTCCGGCCTGTTCCAGCAGCTCGCGCACGTCCGACCTGGTGGGGGCGTGATCGTCGGCTATGACGACGCGCAACTTCCGCTCTCCACCGTCCCCGACCACGGCTGCATGGTCGCTGCGCCCACCCCTGCGGTCAATGCCTCCGGGCGCTTACGTCTCTGAGCGTTCTCGGAAGAGCGCGACCGCGGCATGGCGGTCGACCACTCCGAGCTTCCGCACGACGGCCGCGATGTGGGCTCGGACGGCGCTCTTCGAGAGGACGAGTCGGCGGGCGATCTGCGCGGTGGAGAGATCCTGGGCGAGGAGCCCCAGCACCTCCCACTCGCGACTCGTGAGACGCTCGGCGAGCTCGCTGCCGCGAAGTGCCCGGCGCCGGGACTCCGGGCTGCGGAAGTGCCGAACCATCACGGTGACGAGATCGCGCGGTATCGCGGCCCGGCCCTCGCAGACGTCGTGGAGAGCGTGGGGGAGCCGCCGCGGGTCGATCGTCTTGACGAGGTAGCTGGCAGCTCCTGCACGGAGCGCGGCGAGCAGGTCCGATTCCTCCTCGGACGCGGTCAACATCACGATCTTGGTCTCGGGCAGCCTCGCGGAGATCTCCCAGGTCGCGGCGACGCCGCCCCCCGGCATCGTGATGTCGAGCAAGCAGAGGTCAGGGCGGTCGTGGACGGCCGCCTCCACCGCGCCGGCAGCGTCGCTCGCCTCCGCGCAGACATGGAAGCGTGGATCCGCCTCGAGAGCCGCGCGAATGTCGTCCCTCGTCGGCACATGGTCGTCGGCGACGAGGACGCGGATCGGCCTCTCGGTCAGAGGATCACCTCGACTGCGGTGCCCTCTCCGGGTGCCGACGAGACGCTAAACCGCCCTCCGAGGGCGTGAGCTCGCTCGCGCATGCTCACGAGCCCGAAGCCCCGGCGCGGCTCCTCGGCCAGCACGTCGAGGTCGAATCCCGTTCCGTCGTCGGTCACCCGGAGGCGGATGCCTCGTCCGTTCGAGAGCTCGACCCGGACGATGCTCGCCCCTCCATGGCGGGCTGCGTTGGCGATCGCCTCGCAGGCGATGCGGATCAGAGCCTCGCGCCGCTCGAAGTCGATCTCGAGGTCGGGGCTCAGGTCGAGCGCGATCTTCGTCCCCTCGCGATCGGCCGTTTCGAGTGCCGCCTCGGCGAGCGCGTGCTCGAGCGGCTCGTCGAAGGGCCTGGTCAGGGCGGCGATTGCCCGCCGCGACTCGGTGAGGGCACGCGCGGTGCTCGCCCTGATCCGCGCGACCGTGGGGTCCCGCTCGTCGAGGCGGTACAGGTTCCTGCCGATGAACGCGAGCTCCTGGGCCAGGCCGTCGTGCAGATCCCTCACGATGCGACGCCGCTCCTCGAGTGCGGCAGTCCGCGAGATGTGTTGCCAGTACGAGCTGATCTCGCGCGCTGCGGCGGCGAGGATGGCGACGTAGAACGCGAGCCTGAAGAAGTCACCCGTATACACCCACTCCGTGTAGAGCGAGGGATAGAGGAAGTAGTTGAGGCGGGAGAACGCGGCGATGACCGAGGCGACGGCGAGCCATTGCATCAGGTTGTCTCCGGTTCGCCTGGCCTTCCACGAGAACCCGACCGCGGCTGCGACGAACAGGGCCATGGTTACGAGCTGCGCACCCAGGACGATCGGATCGCTTTCGAGCTTCGGGCGCCCCGATTCCTCCGGCGTGAAGAGCGTTTCGACGCCGCGGGGGAGCCGTGAGGCGAAGACGGCGACCACGGCCGCGACGACTGCGACGAGCGCCGGGAGGGACAGCACCAATGCGATCGGCCGACGTCCCGAAAGTCGGAGCCCCCGCTGCGGGGCAAACGCCGCGAGGGCGAAAGCCAGCGACCCCAGTACCCGCCCGGAGATGGCTGCCCAGGTCGCGAATCGGCTCGAACCGCCGCCGACGACCGCCGGCAGGGCGGCGAAGAAGAGATTGCTGAGCGCCATCAGGCCGAGCGCGTAGAAGAGGACGAAGTCGTCGGTTCGCCCGCTGCGGCGGAAGCGCCCGAACACGAGGTACGCCGCGAGCAGCCCGATCAGCGACGCGGACGTCTCGAGAGCGACGTGGAGGGCCGGCTGCCTGTAGGCGAAGTGAAAGGACGGGACGAAGACGACGACAGCGGTGGCCGCCCCGCTGACGAGCATCGCGGCGACCGCGGGCTCACGGACGAGCGCGCGCAGCCCCCGGGGCCGGCGTTCGGCCCCTCCGCCCGTTTCAGCTGCATGACTCTGCTGCAGTTCTCCGCCTCCCGGGACGCAGCCGCACGTGCCCCTTCGCAGCCCCAACGAACCCTCTCCATCCAGGGCCGCACGTTCACTGGACCTTCGATGGGTGCTGGTGCGACCCTTGGCCGGTCTGCACGTCGGAGCGAACGTCTCCGGATGCTCCGATCACGTGCGCTGGTGCTAGAATCCGGCGCCGGCGGGCATCGAGTCCGCCGTCTTTCTGTGATGAAGACGTATACGGCCAAGCCCGGAGAGATCGAGCGCGAGTGGTTCCTCGTGGACGCCGAGGGCCAGACGCTCGGCCGTCTCGCGACCCGGATCGCGGACACGCTCCGCGGCAAGGGCAAGCCGCAGTACACCCCGCACGTCGACACGGGCGACTTCGTCGTCGTCGTGAACGCGGAGAAGGTCGCAGTCACCGGCGCGAAGCTCGACCAGAAGATGTACTACCGCCACTCCGGCTATCCGGGCGGGATCAAGCAGCGCACGCTGCGCGAGCAGCTCGAGCGCCGGCCGACGGAGGTCCTCCGCAAGGCGGTGAAGGGGATGCTCCCGAAGAACAAGCTCGCCTCCGCGCAGCTCGGCAAGCTGAAGATCTACGCAGGGCCCGAGCATCCGCACGCCGCCCAGTCCCCGAAGCCGCTGGAGTTCTCATGAGTCAGATCGCGCAGTACCTCGGCACCGGGAAGCGGAAGACGTCGGTCGCGCGCGTGATCCTCCGTCCCGGCGACGGCAAGACCTGGATCAACGGGCGCACGCTCGAGGAGTACTTCCCGCGCCCCGCCCACCGCAAGATGGTGCTCGCGCCGCTCGAGGTCGCCGAGGCGGGCGGGTCGTACGACCTGCGCGTCCGCGTCCACGGGGGCGGGCCCTCGGGACAGGCGGGCGCCGTGCGGCACGGGATCGCCCGCGCGCTCGTCGAGGCCGATCCCGAGGTGCGCGTGCCGCTGAAGCGGCAGGGGTTCCTGACGCGCGACGCGCGGATCGTGGAGCGCAAGAAGGCCGGCCTGCACAAGGCGCGCAAGGCGCCGCAGTTCAGCAAGCGGTAGGCCCGCCGCGGTGGCGCGGCGCTTCTTCGGGACGGACGGCGTCCGCGCGGTCGTCGGCGAGGGGCTGACACCGGAGCTCGTCGAGCGGATCGGCCGTGCGGCGACGCTGTGGGCGGGAGGGGGGCGCGCGCTCGTCGGGCGCGACACCCGTGGCTCGGGGCCGCTGCTGGAGGAGGCGCTCGCGCGCGGGATCGCCTCGGTCGGCGGTACGGCGCTCCTGGCGGGCGTGCTCCCGACCCCCGCGGTCGCGCTCCTCACCGAGGACCTGGGCGCCGTCGTCTCGGCGTCCCACAACCCGCCGGAGTACAACGGGGTCAAGCTCTTCGACCGCGAGGGCCGCAAGCTGAGCGACGAGGCGGAGGAGGAGGTCGAGGCGCTCGTCGACGCGCCGCCCGGCGGCCAGGGATCTGTGGAGCGGGTCGAGGGCGCCGGCCAGCGCTACCTCGCGCACGTGCTCGAGCACTTCGGCTCCGACCTCTCGGGTCTCGAGATCGGCGTCGACTGCGCGAACGGCGCGTTCTCCGCCCTCGCGCCCCCTGCCTTCGAGCAGCTCGGCGCGGCGGTGCACGCGATCGGGAACGAGCCCGACGGCACGAACATCAACGTCGGCTGCGGCGCCACGGATCTCGCCGCGCTGCAGGAGACGGTCGTGCGCCTCGGGCTCGACCTGGGTGTTGCGTTCGACGGTGACGGAGACCGCATGCTCGCCGTGGACGAGCGCGGCGAAGCGCTCGATGGGGATCAGATCCTCGCGATCCTCGCCCTCGCGCTCGGGGTCGACGTCGTCGCCGTCACGGTGATGACCAACCTCGGGTTCCACCGGCTGATGAAGGAGCGAGGCGTGCGGGTCGTCACGACCCCGGTCGGCGACCGGTACGTGCTGGAGGCGCTCCGCAAGGAGGACGGCCTCCTCGGCGGCGAGCAGTCGGGGCACGTCCTCTGGCTCGGGGACCACGTCGCGGGCGACGGGCTGGCCTCCGCGCTGCTCCTGTGCGGGGCGCTCCGCGGCCGGACGCTCGGCGAGGCGGCCGCCGTCCTGACCCGCTACCCGCAGTCGAAGCGGAACGTCCGCGTGGCGAGCGGCGAGCTGCCCCCGTCGCTCCTCGAGGAGGTCGATCGCCTCGGCGCGGCGCTCGGCGAGGACGGCCGCGTGCTCGTCCGGCCCTCCGGGACGGAGCCGGTCGTCCGCGTCCTCGTCGAGGCGCAAAATGCGGAAGATGCGGGGAAGGTGTGTGCTAGCATCGCCGCGCTCGTGGAAAGGGAGCTCGGCTGAGCCTGACGGAGGGCGCCGCCGGGCTCTCACGCGTTTCTAGGAGGAACCGGCCATCTGCGGAATCATCGGACACGTCGGGTCGCGCGAGAGCAAGCCGCTGCTCCTGCAGGGGCTCGAGCGGCTCGAGTACCGGGGGTACGACTCCGCCGGGCTCGCGCTCCTCGAGCCGGGCGGGCTCGAGTACGTCCGGGCCGTCGGGAACCTCGAGAACCTGAGGCAGGCGGCAGGTCCGAACCGGTCCACCGCGACGACCGGCCTCGGCCACACGCGCTGGGCGACGCACGGCGCCGTCACCGAGCAGAACGCGCACCCGCTCGCCGGCTGCGAGGCGGAGCGCGTCTCGATCGTGCTGAACGGCATCGTCGAGAACTACCGCGAGCTCCGGGCGAGCCTCGCCGACGAGGGTCACCTCTTCACTTCCGAGACCGACGCGGAGACCGTCACGCACCTCGTCGAGCGCCACTACGAGGGCGACCTCGTGGAGGCCGTCCGCCGCAGCGTCGCCGAGCTCGAGGGCCACTTCGCGTTCGTCGTCATCCATCGCGACCATCCCGGGCAGCTCGTCGGGACGCGTCACCAGGTTCCGCTCGTCGTCGGCGTGGGCGAGAGCGAGATGTTCGTGGGTTCGAACGCGGCCGCCTTCCTGCGCGAGACGCGAACCGTCCAGTTCCCGCGGGACGGGGAGATCGTCTCCATCACCGCGGACGGCGCGTGCTACGTGAACGCGGCCGGCGAGCCCCTCGAGCACGAGACGGTGGAGCTCGACTGGGACGACGAGGGCGCCGAGAAGGCCGGCTTCGAGACCTTCATGCTGAAGGAGATCTTCGAGCAGCCCGAGGCGGTCGCGGAGACGATCTACGACCGCGTCCGGCACGGGACGCTCGTCCTCGAGGGGCTCGGGATGAACGACGAGGAGGTCCGGAACCTGCGGCGCATCGTCCTCGTCGCCTGCGGCACGGCGTACCACGCCTGCGTGGTCGGCCGGTACGTGATCGAGGAGTGGGCGCGCGTCCCCGTCGAGTTCGACATCGCGAGCGAGTGGATCTACCGCAACCCGGTGATCAACGAGCACGACCTCGTCATCGGGATCACGCAATCCGGGGAGACGCGCGACACGATCCAGGCCCTGCAGCTCGCGCGCGAGCACGGCGCGCGCACCGTGGCGATCACGAACATGATGGGTTCCCAGGTCACGCGCGAGGTCGACTCGGTCCTGTACACGCGCGCGGGGCTGGAGATGGGCGTCGCCGCCTCGAAGACGTTCACGGCGCAGGTCGCGCTGATCTACCTCGTCGCACTCAAGCTGGCACAGATCCGCGAGACGCTGCCCGCAGGGGAGATCGAGTTCATCCTCGACTTCGTCTACAAGCTTCCGCGCAAGATCGAGCAGTTCCTCGAGGGCGACCATCCCATCGGGGAGATCGCCCAGCGCTACCACGATTCGCCGTTCTTCCTCTACCTCGGCCGGCACATCGGGCTGCCGGTCGCGCTCGAGGGCGCGCTCAAGCTCAAGGAGATCTCGTACATCCCCACGGAGGCGTACTCGGCCGGGGAGATGAAGCACGGGCCGATCGCGCTCCTGGACGAGGCGACGCCGGTCGTCGTCGTCGCGACGAACATCCACGTCTACGACAAGATCGTCTCCAACATCCAGGAGGTGCGCGCCCGCGGAGCGCACGTCATCGCGATCGCGACGGACGGGAACGAGGACATCCAGCACCACGCGGACGACGTCATCTACGTCCCGAAGACGCCGGCCTTCCTGCAGGTCGTGCTCGCGATCGTCCCGCTGCAGCTCCTCGCCTACCGCATCGCGCGCCTGCGCGGCCACAACGTGGATCAACCGCGGAATCTGGCCAAGACGGTCACCGTCGAGTAGCCCCACGCCCGGGGTCGTCCCTCGTGGTTGCTAGCGTCGGCCGCTTCCGACCCAGCGACCAGGAGGTCTCACGATGCGCAGGATCGCGCTCCGGCGGCCCTCGCCGGCGCTCGTCGTCGCCTGCCTCGCGCTGCTCGTCGCGCTCGGCGGTACCGGGTACGCCACGGTGCTGCAGGTGCCGCGGGCGAGCGTCGGCGCGCCGCAGCTCAAGAACGGCGCGGTGACGACGACGAAGCTCGCCGGCAATGCGGTCACGTCGGCCAAGGTTCGGAACGGCACGCTCGTCAAGGCCGACTTCAAGGGCAACCAGCTCCCGGCGGGCCCGGCCGGGCCTCCCGGGCTGAGCGGGGTCGAGCGCGTCGAGGACACGAGCGCGAGCAACTCGACCGCGTTCCGCGACCGGAACGTCGCGTGCCCGGCAGGGAAGCGCCTGCTGGGCGGCGGTGCCCGACTGAACCCGTCCCTCGTGGGCGTCGGGATCGCAGCGTCCTACCCGGACAACGACAACGTGTACCGGGCGATCGCGCGCGAGTTCGTGGCGAACCCCGCCAGCTGGTCGCTCACCGTCTTCGCGGTCTGCGCGAACGCCAGCTGAGCGCGACTCGCGGGGAGCGCCCGTCGCGCTCCCCGCGAGTACGCTGATCCGCATGGCCGAGGCACCTGCGTACTCGACCCGGCGGGTCGAGGTCAGCCGTGCCCCCGGGGGGCGGGCCGAGCGGGACCTCGTCGCGGTGGAGGAGCCCCTCGAGATCCGCATCGCCGGCGAGCCGGTCGCGGTCACAATGCGTACGCCCGGCCACGACGAGGAGCTTGCGCTCGGCTTCTGCCTCACCGAGGGTCTCGCGCCGGTCGGCGCGGGCGTCCCCGCCGACCTGCCGGCGAACACCGTCGAGGTCGAGGCGAACGGGTTCGATCCCGAGCGGCTGCGCCGGCACTTCTACACCTCGTCCTCGTGCGGCGTCTGCGGGAAGGGAGCGATCGAGGCCGTCCGCGTCGAGGCGCCGCGGGTCGTGAGCGAGCTCCGCGTCCCGGCGGCGGTCGCGGCGTCGCTGCCCGAGCGGCTGCTCGAGGACCAGGCCGCCTTCCTCGCGACCGGCGGGCTGCACGCCAGCGGTCTCTTCACCGCGGACGGCCGGCTCGTGTGCCTGCGCGAGGACGTGGGCAGGCACAACGCCCTGGACAAGGTCGTCGGCAGGGCGTTCCTCGACGGCCTGCTCCCGCTCGAGGCACACCTGCTGTGCGTCAGCGGGCGGCTCTCGTTCGAGCTCGTGCAGAAGGCCGCCGTCGCCGGGTGCCCGCTCGTCGTCGGCGTGGGCGCGGCCTCGTCGCTCGCCGTCGAGCTCGCCGTCGACCGCGGCGTGACCCTGTGCGGTTTCGCGCGCAGGGGGGAGATGACCGTCTACACCGAGCGGTGGCGGATCGTCTAGCCGCAACCGGCGTCCTCCTCGTGGGCGGCGCGTCCGAGCGCTTCGGCTCGCCGAAGGCGCTGGCGCTCTTTCGCGGCCAGACGCTCGCCGTGCGGGCGTGGCGCGTGCTCCACGAGGCATGCGAGGAGGTGCTCGCGGTCGGCAAGGACGCGGACGCGCTCGGCCTGCCGTTCCCCGTGCTCGACGACGGGTCCGGGGAGCGGGCCCCGGTCTTCGGCGTGATCGCCGGTCTGCGGGCGGCGTCGCACGAGACGTGCGTCGTGCTCCCCGTCGACTGCCCGCTCGTGACCGGCGAGGTCCTGCGCGCGCTCGGGGAGGCGCGCGCCGTGCCACAGACCGGCCCTCTGCCGGGCGCCTACCGGAAGGACCTGCTGCCCGAGCTCGAGGCGCGCGTAGCCCGCGGCGAGCTCTCGCTGCGCGGGGTCAGCACGAGCGTGCTCGGCGTGGACGAGTCGCGGCTGCTGAACGTCAACACGCGCAGCGACCTGCTTGCCGCCGCGGTCGCCGACTGGGCGCGGGAGCGGGACGACGTGCGAGCGGCGGTCGTCGTCGGGTCGCAGGCGCGGCACGACGCCCCCGCCGACCGCTGGTCCGACCTCGACGTGCTCCTGTTCGTCAACGAGCCGGACCGGCTCGCCGATGACGCCACCTGGGTCGAGGCCTTCGGCACGCCCGTGCTCACCTTCCTCGAGCCGACCGCGCTCGGCGAGCGGGTCGAGCGGAGGGTGCTGTACGACACCGGCGAGGACGTCGACTTCCCTCTCCTCGAGGCGGGTGCCTGGGAAGGGCTCGCGGCGGTGCCTGCGGCGAGGCGCGTGATCGCGCGCGGGTACCGCGTGCTCCACGACGAGCTCGGGCTCGCGGATGCACTGGCCGGCGTCGCGCTGCCGGGGGAGGATCCGCCTCCGGATGCCGCCGCGCTGACCGAGCTCGCGAGCGACTTCTGGTACCACGCGCTCTGGGCCGCCCGGAAGCTGCGCCGGGGCGAGGTCTTCACCGCGAAGGGCTGCCTCGATGGGTACCTGAAGGAGCGGCTCGTGACGCTGCTCGCGTGGCACGCCCGGGCGCTCGACCCGACGGTCGACACCTGGCACGGCGGGCGCTTCCTCGAGCGCTGGGCCGACCCCGGCGCGCTTGCCGCGCTGGAGTCGGCGTACGCGCGCTACGACCTCCGCGACGTCGCGCGGGCGCTGTGGGAGACGATCGACCTGTGGCAGGGGCTCGAGGGGGAGACGGCGCGGCGGCTCGGGCTCCGGGTCGAGCTCGACCACGCCGACCTCCGCCGCCGCGTCGCCGAGGTCGTGCCCGATCCGCGCGCGGCGTCTACCCTCTGGCCGTGAAGCGCGCCCTCCTGCTCGGCGTCGTCGCGCTCCTCGCCGCCGGGTGCGGAGGCGACGACGAGGAGTCCTCGGGCACCGACACGACCACGACCGTCCCGGCCGAGACGACCGACCTCCGCGTCTACTGGTTGCTGGACGGGAAGGTCTGGCCGGCGCTCCGCCAGGCGGAGGACACCGACGCGGTCGCGACCGCGGCCCTCGAGGCCCTCGTCGAGGGGCCGACCGAGGACGAGGCGAGGGACCTCTCGTTCGAGACCGCGATTCCCGAGGGCATCGAGGTGCACACGGTCGAGATCGACGGCGGGGAAGCGTTCGTGCACCTCTCGGAGGAGCTCTCGCACGACGCGCTCGCGCAGGTGGTGTACACGGTCAGCCAGTTCCCCACCGTCGAGTCGGTGCAGGTCGGGGACGAGTCGTACACCCGTGCCGACTTCGAGGACCGGACGCCGGCGATCCTCGTCGAGTCGCCGCTCGCCTTCGAGGAGGTCGGGAGCCCGCTCCGCGTGACCGGGACGGCGAACACGTTCGAGGCGAACTTCGAGTACGAGCTCACCGACACGGACGGCAGGATCGTGGACGAGACCTTCGTCACGGCGACCTCCGGGAGCGGGACACGCGGGACGTTCGACTTCACGACGGAGGAGTACGCCGTCCCCTTCGCGGGCGTGGGCGCGCTCATCGTCTTCGAGCGCTCGGCGAAGGACGGCTCCCGCGTCAACCTCGTCGAGATCCCCCTGCGCATGACGCCGTAGGCGGCGGCTCCCTCTACGCTTCCTCCATGGCCGACGGTCCCTGGCGCTGCTCCGAGTGCGGCACGGTCAACGAGCCCGTGGCGAACTCCTGCCGCACCTGTGGCCGCTGGCCGAGTCTCTTCGACCTGCAGGAGAGCGTCTTCGAGGAGACCGAGCTCGAGGACCTCCGAGCGCCGGCCGGTGCGTACGTTCCGGACGAGGCGTCCGTCGAGGCCGAGGCGTTCGAGCCTGCGCCGATCGAGCCTGCGCCGATCGAGGCGGAGCCGTACGAGGTGGAGCCCGTTGACGAGGCCGAGGGCGAGGGCTCGCGCCGGAGACGGGCCTGGACCTCCCTGATCGTCCCGATCGCGTTTGCGATCTACATCCTGATCTCGATCGTCTTCGGCGATCGCGGCTAGCGCGCCGCGAGCGGCGAGACGTGCCGCGTCACGAGCTGGGGCCGTCCGTCGCGCTCCACCCAGACATCGGTCATCAGGAACGGCTGCGTCCGATCCTCGCCGTCCATCGTGCCGCGCTGCCGGTAGCGAGAGCGCACGAGGCCGACTGCGCCGTAGTCGAACGCAACGATCTCCTCGAATGCGTACTCGTGGAGGACGTAGCGCTCCACGGTGACCGAGAGCCACTCCTCCCGTCCGCGGACGGGCGTGCCTGCACGGCCGGTCGTGAGCGTGAACTCCGCCCCCAGGTGGTCCTCCAGCCAGGCGAGGTCGCGATCCCGGACCGCATCCATGAAGCGAACGGCCAGGGTCTCGAGGTCGGCGTTCAGCTCGCGTCGTCCGGCGGCGCTCGATGGCCCTCGTCATCCACGTCGGGCATCTCCGAGTCCGCCACGTCGGGCACGTCCGGCTCGTCCTGCGGGGGAAGCTGTTCGGGGAGCTTCGGCCCGGGGATCCCGGGGTCCTGCGGCAGATCCGGGTGGGGACGTTCCGGGTCAACGCTCATAGACGACTTCCCCGCTCTCGACGGTCACGAGCTCTCCGTGCCCGACCGCGATCTCGAGCGCGCCCTTCCGCGTGATCTTGCTCGCCGTTCCGCTCGTTCCGTCGACGGTCACTCGCCGCCCGCGTAGGAAGTCGCGCGGGCCGAGACCCTCGTAGACGCCATCGAGGCCGTGCTCGAGCCACTCGCGGTACCGGCTGCCGAGGTCTTCGAGCAGCGACTCGAGCAGCGCGCCTCGGTCCCAGTCACGGCCCGTCAGCGTGCGAAGCGAGCCGGCGCCCTCGGGAAGCTGATCCCTCGTCTGGTTGACGTTGATGCCGATGCCCAGCACGACCGCGCCGTCGCGTAGCTCGGCGAGGCAGCCTGCGACCTTCATCCGCCTGAGCATGACGTCGTTCGGCCACTTGAGCTCCACGGCGAGGCCCACGGCACGCTCGATGGCGTCGGCGACGGCAACGCCGGCCACGAGCGAGAGCTCGGGTGGGTTCCGCTCCGGTGGGGGCTTGAGGAGCAGCGAGCACAGGAGCGCGGTTCCCGGCGGCGCCTCCCACGCGCGGCCGAGCCGCCCGCGCCCGGCGCTCTGGTGGTCGGCCACCGCGAGCGCGCCCTCGGGCATGGACGGATCGAGGAGTGCCTGCGTCGACTCGCACTCGTCGACGTCGACACGTGGCTCCCCGAGCCGCTCAGGCGCCATTCCGTACGGGCTCGACGCGTACCGCGCTGACCTTGTACTCCGGTGTCCCGATGAGCGGGTCGCCGACGTCGTGCGTCAGCCAGTTGACCTTCTGCTCGGCGAAGTGCAGGGCCATCCAGACGAGCCCGGGGAAGACCCGCTCGGAGTAGTGCGCCTCGGCCTCGATCTCCCCTCGGCGCGAGACGAGCCGAGCGACCTCGCGGTCGCCGATCCCGAGCGCGCCTGCGTCGTCGGCATGGATCTCGAAGAACGGGCGCTCCTGCTTGTCGAGCACGCCTGGCTCGCGCATGGTCATGTTCGCCGAGTTGTAGTGGTAGAGCGTACGCCCGGTCGTCAAGACGAACGGGTACTCGGAGTCCGGCTCCTCGATCGGCGGCTGGTACTCGACGGGGAAGAACCGTCCGCGGCCCGAGGGAAGCGCGGGTCGGGGGGCGTGCAGGTACGGCGTGCCCGGGTGATCGAGCTCGGCGCACGGCCATTGCATCCCGTTCTCCTCGATCCGGTCGTAGCGGATGCCGTACCAGTTCGGCGAGAGGTCGGCGAGCTCGTTCCACACGGCTTCCGCATCGGGGTACTCGGGCCACTCGGCGCCGAGCGCCCTCGCCATCAGCAGCACGATCTCGCGGTCGACCCTCGCCTCGCCCGGCAAGACGGTCGCCGCGCGGACGCGGCTCACTCGCCGCTCGGTGTTCGTGAACGTGCCGTCCTTCTCCGCGAAGCTCGACGCGGGCAGGACGACGTCCGCGTACTTCCGCGTCGAGTCGTTCAGGAAGATGTCCTGCGAGACCAGGAAGTCGAGCCCCGCGAGGCCCTCCTCCACGTGGCGGGCGTTCGGCTCGGTCTGGGCGGGGTTCTCGCCGATCAGGTACAGCGCCTTGACTCGGCCGTCGTGCAGGCCGGAGATGATCTGGTCGAGCCGGTAGCCGGGGCGCGAAGGCACTTCGGCACCCCAAACCTCGGAGAACTTCCGTCGGATCTCGGGGTCGTCGACCGGCTGGTAGCCGGGCAGGTACGACGGGTTCGCGCCGGAGTCGTTCAGGCCCTGGACGTTGTTCTGCCCGCGGAGCGCGTTGAGACCGGTGGACTCGTAGCCGAGGTGGCCCGTCATGAGGACGAGGTTCGAGAGCGACCAGATGTTGTCCACGCCGCACGCGTGCTCGGTGATCCCGAGCGTGTAGAAGATCGCCGCGTGGCGCTCGCGCGCGTACTCGCGCGCGGTCGCCCGGATCGCCTCCGCGGGGACGCCCGTGACGCGCTCGGCGTCCTCCGGCGTGTAGCGGGAGACGACCTCGCGCACGGCGTCGAAGTCGTCGGTGTACTCGCGGATGTAGTCCTCGTCCTGCAGGCCCTCGGAGAGGATCGTGTGCATCATCGCGTTCAGCAGCCACACGTCCGTCCCGGGGCGAAGCTGGAGGTGGCGCTTCGCGAGCTTCGTCAGCCAGATCCTGCGCGGGTCGGCGACGACGAGCGTCGCACCCTTGCGCACCGCCGTCTTGATACGCAAGGCGAGCACCGGATGCGCCTCGGTCGTGTTGGAGCCGATGACGAAGAGGAAGCGGGCGTTCTCGATCTCGGGGATCGAGTTGGTGCTAGCTCCTCTGCCGAACGACCTGACCAGGCCGTAGAGGGTCGGGGCGTGTCAGGTCGACTCGCACGAGTGAACGGAGTTCGTGCCGATCACTGCCCGTGCGAGCTTCTGGATCAGGTAGTTCTCCTCGTTCGTCAGCCGTGCGGACGAGAGGAAGGCGACCGACTGCGGGCCGTGCTCGGCGACGACCCCACGGAGCCCGGTCGCAGCCGTCTCGAGCGCGTGCTCCCACGTCGTCTGGTGCAGGTCCCCGTCGTCGCCGCGCACGAGCGGCTGCGTCAGACGGTCCGGGTGGTGCACGAAGTTGAACGAGAACCGCCCCTTGACGCACAGGTTGCCCTCGTTGGGAAGGTACTCGTCCTTCGAGGTCACCT
>Ga0075313_1000089_pt1 | contig 17318 bp, 14 predicted proteins | sample MayberryNE_Catta_3_FD_120051 | JGI IMG/M metagenome (GOLD analysis project Ga0075313, IMG submission 120051) | Natural and restored wetland microbial communities from the San Francisco Bay, California, USA, that impact long-term carbon... | ecosystem: Environmental > Terrestrial > Soil >...
CCGTCGGCGAGCGCGCGTGCAGCCTCGTACGGGCACGCGCGCGCCTCCCAGGCCGCCGCCGCACGCGCATGCTCGTCCGCGAGGGCGAGCCGGTACGGGTCCGCGACCCACGCGGGAGCCGCTTCGAGCGCTCCGGCTTTTCGCTGCCAGTAGGCGAGCTCGCCCGCGAACCAGAGATGGCGCTTCTCGACCGCGAGCACGTAGACGTCGCGCGCCTCGCGGAGGGTGGTCTCGGCGTCTCCCCGCAGCCATGCGGCTTCCGCACGCGCTGCGCGCACGTGGCCGAGGCGCTGCAGGTGCCCGCCGGGGACGGACAGCTCGAGCGCCTCGTCGAGCGCGTCCGCGGCGCCCGGGTCGCCTCGCCGCGCGCGCACGCGCCCGAGGGCGACGAGCGCGGTGATCCTGCTGATGACCGATGATCCCTCGGCGAGCAGCTCGAGCGCCAGGTCCGCGCCCTCGTCCCAGCGGCCGCGATAGACGTGGGCGGCGGCGAGCCAGGAACGGATGTAGGAGGTGTCGATCTCGCGCTCGCCGGCGAATGCGATGTGCTCGTGCATCCAGCGCTCTGCCTCCTCGAGCTCGTACATCTCGCCGAGGCCCGACGCGAGCATGCTGTACGCGCTCACGACGCGGAAGACGAGCCCGTGCCGGAACGAGGTGTCGAGGCTCTCGAGGAGGAACGCCGTGCCCCGCGCGATCTCCCCGGCCATGACGTGCGAGGTCCCGATCACGTTCAGCGCCATCGCTTCGGTCTCGACGTCGCGGTGCCCTCTCGCGAGCTCGAGCGAGCGCTCCCCCCAGCGCACGCCGTCGGCGTTGTCGCGGTCGAGCATGCGCATGTACGCCTGGAAGCCGTAGGCCACGCCGAGCTCGCGGCTCGGCGGAAGCGGCTCGAGGATCTCGATCGCACGCCTGCTGGCCTCCTCGGCTTCGACGTTCAGGCCCGCGGCGACCGCGGGCACGGCGAGACGGGCCAGGTTCTCGCCCTCGCGCAGGGGCTCTCCGAGCTCGGCGCACAGCGCGACGGCCCCTCGCCGCGCGGCGATCGCATCTGCGTAGTCGCCGGTCAGCCCCGCCTCGTGGGCATGGCGCTCCAGCAGGTCGAGCCTCGCCTCGGACGGGAGCCCGTCCGCGAAGCGGAGAGCCCGCCGGTACTGCGCCGCCGCCTCCCGGTGCGCGCTCAGCGAGGCAGCCCGTTCCGCGGCGGCGGAGGCGAACCGCTGCACCGCTTCCGCGTTGTTGGCAGCTTCGGCGTGATGCGCGAGCGCTGCCGGGTCGGGGGAGCCGGCCGGGGGGCTGGCTCGAGCCTCGAGGGCGGACGCGTGCAACGCGGAACGACGGTCGGGGCTCAGGGACTCCTCGACCGCGAGCCGCGCAAGCTCGTGGCGGAAGGCCACGGCGGACGGGGTGGCGACGAGCATCCCGGACCCGAGGCACTCCTCGAGCGAGGCGGTGTCGTGGCCCGCGAGCCGCTCGAGCAGCCACAACTCGGTCTGCAAGGGGACGACCGCGACCGCCTCGAGCAGTCGGCGAGCAGGCGGTCCCAGCCGTGCGACTCGTGCCAGCACGGCGTCACGGACGGTGTGCGGGATCTCGTCGGCGCCGGCGGCCAGGACCTCCGTGACGTAGAAGGGGTTCCCGCCCGTCGCCTCGTAGAGCCCCCCCACGGATCGCTCCGCCCGGCGTGCCAGCTCGCCGACCGCCTCCTCGGAGAGCCGCGGCAGCCGGATGCGGACGGTGGCCGCGCTCGGAAGCTCGCCGAGCACGAGGCGCAGCGGGTGGCGCGTGCCGAGCTCGTCGTCGCGGAACGTGAGCAGGAGCAGGCAGGGGGCGTCCTCGACCCTGCGACCGAGGTACTTGAGCACGTCGAGCGTCGCCTCGTCCGCCCAGTGGACGTCCTCGAGGACGGCGAGCGTCGGGGCCGCGAAGAGCAAGTCTCGCAGGGCCGCGAAGAGGAGCGCCCGGTCCCCGCCCGGCACGAGGAGCTCGCCGAGGCGGCCTCCCAGCGCAGTCGCGACGTCGTGCACGGGGCCGAGCGGCCGCGGCGTCAGGAGCGCGTCGCATGCTCCCCAGACGACTCGGACGTCGTCCCCTGCCGCGCTCGCGAAGGATCGGGCGAGCGTCGTCTTGCCGATGCCGGCCTCGCCCGAGACGAGCACGACGCGGCCCGTGCCCCCACGGGCGTCCTCGAGGGCCGCCTGAAGCGCGTCGAGCGCCACCTCGCGCTCGAGCATCGGCGCGACGCGCGTGCTCACGACGCCATCGTGCCGAGCGAGCCGACGGGACTCAACCCCGGATACGATCGAGCGAGAGAGCGACGCGAAGGAGCGGAGAGATGGCCGTGGTGCAGACGAACCCGAATCTCGGGACGCAGATCGTCGAGGACGCGAAGGAGTTCGTCCTCTACTCGTGGTCGACGCAGGACGCGATCCAGCCGATTCCGGTCGCCGGGGCGGAGGGTCGCCACTTCTGGGACTACGACGGCAAGCGCTACCTCGACTTCGCGTCCCAGCTCGTGAACGTCAACATCGGGCATCAGCACCCGAAGGTCGTCGCCGCGATCAAGGAGCAGGCGGATCGCCTGTGCACGATCGGGCCGCCGATGGCGAGCGAGTCCCGCTCACGCCTCGGGCGGCTGCTCGCCGAGGTCACGCCCGGCGACCTCTCCATGTCCTTCTTCACCAACTCGGGCGCCGAGGCGAACGAGAACGCGGTCAAGCTCGCGCGGCTGTACACGGGGCGGCACAAGATCGTCGTCCGCTACCGCTCGTACCACGGCGCGACGCACGGCGCGATCACACTCACCGGCGACCCGCGCCGCTGGCCGAACGAGCCCGGCATGGGCGGAGTCGTGCGGATGCTCGACCCGTACACGTATCGCTGCCCCGCCGGGCATCCGGACCCGTGTCCCGTCTGCACCGGTGCGCCCCACCTCGAGGAGCTCCTCGAGTACGAGGGCGCGCATACGGTCGCCGCCGTGTTCCTCGAGACGGTGACGGGCACGAACGGCATCATCCCGCCCCCGGAGGGCTACCTGCAGTCGGTCCGGGAGGTCTGCGACCGCCACGGGATCCTGCTCGTCCTCGACGAGGTCATGGCCGGCTTCGGGCGCACCGGGAGGTGGTTCGCCTGCGAGAACTGGGACGTCGTGCCCGACATCCTCACCGTGGCGAAGGGCATCAACTCCGGCTACGTCCCGCTCGGCGCGATGATCATGCGTGAGCATCTCGCGGAGTGGGTGCGCAGCCGCTACTTCCCGGGGGGTCTCACGTACGCCGGCCACCCGCTCGCATGCGCCTCTGCGGTCGCCTCGATCGAGGCCTTCCGGGAGGAGGGCGTGGTCGAGAACGCGGCCGAGGTCGGCTCGTACCTGGGCGAACGGCTGCGGGAGCTGGCCGACCGGCACCCGTCGATCGGGGAGGTTCGCGGGCTCGGGTGCTTCTGGGGCGTCGAGCTCGTGAAGAACCGTGACACGCGCGAGATGCTCGTCCCCTACAACGCGACGGGCGAGGCGGCGGCTCCGGTCGCGCGGATGGCGAAGGCCGCGCTCGAGCGCGGCCTCTACCTGATGACGCACTGGAACGTGATCATGGTCGTCCCGCCGCTGACGATCACGCGCGACGAGGTCGACGAGGGCATCGCCATCCTCGACGAGGCGCTCACGATCGCGGACGAGCACGTCACGACGTAGCGCGTGAGCGACGTCGCCGAGCTCGCCTCCGGCCTGGTCGCGATCGAGTCGATCAACCCAGGGCTCGGGGCCGGGGGGTCCGGCGAGGCCGCGATCGCGCGGTACGTCGCCGAATGGTGCGAGCGCGCAGGTCTCGAGACCTCTCTCGACGAGCTTCGGACGGGGCGCGCGAACGTCGTCGCCGTCGCACGCGGCGCGGGCGGAGGGCCCTCGCTGATGCTCAACGCCCACCTGGACACGGTCGGGGTGGCCGGGATGACGGAGCCCTTCCGCCCCAGGCTCGAGGGCGGACGCCTGTACGGCCGCGGCGCGTACGACATGAAGGGGAGCCTCGCCGCCTGCATGCTCGCCGCCGCCGCAGCGAAGCGCCGCGGGCTCACGGGCGACGTCGTCCTGACCGCGGTCGCGGACGAGGAGCTCGCCAGCATCGGCACCGAGGCGGTCGTGCGCGGGCTCGGCGCGGACGCCGCGATCGTGACGGAGCCGACCGAGATGCGGGTCGCGGTCGCGCACCGAGGGTTCGTCCACATCGAGGTCGTGACCCACGGGCGGGCCGCGCACGGCTCCCGACCCGATCTGGGCGTCGACGCCATCGCGAAGATGGGCCGCGTCCTCGCGGGTGTCGAGTCGCTGGACGACGAGCTCCGGGCGGCCCCGGCGCACGAGCACCTCGGGAGCGGCAGCACGCACGCCTCGCTGATCGAGGGCGGCCAGGAGTACTCGAGCTACCCCGCTCGCTGCACGCTCCAGGTCGAGCGGCGGACGATCCCCGGCGAGACCGTCGAGCAGGCCGAGCGGGAGGTCGCCGCGATCCTGCGCTCCGCGGGGGCCCACGACCCGGCGTTCTCGGGCGAGGCACGGGTCGTCGCCGCGCGAGAGGCGTTCGAGGTGAGCGCCGACGAGCCGCTCGTGCGGGCGGTCCGGCGCCATGCGTCGGCCGCGCTCGGCGAGGAGGCGGAGGTCGCCGGCGTCCCCTTCTGGGCGGACTCGGCACTGCTGGCCGGCGCCGGCATCGCGACCGTCCTCTTCGGGCCGCGCGGCGAGGGAGCGCACGCCGAGGTGGAGTGGGTGGACGTGGCCGACCTCGAGCGCTGCGTCGAGATCTACCTGGGCGTGGCCGCGGAGCTCTGCGGCTAGTCGCGCAGGAAGGACGAGACGGCATCCACCGTCTCCTCGAGCGCGTCCCACAGGACAGTGTGGCCGCCCGGGACGACGACCGTCCGGAGGAGGTCGCCGAGGGCGGCGCGGTGCGCATCGAGGAGGTGCTCGTACGGGAGGTAGGAGCCCTCGCCGAGCACGAGCAGCGTCGGGACGCGCGCGTGCTCGAACGGCGGGGCCGGCGAGGCCAGCTCGCCGTAGGCGGCGACGACCGCGGCCTGGCAGTAGCGGTAGCGGAAGCCGCCGCCGTCGTCCGCGACGAGGTGCTCGCGGAGCTCCTCCTCCACGAGCTCGCGCGGCGCCCGCTCGAGCTGGCTCTCGTCGTAGCGGCGGTCGATGCCCTCGTCGAACGAGACGTACCGCCGCTCGCGGCGCGCGTTCTCGGCGGCGTACAGCGCCGCGTGCGCGGGCACGAGGATCGCCGGGTCGAGCAGGACGAGCTTCGGGACGAGTTTCGGCGCGCGGGCGGCGATCTCGAATGCCAGCCGCCCGCCGTACGAGTGGCCGACGAGCGTCGCCGGGCGCGGGCCGACGGTTGCGACGATCGCGTCGATCTGGGACTCGAGGCCCCACGGGGGCTCGTACCGGGAGGATCCGTGCCCGAGCAGGTCCGGCGCGAGGACGTGGAAGTCGCCGAGCGCCTCCGCGAGCCGCGCGAAGTGGCGGCCGTGGCTCGTGACGCCGTGCAGGCAGACGACCCGCGGAGCGCCATCCTCGCCCCACTCGTGGAGCGCGAGCGTCACTCTGCTGCGCGGAGCGTCTCGAGCGACTCGGGCACCATCTCCACCCGCTGCTCGTCGCGTACCTTGACGAGCGACCAGATCACGTTCCCGGCCTTGTCGATGAGGAACGTGCCGCGGAAAGGTGCGCCGTTCTCCTCGTTGAAGACGCCATACGCCTTCGCCGCCGCGCCGTGGCCCCAGAAGTCGGAGGCGAACGTGAACTCCGCACCGAGCTCCCGCTTCCACGCCTGCCGAGTGGGGGCAGAGTCGCAGGAGACGAAGACGATCTCGGTCTGGGCGTTGCGGAAGGACTCGAGGTTCTCCTGCAGGTCCCGCGCCTCGTCCTCGCAGACCTGCGTGAACGCGAACGGGTGGAAGACGAGGAGGACGTTCGAGCGGCCCGCGAAGTCCGAGAGCCGCACGCGCTCCTCGCGGATCACCTCGAGGTCGAACTCGGGCGCACTGTCACCTGTCCTCACCGGCATCGTCGGCCTCCTGTCCGTGTCCGGTCGGGCGATAGTAAACGCGACCGCGAAGCTCCTCCGGGAGGTACGAGACCTCGAACCCCGCCGGGTCGTCGTGCGGGTAGACGTAGCCCTCGCCGTGGCCTCTCGCCTGCCCGTCCGCGGAGTGCCCCGTCGAGCGGAGCATCGCGGCCGACCGGACGTTTCCGCGCTCGCGCACGTCGCGCCGGGCCTCCCAGATCGCGACCGCGGACGCGTTCGACTTCGGCGCCCGTGCGAGGTAGATCGCGGCCTGTGCGAGGTTCAGCTGCGCCTCGGGGAGGCCGACGTGCTCGAGCGCCTGCGCGGCCGCGACCGCGACGACGAGGGCGTTCGGGTCGGCGTTCCCCACGTCCTCGGAGGCGAGGATGACCATCCGCCTGGCGACGAAGCGCGGGTCCTCGCCCGCCTCGAGCATCGCCGCCAGGTAGTAGACCGCGGCGTCCGGGTCGCCACCGCGCATCGACTTGATGAAGGCGGAGGCGAAGTCGTAGTGCTGGTCGCCCTTGCGGTCGTAGAGCAACGGGCGCTTGCGGGAGGCGTCGAGGACGTGCTCGCGCGTGAGCGCCACTCCCTCGGCGCTCGCCGTGGCGTCGGCGAGCTCGAGGATCTGGAGCGCCGCGCGGGCGTCCCCGCCGGCCCGCGCCGCGATCAGGTCACGTGGCTCCTCGGCGATCTCCGTCCCGAGCGCGTCTGCGCCCCTGCGGACGACGACCGTGAGCTCGTCGTCGGAGAGCGCGGTCAGCTCGACGACCGTGCAGCGCGAGAGGAGGGCCGAGTTCACCTCGAAGTACGGGTTCTCCGTCGTCGCCCCGATGAGCGTCACGAGCCCGTCCTCGACCGCGTGCAGCACCGAGTCCTGCTGCGCCTTGTTGAAGCGGTGGATCTCGTCGATGAAGAGGATCGTCCGCAGGCCGTTCCCGCCGAGGCGGTCGCGGGCCCTGGCGATGACGGCCCGCACGTCGTCCACGCGCGCCGACACCGCCGACAGCTCCTCGAAGGCGGCTCCGGTCCGCTCGGCGACGATGCGCGCGAGCGTCGTCTTGCCCGTGCCCGGCGGGCCGAAGAGGATCATGGAAGGGGGCCGGTCCTCCTCGATCGCGAGCCGGAGCGCCGTCCCCTCGCCGAGGACGTGCTCCTGGCCGACGAGCTCCTCGAGCCGGCGCGGGCGGACGCGGACCGGGAGCGGCGCGTTCTCCGCCTGACGCCCGGCGGCGGCCTCGGCGAAGAGGTCGGTCACGGCCGAAGTATGCTCCGGACATGACGGGCGCCGGGGCCGAGGACTTCTCGCAGCCCATCCTCGGGGGCGACGCCGCGAGCGACTACGAGCGTTACCTCAACACGGAGGGCCTCCTCGCCCTGCAGAAGGACGAGGGCGAGTGGGTGCACCGGGACGAGCTCCTCTTCCAGGTCACGCACCAGTCGTCCGAGCTCTGGCTGAAGCTCTGCTGGAGCGACGCGGCGGAGGCCGTCCGGCTGATCGAGGGCGGCGACATGCCGGGCGCCCTGCGCCTCCTGGAGCGGGCCTCGCTCTGCCTCCGCTTCGTCACGGCCCAGCTCGACATGCTCGAGCGCATGTCGCCGTGGGAGTACCAGGAGATCCGCAAGGTGCTCGGGCACGGGTCGGGCTTCGACTCGCCGGGGTGGCGCGAGCTCCGGCACGTCTTCCCGCGCCTCGGGCAGGCCTTCCACGCGGCCCGCCGCACCGCGAGCGTCTCGCTCGCCGACGTGTACGTGCGCGGGCGCGAGCACGAGGACCTGTACCGGCTCGCGGAGGCGCTGATCGAGCTGGACGAGCGCGCGCAGCACTGGCGCATGCGTCACTACCAGGTGGTGGCGCGCGTCATCGGCGACAAGGTGGTGGGTACGCAGGGCACGCCCGTCGAGCTGCTCGGGCGCCTGATCGCGACCACCTCGTTCCCGGAGCTGTGGGAGGTCCGGAACGAGCTCACCGCGCTCTCGAAGGCCGAGAGCCAGTGACGGCGATCGAGTCCGTCGGCCTCCGCGAGGAGGCCACGACCCTCCTGCAGGACCTCCTCCGCGCGAACACCGTCAACCCGCCCGGGAACGAGATCCGCGCCGCCGAGGTCCTGCGCGCCTACTTCGCCCGGGACGGGATCGAGGTCGAGCTGTACGCGCGCGAGCCGGAGCGGCCCAACGTCGTCGCGCGGCTCGAGGGCGGCGACGGGCCCACGCTCGCCTTGCTCTCGCACACGGACACAGTGCTCGCCGATCCCGCCGAGTGGGAGCGCGACCCGTGGTCCGGAGAGCTCGTGGACGGCGAGGTGTGGGGTCGCGGAGCGCTCGACATGAAGAGCCAGGTGGCGGCGTCCGCGGTCGCCTTCGCTTCCCTGAAGCGAGACGGCTTCCGGCCGGGCGGCGACCTGCTCTTCGTGTCCGTCGCGGACGAGGAGGTCGGGGGGGTCGGCGGTCACGACGGCTACGGCCTGCGCTGGCTCGTCCAGGCTCACCCGGACGCCGTCCGCTGCGACTACGCACTCAACGAGGGCGCGGGCGACCGGCTCGTGATCGGCGGGACGCCGTACTACGCGTGCGCGACTGCCGAGAAGATGTCGGCGCCGTTCACGCTCAGGGTGCACGGTCGGAGCGGGCACGGCTCGATGCCCGGCATCGCGGACAACGCGCTCGTCAAGGCCGCTCGCTACGTCTCGGCGCTCGGTGCCTACGAGCCGGAGCCGACGCTGATCCCGGAGGCGCGTCGCCTGCTCGAGACGGTGCTCGGCGAGGCGCCGCCTCCGGCGGAGGCGCTCTCCCGTGCGCGGGCTGCCGACCCGTTCCTCGCCGCTCTCGTCGAGCCGCTGCTCGCACTCACCCTGTCGCCGACGATGATCGAGGCGTCGCATCAGCGGAACGTGATTCCCGCCGTGTGCGAGGTGACGGTGGACTGCCGGCTGCTCCCCGAGCGGACGCCGGCCGAGACCGAGCCGCTGATCCGCGAGGTGCTCGGCGTGGGCGAGTACGAGCTCGAGTGGAAGGAGGCCGTCGGTGGCACGCGCTCTCCGCTCGACACACCGCTGTGGACCGCGCTGGACGGGTTCACCGCCGGGATCGAGCCGGGTGCGCGGCTCGCACCGACCGCGTGCCCCGGATTCACGGACAGCCACTACCTCCGGGAAGCTTTCGGGACGATCGCCTACGGCTTCTTCCCGGCGCAGGCGATGGACGCGGAGACGACCTCGAAGCTCGTCCACTCGGCGAACGAGCGCATCCCGGTCGACGACCTCGTCCTGGGCACGGAGATGCTGCGCGCGACCGCGCTCGCGCTGCTCGGCTAGCCCGAGCGCTCGACGTCGAACGTCCGCGTCGGGCGAAAGGCCTCGAGGAAGCGCCGGTCGTGCGTGACGAGGACGACCGTCCCCTCGTAGCCCTCCAGTGCGGACTCGAGCTGCTCGATGGCCTCGAGGTCGAGGTGGTTCGTCGGCTCGTCGAGGACGAGAGCGTTGACCCCGGAGCCCGCGAGGACGGCGAGCGTCGCCCGGCTGCGCTCCCCCGGCGAGAGCGAGTGTCCGGGACGGTGGACGTCGTCGGCGCCGAGCGCGAACTTCGCGAGGAGCGCGCGCGCCGCCCCGGCGTCGAGGCTCGACCGGGCGACGAACGCGTCGAGCAGCGTCTGCTCGCCGTCGAACGGACCGGCGCCCTGGGGCAGCTCGCCGAGCACCACCCCGGGGCCGACGACGCGCCGACCCGACGCGAGCGGAAGCGTTCCCAGCAGCGCGTGCAGGAGGGTGCTCTTGCCCGAGCCGTTCCGGCCGAGGACGACGAGCCGCTCGCCCTCGTGGACCTCGAGGTCGAGCGGGCCGAGGCGGAAGTCGCCGCGGTCGACCACCGCCCGCTCGAGGCGCACGACGAGGTCCCCGGAGCGGCGCGAGGGCGAGAGCGCGAGCTGGAGTCGCCAGGGCGACCACGGCTTCTCCACCCGCTCGAGGCGCGCGAGCCTGCCCTCGAACAGCTTCGCCGCATCCTTCGTCTTCTTCTTCTTGCGCCCCTGGCCGTAGCCGCGCTCCTCCCAGCTCCGCATCCGCCGCGCCTGCGTCTCGATGCGCGAGCGCTCCGCGACGTAGCGTGCGTACGAGCCCTGGTGCCGCTCCCTCGCGAGCCGGCGCGCCTCGGCGAACGCGCCCCAGCCGCCGGCGTACTCGCGCACGCGCCGCGTCTCGGCCTCGAGCTCGACGATCCGCGTCATGCGCTCGAGGAACGCCCGATCATGCGAGACGACCACCAGGCCGCCGCGATGACGCTCGACGCGGCGCTCGAGCAGCTCGAGCGCCGCGAAGTCGAGGTCGTTGGTCGGCTCGTCGAGCAGGAGGACGTCGGGGTCGGCGGCGAGCGCGGCCTCGAGCTCCGCCCGCGCCGCCTCGCCACCGGAGCGTCTCTGCGGCGGCGGCTCCTGCCGGACGTACGCGACCGAGAGGTCCGGCGGCTCCCGCGTGACCGTGCCGGCGTCCGGCGCCTCGAGCCCGGCGAGGACGCGGAGCAGGGTCGACTTGCCGATGCCGTTCGGCCCGACGACCCCGATCCTGCTCCCGGGCGTGACGCGCAGCGAGACCCCGTCGAGGACGACGACGTCGCCGAAGGACTTGCGTACCGAGCGTGCTGCGAGTGCACCGAGCGCGCGGGACATGCGCCGACCACCTCCAGGGCCGAGGGAACGAGACGGGGTAGCAGTCAGCGTGCGCGCATGGGGCGGAGCTCGCGCTCCGCCCCGCACCCTAGCGCGCAGCCGCGTCCGCGTCCGCGACGACGAGCTGGCGGCGCGCGGCGACGCGGGCGGCGGGTATGGCCGGATCGCGCTCGAGCAGACGCGCGAGGGCCGCTCGCTTGGAGGCGCCCGTGACGAGCCACACGATCTCGCGGGCGGCAGCGAGGGCCGGGTACGTGAGCGTCATGCGCCGCCGATCCTGGTAGGGGCCCGTCACGGCGACGGGGCGGTCGTCCACCTCGAGCACCGGGTCGTCCGGCACGAGCGAGGCGGTGTGCCCGTCCTCTCCGAGGCCGAGATGGACGAGGTCGAGCGCCGGCGGGAGGTCCGCGCCGTAGCGCGACGCGGCTCGCTCCAGGTCCCGCTCCTGGACGGGCATGGGGCGAACGCGCTCGGGTGGGAGAGCGTCGAGCAGCGCGGTGAGGTTTCGCTCCGGGGTCCCCGCGGGCGCGACGCGCTCGTCCACCTGGAAGACGACCACTCGCTCCCAGGGCAGGCCGTCCGCGAGGCCGGAGAGGAGCGCACGCGGAGCCTTGCTCAGGGCGAGCGCGAACGTGCTCGACGCCCGGCTCGCTCGCTCGCTCGCGAGCGCCGCGACGCGGGCGGCGGCCGCGACGGCGTCCTCGTGCACCTCGATCTCGAGGGTCACGCGCGTTTTTCCGCGTGTCCCCCGAACTGGCTCCGCAGCGCGGACAGGACGCGGTTCCCGAAGTCGTCCTCGTCTCTCGACGAGAAGCGCGAGAAGAGCGCGCTCGCGAGGACGGGAGCGGGCGCACCGGTCTCGATCGCGGCAATCGAGGTCCAGCGTCCCTCGCCGGAGTCAGACACGCGTCCGGCGAACCCCTCGAGCGACGGGGACGTGTGGAGCGCGGTCGCGGTCAGGTCGAGGAGCCACGAGGAGACGACGCTGCCGCGCCGCCAGAGCTCCGCGATCGCGGCCACGTCGAGCTCGTACGCGTAGCGCTCGGGGTGGGCAAGAGGCGCGGTCTCCGCGTCGGCGGCTCGCTCGGCGAGTCCCGCGTCGGCGTGGTGCAGGAGGTTCAGCCCCTCCGCGTACGCGGCCATCAGCCCGTACTCGATGCCGTTGTGCACCATCTTCACGAAGTGGCCCGCGCCCGCTCCGCCGCAGTGGAGGTAGCCCTGCTCCTCCGGGGCGAGGGGCCCGGAGCGCCCGCCGGTGCGGGGAGCGGCGGCGCCGCCCGGTGCGAGCGAGGAGAAGATCGGCTCCAGCCGCCGGAACGCCCCCTCGTCGCCGCCGACCATCAGGCAGAACCCGCGCTCGAGGCCGTACGCCCCGCCGCTCGTGCCGCAGTCGAGGTAGTGGATTCCGAGGGCGGCGAGCTCCTGCTCGCGGCGGATGTCGTCCGGGTAGTGGGTGTTGCCCCCGTCGACGATCGTGTCCCCCTCGTCGAGCCGCTCCGCGAGCTCCCCGAGGACGCTCTCGGTGACGCGCCCGGCCGGCAGCATCAGCCACACCGCGCGCGGGGGGTCGAGTGCCGCGACGAGCTCGTCCAGCGAGGCAGCGCCGACCCCGCCGTCCGCCCGGAGCGCGGCGAGCGCCTCCGCGCCGCGGTCGTGCCCGACGACTCGATGCCCGTCCCGCAGGAGGCGGCGCGCGATGTTCGCTCCCATCCGGCCGAGGCCGACGACGCCCAGCTGCATCGGTGCGTCCGCTGCCATCCCGCTCCTTTCCCTGCTGCCTGCCTCTAGCATCGTGGTCGTGAGCGCATTGCGCACGGAGGTTACGCGGCGAGACGCTCCGGCGAGCGAGACGGCCGACGCGCTCGTCGTCTTCGGGATCACCGGCGACCTCGCGCGCAGGATGACCATCCCGGCGCTCTACCGCCTGACCGAGCAGGGCCTCCTCGGGTGCTCGGTGATCGGCGTGGGCCGGAGGCCGCTGCCGCGGGAGGAGCTCCTGCGGCACGCGACCGACGCGGTGCACACGGCGGTGCGGGACGTCGACGAGGCGGTGCTCGGAAAGCTCCTGGAGCGGCTCGACTACATCGGCGGCGACGCGGAGGACGCACCGCTCTACGACCGGCTCCGGGACGCGCTCGGACAGGCGACGATGCCCGTCTTCTACCTGGCGACCCCGCCCGCGATGTTCCTCGAGGTGGCCGAGGAGCTCGCGGCTGCGGGCCTCGTCGGCCGGGGGCGCCTCGTCGTGGAGAAGCCGTTCGGCACGGACCTCCACTCCGCGCGTGAGCTGAACAGGAAGCTGACCGAGATCTTCCCCGAGGAGCGCCTCTTCCGCATCGACCACTTCCTCGGGAAGGAGCCCGTGCAGGACATCATGTACCTCCGCTTCGCGAACGCGCTCTTCGAGCCGCTCTGGCACCGGGAGCACGTGGAGTCGATCCAGATCACCCTCGCGGAGGACTTCGGCGTGGAGGGGCGCGGGTCGTTCTACGAGGGTGTGGGCGCGATGCGGGACGTGCTCCAGAACCACCTCCTGCAGGTGCTCGCCCTGATCGCGATGGAGCCCCCGTCGGGTGACCACGACGCGATCCCGAGGCGCCGCGCGGACGTCTTCCGGGCGATGCCCGCCGCCGACCCGGCGAACGCGGTCCGCGGCCAGTACGGGGGGTACCGCGAGGTCGAGGGCGTCGCCCCGGACTCGGACACGGAGACCTTCGTCGCCGTGCGCCTCGAGATCGAGAGCTGGCGCTGGGCGGGCGTGCCCGTGCTCGTTCGCGCCGGGAAGGCGCTCCCCGTGACGGCGACCGAGGCGGTCGTCCGTCTGCAGCGCGTGCCGCAGATCCAGTTCGGCAGCCACCGCCTCGACTGCCCGGGTCACGACGACATCGTCCTCCGGATCGGCCGGAACGCGGGCGTGACCATCGGCCTCCGCGCGAAGACCCCGGGCAGGGAGGTCTCGCAGCCCGTCTCCCTCGACCTCGACTTCGCGGAGGAGCTCGGGGAGCCGCCGCAGCCGTACGAGCGGCTGCTCGCGGACGCGTTGCGCGGGGACGGCACGCTGTTCCCGCGCTGGGAGGTCATCGAGGAGACCTGGCGCATCGTGCAGCCGTTGATCGAGCACCCCCCGCGCCTCGAGACGTATGCGCCCGGCACCTGGGGCCCGAAGAGCGCCGACGCCCTCGCCGCCCGGTACGGCGGCTGGCGCGAGCCGCGCGTCGAGCCCGGCTAGACGGCGACCCGCACCACGCGGTCCACGACCTCGCCGCGGCCGACGAGGATCTCGGACACGAGCGCGGGCGCGAAGAGTCCGTGCCCGACGACGCCAGGCGTGGCGTCGAGGAGGGCCGCGAGCGCAGCGGGGTCGGCGACGGGGTCGAGCCAGTCGGCGAGGAGCCCTCCGTCGGGGGTGGGCGGAGCATCGCGTAGGCGTGCGCGTTCCAGGAGCGCGAGGGTCGCCGTCGCCCCGAAGGCGAGGAGCTCGAGCGGAACGGGCGGGACGACGCGCTCGACGAGCTTGTCCGACGACGCGATCACGACGAAGCGGTCGGCCGCGGCCGCGACGATCTTCTCGCGCGTGTGCGCGCCGCCGTTTCCCTTCACGACCCAGCCGTCCGGGGCGACCTGGTCGGCTCCGTCGACGGCGAGGTCGACCCGAACGAGGTCGGCCCCGAAGGGCTCCAGGCGCAGCCCGAGCTCGCGCGCCGCACGCTCGGTCGTGGGAGAGGTCGGGACGCAGCGGAGGTCGAGCCCACGGGCCGCGAGGGCGACGAGGAAGTGCCCCGCCGTCGATCCCGTGCCGAGCCCGACGCGCATTCCGTCTTCCGCGAGCGCCGCGGCCGCCTCGGCGGCGAGCCGCTTCTCCCGCTCGACGTCGGGGACCATCGACGGCAACCCTACAGCGCCCTCTGGCCGTCGATTAGCGTGCGCAGGCGATGGGCTGGAGCGAGTGGGCACGTCCCGTGGAGGTCGAGCCGTCGATCTACGCCGCGGACTTCTCGCGTCTCGGCGAGCAGCTCGGCGCGCTCGTCGCGGCCGGCGCGCGCGTCTTCCACTTCGACGCGGGCGACGGGCACTTCATTCCCGAGATCACGATCGGGCCAGTCGTCGCGGCCTCCGTCGCCCCGCTCGTGCACGGCTTCGGAGCCGCGCTCGACTGCCACCTGATGGTGAGCGAGCCGGAGCGTCACTTCGACGCCTTCGCGCGGGTGGGCGCCGACCACGTCACCTTCCACGTCGAGGCCTGCGACGACCCGCCGCGCGCGATCGGGGTGGCCAGGGCGCTCGGGCTGGGCGCGGGCGTCGTGTTCAACCCCGGAACCTCGGTGGACGACGCGGTCGCGGCGGCCGAGGACGCCGACCTCGTCCTCTGCATGGCCATCGAGCCCGGCTACTCGGGCCAGCGGTTCCTGCCGGAGACGCTCGAGCGCATCCGTCGGCTGCGGTCGCTCCTCCCGCCGACGGTGCGCGTGCAGGTGGACGGCGGGGTGAACGCGGGCACGATCGTCGCCGCGCACGAGGCGGGGGCGGACCTCCTGGTCGCCGGGAGCGCGATCTTCTGGCGGGACGACCCCGTCTCCGCGTACGAGGAGCTCGCAGGGCTCGTGCGGGAGGCCGCGCGTGCCTGACCTCCGCGAGCTGCACGCCTGGCGGCGGCTCGAGTGGCATCGCGGCGAGCTCCGCGAGCTCGACCTGCGTACCGCCTTCGAGGACGACCCGACGCGCGGCGAGCGCCTGACCGTGGAGGCGGTGGGCCTCTACTACGACTTCTCGAAGCACCTCGTGACCGACGACACGCTGCAGCTCCTGCGCCGGCTCGCGGACGAGCGCGGGCTGGAGGCGCGGATCCGGAGCATGTTCCGCGGCGAGCACGTGAACGTCTCCGAGGACCGGCCCGCGCTGCACGTCGCGCTCCGCATGCCGCGCTCGCGCTCGCTCGTCGTGGACGGCGTCGACGTCGTGCGGGAGGTGCACGAGGAGCTCGACCGGATGTCGGCGTTCGCCGAGCGGATCCGTTCCGGCGAGCACCTGGGAGGGACCGGCGAGCCGATCCGGGCGATCGTGAACATCGGGATCGGAGGCAGCGACCTCGGGCCCGCGATGGCGTACGAGGCGCTCCGCGCGCACGCGACGGGCGACCTCACGTTCCGGTTCGTCGCGAACGTGGACCCGGTCGACCTCGCCCGGGCGACGCGCGGTCTCGACCCCCGGACGACGCTGTTCGTCGTCGTGTCGAAGACGATGTCGACCCTGGAGACGCTCGAGAACGCGCGGGCGGCGCGGGAGTGGGTGCGCTCGGCCGTCGGCGACGAGGGGTTGGAGCACCACTTCGCCGGAGTGGCCGCGAAGCCGGAGCGGGCGGCGGAGATCGGCATCCCCCCCGCCGCGACCTTCCGTATCTGGGACTGGGTCGGCGGCCGCACGTCGCTGTGCTCGGCGGTCGGGCTCTCGACGATGATCGCGCTCGGCCCCGACGGGTTCCGCGACCTCCTGGCCGGGTTCCGCGCGCTCGACGAGCACTTCGCCCGGGCGCCGCTCGGCGGAAAACTCCCCGCCACGCACGGGCTCCTCACCGTGTGGTACCGCAGCTTCCTCGGCGCGCAGACGACCGCGGTCGTCCCCTACTCGTCGGCGCTCCGGCTGCTTCCGGCCTACCTCCAGCAGCTGACGATGGAGTCGCTCGGCAAGCGCGTGCAGGAGACGGGCGAGCCGGTCGAGACCGACACGGGCGCGGTGCTCTGGGGGGAGCCGGGGACGGTCGCGCAGCACGCGGTCTTCCAGCTGCTGCACCAGGGCACGGTGCTGGCGCCGGTCGACCTGGTCGGCGTGGCCCGCTCGCGGGAGGGCGACGCGGGACGCCACGACCTCCTCGCCGCGAACCTCTTCGCGCAGGCCGAGGCCCTCGCGTTCGGACGGAGCGAGCAGGAGCTCGAGGAGGCCGGCGTGCCGGAGGCGACGATCCCCCACCGCGTCATGCCGGGAAACCGGCCGACGTCGGCGATCCTGCTGCGCGAGCTCACGCCCGCCTCGCTCGGGGCGCTCGTCGCCCTGTACGAGCACAGCGTGTTCACGCAGGCGGCGATCTGGGGAATCGACCCGTTCGACCAGTGGGGCGTCGAGCTGGGGAAGGAGCTCGCGGCGAGGATCGCGCCGGAGCTCGCTCCCGGCTGGAAGCACGAGCTCCTGCACGACTCGTCCACGAACGCGCTCATCCGCCGCTACCGGGACCTGCGCGACGGAGAGGCGTAGAGGCGTGGAGCTGCTCGAGCTGCGCGAGCCGGAGGACGCCTTCCCCCGGCTCGAGGTCTGGCTGCGCGAGCGCGGCTTCTTCGCGCCCGGCGCCGAGCGGCTCTCCGCCGACCTCTACCTCGGGTACGGGCTCTCGCAGGCGATCCGTCGCTCGCCCTCCGCGCCGCCGCCGGAGCCGTGCCCTGCGCTCCCGCTGCTCGCCTGCGCAGTCCGGCCCGAGCGGTCTCCGTCACCGGCGGCGGCGGAGGCGTGCCGCATCGGAACCTTCGGGCCGAGCTGGCAGGCCGAGGCGTACGCGCACGCGATCGCGCGCGTGCGCGAGGCGATCGCCCGCGGGGACGTGTACCAGGTCAACC
>Ga0075313_1000092_pt1 | contig 17054 bp, 19 predicted proteins | sample MayberryNE_Catta_3_FD_120051 | JGI IMG/M metagenome (GOLD analysis project Ga0075313, IMG submission 120051) | Natural and restored wetland microbial communities from the San Francisco Bay, California, USA, that impact long-term carbon... | ecosystem: Environmental > Terrestrial > Soil >...
ACCGACGGCGCGGTCGAGGAGGAGCTCGCCGAGAGGCTGCGCGGCTCGGAGCCGCCCGTCATCGCGCTCGTCCGCGACGGTCGCGCGCTTCTCGACTGCCGCACGCTCACCGACGCGGACGTGGACGAGGTTGCCGCGCTCGTGCTCGCGGCGCGATGAGCGTGGTGGAGATCGAGCAGCCGGCGGAGCGCTCGCGCGTCTGCGAGCACGTCCTTCGCGACCTCCCCGAGTGGTTCGGGATCGAGGAGGCGACGGCGTCCTACATCCGGGACGTGGCCGATCTGCCGACCTTCGCCATCGGCGACGACGCGTTCCTCTCTCTGAAGCTCCACACGTCGCGAGCGGCCGAGGTGTACGTCATGGGCGTGCGGCACGAGCGACACGCGCAGGGTCTCGGGACGGCGCTCCTGCGAGCCGCCGAGGAACTCCTGCGGGCGCGCGGGGTTGAGTACCTGCAGGTCAAGACCCTCGGGCCGTCGGATCCCGACGCGGGCTACGCGCACACGAGGCGGTTCTACGAGGCCCGGGGATTCGTCCCGCTGGAGGAGATCCACGGGCTCTGGGAGCACAACCCCTGCCTGCTCCTCGTCAAGCGCCTCTGACGATGCCTCTGACCGTCGGCACCGCGGGCCACATCGACCACGGGAAGACGTGGCTCGTGCGGGCGCTGACCGGGAAGGACACGGACCGCCTGCCCGAGGAGCGCAGGCGGGGCATCTCGATCGACCTCGGCTACGCGCCGCTCGAGCTCCCCGACGGCGGCCGCGTGTCGGTCGTCGACGTCCCCGGCCACGAGCGCTTCGTGCGAACGATGGTGGCGGGGGCGACCGGGATCGACCTCTTCCTGCTCGTGATCGACGCCGGCGAGGGCGCGCGGCCGCAGACCCACGAGCACCTCGCGATCCTGCGGCTGCTTGGGATCGAGCGCGGCGTGGTCGCCGTGACGAAGGCCGACGGCGTCGACCTCGAGACGCTCGAGCTCGCGTGCGAGGAGGCGCGCGAGCTCGTTCCGGGGGTCGAGGTCGTGCCCGTGAGCGCGAAGACCGGCTTCGGGCTCGACGTCCTCCGCGCCGCGCTCGGCCGTGCCGCTCTCGGTGTCGAGCGCGTGCGCTCGAACCGCCCGACGCGGCTCTTCGTCGACCGCACCTTCTCGCTTCGGGGGATCGGGACCGTCGTCACCGGGACGCTCTGGTCGGGGTCGATCGGGGCGGGCGACGAGCTCCTGGCGGAGCCGTCGGGACGATCGGTGCGCGTGCGGAGCGTCCAGGTGCACGACCGGGACGTGGCGCGTGCGGAGGCGGGCCAGCGCGTCGCGCTGAGCCTTCCCGGAGTCGAGCGCCGCGAGCTCGGGCGCGGAGACGCGCTCGTCGAGCCCGGCGGCTACCCCGTCTCGTATCGACTCGACGTCACCCTCGAGGAGCTCCAGCCGATCGGGGACGGAGCACGCGTGCAGGCGCATCTCGGCACGTCACACGCCCTCGCACGGGTCGTCCGAGCCGGCGGGCGCTTCGTGCAGCTGCGGCTCTCGCGGCCCTTCGTCGCCGCGCGCGGGGACCGCGTGATCCTGCGCGGTGAGACGACGCTCGGGGGGGCCGTCGTGCTCGATCCCACGCCACCGCGCCATCGCGATCGCGCCCGGATCGAGGGCATCGAGCGGGGAGACGTCGCGGCGACCATCTCCTCCCCGGTGCACGCCGACTCGCTCCGCCACCTCGTCGACGCCGATCCGGTCGGCGTGGAGCGCGCAGGGCCGTGGATCTTCTCGCGTGCCTGGCTGGAGACGCTCGAGGCCGGCCTACGCGAGCGCATGGAGGCGGCGGACCCCATCGACCCCGGGATCCCGCTCCCTGCGGAGCCCTGGGCCGCGGACGTGCTCCCGCTGCTGCCGTTCGACCGGCGTGGTGCCAAGCTCTACCTGCCCGGGGCGGCGCCGAGGCTGGACGGTCGTGTCGCGGAGGCGGAGGCGCTCGAGCGCGAGCTCGCCGCCGCGGGGGTGCGCGCCACGAAGGTCTCCGACGACGACCTCGCGCGCTATCTCGAGGCGAGCGGACGGCTCGTGCGACTCGGGGGCGGCCATGCGGTCGCCGCCGGCGCATACGAGGTCGCGAAGGACGTGCTGCTGACCGAGGCGCGCGAGAGGGGCGGGATCTCGCTCGCCCGCTTCCGCGATCTGCTCGGCACGGGCCGTCGCGACGCGCAGCTCCTCCTCGAGCGCTTCGACGCCGACGGCCTCACGCGCCGGGTCGGCGAGCGCCGGGTGCTCAGACGCGCGGCCCGATCAAACTGAAGTCCACTCCGGCTCGTCCTCGATCCCGATGCCGTCCGCGACGCGGGTCACGTAGTTGAAGTACGAGATCACCTGGATCGCGTCCGAGACGGCGGCGTCGTCGAGCCCGTGCTCGCGCAGCTCGTCGACGTCCGCCTGCCCGACCGCCGCCGCTGCGTGGGTGAGCTTCGCGGCGAACTCGCAGAGCGCGCGCTCGCGTGCCGAAAGCTGGGCGCGGCGCCAATCGTGCTCCACGTGTCTCGCCAGTTCGTCGTCTGCGCCCTCGGCACGGAGGTCGTCGGCATGGGCGCGCGTTCAGTAGTGGCAACCCTGCTCCGCGGAGGCGACCGTTGCCAGCAGCTCGCGCTCCTTCCGCAGGAGCCCCGACTCGCCGAACATGATCTCGCGGTAGAGCGCGATCGAGGCGCGCAGCACCTCGGGCCGCAGGCTCATCGCCTTCAGGATGTTGAAGACCTTGCCGGCCCGCTCGATCGCGGCGTCGTACTCCTCCGCGAGGAGGCCGACGGCGTCGGCCTCCTCGATCAGGCGGATGTGGGCCACCGCTACCGCGTCTGCGGGAACCCGAGGTCGACCTTGCTCGTGGCCGGGTCCGGCCAGCGGCTCGTGACCGCCTTCGTCCGCGTGTAGAAGTCGATGCCCTCCGGCCCGTAGATGTGCCGGTCGCCGAAGAGGCTCGACTTCCACCCGCCGAACGAGTAGTACGCGACGGGCACCGGGATCGGCACGTTGATCCCGACCATCCCGACGTTCACGTCGAACTGGAACTGCCGGGCGACGCCGCCGTCGCGCGTGAAGAGCGCGACGCCGTTCCCGTACGGGTTCTCGTTCACGAGCCGGAGCGCCTCGTCGTACGTCGGCACGCGGACGACGGAGAGCACGGGGCCGAAGATCTCGTCGCGGTACGCGTCCATCTCGGGGGTGACGTCGTCGAGGAGCGACACGCCGAGGAAGAAGCCGTCCCCGTCAGGGGCCGTCTCCCGGCCGTCGGCGACGACCTTCGCGCCCTGCTCGCGCCCGCTCTCGAGGTAGGACGCGACCTTGTCGCGGTGCTCGCGCGTGACGAGCGGTCCCATCTCCGAGGACGGATCGAGCCCGTCGCCGACCTTGACCTTCGGCAGGCGCTTCCTGATCGCGTCCACGAGCGGGTCGGCCGCGTCGCCGACCGCGACGACGACCGACACGGCCATGCAGCGCTCTCCCGCGGAGCCGTAGCCCGCGCTGACCGCCGCGTCCGCGGCCATGTCGATGTCTGCGTCCGGGAGCACGATCATGTGGTTCTTCGCCCCGCCGAGGGCCTGCACGCGCTTCCCCGCCCTCGTCCCGTTCTCGTACACGTAGCGGGCGATCGGCGTCGAGCCCACGAAGCTGATCGCGGCGACGTCGGGGTGCTCGAGCAACGCGTCCACGGCGAGCTTGTCGCCCTGGACGACGTTGAAGACGCCGTCCGGGACGCCCGCCTCCTTCAGCAGCTCCGCGGTGAGGATCGACGCCGACGGATCCTTCTCGGACGGCTTGAGGACGAAGGTGTTCCCGCACGCGAGCGCGGGCGCCCACATCCACATGGGCACCATCGCCGGGAAGTTGAACGGCGTGATCCCCGCCACGACGCCGAGCGGCTGGCGGATCGAGTACACGTCGATCCCCGTCGAAGCCTGCTCCGAGTAGTCGCCCTTGAGGAGCGTCGGGATCCCGCAGACGTACTCGATCACCTCGATGCCGCGCTGCACCTCGCCGAGCGCGTCGGAGAGCACCTTGCCGTGCTCGGCGGTGAGCAGGCGCGCGAGGTCCTCCCGGTGCGCGAGGACGAGCTGGTGGACCCGGAACATGAGGTCGGCGCGTCTGGACAGCGAGAGGCTGCGCCAGGCCGGGAACGCCTCCCTGGCGGCCTGCACCGCCCGGTCCACCTCCTCGACGGTCGCGAAGTCCACCTCGCCCGTCTGCTCGCCGGTCGCCGGGTTGTATACCGGCCCCCGCCGACCCGAGTCGCTCCGTACCGTCCCTCCACCGATCCAGTGGCCGATCAGCTTGGTCTCGGCCGTCACCGCTGCGCTCATCGCCCGCACCTCCTGGGGCCGCTCCTTGGTCTCGTGCAAGCGTAGCGCCGTTACGTGGCCCGGGACTTCGCCCGAGCGGCCGGCCGGCTCACGACCGCGTCCTCGCCCGGGAAGAAGATCGACTCGTGGCCGTCCTCCCAGCGGACGCGGAAGCGCTCGCGCCCGGGGTCGCCGAGCACCTCGAGGATCACCGCCGTCTTCGGCGCGTCCCCGACCGCGTGGCCGGTGATCGAGATCTCGTCGCCCGCCCGTGCGGGCTTTCCTGCGACCGTCCTGGTCATCGCTTCCTCCTCTCCGTTCTCTCGAGCGATTCCCCCGTCCGCCCCTTGCGGAACCTCCGGCACGGGGATGTCCAATGCCTGCAGGATCGCACGATAGGGGTCGATCCCGGGGAGGTCGTACTTCCGGTCGAAGTCGACCGCGCCGTTCAGCTCGAGCACGACGAGCCCGGCGCTCGACGGCAGCAGGTCGACGCTCGCGAGGTCCGTCCCGACGGCCACGGCCGCCCGCCGTGCGAGCAGCTGCTCCTCGGCGGAGACGTCGGCGCTGAGCACCATGCCGCCGAGCGTCACGTTCGTGCGCCACTCGTCCGGGCCCGCCGTCCGGTGTGCACCCGCCACCACCCGGCCGCCCGCGACGACGATGCGGATGTCGTGCCCGCCGGTCCCCACGAGCTCCTGGACGAGCGCCCCGTGGCGCTCCCACCAGGGCCTCGTGGACACCCACGCGAGCACCCTCCGGAGCTCCTCCGGCGACCTGCAGCGGAGGACGTCCTGGCCCCAGCTGCCGAAGCGCGGCTTGACGACGCACGGGAAGGGGAGGGCCGGCAGCTCCACGCCGGGGCCGATGTGCTCGGTCCACGGCGTCGGCAGCCCCGCGTGCGCGAGGCGCTCGGCCGTCAGCAGCTTGTCGTGGGCGGCGAGCAGCGCCTCGGGCGTGTTCAGGACGCGCACGCCCCGCTCGGCGAGCTCGGGCACGAGCTCGATGCCCGGCTCGAGGCCGTCGAGCGTCGGGAGCACGTCGAGCCTCGTGATCGCGACGTCGCCAGGCCCGAGGAGCGAGCTCCCCTCCTGCGGCCAGAGAACGCGCGCGTCGACCCCCAGCCTGCGCCACGCGAACGCGAGGCTCAGGTTCGTGCGGGTGGGGCTCCCGACGAGCGCGACGATCACGTCTCAAGGGTGCTCGGTCGAGCGCCGCTCCGTATCGGGGGGAACCCCGGATCTTCCCGCGGACGAACCGCGCGGCGCTACGCGTGGACGACGAGGCTTTCGAGGTCCCGCGGGTAGTACGTGAGGACCTCGATGCCGTCCTCGACGACGAGGACGGTGTCCGAGTGGCGAAAGCCTCCGTGCTCGCGGGAGTACAGGCCGGGCTCGACCGTGAACACCATGCCCGCGCGGATCTCGGTGTGGTCCCCGATGTCGAGGAAGGGCCCCTCGTGGTAGCGGAGGCCGATCGCGTGCCCCGTGTGGTGCCGCCAGTGCGCGAAGAGGTCGTGCTGCGCGTAGTACGTTCGCACCGCCCTGTCGACCTCGGAGCAGGGCACCCCTGGGCGAATCGCCCCGAACGCGACTTCCTGAGCCTCCTTCATGTGCCCGAAGAGCCGGCGCTGCTCCGCCGAGGGCTCGCCGACGACCATCGTGCGCTCGAGCTCCGAGAGGTACCCCCAGACCGGCGCCGAGGCCCCGGTCACGAGCACGTCGCCCTCCTGGAAGACGATGTTGCCGGCGAGCGCGTGCGGGATCGCGGAGTTGCGCCCGATCTGGCCGCGGTAGCCGGCGTGGGCGCCGAAGGAGAAGAAGCTCTGCGCGCGGTAGAGCTCCCCGATCGCGTCCAGCAGCGCGGACGTCGCCTCGTCGCTCGCCCGTTGGGTGACCTCGGTCTCGGTGAGGCCGGGCCTCGTGTAGCGCTGGAGCAGCCGATGGGCGAGGTGGCTCCAGCGGACGCTCTCGCGGATGAGCCGGATCTCCGCCTCCGACTTCACGGCCATCTGCTCCTCGATCTCCTCGACGATGCGGACGACCGTCGCCCCGGCGAGCTCCGAGAGCGCGGGGCCGCGGTAGCCGAGAATCCACGGGTAGCCGTCCTGGTCCGCGCCGATCGCCCCCGTCAGGCCGAGGTCGGCGAGCGTGGACGCGAGCGCGGTCTCCGCCCGTGGTTCCCCCGGGTACTCGTCGTAGTGGTCCACGCGGTCGAGCATCGCCTTCGCCTCCGCGTGCTCGACCTCGAGTCGCGGGACGACCAGGGCGCGCTCACCGCTCTCCGCGAGCACGAGCGCGATCGGGCGCTCGGTGGGCGCGAACGCGAAGCCTGCGTAGTAGAGGACGTAGTACGGGTCGAAGAGGACGACGCCCGAGAGCCCTCTGTCGGCCAGGCGCGCGAGCAGGCCGTCGCAGCGGGCCCGGTGCTCCTCGGGGGCGATCGCGATCGAGGTGACCACGGCCGGGAGGCTAGTACGGGGGTACCCTGGGATGCGACGTGACGCGCCTCGCCGTCCTCGTCGTGTCCGTCGCCCTCGCCTCGACGGCGCCGGCCGCCTCGGCCCAGCCGGCGTTCGAGTACGACCGCGAGCTCGGGTCCGTCGCACGCAAGTCGCTTCGGCAGGCGGTCACGGAGGGGCTGCGACCGGCGCTCCGCGACGTGCGGCAGGTGTACGTGCGCTGCTACCGGGACCGCGCCTCCTTCGAGCAGACGTTCGAGGAGCGCTTCGGCGTACCGGCCGGCCGCGTCGTCGCCTACTACGCGGGCGGCTCCGAGGTGCACCTGCGGGGTGGAACCTGCGACAACGTGCGGAGGCTCCTCGCCGGCCGCGTGACGGCGCTCACGGCGGCCGCGTACTCCGTCCTCCTGCACGAGGCCCTGCACCGACAGGGCCTGCGGGACGAGCGGGTCACGAACTGCCTCGCGAACGAGGCCGTGCGCTGGGGCGCCGAGCTGCTCGGGCTGGGCGCGGAGCGCGCGCTCCGGGCGCGGAATCTCGCGTTCGAGTTCACCAGGCGCTACGCGCCGCCCGCCTACCGCATGGGGAAGCCCAGCTGCCTCGCGCTCGCCGCTCGCACCGAGTGGACCGACGTCCGGCGCTAGGCCAGATAGCGTCCGGCCGTGACCGAGAGCCCCGATGCCGTCAGCCTGCGCGAGGTCACGGCCGAGACCGTCCGCGCCATCTGCTCCCTCGAGGTCAGCCCCGAGCAGCGCGGCTACGTCGCCCCGAACGCCGTCTCGATCGCGCAGGCCCACTTCGAGCCGCGCGCGTGGTTCCGCGCGGTGTACGCCGGCGAGCAGCCGGTCGGCTTCGTCATGCTCCACGACGACCCGGAGAAGCGGGAGTACTACCTGTGGCGCTTCATGATCGGGGCCGAGCACCAGGGAAAGGGCTACGGGCGGGCGGCGCTCGACCTCGTCGTCGAGCACGTGCGCGGCCGCCCCGGCGCGGACGCGCTCGTCTCGAGCTACGTTCCCGGCGAGCACGGGCCGCGCGACTTCTACGTCGGCTACGGGTTCGTCGAGACCGGTGAGGTCGACGAGGGAGAGGTCGTCATCCGCCTGCCGCTCGCGGCCGGGGGTGCGGATAACCGAACCTAGAAGAGTCGTGCGGGCCGCCTTCCCGCTGCTCTCGCGAGGCGGGATCCTCCGATCCCATGGAGACGCGCGCCGGGATCACGACCGCCACCGGTTCCGTCCCTGGCCCCTTGCTCGAGGAGCTCGCCGCCGCGCGCGGCAAGCTCGCCCCCAGGGCGACCTTGACGATGCTGGAGCTGACCGCGGAGCGGGGCGAGATGCCGCCGCTGCACGTCCACGACGAGCCCGAGGCGTTCCGGGTGCTCGAGGGGACGCTGCTCGTCTTCGCGGGCGGCGCCTGCATCCGGCTCGAGGCCGGTCGCTCGACCGTCCTGCCCGCGGGCGTGCCGCACGCCTACCGGGCGGCGTCGGCGCGTGCCTCCTACCTCGTGGCCTCGTTCGTGCGCTCGCCCGGCCCCTACGAGCGGTTCCTGCAGGCGGTCGCGCGCCCCGGAGGCTCGACGCGCGAGCCGGACGACGGAGACCGGGTGGTCGAGGCGCTCGCGGCCGAGAACGGCATCGCCGTGCTCGCCCCGCCCGGGGAGCTGCCGGGCGTCGACCTCGCGGCCTGAGGCCGCGCGGTCGACTCGGGCCGCGCGCGTGGCTATCGTCCGGTCGTGCGGCGCGTGTGGATCTGGATCGCCGTCGCGGCCCTGCTCGGCGGCGCGATGCTGCTCATGAGCATGGCGCAGAACGACGGCTGCCTGCCCTGGCAGGAGTCGGTCGGCATCCAGGGCAGCCCGTTCTCGGGCACCGAGGACAGGCGCGTCTGCCGCTAGCCGACCGCCCGAGCGATCGTCACGATCTCGGGGCTCGCGGCGTCGTGCGGCGTCCGGTTCCAGCTCCCGTAGCGGGCCTCGAGCTCGAAGCCCGCGTCCGCGAGGAAGCGGTCGAGGGACTCGACGTCGAGGAAGCGGAGGCTCGCACGGTCGGCGCGGAGCACCCTCCCCCCGGCATCGCTCGTCACCTCCACGAGCGTCACGACGTCCCCGGCGACCGGCTCGACCTCGTACGAGACGCGGACGGTCCGCCCGGCGGGATCGACGGCGTCGAGCGCGAGCTCCGGCCACTCCTCCCACGCGCGCGCGAGCGGGTTCCGGGTCTCGAAGGCGAAGCGCCCGCCGGGGACGAGTGCCCGCCGGATCGCGGACAGCGAGTCGCGTAGCTCGTCGTCGGAGACGAGGCACTGGAACGCGTGGCCGGCCATCGTCGCGAGCTCGAACTCGCCCTCGAAGCGTAGCGCGGCCGCCGTGCCCTCGACCCACTCGACGTCGCTTCGCGTGCGTGCGACGCCCAGCATCGCCCGATCCGGGTCGAGGCCGCACAGCCTTCCCGTGTGTCCCCGATCCCGCGCGCGGCGCAGGAGCGTCCCGGTGCCGCAGCCGACGTCGAGCGCGGACGCGGCGCCGCGCACGAGCCCGAGGTAGAAGTCGTCGCCCGGCCCCCACGGGTTCAGCACCTCGTAGAGGGCGGCTGCCTCGTCGTCGGTGTACGTGTCTCCCCGCACCTCGGAGCGATCGTATGATCACCGGCGATCGCACATGAGCGCCGACGCGACGAACGTGTGGGACGAGGTCCCCGACTGGGGCGGCGTCGGCGCCAGGCGCCTCGCACGCGCTCCCGGGGCCTCGCTGGGCGCGTCGGTCTGGGAGCTCCAGCCGGGCGGCTCGCAGTTCGTCTACCACTTCCACCACGGGAGCGAGGAGCTGCTCGTCGTGCTCCGGGGAACGCCGACCGTGCGCATGGAGGACGGCGACCACGAGTTGGCAGAGGGGGACGTCGTCACCTTCCCGCGCGGGCCCGAGGGTGGGCACCAGATCCGCAACGACGCGGACTCGGCCGCGCGCGTCCTCGTCGTCTCCACGAACGCGAGCCCCGACGTTGCCGAGTACCCCGAGACCGGGAAGCTCGCCGCCATCGTCGAGGGGAGGCATCGGTACCACCGCACCGCCGACGCCGTCGAGCACGCGGGGCCGGGATAGCGCCGCGCGCGGCGGGCTGTGCCGTGACGACGGAGCGGCGCCGGAGTCGAACCGACCGAGCCGTGGGCTGCACGACCGCACTGGTTTTGAAGACCAGCTGGGCCACCGGGCCCATGCCGCTCCGCGCGCAGGCTAGCCGTCCGCGTGACGCGGCTGCTCCCGCCCTTCTCCGCGATACGCTCACGGGCCATGTCCCGGGGTGGTGTCCTCGCGCTCGCGGCGACCGCGACGGGGGGTCTCGCGCTCGCCGCACTCGGGGCGTGGTACTTCGGCTTCCGCGACGTCGCCGAGCCGGCGAGCGTCGACGAGGCGGTGACGACGTTCCGCGAGGGGACGGAGCCCGGTCGAGGGTCGCCCGTCCCCGAGGGCGTCTACGTGTACGCGACGGACGGCACCGAACGTACCGACGCGCTTGCGGGCGTCACGCACCGCTACCCGCGCCGCTCGACGATCACCGTGACCGCGGATCCCTGTGGCGTGCGCATGCGCTGGGACGTTCTCCGGGGACGCTCGACGACGTGGACGTTCTGCGTCACCTCCGCGGGCTGGGAGCTCGCGAGCCAGGACGAGCGGCACACGTTCTTCGGCCGCACGGAGGAGACGACGTACGCCTGCGCGAGGACGACCATCCGCCCCGCCGGCGACCGGCCGGGGACCGCGCTTCCCGTCGCCTGCTCGACGGACGGCGCGCGCGAGCGCGGCTCGGGGCGCGTCGTCGCCCGTGAGACGCTGCGCGTCGGTGAGCGTCGGGTCCGTACCGTGCACCTCGCGCGGCGCTCGTCCTTCGCCGGGGAGATCCGCGGGAGCTCGACGCACGACCTCTGGCTCGCGCGCGGGACCGGCGTGCCCGTGCGCGTGGTCCTGCGGTCGCGGACGACGAACGACTCGCCGGTCGGCGACGTGCACTACGAGGAGGACGTCACCCTCCGGCTCCGCTCGCTCGAGCCGAGGCGATGACCGTCCGTGAACGGCTCGTGGCGTTCCGGCTCGCTCCGGACGGAAGGCCGAGGCCGGACGCGCCCTTCGGGCGCGGGCCCCTGGCGGCGAGGGTGCTGAGGGGAGCCATCGTGGGTGCGGCGGCCGTGGTGAGCCGGGCACCCGTCGGCGTGGTGACGCCGCTCGCCGCCGTCGGCGGGACGGTCGAGTGGGCGCTGCGCCCGGCGAAGCGCCGCCGGCTCGCCACGAACCTCTCGCATGCCGTAGGCCTGCCGCCCGCCGATCCGCGGGTGCGGTCGCTCGTTCGCCGCGAAGTGCTGAGCGAGGCCCGCCGCTCGGCCGACTTCCTGTGGTCGATCGCGAAGCCCGACGAGCTCGTGGCCTCGACCGAGGTCGTGGGACGCGAGCATCTCGAGGAGGCGCTCGCATCGGGCCGCGGAGCGCTCCTCGTGTCGACGCACCTCGGCGGCTGGGAGGTGGCGACCGCGCTCGTGCGGGTGCTCATGCCCGTGCCGACGACCGTGCTGGTGACCGACGACTGGCTCGCCTGGGCGGTCGAGGGGCTGCGCGTGCGCGCCGGGCTCCGGATCGCGTACGACTCGGGCCCGGTGACGCGAGTCGCACGACTGCTGCGCGACGGCGAGGCGTTACTCGTCCTCGGCGACTACGCGAAGCCCTGGATGCGAACCTATCGCGTGCGCCTCCTCGACTCGGTCGCCGAGCTGCCGGCCGGCGGTGTCGTGCTCTCGCGCCTCTGCGGGTCTCCGATCGTGCCTTTCGTCGTGCTTCCCTCCGCGCCGCGGCGGTGGCGGGTAGAGATCGAGCCGCCGCTCGCCGCGCCGCCACGCGACGGGGGGGAGGCGGCGGAGCGTGCGCTGCTCCAGGAGCTCGCCGACCGCTGGACGGTGCAGCTCCGCCGTCACCCCGAGCACTGGGCGGCCGTCTACCCGCTCACCTGGAGGGACGGGTGAAGCGCTACTCGCTCCGGCGCGAGGTCGGTCTCGGGTTGCTCGTGTACGCGGTCTACCTGACCGTGCGCTGGCTCGTCCTGCGCGAAGGTGGCCGCGCCCGTGCCCGGCGGAACGCGGAGCGGATCGTCGAGGCCGAGCGCCGGCTGGGGCTCGACTTCGAGCCGGCGCTCCAGCGCGTCGTGCTCCGTGCGCCACGGGTCGTGCACGGGCTGAACCTCGGGTACGGGGTCTTCAACGTCGGGCTGACGGCCGGCTGGCTGATCCTCCTCTACCGGCGGCGCGACCCCGCCTTCCACCGGCTCCGGCGCGCCAGCGTGCTCGCCCATCTCGGGGCGCAGCCCGTCTTCCTCGCCTTCCCGACCGAGCCGCCGAGAGCCCTCGACGGCTTCGTCGACACGCTTTCAGAGGTCAGCGGGTTCGATCTCGAGCACCCGTTCCTCGTCCGCCTCTACAACCCCGTCGCGGCCATGCCGAGCCTCCACGTCGCGTTCGCGGTCGTCACGGGGACGGCAATAGCCGAGCGCGCGAGGACCCGCCCCGTGAAGACGGCCGCGTACCTCTACCCCGCGCTCGTCACGGCCGTCGTAGCTGCGACCGGGAACCACTACGTGCTCGATGCGGCCGTCGGTGCGGCGCTCGGGGCGGCGGCCAGGCTGACCCCCTGACGTGACCGCCGCGGGCGAGCGATCTCACTCGGGCCGGGAGCAGGTGCGACTCGCACGCGGCTGGCGCGCTGTGTCGGGAGTCGTCCTCGCGCTCCTCGTCGCCGCCGGGGTCGCGGCGCTCATCGGCAAGGCCGCCGGCTTCGCCGACGTGCGCGACACGCTCGAGGAGGCGGACGCGCGCTGGTTCGCCGTCTGCCTCGCCGCCGAGGTCGCGTCGTTCGCGGCCTACGCCGTCGTCGTGCGCGCGGCCGTCGGTTGGCGCGGCGGTCCCGATCCCGGCTACGGTCTGAGCCTGCACGTGACGCTCGCGAGCCTGGGCGCGACCCGCATCGTTGCGACGGCGGGGGCGGGGGGGCTCGCGGTGACGTACTGGTGCTTCACGCGTGCCGGCCTCGCCGCCCGCGAGGCGCTCGTGCGCGTGCTCGGGCTGAACACCCTCGTGTACCTCGTCTTCGGCGTCGGCGCCTGGAGCGCGGCGCTGCTCGCCTCGCTCGGGATGCTCGGCGACGCGGCGCTCGGGCTGGCCGTGCCCTGGCTCGTGATCGTCCCCGTCTGCCTGATCGCCGCGTGGCTGGTGACGAACCCGAGTCGGGTCGGCCGTCTGACCGCGCCGGGCGGGAGCCTTCTCCGGCGCGCGCTCGCGTACGGGATCGCAGGAGCCGCCTGGGTGCGCGAGGCTCTCGGGGACGCGCACGGCAGGCGCGCACTCGGCGCCTCCGGGTTGTACTGGGCCGGCGACGTCGTGTGCCTGGGGGCGGCCCTCCACGCCGTGGGCGAGCCCCTCCCGGTCGCCGAGCTCGTCCTCGCCTACGCGACCGGCTACGCGGCCATGATCCTCCCGCTGCCGCTCGGAGGCGTGGGCGGCGTGGACGCGGCCATGACGTACGCGCTCACCGCCGTCGGCATCCCGCTCGCCCCCGCGCTCGTCGCCGTCGCCGTGTACCGCCTCTTCGGCTTCTGGCTGCCCACCGTCCCCGCGCTCGGGGCGCTCGCTCTGCTTCCCCGCGCGGGACGCGGCCTCGAGCAGGCGGCGCGGGCCTAGGATGGCTCCGATGCGTGCGCCCGGCACCCGCGCCGTCCTCGGCGTCCTCGTCCTGGCGCTGCTCGTCGCGGTCACGGCGCCGGCCGCCACGTCCATCCGCACGAAGCTGACGACGAGCTCCGCGACGCCGACCGTCGGCGAGGCGTGGCGCTACACGATCACCGTGCGGAGCGCCGGCGGTGCGCCGCTCGCGGCGCGGGCGAGGCTCCAGCTTCTGCTCGGAACGACGATCGTCGGATGCTGGAAGGGCCGGGCGATGGCCCCGTGCCTCGACGGCTCCAGGGGCGACTGGGTCCCCTTCCGCGGCCGGCGCTCGGGCGTGCTCCGCTTTCCGGCGGAGTCCGCCGGCCCGAAGCTCACCTTCCGGGCGATCGTGCGGGCGAGCGGCCAGACCCGCACGCTCCGCGCCCCGGTCACCGTGCGGCCGGCCTAGCCTCCGCGGCGCCAGCTCGTGAGGTCGAACCGCTGCCCGAGGCGGCGAAGCACGTCGTCGGCGATGAGGTCCCCGGCCGCCCGCTCGAAGTGGACGCCGTCGTCGGCGCGCATCTTCACGAGCTTTCCCGAGGGGTCGGCGACGTACTGCGCGTAGCCCCCGTCGTCGCCCGCGAAGTGGAAGTACGTGTCCAGGTAGGCCACGCGTCTCGGCCGCTTCGCGGCCTCGGACTGGACGATCGCGTTGATGCGGTCGAAGCGGCGTGTCTGCTCGCCGTCGCGGGTGATCGGCAGCCCGATCCAGACGACGTACGCGCCGTATCGGCTCGCCGAGTCCATGACGAGCGCGACGCGCCGACGGTACTCCTCGCTCCAGCTCGCGGTCCCGAACGAGCCGATCTCCGTCCCCTCGGGCAGGCCGGTCATGAACCCGTGGTCGTCGTTGCCGCCGAACATGAGGACGACGGCGTGCGCGTTCGTCTCGCGCGCCTGCTCGCGGACGTGCCGGAACCAGTTGAAGACGTCCGGGCGCTCGAGCCCGCTTGCGATGCGCCCGTCCACGGGGCCGACCGTGTCGAGCACGGGGTTGCGGGCCGCGGCGCGGAGCAGCGACTCGCCGGGGACGACCACGAGCGAGTCGCCCGCCACCCAGAGCCGGAGCTTCCGCTGTGGCGAGAACCGCTCCCGCTGCGAGGGCTTCGCCGGGCGAGGGCCGGTCGAGGGACCGGAAGGCCCCGCGACCTCGAGGTCGATCTCGTCGTCCTCCGTGCGCCCCAGGGCCGCCTTGAGCGCACGGCGGGGGCGGTCGAGGAGGAGCGCGCTGCTCGCGGAGTGGAGCGGGTCGGTCACCCGGAGCGCGAGGTCCCGTTTCCAGCCCGCGGGCTGGATCTGCGCGGACTTGTGCAGGCCGGGGGCGTTCAGGAGGGCGGCGAGGAGGACGGCTCCGAGCGAGACGGCGATCGCGGCGGCCGCCGACTGCAGGCGGCGACCCTCCTCGACCTTCGGACGAGGGCGTCTGCTCCGTCTGCGCTGCGCGTCGTCCACGCTCAGAACTGGAAGTAGATGAAGGGGGCGACGCCCTCCGGGCCCATCGCGTGCGTCACGAGGAGGGCTACGGAGAGGACGGCCGCCTGTGCGGGCACGGGCAGCCGGGAGAACCTCGCCATGACGAGGAGCGGGAGCCGTCGGGGCAGGTACTGGGAGCCGATCCCGACGGCGATCGCCGTTAGGACGCCGCCGGTGACGAGCGGCGAGGGCTCGCCCCACGCGGTGCCGAGCCGCACGATCACGTCCCAGGCGTCGGCGAACGAGTCCGCGCGGAAGAAGATCCACGCGAAGCACACGACCTGGAAGGTCACGAACCGCTGGGCCGCGAGCCTCCAGGCCGAGCGGCCGCGCTCGGCCCGTCCGGGCCGCGCGGTCCACCAGCGCTCGGCGACGAGCGCGGCGCCGTGGATCGCGCCCCAGGCCACGAAGGTCCAGCCGGCCCCGTGCCAGAGCCCGCCGATCAGCATCGTGAGCATGAGGTTCCGGTACGTGAACAGCCGGCCGCCGCGGTTTCCCCCGAGCGGGATGTAGACGTAGTCGCGCAGCCAGCGCGAGAGCGTCATGTGCCAGCGGCGCCAGAAGTCGGTGATCGAGGTTGCCGCATACGGGGCGTCGAAGTTCTGCGGGAAGCGGAACCCGAGGAGGAGCGCGATCCCGATGGCCATGTTCGTGTAGCCGAAGAAGTCGGCGTAGATCTGGACGGCGTAGGCATAGATCCCGACGAGCACCTCGAGCGACGAGTGCTGGCCCGGCGCGCCGAAGACGTCGTCGACGATGTTCGCGGCGAGGTAGTTGGCGATCACCACCTTCATGAAGAGGCCCGTGCCGATGACGAAGAAGGCGCGCGAGGTGTCGAGGTAGCGCGGGTCGCGCGGCGTGTCGAGCTGCGGGATGAGCTCGCCCGGCCGGACGATCGGGCCGGCGACGAGATGCGGGAAGAAGGAGAGGTACGCCGCGAACTTCCCGAAGCCCGTCGGCGTGAAGTCGCCCCGATAGACATCCACGACGTAGCTGATCCCCATGAACGTGAAGAAGGAGATCCCGACGGGGAGGACGATCGAGCGCGCCTCCACCGGCACGTCCACCCCGGCGAGCGCGAACAGGTTGTTCGTCGAGGTGACGAAGAAGTCGTAGTACTTGAAGTAGCCGAGCAGGGCGACGTTCCCCGCGACCGCCGCGAGGAGCAGCCGCTTGCGCGCCCGTGCGTCGCGGCGGCGGTGGATCGCGGTCGCGAAGAGCTGGTTCCAGACCGCCGAGGCCGCGAGCAGCAAGACGAAGCGCCAGTCCCAGGCGCTGTAGAAGACGTAGCTCGCGACGACGATGAACGGCCGCCAGCGCTCTCCCCTCGGCATCAGGAGCCAGGAGAGAGGGAGCACGACCAGGAAGAAGACGGTGAAGGTGGCGGTCGGGAAGAGCACGGGCTACAAGCTTGCGGGATCGTGCCCGGCCTCGTCGCCGGTGGCCGTCACGCCCCGCTCAGCGCGCGCAGCGGGTGCGGACGGCGGTCGCGATCGCTGCCGCCCGCGCGCGGTAGCCCGCGACGCCGACGTGCACCCCGTCCGGGGCGACCCAGCCGGGATGGCGGCGGACCATCCGGTCCCAGCGGACGAGCACGAGGCTCGGGTGCAGGGCAGCGGCGCGGACGAGCGCCCGGTTGAGGCGGTCGTAGGTGGCGCCCACCGCGGGCGGGCGCGCGATCGTCGGCCAGACGACGCAGCGGCGAGCGCCCGCGCTGCGGACGACCGTCGCGACCGCGCGCGCGAACGTGGAGACGCTGCGGGGGTCGTCGTTCGTTCCCGCGCTGACGACGACGGTCGGAGGCAACACGCCGCGCGTGCGCGCGACGAAGGCCGCCGCCTCGGACGCGTGCAGGCCGACGTCGTGCCGGTGCTCGACGCGAAAGTCAGGGAGCCGTCGCTCCAGGTACGGGGCGGTCCCGACGCTGAGCGAGTCGCCGAGGTCGAGGACCGCGCGCGGCGCGCCTCCGCCCGACGACGTCGCGAGTCCGCCGGCGAGGGCGAGGGCCCCGAGCGGCGGGAGGACGAGCAGCGCGGCGGCCCGCACCCGCCGAGGGTAGCGC
>Ga0075313_1000094_pt1 | contig 16828 bp, 17 predicted proteins | sample MayberryNE_Catta_3_FD_120051 | JGI IMG/M metagenome (GOLD analysis project Ga0075313, IMG submission 120051) | Natural and restored wetland microbial communities from the San Francisco Bay, California, USA, that impact long-term carbon... | ecosystem: Environmental > Terrestrial > Soil >...
GCCTCGCCCGTGCGCGCGGAGTCCGCGAACGCCGGTCCCGCGGTCGACATGAGCGCCGACTTCATCTGCGTCGCCGTCCAGGTGGGATGACGCTGGAGGAGCAGTGCCGCCGCGCCCGCCACGTGCGGCGCCGAGAAGCTCGTGCCGTCGAGGACCGCGAAGTCGTCGCCCGCCCACTCCGAGAGCGTCGAGGAGAGGACCTGGGAGCCCGGCGCGATGACGTCCGGCTTCAGCGCGTGACCGAAGGGCGTGAGCCCGCCCGCCGAGAAGCTCGAGGGCACGCCTGCCCACGTCGTCGGGACCTCGAGGACGTTGCGGTCGAAGCGCACGGTGACCGCTCCGCCCGACGACGCCATCGCGGCCCGCAGGCGCGCGCCGTCGAGGTCCGACACGGTCCCGCCGGAGAGGCTGGAGAAGAACGCGAAGGTCGGGTCGCCGGGCCTGTTTTCGGCGATCACGAGCCCGACGGCGCCCGCGTCCCGCGCCCGCGCCGCCTTCTCCTCGTACTGGCAGCCGCCGCGCGAGGTGAGCGCGATCGCTCCGGCGAGCGAGCCCCCGGCCAGCGAGCCGGAGCAGAGCAGCCGGTCGCCGCCCGAGCCCGCGACGGTCCCCACGTCAACGAGCCGCTGGTTGGCGTTCAGCCACCCGGGCGGGATGACGTCGGTCGCGACGAACGGCACGCGCCCCACGGCGCCTGCCGGCGACACGACGGTGAGGGAGTTCCCGAAGACGTGCGCGTTCGTCGTCGACCCGACGCTGATCGCCTCGGGCGCCGTTGCCGGCGAGCCGGCCGTTCCCAGCCCGAAGAAGTCGCGGTCGTTCCCCGCGGAGACGATCGGCACGACGCCCGCCCGCGCCACGTTGGCGATCGCCGGGATGAGCGCGTCCGTGCGCGGGTCCGACTGCGGGCCGCCACCAGAGAAGTTGATGATGTCCATGCCGTCCGCGACCGCCGCCTCGAACGCGGCCACGATCTCCGGCGTCGTCCCCGAGCAGCACCCGCCCAGGGGCAACGGGACGTTGAAGACGCGGTAGTTGCCGATGTACGCGCGCGGTGCGACGCCGCTCACGTCGTCGACGGCGGGATGGCAGCCGCCCTGCTCCTCGCCGCAGCGCGTCCGGTCGCCCGCGGGTACGTCGGTGTTCGCCTCGCCTCCGATGATCCCGGCCACGAAGGTGCCGTGGAAGGACTCGTCCCGGTTCAGCGGCGCACTGTTCGCACCCGGCCCCGCGAAGCCCCGCGCGACGATGACCTTCGGCGTCGTCGCGCCGCTCGGCCCCTTGGGAAAGCCCGCCGGGTAGGAGTACCCGCTCGGGTCGAGGAACGGGTGGTTCTCGTCGACGCCGTCGTCGACGACCGCGACCTTGACGCCGTCGCCGGAGGCCCCGGTGAGGCCCGCGAACTGCGACGCGCCGATGACCGCCGGCCCGGTGTTCAGCGAGACCGTGTACGTGCGACTCGGATACACCGTCTCGGCGATATCGAGCTCGAGCAGCTTCGGCAGCTTCGCGTACGGGAGGTCGACGGCGAAGCCGTTCAGCACCACCTGGTAGCGGCGCGAGACCTTCGCCTGCGGGATGGCCGTTCGCACGGCCGCGATCGCGCGTGCCTGCGCCGCCTCCAGGCGCGACAGGTACGAGCGCGAGAACGGGGTCCGGAGGTTCAGCTTGCGGCGAGGGCCGAAGCCGGCGATTTGGCGCGCGTTCGCCGCCGCGGCGAGCGGCGGGTCCTCGAGCGAGACGATGACACGCGTGCGCTGGCCGTTTTGCTCGAGCGCGGCCGCGGGCGCCGGCTGACCCTGCTCGACGCGCGGGAACGACCACTCGCGAACGCGTTCCTCGACCGGTCGCGTCGCCCCCGAGGCGGTACCCGAGACGACGATGACGGCGGCGAGAGAGAGGAGCGCGAGGCGGCGCACGAGGAGGGCTAGGCGATCCTCCGGGTGATGCTCCGCGACGCCCGGAGGCCCTCGAACACCACGGTCGCCGTGCCCCGGAACCGCTTGCCCTTCGCGTTCGCCGGAATCCGCCACGTGCAGGTGACGGCGCCCCCGGTCACCCTCGCGACCGTCGTGCGCAGCCGCGTGCCTCCGGCCCGCCCGACGCACGTCACGCGGCCGCCCTGCAGGACGGCACCGGTGTCGGAGCGGGCGGTGACCATCCGCAGCGTGAAGGTTTTCCCCGCGCGCGGCACGGCCGGTGCGGTCGTCACGCGCCGGACGACGAGCGTCGGCCTGGCCACCCTCACCTCGTACTGGTACAGGCCCGCCCCGCCGCCCGGGGCGACGTCGGCGACGGAGTTCGCGCAGTCGAGAGCGCCGGTCGTGGGATCGACCGTGCACCCGGACACCACGACCGCGAAGAACTTGAACGCCCGGGTCTGGCCGAGCTCGTTCGCGGAGATCCGAACCGTGATCCCGCCCTGGTACGAGAAGGTCAGGGTCACGGCGGATGGGTCGCCGAACCGCCGCGTGAAGTCGGTCCCGTCCCACCGGTACAGGGCGATCTCGCTGCGGACGACCTGCATCACGTAGTCCACGCCCGCGAGCTCGGGCGAGCCCGTCGTCGCGTTGTTGTCGCTGTCGACCCAGAGCTCGATGAGCATGTCCTGGCCGAGCGAGGGCCGGTTCGGGACGTTGACCCGGAAGCTGAGCATCCCGGCGTCGTTGTTCGAGACGACGAGCGTCGTGATGTCCGGCGCGTTCGGGTCCTCGCCGGTCGAGTCCTGGAAGGTCGTCTCGTTGGCCGCGATCCGCGCCGGCGACGACTCGGCCGCGAGCGCGCCCGTCGCTGCCGCCGGCAGCGCCACGACGGCGGCGGCGAGGACGAGCCCGAGAGACGTGAGCGCGCGCACGGAGTGGCAGTGAGGCTACGGACCGCTTCTCGATCCGTCAAGAAAATCGAGCGAGGGCGGGGACGGGCCCCGCCCCTCTCGATTCACGCGGATGGTCCCGTGCTGCCCGAGGGCTTCCTCGAGCTCGACGCGGACACCGTGGCGTCCGCACCGGTCGAGGTCGCCTCACGCGCCTTGTCCTGCAGGCTCGTGGAGAGCTCCTCGGACTCCTCGCGACCGCGCTCTTTCGCGGTCTCGACTGCCGTCTCGCCCGCCTCCTGCACGACTTGCCTGCCGCGTTCCACCGCCTCCCGCCCGGCCTCGCTCGCCGTGGACCTGAGCTCGTCGGCCATGGGCCCGAGCTTCTCGTCCTCGACGCGCGTGGAGGGCGTCAGCAGGCCGGCGACGAAGCCGACGGCCGCACCGCCGATGGCAAGGCCGAGCGGATTGCGCTCGACGGCCCGCCTCATGCGGCGCGCCCGCAGCTTGACCTCGGCGGCGTCCGGCGTCACGTCGCTCACCTTCCCCGTCACCGCCTCGGTCACGGCGTCCTTCTTCTCCCCGATCCACTCCTTCGTGCGGGTCGGCACGTCCGCCTTGTAGGCGAGGGCGTCGACGGTATCCCCCATCCGCTCGCGCGTCTCCTCGATGTCCGCTCTCAGCTCCTCTGTCCTTTCAGCCATTCGATGTCCTCCTTCACTGATTCGACTGCCTTCTCGGGCACGGGCTTTCCGACCTCGTCCAGCTTCTGCCTTCCGACCAGTGCCAGCGTCGTCGCCACCGCGGCCCACAGGACCGTGACGACGAGCGCCGCCAGCCAGGCGTCCATGGCCACGGCGAGCGCGAGCACGAGGAACGCCGTGAACGAGCCGAGCGCGAGCAGGCCCGCGATCGCCCCGCCGGTCAGCATCCCGGCGCCCGCGCCGGCCTTCTTGCCCTTCTCGACCATCTCGGCCTTGGCGAGCTCAACCTCCTGACGGGCGAGCAGGCTGACCTGCTCCGTCAGCTGCCTGACGAGCGAACCGGTGGACCGCTCGCGAAGGCCGCTTCCGTCAGTCACCGTCATCACACACCTCCGGCGGGCAGCCCTCGGCTCGAGCTGGACACGGACCGCGACGCGTTGCGGCCGTCGCTCCCGTACGACTCCTCGTACCGGCGGCTGCTGGAGGCCTTGAGGACTCGGGAAGCGAGGAATCCGGCCGCGGCCGCCGTCGCGGCCGTCAGCCACGGACGGGAGCGGGCGAAGTCCTCCATGTCCCGGAGCAGCCGGTTCGCGTCCGCCGACTCGAGGTACCCGCCGAGCCGGTCTGCCCGCTCGGCCACCTCGTCGACGATCCGAGCGGGAGTGTCCTTGCCTTCCGTGCGGAGCTGCTGCGAGCTGCGGCGGAGCGCCTGGCCGATCTCGCGCGTCTCCTGACCCGCCTGCGTCGACCGCTGGTCGACCTGCTCGCGGAAGCGCGTGCTCGCCTCGCCGCGAAGCTCGTGCGCCTTCTCCTGGACCTGCTGCTGGGCCTGCGAGACGAGCTCGCCTCCCTGCTCCGTCACCTGGTCCTTCACCTGCGTCGCGGTTCCTCCTCGGGAACCGCCCGACTCCGTCGTCGACATCGGGGCTCCTTTCGCCGGTCGTCGTGGACGGGGGTCATCCCCGGCTCGGAGGTCCCGCTAAACGCGAGCGGTCTCTAGGGGACCCGGTCGACCTGCGCGGAGCTCTCGTTCTCGTCGGCGGGTGGGTCCTCGTCGTCCTCGCGCTCGCGCTGCGCCTGCTCGGACGTGCCGGGGCGCTCCCGGGCCACCCCCGTGGACAAACCGCCGAGCGACGCCTCGGACGGCAGCTGGGGCTCGAGGTAGATGAGCCGCGCGATCGGGATGGCGGCGCGCACGCGAGCCTCGCTCTCGTCGATCGCGCGGGCGACATCCTCGACGGACAGGCCCGGCTCGAACTCGAGCGTCGCCGCGACGAGCACGTCCTCGGGCCCGATGTGCTGCGTCACCAGGTGGAGCACCCGCCGCACCCCCAGGCCCTGCGCGAGCTCGCTCTCGATTCGACGGACCGTGTCCGGCGACGCCGACTCCCCGAGCAGCAGGCTCTGCATCTCGAGGGCGAGCACGATGGCGATCCCGACGAGCAGCACCCCGATCGCGAACGTTCCGAGCCCGTCGAACAGCGGGTTGTCGGTGACGAGCGCGAGCACGATGCCGGTCGCGGCGAAGGTGAGGCCTAGGAGCGCCCCCGAGTCCTCGAGGAGCAGGACCGGGAGCTCGGGGCTGCGCGAGGTCCGGATGTAACGCCACCAGCTCCGGCCGCGGAGCTCGGGCCGCGCGTGCTTCATGGCCGTCCGCAGGGCGAAGGCCTCGAAGACCATCGCGACGCCGAGGATCGCGAGCGCGACTCCCGGCGAGGTGATCTCGTGCGGGTGGCGGATCTTCGACACGCCCTCGTACACGGAGAAGAGCCCTCCGAGCAGGAACAGCACCACCGCGACGACGAAGGACCAGAAGTACCGCGCGCGGCCGTAGCCGAAGGGATGCAGAGCGGTCGGCGCGCGCCGCGCCTGCCGGCCGCCCAGGAAGAGGAGGCCCTGGTTCGACGCGTCGGCCACCGAATGGATCGCCTCGGCGAGCATGGCCGACGAGCCGGTGACGAGGAAGCCGACGAACTTCGCGACCGCGATGCCGAGGTTCGCGGCGAACGCGGCCGCGATCGCGCGTGAGCTCCCCTCCGACCCGGCCATGCGGGAGTCATACCCGACCGGCCCGCACGGTACGGCGCAGTTGGTACGTGCCCTGACCACCCGAGGCCTCGCCTTCCCGTAATCGACAAGCTGGGGGTCAGTAGTTCGAGCCCAGTACCGCCCATCTGGAAAGGCCCTGGAAAGCGGGGCCTTTCGTTTTCGGGGAGGCAACGTCAGAAGGCGCGTGGGCGATGCGTGGGCGATTCCAAGGCTCGAAGGGCATCTCCTCGGCCGCAAGGGTCGAGCTCAGACGCAAGGGCTCTAGAGCACGAGGTCTTGGAGTGACCCGGGCTGCTGAACCCCGAGCGATCGAGCTGTCGGATCGCGTGCGGCAACTCATCGACGCGGAAGCGGGAGACGAGGCCGCCATCGCACGGCTGCTTCGCCCGTTCGCGAGCGCTGGCTTCACGGCGCTCAAGCTCGACTCCTCCGGTCGGGTGCTGCTCCTGGTCGCACCGCGATACCGGGTCAAGGTCCGGCTCGATGCGGACCCGGCTCCCGTCATCGCGGCACTCACACGCCACGTTTCGACCGTCCGTGCGATGGACTACTGGACGCGGTTCACCTGGGCCGCCTACGACATGCACGGCGTCGCGACCGCCGCGCAAGCACTCGCCCCGCATCGGCCCGACGAGAGCGGCACGATGCCCACCAGCGAGAACCCATACCGCGACGTTGAACGTGCGGCGCTGGTCGGCCCCGTGGCCCTGTACGCCCACCCCTTGCCGAGCGAGTCTCGGCGAGAAGTGGTGGCCCGAGGACGAGGAGGAGCTCGCGCTGCACAAGGGCCTCATGGAGACGCTTCGTCACATCTACGTTCACGCGGACCACACGGCGTATCGAGCGATCTGGCACGCCCCCCGCGGGAAGCCCGTGCTCACGGAGATTGCGCTCATCGCGGAAGTGCTCGTGAAGATCACTTCGATGTGCCTCACGCAGGCGGCGAGGTTCGACGCGGAGGCGAACCGGCTCTATCCCGAGTTCGAGGGGGTCCTCGTGCCGTCGGGGTCGCAGAGCTCCATCTTCGACGCGAGCGAGGATGACCGCGGCCCCTCGTCGTAGGGTTCGCATCGTGGAGCTCTCCCTCCCCGTCGCCACCGCCGTCCGCGAGCGTCGGCCCGAGCTCGAGCTCCTCGTCCGCGAGCAGTCACTCCCCGCCCGGGGATCGAGCCGCGTCACGCGTGCGCGTCGCCTCGCCTAGCGCACTCTGACGCGAGCCGACACCTTGTGGTCGAGACTGATGCATGAAACGGTGTTGCAGTTGACGAAGTCGCACCTAGTCGCCGCAACGGTCGCCGTGTCAGTTCTGGTGTTCGTCGGAACGATCTGGGCGGCTGTCATACCGGGTACTGGTGGGAACGACACGCTCCGCGGAACGGCCCGTGCCGACAGCCTGTACGGAAAGGGCGGTAACGACAGGCTGCTCGGGCTCGCGGGGAACGACCTACTCGTCGGTGGCCCGGGCAACGACCGCCTCACCGGAGGGCCGGGAAGCGACAGGCTCTCCTGCGGCCGCGGGCGCGACACGGCGATCGCCGACGCGAGAGACCGCGTCGGAAGCGACTGCGAGTCGGTGAAGGGGATCCCCGAGCCGACACCCGAGCCAAAGCCCGAGCCCGAGCCGACGCCGCCTCCTCCGCCGCCCGGGCAGAAGATCGACGTCGGCGGCTACAGCCTCTACATCGAGTGCGCAGGAAGCGGCAGCCCGCCGGTCATCATCGAGACGGGTGGACCGAGCGCGTCGCTCCAGGCCCCGGGCTTGCTGGCCATGCGAGCATCTGTCGCCGCCGAGACGCGCGTATGCGCCTATGACCGTGCAGATCTAGGTCAAAGCGATGAGCGCCCGGCCGGGGTGGCTCGAACCGGCGAGACGCTGGCCAACGAGCTCCAGCGGCTGCTCGCGAACGCGCAGATCCCTGGACCCTACGTGGTGTACGGATCCTCGCTCGGAGGCCTCATCAGCCTTTCTCACAGCGTCAGACTGCCGAGCGCGGTAGCTGGCCTGATCCTCGACAACGCGCTCGGCCCCGAATCAGCGGCCGGTGCGATCAGACAGGAGAATCTGGACTTGAGCGTTGAGGCGGCGCTACTACTGAACACGACGCTGGGAGATCGCCCCATGGTCGTGCTGGATTCGGACGCCACCAGCGACGGAGCCACTCTCGCCAGACTCTCGACGGACAGCATCTTGGTGAACGCCCCGGGCACCGGTCACTTCATTGCCGGTGAGGCACCCCGACTTGTGGTCGAGGCCATCCGACTCGTGGTTACGTCGGTGCGAACGGGAGGGAAGCTGCCGCCCTGCGCGCAAACACCGTTGACGAGCGTCGGCGGAAGCTGCGAGTCGCTCGGCTAGCGGAACGTCGCCGAGCGAGACGAGGGGGTGCGGGTAGCCCCCTCGTGCTGCGCGTAGCCGAGCCCGGCGGGGTCAGACGAGGGGGAAGGACGTCCCCTCGCGTTTGAGGTGACAGAAGGGACACAATCCCTCGATGGCAGGGCGACCCCCGAAGGCGAGCCCGCAGGTCATAGGCGAGGTGACCTCCGGGAACAGGCGCGCGGCTTCCAGCCAGGCGAGCTGCTCGTCGAGCTTGCTGGGGTGGTCGACCTCAGGGTCGATTTCCGGCACACTCGCACATCTCACCGCCCTGTTCCTCGTGTCTCTCTTACTGGCTTGCAGTGCAAGGCAATAGGCGCAATCTTGCGACGCATGGCAATTGCAGAGGGCCGGCGCAGTCAGTTGCTTCGAGGCGCGCTCGACCTCTGCCTCCTGGCGGTTATCGAGGAACAGCCGGCGTACGGATACGAGATGACGAAGCGACTCCGCGCAAACGGCCTCTCAATCGTCGGTGAGGGCTCGATCTATCCGCTCTTAGCCCGATTGGAACGCGAGGAGTTCGTGGAGACGTACCGCGCCGACGGTGATGGTGGTCCTCCTCGCAAGTACTACCGCCTGTCCCCGGAAGGGCGTCGTGCGCTGGTGGCGGGGGTTTCCGAGTGGAGGGCCACGCGTGATGCGCTCGATGCCGTGCTGGGTCTGGTCGATGTGGAGGTAGCACCGTGAACGAGTTCGTGGAGGAATGTCGCACCGAGTGGAAGCGGCTGGGAGTCCCGGGTCCGGTCATCGACGACATGGCTGGGGAGCTCGCGGCGGACATCGAGGAAGCCGAAGCGGAAGGTGCTTCCGCCGAGGACCTGCTCGGTGCTGGCGCCCTTCCGCGCGAGTTCGCAACGGCGTGGGCAGCCGAGCGAGGCGTCATCGAGCGATCTCTGCCAAGTGAGCCGGGGTCCGCGTCGAGATCTCGCACGTCAGCGGTCATCGCGGCACTCGCGGCCATCTCCATCGCCGGCGCCGTCCTCGTGATCTTCGTCTCCCCTGCCGGCTCGGACAACTCCGCTCTACCGCTGCCCCCTGTTGTGCCCGACGGGGGGACGGCATGGACTGTGGACGGGACAGCCTCTCCGCTACCGGTAATCGTTCAAGACCTCGGTTCGGGGGTAGTGCCAATTTGGTCGACTCGAGCGACTCGAGCGACTCGAGCGATACCCGCGCTGCCGGCTCAGTAATGCTGTTCGCGGCGCTCGCTGGGATCATGTTGTTGACCATGTGGATGTGGCTGGCCCGGGTCTTTCGCCGCGGCGTCGCAGGCACATAAGCGGCCGTTCGAGCGGGCAAGCGTGAGGCGTCTGTTAGGGACGGCCTCTGCTTCGCCCGACCGATTACAGGAGGAGCCTCAAGCGACATTCCCGCACGCTCGGGCAGTCGACAGCACCATCGCCAGAGCGGCGAGCCTAACGATCGAGCGCGAGCCGGAGCGCGGCATCGAGGTCGAGCGCCGCACCCTCGTCCCGGGCCTTCTCCCACGCCTGCTCGCCAAGGGCGGCGCGGACGTCGTCGAGGTGAGGATTGAACGGGGTCGTGGCAGCCGGGTCGTATCCAGCGGGTCCACCGAATGCGAGCGCGGCCCCCACTAGGCGCGCCGCTCGTTCGGCGTCGCCGCCCGCGGCTGCGACTTGGGCGACGCCCCAGAGTGCATCGGCGCCGAGCCACCGAGACCCGAGCCTCCGTGCGATCGCCGCCGCCTGCTCGAAGCACGAAAACGCGTGCTCGAAATCGCCTTCGAGTAGTTCGACCCAGCCGTACGTGTCCAGCGCTTGGCCGATTCCGCGGGTGTCGTCGATGAGCCGGGCGAGCTCGAGCGACTCGTCCAGCCTGCGGCGAGCCTCCGCGGTGTTTCCGGCCTCCAGGGCGTACCCCGCGAGGTTTGTGAGCCAGAGCGCGGTGAGCGAAACGTCACCAACCCCGCGGCAAAGGCGATATGCCTCATCTGTCAGCTCGACTGCCTTCCCGATCTCGCCGAACTTGGCCATCAGGTAGCCGTGGTTTCCCTTCACGAGTCCGAGAAGGAAGCGATCCCCAGAGGTGAGAGCGTGGGTGATCGCCTCCTCGCCTAGACGGATCTGTTCGTCCCTGCCGACCGCGTCATAGAACGAGAGCAGGCTGAGCGCGTGCGCCTCCATTCGAACCGAGCCGGCAGCTCGCGCGTCGGCGAGACCATCCTCCAGCAGTCCTCTCGACTCCCCATGCTCGCCCTGCTCGTCGGCGAGCAGCCCCGCTCCGACGAGGGCCGACGCCCTGGCCTCCGTCGGTTCCGAGCGAGCCCGCTCGAGTGCCGCGGCCAGCAGTTCGCGGCCCTCACGGAAGTGTCCGCTCATGAACCAGAAAGTCCAGAGCGCGGCGACGAGCCGAAGGGCCGCAGGCGGATCACGCTCGAGCAGCCGCTCGAAGGCGACGCGGAGGTCTTCGAGCTCGGATGCAAAGCGCCTTAGCGCCTCGGCCTGGCCTGGGCCGCGCAGCTCGCTGTCGGAAGATTCGGCGAGCGCGAGGTAGTAGCTGGCGTGACGGTCTCGAAGATCGTCTGCAGCCGGGCTGGCGGAGAGTTGCTCGGAGGCGAACTCACGGATCGTCTCGAGCATCCACACCCGCTCGCCACTTCTGCGCACCAGGCTCTTGTCGAGCAACGAGGTCAGCACGTCAAGGTCGGCTTCGCACACCGCCTCGACCGCCTCGATCGTCCCACCGCCCGTGAAGACCGCGAGCCGTGCGAACAACTCCCGCTCCGGCGGGTCGAGCAAGTCGTGAGACCACGCGATCGTGGCCCGGAGCGTCTGCTGGCGCGGGTCGGCGTCGCGGCCGCCCTTGAGCTTGTCAAGGCGGCCGCGAAGTCGCGCGAGAATCTCCGCAGGTGCAAGAAGACCGGTCCGAGCGGCCGCGAGCTCAACCGCCAGCGGGAGGTTGTCGAGGCGGGCGCAGAGCTCGTCGACTGCGTCGGCATCACCAGCGTCGTACCCAAGCGCGGCAGTCCGCGCGGAGAACAGTTCGGCTGCCTCCGCCGCTACGAGCGGGGCGACCGGATACACGTGCTCGCCCTCGAGCTGGAGCCGCTCTCTGCTCGTGACAACGACGGTAGACCCGCTGCCGGCCCGAAGGGTCGCGACCTTCGCCGCCGCGCTCGGGAGGAGATGCTCGAGGTTGTCGAGTAGCAGGATCGACCTCCCGGCTGAGAGCACGTCGATCACGCCCTCCTCGAGCTCCCGGCCGCGCTGCTCCGGAACGCCGAGCGCGAGTGCGACCGAGGACAGCACGAGGTTCGGATCACGCACCGATGCGAGCGGTACCCACCACACACCGTCGGGGAAGGCGTCCACAGCGTTGGCGACCGCCTGCAGCGCGAGGCGTGTCTTGCCTACGCCGCCGGGGCCTGTGAGGGTCAGCAGGCGAACCCCTCGGTCGATGAGTGCGCCGAGCTCGTCCAGGTCGGGGCCACGGCCAACGAAGGTGGTCGCCGGCACCGGAAGATTCGTCCGATAGAGGCTCTTCAGGGCAGGGAACTCGCCATTGCCGACTTGGAAGACGCGCTCGGGAGCACCAAGGTCCTTGAACCGATGCTCGCCGAGGTCGGTTAGCTCGCGCGCGACTAAGGCAGCCGTCGCCGCCGAGACGAGCACCTGCCCTCCGTGCGCTGCGGCTGCGATCCGGGCCGCGCGATGGACGTCGTGACCAACGTAGCCCTCGTCGCCGATGAACGGGGTGCCCGTGTGCACGCCAACCCGCACACGAATCGGGCCATCTTGCGCGAGCCGCTCCGTGAACTCCGACGCGGCCACGAGAGCACCAGGCGCTGTCGGGAACGCGAAGAAGAATGCGTCCCCTTGCGTATCGACCTCGACGCCACCGTTGTCGGTGCATGCCTCGCGGATCGCCGCACGGTGCGCAGCAAGCGCGTCCGCGTACTGCTCCGCGCCCAGCTCGGCCAGCAGCGACGTGGAGCCCTCGACGTCGGTAAAGACGAAGGTGACGGTCCCCGTCGGAAGTTCAGGGCGCACGCCGGGATCATCCGCCGATCGCCGCGACCGGGCAAGACTCACGCCTCAAGGGAAAGTCCCGCTCACTCGCGCATCCGAGTCCCCTGTCAGTTGGCTGCGAGGGCCAGACCGGCCATGAGGTGATCGAGACTCCATCGCGGGTCAGATGCCCGCGGGCGGGCGGGCGCCAAGGGTCGAACGAGTTTCGTTGCGTGCACGCTGGGGCGGGTGCAACGCGGTTTTGCTCAGGACGTCGCGTCCATGAGCGTTGCCCGTATCACGACGAGATCTCGGTGCGTCCAGGTGACCAGAGGGTGCATGCCCGCGGCTTTAAGCCATGCGACCTGCTCGTCGAGCCTGCTCGGGTGATCGATCTCCGGGTCGATCGTCGTCACTACGTACGAGGGATCGACCGGCTCCACGACATCGGCGAGGACGAAGCGGCCGCTCGGGGCGAGCTTCTTGGCGATTCGCCGGAACAGATCGGCCTTGCCTGTGCCTACGAGGTGATGTACCGCAAGACACGATACGACGAGGTCGAAAGGCCCCTCTGGAAGCGGATCCTCCAGTCGGCCCACCAGCAGCCTGACTCGATCTGTGGGCAGGCTCTCACGAGCGACCTTGACCATTCCGGGGCTCGCGTCGATTCCAATGAGCTGCGCGTCGGGGTGTCTGACGAGTACGCGCCGAGCCGTCTCGCCTGTCCCTGTCCCAAGTTCGAGAACCGACTTGGCGCCCGCACCGGTCGCCGCGGCAATCTCTTCTTCCAGGCGATCGTAGCCAGGGACGGCCTCACGCATCATTGCCAAGTAGCTCTCCGGCGTGAAGTCATAGTCCACTGGGGAGGAACCTAAACGGACGCGCCGGCTCGGCTCAACGGACAGCCCGCACGCTCGGGCATGCGAAAGATGTGGCTCCAGGTCGCACCGGACGCAAAGCGAGAGCCCTGTGCCCTAGTCCGATTCAGCCGCGTAGAGTCGCCACACGCCTGGCACGCCCTTCAGCTCGTGATCGCCGCGATCGGCGAACGCGATTCCGGACCCGGCTACGAGATCCCTGACGGTCCTGGACACGAGCACGTCTCCCGCCGCAGCTGCAGCAGAAATGCGAGCACCCACCACAATCGCGAGACCGCCCGGCTTCCCGTCGATGAGCTCGCATTCACCCGTGTGGACGCCGGCACGCGTACGGATTCCGAGCTCTGCGATCTCCGCTTGGATTGCACGTGCGCAGCGGACGGCGCGCGCAGGCCCGTCGAATGTCGCGAAGAAGCCGTCACCCGCGGTATCGACCTCGATCCCGCGATAGCGCGCGAGGGTCCGGCGGACGAGCTCGTGGTGCCGTCCGACGAGGTCGCGCCAGGCGGCGTCCCCGAGCTCCGAGAGACGCTCCGTCGAGCCGACGAGATCCGTGAAGAGCACCGTCGTCAGCATCCGCTCGGGCTCGGCGTGTGACGGCTGCTCGCGGAGGAAGGCCTCGATCTCCCGCGCGGGGTCTTCGAGAAAGATGCCCATGTAGTCGCCTGCCGGGAGCTCAACCAGCCGCGAGTCGGGGATCAGGCGAGCGACGTCGCCGTACATGCCGCGGGCGTCCGGACGGTAGGGGCGGTAGAGCACGAGCGTCGGTACGCGCACCGACGGATAGATGTCGCGGAAGTCGACATCGACCATCATCTTGTGGAACGCGTACGCAACGCCCGGGCTCGCCCCGAGCCGAAGGCAGTCGCGAAACCATGTACGGAAGTCCTCGTCGGCCTCGAGTGTGGGGTTACCCTCGAGTGTCTCGTCGGCGGACGCGTTCGTCCCCCAGGTGTCCCGAATCTCGATCAGGTCCCGCTCGGATGGACCTTCGAGACGTGGGTCCGAGCGGCCGATCCAGGGGTGGTAGAGCGCGAGGCTGTGCATCCGCTCCGGATACGTCGCAGCGAAGAGCGACGCCATCCAGCAGCCTTCCTGTGCCGCGACGAGCGCCGTGCGCTCGCTCGCCACCGCGTCGAGCACGGCGAGGACGTCGTCGATTCTTGTCTCGAGATCCGGGAAGAACCTGGGCCGGTCCGAGAGCCCTGTGCCCCGCTTGTCGAAGACGATCAACCGCGCGAAGGAGCTGAGACGCTCGTAGAAGTTGCGCCAGTACGGCGTATGCCAGGCCCAGACGAGATTCGACATCCAGTCGGGAACGAGCATGACGTCGATGGGGCCGTCGCCTATCACTTGGTACGCGATCGCGACGTCACCGCTTCTGGCGTAGTTCACGTCTGGTACCAGCACGTGCGAAGTCTCGCGCATTGGCGCTGTGGATTGCGAGTGCCGCGAGGCGGCCGCCGCGTGAGCACCATCCAGCGACATTCCTGTCCTAGACCCCCCACGAGGACGCGGGCAACCGCCTCTCACGCGTCTCCGTAGTCGCCGGAACTTCACTTCGGTGTTCCCCCGATGCACGGTTGTCGCTTCGAGGGGAACCTGGCGGTAGTTCGGCAGAAAGGTGACCGTGATGTCCACCTACACGCACCCTGTCTCCCGGGCGGTCCCGGAGGTCGTCCGGCATCTCGCCTGGTTCGCATTGGTCTGTGTCGTCGCGTTCCTGGTGCCGTACTTCGGCGTCTCAGTGCTCGACCTTCACCACGATCTGTTCTACCTCGTCTACTTCGCCGCCACGATCGCTCTGGTCGTCACTTACGTTCGGGTCGAGCATGTCGACGTCGCTCAGATCCTGTGGTGCCGCTGGCGCTGGAGCCTCGGCCTCGGCCTCGTTCTCGCGGCGTTCCTCGTCTTCAACGTGTTCAACACCGAGGATGCGACTGCGCGGCCGCACGGCGCCTACTTCATCTTCGAACTTCTCTGGCGCGGCGTTGGTTACGGCGTGATCGACACCCTGCTGCTGACGATCTTCCCGTGCTTCATCGCTTACAAGCTCCTCCGCGGTCGGGTCGACGGCCCGAAGGGAAAAGTCCGATTCACGGCGCTCGCGCTACCGCTGGTGCTGATCATCACCGCGACCTACCACTGGGGCTACCCGCAATACCGCGAAGACGGACTAAGCCGACCGGAGACCGGCAACGTCCTCATCTCGATCCCGACGTTCGCGACGGCGAATCCCGTCGGGTCGCTCGTCGCCCACGTCTCGCAGCACGTGGCCGCGGTCACGCACGCGTACGAATCGGAAATCTTCAACCCGCCGGCGACGAAGGCATGACGGCTAGCGCTCACCAGCGCCCTCGCGCCAGCAGGCCACTGCTCGGGCTCCGCCGGCAGCCGGGACGTGTGGCGCTCGCCGCTATGCGGATGCCTCGGCCTCTGTACCACCACGGCTGGGGGTGGCTTCTCGACCACACGTTTCTGCTGATCGCGCACCGGGGGCGAAAGTCCGGCAAGCGACGCGAGACGGTCGTGATGGCGCTCACGTATGAGCCGGACACCCGCGAGACGGTGGTCTGCTCGGCGTGGGGACCAAACACCGAGTGGATCCGCAACCTCCGAGCGCACCCGGCCCTGCAGATCCGGATCGGGCGCGAGTCGTACGTCCCCGAGCAGCGATTCCTCTCCGAAGACGAGAGCCTGGCCGTCGCGGTCGAGTTCCAACGACGCCATCCCTGGCGATTGCGTCTCTTCGCGGCAATCCTCGGCTGGGGCGACCTCGCGTCCGAACCGGCCGTTCGGGAGTTCGTGCGCACGCGGCCGTTCGTCTCATTCAGGCCGCTGGGCGACGCACGCCCGTAGCACCCACCAAGCGAAAGTCCCGCACACTCGGGCAGGCGACGCAGCAGGCGCGTCGCCCGACCCGCCTACCAGCCGGGGACCCACAGGTAGGGCGTCGTCGTCGAGACCTTGACTAGTCCCGCTCGTTCGAGGATCGGGCGCGAGACTTCGGTCGAGTCGCTGTGGATCAGCCTCTTGCCAAGCACAAGCGCTGATCGTGCACGGGCCGCCGTGAGCGCTCGATAGATCCCGCGCCCACGCCATTCCGGTCGCGTGGCGCCGCCCCAGATCCCGGCGAACTCCGTTGCGGGCACCGGCTCCAGGCGGCCGGAGCTGACGATCTTTCCGTCGGCCTCTGCCACCCAGAGTTCCATCCCATCCCCGAACCCCAGTCTTCGGAGCAGCGCATCTGCCATCTCTTGGGCGAACCCGCCCCCGAAGACCTCTTCCTGCATCGCACTGAGCGCGCGGACGTCCGGCTCGCTCGTGACCCGCCGGAGGTGGATCCCCTTCGGCAATGGAACGTCAACCGCCAGGAGAGCGGCTTCGCCGATCATGATCGACTCCGGCTCCCTGGGCACGAACCCATTTCGCACGAGCGCGTCGTGCAGCCCCGGCGCGCGATCGTGCGCGCGCGTCTTCCACTCGACGCGGGTTATCCCGGGATCGTCCCGGTAGTGCGTGAGAGCGCCCTCCACCCACCGGGCGATCACCGCGCCATCCGCACCTCCGAGATCCCGGTAGGTGACGAAACCCCGACCGCCCGCGAACGTCACGAGCCTCAGCGGGCCGAGGCGCGTCACGGCCACCGCACTCGGAGTCTCGGCGTCCGTACGAAGCTGTCGGTCGTACGCGTCGAGGTACTCCTGCGCAGTTGCCATCGGCTGCCATTCTCCAGGCTCGTCCACTCGGGCGACACTCCCCGCACGCTGGCCCAGGCGAGAGATGCCTCGTCAGCCGAGTGCCACTGGGCGCGGTTCGACGTGCCTCGAACACGACGACGCCCGAGCGCACCTCTTGGTACTAGCCGACCTGCTCGTCGTAGCAGACGAGCTCGAGCGTGTTCCCCTCTGGGTCCTGGAAGTACCGCGAGCGGACCTGCAGCCAGGGGTGCTCGGTCGACCGAACGTCGAGCCCGAGTCCTTGGAGCCGCGTCAGCTCGGATTCATAGTCCTCGAGGTCGATGTTCAGGGCGATGTGATGCA
>Ga0075313_1000095_pt1 | contig 16810 bp, 17 predicted proteins | sample MayberryNE_Catta_3_FD_120051 | JGI IMG/M metagenome (GOLD analysis project Ga0075313, IMG submission 120051) | Natural and restored wetland microbial communities from the San Francisco Bay, California, USA, that impact long-term carbon... | ecosystem: Environmental > Terrestrial > Soil >...
CGCTCGTCGCGGCGCGCGAGCTCGACGATCCCCGCGCCCTCTCGGCGGCGCTCAACGGGCTCGGGGAGGTCCTGTCTCTCCAGGGCGACCACGAGCGCGCCCTCGCGAGCTACGCGGAGGCGGTCGACCTGCGCCGGAAGCTCGGCGACCCGCTGCTGATCGCTGACGCGCTGTACAACCTCGGCGCCACTGCCTCGCGCGGCGGAGACCTCGAGCAGGCACGGGTGGCGAGCGAGGAGGCGCTCGCCATCGCGCGCGAGCTCGGGGAGGCCCCGCACATCGCCTCGGCCCAGTTCACGCTCGCCGACCTCGCCCTGCGCGAGGGCGAGATCCCGAGCGCGGAGGAGGCGATCCTGGAGAGCCTCGGGATCTTCACCGACCTCGAGAACGAGCGTGCATGCGCGGGCTGCCTCGTCGTCCTCGGGGGCGTCGCAGCCTCGAAGGGCGCGTTGCACCAGGCCGCGCTGCTCTTCGGCGCGGCGGAAGCGATGCGCGGAGGCTCCCCACCGAGCCCGCTCGAGGCGCCGATCATCGAGCGCACGCTGCCCGGGCTCGAGGCGGGCCTCGGCGACGAGCTCGCGCGGCTCCTGGCCGAAGGCGCGGGAGCCGACGTCGACTCGACCGTGCGCGGACTTGTCGCAGTTGCAACCAAGGAGTAGGGTCGGCCCACTCGAGGAAGGAGGGTGGGCGTGAATCACTTCGAGAACGAGTTCAGGGACGACGAGCTCGAGCTGATCGGAGAAACGGAGGGTTATTCCGACGAGGGCCTGCGTCGGGCCTACGAGGACTTCGCCGAGAAGGTCGCGAAGGGCATCGCGCAACTGAACGGCGTCGACCGGCTGGACGACGACTACTTCTCGTCGCGACCCCGCATCAGGACGTACGTCGAGATCGAGGTCGCCCCGCACAACAACTGGGTCAAGGCCTACTGGGTGAAGGCCTACTAGGCGGCAGGAGCCGCCGAGGTCGCCACCGGCGGCGCGGCCCGAGGGCCGCGCCGCCGAGACGTCAGCTCGCCCAGGACGCGATCGCGGCCGGGACCGAGACGGCGCCGATCCGGTCGATCATGTCCGGATCGCCGGCATAGAGGTTGTGCAGCTGGACGACCTTGATATCGGGCTCGCCCGTGATCTCGAGCTCGCCTACGACGGGCAGCAGGCGCTGCTGAAGGAAGCCCTGGAAGGCCTGCTCGGTCTGCCATACCTCACACACCTCGAGACCGTCGTCCGTGACGGCCGCCAGGTGGAGGACTCCGCCCGCTGCGGGGTTCGCGTCCAGCTCGAGCCTCGTCATGACGGAGTCGTACTGGTCGGAGGTCATCCCCGGCCAGTGCATGAACATCGCGACAGCCATCCCATGCCTCCTTCCCTGTGTCGCAGCAGGGTGTCGGGACACAGCGTACGCGGGAGCGCTTCGGCACGCAACGGAGTTACCTCGAACGAGTGACTCAGGCGGCGACGAGCGCACGGGCGTAGTCGTGCGCGTCGAAGGGGCGGAGGTCCTCGACTCCCTCCCCCGTGCCGACGAGCTTCACAGGCAGGCCGAGCTCGTAGGCGATCGCGATCGCGACGCCTCCTTTCGCGCTGCCGTCCAGCTTCGTGAGCGCCACGCCGGTCACGCCGACGGCGTCCCCGAACAGGCGGGCCTGCTGGAGCCCGTTCTGCCCGGTCGTCGCGTCGACCACGAGCAGCGTCTCGTGGGGCGCCCCCTCGATACGGCTCGCGATCACGCGGCGCACCTTATCGAGCTCGGACATGAGGTTGGCCTGCGTGTGCAGGCGCCCGGCCGTATCGATGATCGCGACGTCGTGGCCACGCGCCCGCGCGGCCTCGACGGCGTCGAACGCGACCGCGGCGGGATCCGCGCCGCGCGGCGAGCCCACGAAGTCCGCGCCCGCCCGCTCGGCCCAGATCTCGAGCTGCTCCTCGGCGGCGGCGCGAAAGGTGTCCGCAGCCCCCACGAGCACGGAGCGCCCGTGCACGCCCAGCGTGCGCGCGAGCTTGCCGATGGTCGTCGTCTTCCCGGTCCCGTTCACGCCGACGACGAGGACGACGCTCGGGCTGCCGGTGAGGTCGAGCGTGGGCGGCCCGCCGAAGAGCGCCTCGGCCTCCTCCGCGAGCGCCTGCTCGAGCGCGCCCGGATCGCCGCGGGCCTCCAGGCGCCGGACGAGCTCGGCCGTGGCAGGAACGCCGACGTCGCTCCGGATGAGCGCCTCCTCGAGGCGCTCCCAGGCCTCGTCATCTGCGGGGTCGAAGGCGACCGAGGCGAGCTCGGCGGTCAGCGCGCGCCGGCTCTTGGCGAGCGACTCGCGCAGCCGCCCGAAGACGCCCGCCCGCTCGGGCTCGTCCGCGGTTGTCGGCTGATCGCCGAGCAGCTCGGTCCACGTTCGGCTCACGACCGCGGAGCCTACGCGGCAGCGTGGGCCTGGCGAGGCAGGCGCCGCGAGACGACCTGGGACACGCCGTCCGGGCCCATGGTGACCCCGTACAGGACGTCCGCGGCCTCCATCGTCCGCTTCTGGTGGGTCACGACGACGAACTGGGCGCGGTCCGCATACCGGCGCAGGAGCTCGACGAAGCGGGCGATGTTCGTGTCGTCGAGCGCGGCCTCCACCTCGTCCAGGAGGTAGAAGGCGCACGGCCGGGCGAGGAAGAGCGAAAAGAGGAAGGAGATCGCGCCGAGCGCCTTCTCGCCGCCCGAGAGCAGCGAAAGGCGCGTGATCCGCTTGCCGGCCGGGCGGAGCTCGACCTCGATCCCCGGCTCGCCCCCTTCCCCCCCTTCCTCCGGCTCGACGAGGCGCAGCCGCCCCTCGCCGCCCGGGAAGAGCGTCGTCGCCACCTCGCGGAAGTTCTCGGCCACCGAGGCGAACGTCTCGGCGAAGCGACGCTCGACGGTGTCGGCGAGCTCCGCGCGCAGCCGCTCGAGCTCCTCGAGGCTCCGCTCGAGGTCTTCCCGCTGCAGCTTCAGGTCCTCGAGCCGCTCCTTCTCCGCGTCGTACTCCTCCTGCGCGAGCGGGTTGACCTGGCCGAGGGCGAGACGACGGGACTCGAGACGTTCGCTACGCGCCGCGAGCTCCGCGCGGTCGTCCCCCTCCGCAGGCTCGACGTCGCCCGCGGCCTCCAGGCGGCGCCGCGCCTCCTCGGTCTCCGCGTCGATCCGGGCGAGCTCGACCTCCGCCGCGGTCGAGCGTCCGCTCGCCTCCTCGAGCTCCTGGCGAAGGCCGACCTCGGCGGCGCCGAGCCGGCGGAGCTCCTCGCCGAGCGCGCCCGTGCGCACGGAGCCCGCGTCGGCCCGCGCCCGCAGCGGGGCGTCGAGCCGCGCCCCGGCGGACTGCGCGGCCGCGAGCGCCGAGCTCAGGGCGTCGGCGGACGAGACGAGGCGGCGCAGGGCCTCGGGGGCTACGGCCGGGCGCCGGCGTCTCGGCGCGACTCGCGCGAGCGTCTCGTCCGCGGCACGCGAGCGCGCTGCAGCCTCGTCCGCGATGCTCGCGGCCTCTGCCGCGCGACGGTCGAGGTCGTCGGCGCCGGCGCTCAGCTCGCGGCGCCTGGCCTCGAGCCCGAGGAGGACCGCCTCGGCGGTCTCGCCCGCGAACCAGAGCTCGCCCCGGGCCGGGTCGTAGCCGTACCCCTCGCGCGTGACCGAGGGGACGGTGACCGAGAGCAGCCGCTCGAGCGGGACGACCGGGTACTCGCGCACGAGCTCCTGCGGATCGCGGCCGGCGAGCACGACGAGGCTACCGAGGCCGTTCTCCCGTGCGCGCTCGAGCATCGCGAGCGCGTCCGCCGGAGCGTCCGCGAGCACCGCCGACGCACGCGCTCGCAACGCCGCCGCGACCGCGCGCTCGGCCCCGGGCTCGACGGCGAGCGCGCCCAACGCGAGCCTGGCCCCCTCCTCCGCGAGCGCCCGCGCCGCCGGCGGGAGCCCCTCCTGCTCCGCGAGGACGCGCTCGAGCGAGCGCAGCCGCTCGCGCTCCAGCGCCGCCTGCTCGACCAGCTCGTCGCGCGCCCGGGCTGTCGAGCGCGCCTCGAGCGCCGCCTCCACAGCCGCCCGCTCCAGCTCCTCGACCCGCGTCGCCTCCCCCGGCACGCCCGGTGGGGCGTCACCGAGCTCCGCTCGGAGACGCTCGAGCAGGTCGGTCGCGGACTCGCCGCGCAGCGCCAGCCGTTCGAGGGCGCCCTGCAAGCGGTAGAGCGAGGCGACCGCCGACTCGCGCCGGCCGGCCGCGTCGCTGAGCTCGTCCTCCGCCCGCGCGCGGTCCGCGAGCAGGCCCTCGAGACGACCCTGCGCCCCACGTCTCGCGAGCGCCGCCGCGTCGCGCAGCTCCTCCGCCGCGGCGCGCCGCCGGCCGGCATCGGCCAGGTCGAGCTCCGCGAGCCGGGCGCGGAGCGTCGCGACCTCGACGCCGAGCTTCGCCGCGCGCTCCGCCGCGCTCGCCTGGAGGGCGAGCGGCCGGAGGCGCTTGCGCACCTCGTCCTCCACGTCACGCGCCCGTTCCACCTGGACCGCGACGCGCGCGAGCTTCAGCTCCGCACGATGCCGACGCCGCTTGAACTTTCCGAGGCCGGCCGCTTCCTCGACGAGCGCGCGCCGGTCCTCCGGCCTGGATGCGAGCACCTGCTCCACCTTCCCCTGGCCGACGATCGAGTGCATCGCCGAGCCGAGCCCGACGTCCGCCAGCAGCTCGACGAGATCCGTGCGCCGGACCGGTGCGCGGTTGACGAGGTACTGCCCCTCGCCGTCCCGGACGAGCCGACGCGTGATCGACACCTCGCTGAAGTCGAGCTCCGGCCAGCTCCCGTCCGTGTTGTCGAAGAGGAGCTCCACCTCGCAGTGCGCGGCGGGCTTCCGGTCGTGCCCGCCGGCGAAGAGCACGTCGTCGGGCTTCTCCGCGCGGAGCTCGGACGGGGTGAGCGAGCCCGCCGCCCACACGACCGCGTCGGCGATGTTCGACTTGCCCGAGCCGTTGGGGCCGACGACGACGGCCACGCCCGGCTCGAAGCCGAGCTCGAGCGGGTCCGCGAACGACTTGAACCCGCGGATCTTGATCGACTTCAGATGCACGCGAGCGCCATTCTCGCGACCGCGACGGACGTCCCGGCGCACGACGGAGGCCCGCGGTGCGGGGCCTCCGTCGCGTCCGGTCGCGGGCGTCGCCCGTGGGCGGTTCGGCTCAGCGCACCGAGGAGCTCAGATCGCGTCCGGCGTGACGCCCAGGGCCTCGAGCGCCTGACGCGCGGCCTCCTGCTCCGCCGCCTTCTTCGTCGAGCCGCGACCGATGCCGAGCTGCGCGCCGGCGACGTGCGCGGCGCAGACGAACCGGCGGTCGTGCGGAGGGCCCTCGATCTCGAGCACCGTGTAGTGCACCTGCTTGCCCGAGCGCGCGAGCGCCTCCTGCAGCTCCGTCTTGTAGTCCACGTGGCTCGAGCGGGCGTACTCGATCTTCTCCGCGAAGGCAGAGACGATCGCGGGCTCGATCGCCTCGAAGCCGTGCTCCAGGTACAGGGCGGCGATGGCCGCCTCCAGCACCGCCGCGAGGACGTTTCGGCTTCGCGAGATGCGCTGGAGCTCGTCGGCTGGGATGTCACCGGCGTGTGCGAGCAGCCGCTCGCCGAGGCCGAGCTCCTTCGCGACCGCCGCGCAGCTCTGGCGCGAGACGACGTGGGCCCGTACCTTCGCCAGCCTGCCCTCGGACGCGCCCCCGAAGCGGTCGAAGACCGCGCGGGCGATGGCGAGCTCGAGGACGCTGTCCCCGAGGAATTCGAGGCGCTCGTACGAGGACGAGCGCTCGTCCGCCCACGAGGCGTGCGTGAAGACGTGCTCGAGCCGGTGGCGCGGGAGCTCGTCGATCAGGCGCCCGAGCTCGCCCGGGCCCCCGACGGCTTCTTTACTCCTGGTGGGCGATGACGTAGTCGATCGCCTTGCCGACGGTCGTGAGCTCTCGGGCGTCGTCGTCGGGGATCTTGAGGCCGAACTGGTCCTCGAGGTCCATGACGACCTCCACCAGGTCGAGGGAGTCGGCGCCGAGGTCCTCCTCGAAGGCCGCCGCCTCCGTGATCTCGCTCTCGTCGATGCCGAGCTTCTCGCTCAGCGCCGTCTTCATCTGCTCGAGGATCTCCTCACGCGAGTGTGCCACCTGAAAACCTCACCTTTAGCCGTCGGGGTCGTGGAAGCGCGCCGATGCTAACAGCAATCGCCGCGAGCTCAATGCTCGGTGCGCGCCTGCGCGGCCGCGCTGCCGCTCGCCGCGGGGTCCGGGCGCGCGGCGACGGAGGAGAGGCGCTCCTCGAGCCTCCCCACGACGTCGTGCTCCACGCCGAGAGCGGCGAGCCGGATCGCGTTCGCGACGGCCACCCGCGAGCTCGAGCCGTGGGCGATGACGACGAGCCCTCGCAGCCCCAGTAGGTAGGCGCCGCCGTGCGCCTCCGGATCCAGCCGGTCCCTGAGCCGCCGGGCGCCGGGACGGATCAGCAGGCCGCCGAGGCGCCCCCTCGCCGAGGACTCGAGCTCCTCCCGCAGCGACAGGAGTGTCGTGAGGATCGCGCCCTCGAGCGCCTTCAGCGCGACGTTGCCGGTGAAGCCGTCGGTCACGACGACGTCCGCGTCGCCCTCGAGCAGGCGCTTGCTCTCGGTGTTGCCCTCGAACCGGAGCGTGCTCGCGCGCAGCAGCTCGTGCGCCTCGAGCGCGAGCTGGCTGCCCTTCTCGGGCTCCTCCCCGATCGAGAGCAGGCGTACCCCCGGCTCGGCGACGCCGAGGATCTCCTGCGCGAAGAGCGAGCCCATGTGCGCGAACTGGAGAAGGTGCTCCGGTCTCGCGTCGGCGTTCGCGCCGGCGTCGATGAGGACGCTCGGCCCGCGCCGGGCGGGGAGCACGACCGCGATCCCCGGGCGGAGGACTCCCGGGAGCCGGCGAACGTGGAGCAGGGATGCGGCCAGCATCGCCCCCGTGCTTCCGGTCGAGACGACCGCCTGGGCCTCGCCCCCGGCGACCGCGCGGACGGCGCGCACGAGCGACGACCCGGGCTTCGCGCGGACTGCGTCCACCGGCGACTCGTCCATCTCGATCGCCTCGCCGGCCTCGACGTGCGCGAGCCCTCGGGTGTCCAGCCGGGCCGGCCCGTACACCACCGGCTCGATGCCCGTGCCGGCGGCGAGGAGCGCGCCTTCGACGATCTCATCCGGACCGCGATCCCCACCGAGGGCGTCGACCGCGACCCGGACCGTCACGGAGGCCGCTCGGGCTAGGGAGCCTGGATGCGGAGCGGTTCCACGTCCCGCCCCCGGTACGTCTTGCAGTTCGGGCAGACGTGGTGGGGGCGCTTCGGCTGCCGGCACGTGGGGCAGACCTGGACGCGCGGTGCTTCGAGCGCATGCGTCGCCCGGCGCTTGTCACGCCTCGACCTGGACGTCTTCCGCTTCGGAACGGCCATGAGCGGCTGCGGAGTATAGCGGCCGCGGGGAGGGCACTTCGCGCGAGACCCCGCTCTGCGGGGCGGCGAAATGGGGCCGTAAACGTTGCGTAAGCCTTCGCGGAAGCGCGTGCCGAGGTCCTTCGGCCCGGGTACGCCGGTGAGAGCAACTCGCGAAGGAGGAGGAGACGTCACATGAGACGAACGACACGAGCAGGCTTCCACCGCACGTACCTCGCCCTCCTGGGCGGGGCCGTGGTCGTGGCCGCCGTGGGGCTGGTCTTCACGTCGATGCTCGCCGGCACGTCGTCGGCGGCACCGGCGGTCGCCCCGGCGAACACGGCCGAGCCCACCATCACGGGCACGCCCCGTGTCGGACAGGTGCAGCGCGCGACGCGCGGCACGTGGACCGGCACGGAACCGATCACCTACCAGTGGCGCTGGTTCCGCTGCGAGGGCCGCGGCGCCCCCGACGCGTCGAACTGCCGGCGCATCTCGAACGCGGAGGACAACACGTACGTCGCGAGGCAGGCGGACGCCGGCTTCCGGCTCCGCGTCCAGGTGGTCGCGACCAACGCAGACGGGTCGACCGCCGCGACGTCGAACCCGACCGCCGTGATCAGGTCGGCGCGCCCGGCGAACACGACGGAGCCCTCGATCTCCGGTCAGCCGGTCGTCGGCAACCGCCTCCAGGCGAACCGGGGCGAGTGGGCGGGCGAGCAGCCCATCACGTACTCGTACGTCTGGCTCCGCTGCAACGAGCAGGGTGACGGCTGCAGCGAGATCGCGGGCGCCAACGACACGACGTACGAGGTCCGCGACAGCGACGTCGGCCGGACCATCCGCGTCCGCGTGATCGCGCGGAACGACCGCGGCTCGCGCTCGGCCATCTCCAACCAGACGGCCGTCGTGACCCGCGGCACGCCTCCGCCGGATCCGAGCGGCTCGATCGACGTCGGGCAGCTCCAGGCGACGGGTGACCGGCTGGTCGTCTCGCAGATCCGGTTCAACCCGAACCCGGTGACGAGCCGGACGGCTCCGATCACCGCGCGTGTGCGCGTCACCGCGCGGAACGGCCGGCCCGTCCGTGGCGCGATGGTCTTCATGCGCGCGACGCCGGTCGTGGTGCGCGGTCAGACGGCGCCGACGCAGGCCGACGGCTGGGTGACGCTCACCCTCGTGCCGAACCGGTTCTTCCCGGTGCCGCGGAGCGGCTTCAACGTGCAGTTCTTCGTGAAGGCGTTCCGCCAGGGCGATCCGGTCCTCGGCGGCGTCGCCGGCTACCGCCTCGTCCAGGTCCGCCTGGCCGGGTGAGCAAACCGCACCGCGGGGGAGGATCGAAGGGGCGGCTTCGGCCGCCCCTTCGTGCGTCCGGCCCCCGTTCGGCATCTGTAAGGGCCTGTAAGAACTCCGCAAGAAATCCGGGCCTCGGGCGCGCAGACGCGTCATAACGGACATGCGAAGCAACCCGAGGAGGGACGAGATGTTCCCGATGGCGAGATCCGGCATCCGCAGGCGTCTCTCGACCGTTGCAGCCCTCGTCGCACCGGCCGTCGGCGCACTCGCGCTCGTGTCGGCCGATGGAGCCGCCGCCCCGGCCGTCGCGCCCGACAACATGCGCGAGCCGGAGATCAGCGGGCGGGCGGAGCAAGGTCGGGTGCTCTCCGCCTCCCGCGGCGCGTGGGCCGGCAGCGAGCCGATCGCCTTCACGTTCGCGTGGGTGCGGTGCGGTCGCGACGGAGGGCGTCCGGACGGCGGCGACTGCGCACTGATCTCCGGAGCGGAGTCGCGGCGCTACGCCGTCCGCGCGGCGGACGTCGGCTTCCGCCTGCGAGCTCGTGTCACGGCGACGAACGCGGACGGCTCGGCCTCGGCCGCGTCGAACCCGACCGGGGTCGTCGTCGGCGCTCCGGCCAACACGCAGGCGCCCTGGCCGCGGGGAACGATGCTGACAGGGCAGGTGATCGTCGCGGAGCCGGGCACGTGGGTCGGCCGGCAGCCGATCTCGTTCCGGTACCGATGGCTCCGCTGCAACGCCGCGGGCGGCGAGTGCGCCGGGATCGCGGAGGCGGACGACCGACGCTACCGGCTGGTCGAGGGCGACGCGGGCCACAAGATCCGCTTCGAGCTGACCGCGACGAACGCCGTGGGCTCGCGCACCGTCCTCTCGACCGAGTCCGCGGTCGTGACGGAGCCGCTTCCGTCGGGGGCGATCAGGCTCCCGAACGGCGAGATCTCGATTCCTGCCCTCAGCGTGCCGGCGAGCGCACGCCTCGTCGTCTCGCAGGTCCGGTTCTCCCCGAACCCGGTCACGAGCCGCGAGCAGCCGCTCACGGTCAGCGTCCGCGTCACCGACAGCCGCCGCTTCGTGGTGCGGGACGCGCTGGTCTTCGTGCGCTCGACGCCGCTCGTCACGTCCGGCGGGGACCGGCAGGTCACGACGACGGAGGGCTGGGTGACGTACCAGCTCGTCCCGAACCGGAACTTCCCGCGGCCGCGGAAGGGCTACAACGTCCAGTTCTTTGTCAAGGCGTACCGCTCCGGCGACCCCACGCTCGGGGGCGTGGCCGGGTACCGGCTCGTCCAGGTCCGGCTCGCCGGCTGACCGAGGAGTGGAGAGGGCGGCCACCGCGCCGCCCTCTCGCTCACAGACGGTCGCGCAGATCCTCGAGCGCCGACCAGCGCGGGTCGAGCTCGACGTCGGCGTGCTCGTGCGGCTCGGCATTGAGGTCCTTCCCGCACACGGGGCAGAGACCGGCGCAGTCGGACCGGCACAGGATCTGGTCGGGCAGCCCGAGCGCGATCGCGTCGCGCGCCCAGGCGTCGACCTCGAGCCGTCCGTCCCGGACGTAGTCGGAGCGCAGGTCGTCACCGGGGCGCGCGTCCGGGTCGTGCAGCTCCCGGGCCCCGACGTCGAGCTCGACCTCCGCGTGGCCGAGGCAGCGCATGCAGGGCCCGACGAGGCGGGCGTGCAGGGCGAGGTCGAACACCGTTGCACCGGTCGCCAGCGTGACGTCCACCGTTGCCGGGACCGTGGCGGGAAGAGCCTCGTAGCGCTGCCCGCCGAGGACGAACGGCTCGAGCTCGACGTCCAGCTCCAGGCGCCGTGCCTCACCCGGCCGCAGCCGGAGTCGGCGGAGGTCGATCGCGGCCACGAGCGGAGGGTAGCGCCCGCGGCGCGCGAGAGCGCCTTCCCGACTTCATCAGCTCTCCTGGTGCGCTGCTACCTTTCGATCATGGACCCTGATAGCTGGCACGGTCTCGACCTCCGCCACCTGGTGGCCCTCAAGGCGATCGCCGACGAGGGCTCGTTCGGGCGGGCGGCCGAGCGGCTCGGGTACACGCAGTCCGCGATCTCGCAGCAGATCGCGACGCTGGAGCGGATCGTCGGCCTGCGCCTGATCGAGCGCCCGGGCGGTCCGCGGCCGATCTCCCTAACCGAGGCGGGGCGCGTGCTCCTGCGCCACGCCGACGCGATCCAGGCCCGCCTGCTCGCCGCGAAGGCGGACATGAGCGCGCTGCAGGCCGGCGACCTCGGCCGGCTCCGCGTGGGGACCTTCCAGAGCGTGGGGACGCGCATCCTGCCCGAGCTCCTCCGGCGCTTCTCCGCCGAGCACCCGGCGGTCGAGATCGTCCTTCGCGAGTCCTCCGACGAGGCCGAGCTCCTGGACATGGTCGAGCGCGGAGAGCTCGACCTGACCTTCTGGACGCTCCCGCTCGACCCCGGGCCCTACGAGACCCGCGAGCTGCTGCACGACCCGTACGTGCTCGTCGTGCCGGCGGGCTCGCCGCTCGCAGCGCTCAAGCGCGTGCCGACCCTGAAGGAGATCGCGCTCCAGCCGCTCGTCGGCTTCAACCACTGCCGCGCGATGGACGAGGTCGAGTCGCACCTCGGCGCCACCGGGCGACGCCCGGAGGTCGTGTTCCGCTCCGACAACAACGGGACCGTGCAGGGTCTCGTCGGCGCCGGTGTCGGCGTCACGGTCGCGCCGTCGCTGACCGTCGAGGAGGACGACGACCGCATCCGCGTCTTCCAGCTCCAGGGGCGCATCCCGCCGCGCGTGATCGGGCTCGTCTGGCATCGGGACCGCCACTTGAGCCCGGCTGCCGAGGCGTTCGTCGAGTCGGCCGCGGCCGTATGCGGCGAGCTCTCGGCCGAGCTGGCAGCGGCGTAGCCCGCGCGAGCGCCGGACGACGATTGCCGGTGACAGTCACCGCAGGTGACTGTCACCCCGGTTCGGCTACGGCGCGAAGCGCTCGAACTCTTCGGGCTCGAGCGGCTCGGGGCCGATGCCCGCGATCACGGTCTCCTGCGAGCGCTCGTGCAGGCGCTCGCGCCCGCGCTTCACCGCCGTGAGGAACTTGTCCAGGTTGACCTCGAGCGTGGAGAGGATCGAGTCCGCCCAGTCCTCCATCTCGAGACGGGTCTCACGGGCCTTCCGGCGGGCCTCGTCCACGATGTCCTCGGCCTGGTTCTCGGCCAGCCTGACGATCTCGGTCTGGGAGGCCTCCCGCACGGCCTGCTCGCGGGCTTCCTGGACGATCCGGTCGCCCTCGCGCTTCGCCTCCGCGAGCATCTCCTGGCGCTCCTTCACGATCCAGCGCGCCTGCTTGATCTCCTCGGGGATCGTGGCACGCATCTGATCGAGGATCTCGTAGATCTCCTCCCGGTCGAGGCGCACCTGGTCCGTCAGGGGGACGGCCTTCGCGTTGTGCACGAGGTCGTCGAGCTTGTCGATGAGAACGAGTACGTCCATGGCTCGGGAAGTGTACTGCCGGGGTGGGACGGGAAGCCCTCCGCGGCCCGCGAGCGCTACTCCTGGGGGGAGACCGGCGCGCCCGGGCGTCCGTCGGGGTAGAGCTCCGCGAAGCGGCGCGCCACGGTCGCCGGCACGAGCTCGTCCACCCTGCCGCCGAAGGACGCGATCTCCTTGACCCCGCTCGAGGACACGAAGCTGTACTGCGGGCTGGCCATCACGTACACGGTCTCGACCTCGGGCGCGAGCACGCGGTTCAGGTGGTTCATCTGGAACTCCCACTCGAAGTCCGAGATGACCCGGAGGCCCTTGACCATGGTGCGCGCGCTGTGCTTGCGGGCGAACTCGACGACGAGCTCGGAGAAGACGTCGACGACGACGTTCTCGCAGGCCGCGAGCGCGTCCTCGAGGAACTCGACGCGCTCGGCGACGGGGAAGAGCGTCTCCTTGTGCTGCGGGTTCTGCACGACGCCCACGACGACCCGGTCGAAGATCGCCGCCGCGCGGCGGATGACGTCGACGTGCCCGTTCGTGACGGGGTCGTAGCTGCCGGGGCAGATTGCGGTAATCACTTGCCGAACACCGTGATTCGCGCGGAACCGTACCGCCGCGTCGTGACGGGGGCGAGCGGAAGCCGCGGTTCGACCCCTGCCGCCGTCTCCACGACCACGAGCGGGGCGTCGGCGAGCACGCCCGGCAGGAGCTCGCCGAGCGCCTCCTCGTGGGTCTCCCACTCGTCGTACGGCGCGTCCACGAGAACGAGGTCGTAGGCGTGCCGGCGGGACCGTTCCTCGCGCAGCGTGCGGAGCACGTCCTGGCAGAGGACGACCGCGCTGGTGAGCCGCAGCTTCTCGAGGTTCCGCTCGATGACCTTGCAGGCGTCCCGGTCGCGCTCCACGAACACGCAGCGGCGGGCGCCGCGCGAGAGCGCCTCCAGGCCCATCGCCCCCGAGCCGGCGAACAGGTCAAGGGCGCGGGCGTCGTCGACGGGCCCGACGAGCGCGAACGCCGCCTCGCGGACGCGGTCGCTCGTGGGGCGCGTGACGACGCCCCTCGGCGCCGCGATGCGGTGGCCCCTGCGCGAGCCGGCGACGATCCTCACGCGTCGACGCGTCCGGCGAGACGCGCCAGCACGGACTCCGCCTCCGAGACGAGGTCGCGCACGATGGCGGCCGCCGGTTCGACGTCGGCCACCAGGCCGACACTCTGGCCCGCGTAGAGCGAGAAGGCCTCCACGTCGCCCTCGGCCCCCGCCAGGGGAAGGCTGGACGAGTAGCGCAGGACGGGCGTGCCGTCCGCGCGCGAGCCCACCTCCTCGCCCTCCCGGGGGCGTGCGCCGATCGGAGGACGGCCCGCCGCCTCCCAGAGGGCGACGGTCGAGTTCCTGAGCGCCCGGTGGGGGGCGTGCTCCCAGCCGAGGTGGAACAGGTCGTCCGTGTACACGGTGTCGATCTCGGTCGCGTCACGGAGGAGCTGGCGGAACACGGCGTGCACCGGCGCCTCCTCCGCGAGCAGGAAGCGCGTCCCGACCCACGCTCCGTCGGCGCCCAGGGCGAGCGCCGCTGCGAGCCCCCGGCCGTCGGCGATCCCGCCCGCGGCGACGACCGGGACCGAGACGGCGTCGCGAACGGCCGGCACGAGAACGCTCGTGGCGACCGTGCCCCAGACGTGACCGCCGGCCTCCCACCCCTGTGCTACGACGACGTCCACGCCTGCTGCCTCGGCGCGGCGAGCCTCCTCGGACGATCCGACCGTCGCGAGGACGAGCGCCCCGCCGGCGTGGATCGTTCCCACCCATGGAGCCGGGTCTCCCCAGGCGAGCGACACCGCCGGCACGCCGGCACCGAGGAGCGTGTCCAGCCGCTCCTCGGGCGGCCACTCGAGCAGGACGTTCGCGGCGAACGGCTGGTCGGTGGCCGAGCGCACCTCCTGGACGAGGCCGCCGATCGCGGACGGCGCGACGAACGAGACGGAGAGCTGGCCGAGCCCTCCCGCGGCCGACACCGCGGAGGCGAGCGCCGGGCCGGCCGCGCTCCCCATGGGAGCCTGTACGACCGGGTGCTCGATGCCGAGCAGCTGTGTCAGGCGCGTGCGCACGGGTTCGTGCCGAACGATGCCAGAGCTCTGCGCGGGCGCCTACGACTCGCCGAGGTGCTCGGCCTCGCCGAGCAGCCGGTCGACGTCGTCCTCGAGCAGGCCCTCGCCGTCGAGCCCCTGCGCGACCTCGCGGGCACGCTCGAGCAGCCCGCGGTCGCGGCGCAGACGCACGAAGCGGAGGTCGGAGAGCCCGGACTGCCTCCCGCCCAGGAGCTGGCCCTCGCCGCGGATCTCGAGGTCCCGCTCGGCGAGCTCGAAGCCGTCGGTCGTCGCGACGAGGGCCTCGAGGCGCTCGACTGCTTCCTCCGTCAGCTCCTCGCGCGGCCGGGACACGAGCAGGCAGTACGACTGCTCGGCGCCGCGTCCGACCCGTCCGCGGAGCTGGTGCAGCTGCGCGAGGCCGAAGCGGTCTGCCTCCTGCACGATCATGATCGTCGCGTTCGCGACGTCGACGCCGACCTCGATCACCGTGGTCGCGACGAGGACGTCCAGCTCGCCGGCCTTGAAGCTGGCCATGAGCTCGCGACGCTCGGCGGTCTTCAGCCGGCCGTGCACGCAGCCCACCCGGTACCCACGGAGCTCCGCGCCGCGCAGCCGCTCCGCCTCGGCCTCCGCGGCTCGTGCGACCCTCGTCTCCGACTCTTCGACGAGCGGGCAGACGACGTAGGCCTGCCGGCCCTCGTCGAGATGCCTCCGCAGCCGCCGGTACGCCTCCGAGCTCCGGTCCTCCGTCACCCAGGCGGTCACGACCGGCTTGCGATTCGCGGGAGGGAGGGCGAGCTCGCTCACGTCCAGGTCGCCGTACACGGTCAGTGCGAGCGTCCGCGGGATCGGCGTCGCGGTGAGATGGAGGACGTGCGGGCTGCGGCCCTCCACAAGCGCGCGCCGCTGGCCGACCCCGAAGCGGTGCTGCTCGTCGACCACGGCGACGGCGAGGTCCGCGAACTCGACCTCCTTCTGGATGAGCGCGTGCGTCCCGACGACGAGCTGCGCGTCGCCGGAGGCGAGCAGCTGCCTGAGCGCCGCGTGCTCCCGCGCGCGCACGGAGCTCGTCAGGAGCGAGACGCGGACTCCGAGCGGCGCGCACAGCTCGTCGACTGTGAGGAAGTGCTGCTCGGCCAGCGTCTCGGTCGGGGCCATGAGAGCGGCCTGGCGGCCCGCCTCGACCGCGCGGAGCAGCGCGTACAGCGCGACCACCGTCTTTCCGGAGCCGACATCCCCCTGCAGGAGCCGCTGCATGGGGACGGTCCGCCGCAGGTCTTCGTCGAGCTCCGCGATCGCGCGCTCCTGATCGGGCGTCAGCTCGAACGGGAGCGAGGCGCGATACCGCCCCAGAAGCTCGCCCGGGGAGCCGAGCGCCTCGGCCGAGGCCACCTCGCGCTCGGTGGCGACGCGCGCCAGCGCGAGCTGGAGGACGAGCAGCTCGTCGAAGGCGAGGCGGGCGCGACCCGTCTCCGCCTCCTCGAGCGACGAGGGACGGTGCAGGACGGCGAGCGCGTCGGCCCGGAGCGGCAGCCCCTCGGCCGCCCGCAGCCGGGAGGGGAGCGGCTCGCCCGCGTCACGCACGCTCGCGAGCGCCTGCGAGCGGAGGTCGCGGAGCTTCTTCTGCGACACGTCCTCGCTCGCCGGGTAGACGGGGGCGAAGTCGGCCGTCTCGGCCTCGCCCTCGAGGTCGAACGAGGACACCGCGAAGCCGAACCGGTTCGCGCGCCCGCGGACCCGCACGCGCGTACCCGCCGTCAGCCGCGCCTCCAGCCACGGCTGGTTGAACCACGTCGCCTTGATCTCCCCCGTCTCGTCGGACACGCGGGCGGTCAGGATCTTGAGGCGGCCCCGCCGGCGGCTCGACACCGAGCGCACGACGACCTCGAGCGCCGCCTCCTCGTCGCCGAAGAGGTCGGACACGCGCTTGGCCGGCACGGGCTCCTCGTAGCGCCGCGGCCGCTCCCAGAGGAGGTCGCCGACCTCGACGAGCCCGATTCGCTCCAGCTTCCGCCGCACGGACGGCCCGACGCCGGAGAGCGTCTCCAGGGGCGCCGCCAGCCGCTCGGGGCGCGGGGCGCTCGCCGGGCGCGGCCAGGTCTCGGGCGGGTCCAGGTCGGCGAAGCCGACCGGGAGCCGGGCGGCAGCTCTCGTCCCCTTCACGGCTCCGGGTCACTATAGGTCCCGGCGCCGGACGGCTGCGGCCTACTCGTCCTGGAACCAGAAGAACCCGACGGCGCCGGGGCCGGCGTGGGTGCTGACCACGGCCCCGAGCGTCGCCGTGAACTCGATCTCCGCCTTCGGACGCACGCGCCAGACGAGCTCGCTGAGCGTGCCGATCCAGTCGGCCGCGTCCGCGTGGGCGATCGCGACGCGGAGGCCTGCGCGGTCCTCCGTCCCCTCCGAGAAGCGGCGCTCGAACTCGGCGATCGCCTTCTCGCGTCCGCGGACGCGCGCGACCGCGACCACGACTCCGTCCTCGACCGACAGGATCGGCCTCACGTTCAGGAGCGACCCGGCGAGCGCCGCGGCGCGGCCGATGCGGCCGCCTCTCTGCAGGTACTCGAG
>Ga0075313_1000100_pt1 | contig 16605 bp, 18 predicted proteins | sample MayberryNE_Catta_3_FD_120051 | JGI IMG/M metagenome (GOLD analysis project Ga0075313, IMG submission 120051) | Natural and restored wetland microbial communities from the San Francisco Bay, California, USA, that impact long-term carbon... | ecosystem: Environmental > Terrestrial > Soil >...
AACCGACCCTCGAACTCGCGCAGCTCGCCCATCAGCTCGTCGTACTCGGCATCGGCGACCTCGGGGTCGTCGAGCACGTGATAGCGGTAGCGGTGGTGGTCGATCTCGGAGCGGAGCTCCTCGACCCGCAGCTCGGCCTCCACCCGTTCGCGCTCGTCGGATGCGCCGGCCGGTCTCGTGCGTGGGCTCACGCCGCGATCTCCACGCCACCGGCGACGCCGATATCGAGACCCGTCACGACCACACCGCCGTGCACGCCCGGCACCTCACGCAGGTACTCGAGGGCCCGATGGAAGCCGCCGGGCTTGCCGAGCACCGCTTGCACGCCGGCGGCCGCGGCATCGGCGAGCATGCACGTGTCGGCGATCACCGCCAGGCCGTCGGGGCCGCCGCCCCCGCGGCCCCGACCGAGCGTCGTCGAGACCCCCACGCCGGGCTGCGACGGCGCCAGCGCCACGGTGATCGGCTCGCCGCCACGCCGTCTCACCCCGAGCTTCATGCGCTTGCGCGACCGGATGAAGTAGTCGCCGTCGCAGGCCACGGTCAACTCGTGCAGCTGCTCGGCGAGGAAGCGCCCGACCTGGTCGACGACCGCTCCCCGGAACGTGAACATCGGCCCGACGCCTGCGCTCGTCGCCGTGACCACCATCTCCTTGACGATGTCGGGTGCATCGGCGGTGATGCGGTCGAGCGGCCGCTTGCTGTCACGGAACGCGGGATACCGCAGGGCGTACGACTGGAGCTGCTCCCAGAAGCTGAGCGCCGCGGCGCGGGATTCCTCGGCGTAGTCCTCGGGGGCAGTGATGTGCAGCACGAGGTCCTGCACCTGGATCTCGAAGTTCTTGGGGCGGCGCCGGAGCAGCTTCACACGGCCTCCGATGGGACGGACGCACTGAGACCTCGATGATAGCGACACGGGCCGACCCGGCCCGTTCCGGGCAGGAACGGAACGCTCAGCGGAACGACGAGACGATGCGGCCGCCGCCGAGCACCTCGTCGTCACGGTCGACCACGGCGCTCTGTCCCGGGGCTATCGCCACCTGGGGCGAACGGAACGACACCGTGAACCGTTCGGCCCCTCTCGGTTCGATCACGGCAGGCACGTCGTCGCCCCGGTACCGCACCCGCACCGTCGCCTCGAACGGGCCGTCGCTCGGCGGACCCCCCGCGACCCAGGACGCGCGATCGGCGTCGAGCCCCGTGCTGGACAGCAGATCGCGCGGACCGACGACGACACGGTTGGCCGGGGCATCGACCTCGAGCACGTAGACGGGCTCGCCCACCGCGACCCCGAGCCCGCGCCGCTGGCCGACGGTGAAGGCGTAGGTGCCGTCGTGCTCGCCGAGCACGCGGCCATCCGCACCGACCACCTCCCCGCCGGGGTGCACGAGCGCAGGCGCCTGGGTGCGCACGAACCCGGGAGCGTCGCCACCCGGCGCGAAGCACAACTCCTGGGAATCGGGCTTGGTGGCGACGGGAAGGCGCAACCGTTCGGCGTGCGTTCGCGTCTCCCCCTTCGACATGTTCCCCACCGGGAAGATCGAGCGCGACAGCTGCTCCTGGCCGAGCATGTGCAGCATGTAGCTCTGGTCCTTCGCGCGGTCCGCTCCGCGGAGCAGCCGCCACCGGCCGTCGCCACCGACCTCGCTCCGCACGTAGTGGCCGGTGGCGACCAGGTCGATGCCGAGCTCATCGGCCCGCCGCAGGAACGCCCCGAACTTGATCTCGCCGTTGCACCGCGCGCACGGGTTCGGGGTTCGCCCGGCCGCGTGCTCCGCCACGAAGTCCTCGATCACCGCCGCCTCGAACGCGTCGGACATCTCGGCGACCTCGAACGGGAACCCGCCGATCTCCGCCACCGCCTCGGCGTCGGCTCGCGCCGTCGGTCCGCAGCACCCGTGCTCGACGCCGTCGAGATGCACGAGGCGCATGTGGGAGCCGAGCACGTCGTACCCCTGCTCGTGCAGGAGACACGCCGCGACCGACGAGTCCACCCCGCCCGACATCGCCACGAGCACCGATGGCTTGGGTCCCATCGCTCCAGGCTACCGTCGACGGCGACTCGCTCCACGGTCGAGCTGTGCCGACGGACATCCGTCTATCGTTCCCGGACATGATCGAAGCTCGGTTCGACGACCTGACGGGCGTATCGGACTCGTTCCGGCTCGTGGGGCCGGTCGGCGTGCTCGAGGCGTTGCGACCCGACGAGGTGCCCGGCGCCATCGACGCCGCCGAAGGAGCCGCGGCCAGAGGGTTGTGGGTCGCGGGGTTCATCGCCTACGAAGCGGCTCCCGGACTCGATCCCTCGATGGCGGTCCGAGCTCGGTCGGCGATCGATCCCTTCGCCCGCTTGCCGATGGCATGGTTCGCGATGTTCGAGGAACGCGAGCGCACCGTGCTGCCCGAGCCCCACGACGGGGGGGCGCGTGGGGCGCCCGCGGCCTGGCGTCCGTCGATCGACAGGGCGGCCTACGACCTCGCGATCGCACGGATCCGGGAACACATCGCGGCCGGCGACACCTACCAGGTGAACCACACCCTCCGGCTCACCTCGCGGGTGGAAGGCGACGAGCGGGGCCTGTATCGGGACCTGTGCTACGCGCAGCGAGCGGCCCACGCCGCCTACGTCAACCTCGGGCGATACCGTGTGCTCTCGGCCTCACCCGAGCTGTTCTTCCGCATCGACGGCCGCCGCATCACGACCAGGCCGATGAAGGGCACCGCCCCTCGGGGGCGGTGGTCGGCAGAGGACGAGGCGGTCGCGGCGCGCCTGCGCGGATCGGTGAAGGACCGTGCCGAGAACGCGATGATCGTTGACCTGTTGCGCAACGACATGGGCCGGGTCGCGCGCACCGGGTCGGTCCGGTGGAGCGACGTCTTCGACCTCGAGCGCTACGAGACGGTCTGGCAGCTGACGTCGACCGTCGCCGCCGAGCTCGACGACGGCGTGCGCCTCGTCGACGTCTTCCGCGCGCTGTTCCCCAGCGGTTCCGTGACCGGGGCCCCCAAGGTGCGCACGATGGAGGTCATCGCCGAGCTCGAGGACTCCCCGAGAGGCGCCTACTGCGGGGCGGTGGGGTTCCTCGCGCCGCCCGGGTCGGACGCGCCCGCGGCGCGGTTCAACGTGCCGATCCGCACCGTCGTGCTCGACGCGGAGACCCGCACGGCCGAGTACGGGGTCGGCGGCGGCATCACCTGGGACTCGAGCGCCGCCGGCGAGTACGAGGAGACGGTCGCCAAGGCCGGCGTGCTCACGGCGCGGCGACCGCGCTTCGAGCTCTACGAGACCCTCCGACACGATCCGGGAACCGGGATCCTCCATCTGGATCGGCACCTGGCGAGGCTGCGGAGCTCGAGCGCCTACTTCGGGTTCGCCCTCGACGATCGGGAAGTGGTGCGAGCGCTCGAACAGGCGGCGAGCCGCTTCCCCGACCGGCCGGCTCGTCTGCGCGTCGCGGTCGACCGGGTCGGGAAGGTCGACGCCGGCGTGACCGCCCTCGTGGCCTCGGCCGAGCCGGTGCACGTCGCGGTCGACCTCGGCCACCCCGTGGACCACACCGACCCGATGTTGTTCCACAAGCACAGCCTGCGGAGCCTCTACGACGAGGCTCGTGCTCGGCACCCCGATGCCGACGAGGTGGTGCTCACGAACGACCGTGGTGAGATCACCGAGGCCACGATCGCGAACGTCGTCGTCTCGGTGGACGGACGCTGGGTCACCCCTCCGCTCGATGCCGGACTGCTCCCGGGCATCGGCCGAGAGGTCGCGCTGGAGGAAGGGTGGCTCGCCGAAGGCACGATCACGGTCGACGATCTGTGGCGGGCCGACGTCGTGGAGCTGATCAGCGACGTTCGCGGCAGACGGCCGGTCGTCCTGCTGGGCCGGCTCCGCGCATCGACCGCTCAACCCTCCGGGTCGGAGGGGGCCGGTTCTCCCGGGAAGCGGTAAGGGTGCATCACCCGTTCGTCGAGCGGGCAGGCGCAGAGCGGGCATCGAGGCGGCTCCTCGTAGACGAGCACCGTTCGCTCGCAGTAGGGGCACGCGCCTTCGCGCATCGCAGGAGGCTCGGCGATCTCGTTCGTCATGGGCGTGGGTGCGCTCCGGGGGGAGCGGTCTCCCAGGAACCATCGGCCGGCCCTCCGGCTACCTTGAATCAGGCAGGGAGGGACCGTCCCTCCCGGCAAAGGGAGAGGCCCTCCCGAAGGGAGGGCCTCTGAGGGGTCTGGATCGCGGGATCGGGTCAGGCCGCGGCCTTGCGGCTCTTCCGCTTGCCTCGGGGCACGTAGCTATGCACGGGCTCGTGCTGCCAGCAGTACTGCCACTTGTTGTAGCGCGAGAGCTTCGTGCCGCACGTGGGCTCGGCACAGACGCGATCACCCGTGTACTGCCTGTTTGGCCGCGGGAGCGTCCGGACGGCCGCGCCCCGGTACCTCTCCTCTGCCACGTCGTTCACATCCTTTCGAACGAGGCCGATGACGGGTCGGTGTCGGCCCCGCTTGCACGTTGTTCGAACGATGGAGACGAACGGTTCATTCCGCCGTGTGCGCTCCGTGTGACGTCCTCGCGGAGCGATCCGCAGATCTTGCCTGCGGTGCAGTCAGTCCGAGCCGAAGCGGGGTTCGCGCTTCTCCAGGAACGCCTGCATGCCCTCGCGTTGATCGGGGGAACCGAACAGCTCGACGAACAGGCTGCGTTCCCGCGCGATGGCCGGGGATCCGGGCTCGTCGAGGGCGGCCCTGATCGCGGCTTTCGCCGCCGCCAACGCTCGCCGGGGCCCTTTGGCGAACACGCGCGCGGCCTCGACGGCCGTCGGGAACGCCTCGGCGGCCGGCAGGACCCGGTCGGCGATGCCGAGAGCGAGAGCCTCGTCGGCGGCGACCGAGCGCCCGGTGTACAGCAGGTCCCGGGTCGGACCCACGCCGATCGACCGCGTGAGTCGGTGGGTACCGCCGGCGCCGGGGATCACGCCGATCCGGATCTCCGGCTGACCGACCGTCGCATCGTCACCCAGGTACCTCAGATCGGCACCGAGCGCCAGCTCGAGCCCGCCCCCCAGCGCGTACCCGTTCACCGCCGCGATCGAGATCTTGGGGATCTCCTCGAGCAGGTCGCTCGCCCCTCCGAGGGCATCGACGGTCGGACGCACCTCGTCGGGGCCCCAGTTCACCATCTGCTTGATGTCGGCTCCGGCGGCGAAGATGCGTTCGCCCCCCCACACGACGAGGGCACCGACATCGTCCCGGCCCGCCGCTTCCTCGATCGCCGTGCCGAGCTCGGTCGAGAGCTGCAGATCGATCACGTTGGCCGGAGGGCGGTCGATGCGCACGATCCCGACGCCGTCGTCGACCTCGAGGCTCACGAAGTCCCCCATCACGCCGCGATGCTACCCGCGCCCGGGAGCCGTCGCCGTCGCCAGCGTCTCGCGCACCGCACGCTCGAGCGGGGTGAGGAAGACGCCGAACGCGGGGGCCGCGGGGGCGGCGTCGGCGCGCGCCGGTCCCGTGATCGCGTCGACGACGTGTGCTCCGAGCTCACGCCCCAGCAGTCCCGACAGCCGGACTCGTGCCGTCTCGCCCTCGAGATGCTCGGGCACGACCGCCGGACCGGCGAGCATCGACAACAGCTCGTCGGAGGTCACGGGGTCGGGGCCTTCCAGCGCCCAGGTCCCCGCCAGGTCGACGTCGAGATCGTCGGCGACGGCGATCGCTGCGGCGAGGTCGCCCAGCGCCACCGGAGCGAGCGATCGGTCGCCCGGCCCCCAGACGACCGGCGGGTCCTGCAGCGCGCCTGCAACCGTCGCCGCGAACCACAGGGAGCCCGCGCCGATCACCGGAGCGCTCCGGATCACGGCGTGCTGCAGGCCCGACGTGGTCACCACCTCCTCGGCGAGTCCCTTCGCGCGCAGGAAGGGCACCGGCGAGCCGGGTGAGGCTCCCGGGACCGAGACCAGCACGAACCGCCGCACCCCCGCCGATCTCGCCGCGGCGACGGCTCGAACCGTCGAGCCGTGGTTCGCGTCGAGCAACGCATCGTCATCGCCCTGATCCGGGCCGCCGACCAGGTGCACGATCGTGAACACGCCACGCAGCACGTCGGCGAGGGCATCGGCATCGTCGAGGCGATCGAGCGTGACCTTCGCCCCGAGGGCGCGCAGGGACTCGGCCGACGCCGGTGCGCGAACGGCCGCCCGCACCTCGTCCTTCTGAGCGAGCAGGGGCACCAACGCGTGCCCGATGGGACCCGATGCGCCCGTGACCATCACCGCCATCGAACCCGATGCTATCGGGCCGGTCGCAACTGCATGTGCAACCGATTGCGTTGCATCTGCAGTCCGCTGCTACGATGCCGTCCATGGAACGGACGAGACGCGATCTCAACGAGGTGATGGATGAGCTGCGCTCGCACGGCCTGCGCATGACCCCCCAACGGCGCGCGATCGTCGCCGAGGTGATGCGGACCCAGGGCCACATCTCCCCCAGCACGATCGCTCGCACGGTGCAGGGCGAGATGCCCGGGGTGAACGCGTCGACGGTCTACCGCACGCTCACGCTGCTCGAGCAGCTCGGCGTGCTGTCGCACTCCCACCTCGAGTCGGGCGCGGAGTACCACCGTTCCGAGGACGCGGAGCACGTGCACCTGACGTGCGGGCGGTGCGGCAAGGACGACCCGCTCTCGCTCGCAGAGGCCCGCACGCTCCAAGAGCTGATCCGCCGACACCACGGCTTCGAAGCCGACCTCACGCACTTCGCGATCACGGGCCGATGCGAGGCCTGCGCGGCCGAGGCGAGCTAGCGCTCCGTCGATCGACCGCCGCCCTGCCGGCGCTCTGCGTCGGCGAGCGCGGGGAAGAACCCGAACGGCAGCTCCAGCCGGTTCGCCGCCATCAGGGGTTCGTCGGCCAGGATCTCGGCGGTCGGCCCGTCCGCCACGATCGTGCCTTCGTTCATCACGAGCGACCGGGGGCAGAGCTCCAGCGCGTAGGGCAGGTCGTGCGTGACCATCAACATCGTGATGTCGAGCGACCGCAGGATGTCGGCGAGCTCCCGTCGGCTCGCAGGGTCGAGGTTCGACGACGGCTCGTCGAGCACGAGGATCTGCGGCCGCATCGCAAGCACCGTGGCCACCGACACCCGCCGCCGCTGGCCGAAGCTCAGGTGATGGGGCGCCCGGTCCGCGAACGCTTCCATGCCGACCGCCGTCAGCGCCTCGACCACCCGCTCCTCCAGCTCGTCGCCCCGCAGCCCCAGGTTCGCCGGGCCGAACCCCACGTCGTCTCGGACCGTCGGCATGAACAGCTGATCGTCGGGGTCCTGGAACACGATGCCCACGCGGCGTCGCACCTCGCGCATGTGGTCCTCGACGACCGGGAGCCCGCCGACCCGTACCCACCCCACCTGCGCCTGATAGACGCCGTTCAGGTGCAGGACGAGCGTCGACTTGCCGGCGCCGTTGGGACCCAGCAGGGCCACACGCTCCCCGCGACCGATCGCGAGATCGACCCCGAACAGCGCCTGCGTGCCGCCCGGATAGGCGAACGCGAGATCCTTGACCTCGAGGGCGGGCCCGCGTGCGACCTGGTCTGCCGGCTCGGTCATGACCGCTGCATCCAAGCGAGCACGCACACCGGCAGGGCGACGAACGTCGGCGCCAACGCCGTGAGCCACTGACGCGGGGTGGCCCGAACCTCCCCGATCTCGGGCATGGTGCCGGCGTAGCCTCGCGACAACATCGCCAGGTAGACGCGCTCGCCTCGCTCGTACGCCCTGATGAACAGCGCCCCCGCGGTCTGCCCGATCGCCCTCGCCTGCCAGATCCAGCGACCCTCGAAGCCTCGTGAGAGCCGGGCGATCCGCATGCGCCGCACGTCGTCGGCGATCACATCCATGTACCGCACCATGAACGAGGCGATCGAGGTGAGGGCGCGAGGCACGTGCAGGCGGTCGAACCCGGTGAGGAACTCCGCCGTGGTGGTCGTCGACGCAAGCAGCGCGCTCGCCATCACGCCGATCGTCGCCTTCGCCAGGATGTTCCAGGCGCCCCACAGCCCCTCGACCGACAGCGAGATGCCGAGCACATCGACACGTTCACCCTGGCCGACCAGGGGCAGGAAGAACGCGAAGGCCACGAAGGGCACCTCGATCGCGAGGCGGCGCAGCAGGAACCCGATCGGGATCGCGGCCGCCGCCGCGGCGGCCAGCACGATGCAGGCGTAGAGGCCGAAAGCCCAGAACGCCTCCCGGGGCGTCGCGACCACGGTCAGCACGAAGAGGACCTGTGCCACGAGCTTCGTCTCGGGCGCGAGGCGATGTACGGCGCTGTGGCCGTGGTAGTAGAGCGCGTGAGCGTGGCTTCCGCTCACGGATGCATCCGGTCAGCCCGTTGCGTGCGACCGAGCGTCGGGCGGCTCGGCCCGGGAACCGTCACGGCGCGAGTGGAAGATGCCGAAGAGCACCAGCGCGATGCCGAACGTGATCGCGACGCCGATGATGCCCGACAGACCGGTGCTCAACGACTCGTCGTCGACCCCCTGCACCCCGTAGTCGGCGAGCGGCCCGTCGGCGAGGTCGTGATCCTGGGCGGTGTCGATGAACCCCTCGTCGGTCGCGACCCTCTCGAGCCCGTCGGGGCTCGAGCTGGCGAGCGGGCTGATGAAGAAGGCGAGGCCGCCGGCCACGATCAGCCCGCCGACAACGACCGCGGTGAGACCCTTGCGCGTCATCTCGTCACGACCCCTCGGCGAACGTCGGGGCCGATCGCGAGATCGGGCACGAGGTCCTGGGCTCCGTAGACGAGATCCGGCCGGACCGAGACCACCGCCCCGACCGTCAGAGCCGTGATCAACCCCTCACCGAGGCCCACCAGAACGTGCACGCTGAGCATCGCCGCCAGGACGGTGCTCACCGGAGCGTTCCCCGTGCCGCCCACCGCGTACAGGACCACGAACGCGAACGCGGCGATCACGACCGACAGCAGCGCCGCCACGAACGACGCGGCGACCACCGACCCGCGATTGGAGGGCAACAGCTTCCTGAGGCCCAGGAAGATCGCGAGTCCGCCCCACCCGGGGATGATCGAGATCAACAGCACGTTCGTGCCCAGCGCCGTGAGGCCGCCGTCGGCGAACAGCAACGCCTGCACCACCAGGACGATCGCCACGGCGATCGTGCCGGCCCACGGGCCCACCATGATGCATGCGAGCGCGCCTCCCAGCAGGTGCCCACTGGTGCCCGCGGCCACGGGGAAGTTCAACATCTGCACGGCGAAAACGAAGGCGGCCACCAAGCCGGCCATCGGTGCCAGTCGATCGGACAGCGACTCCTTCGCCCGCACGAGGGAGAAGCCGATGCCCCCAGCCGAGACCACGCCGGTCGCCACCGACACGCCGGCGTTCAGGAACCCATCAGGTACGTGCACGCTTCCCCCTCGGGACCGCTCTCGATGACACGAGTTGCAGTTGCAAGAAGTTGCGATTCCTTCGAAACCTGTATACCCAACGTCTCGCGCGAGCGTCAAGCCGCGTCAGTAGCGGGGCGTCTCCCGGTAGTCGCCGAAGACGGCGACCAGCGTCCGCACGATCTCGCCCTCGGTGCACCGTGCCCGGGCGCACGCGATCAGCGGCTCGATCAGCTCGGCGTCGTCGGTGGCTGCGGCGGTGGCGAGCCGAGCGAGGGCCCCGTCGGCCGCGGCCGTATCGCGCCTCGAGCGCGTGCGGGCGACGGCGCCCCGCTGCTGTGCCTCGGCCTGCGGGCCGATCACGAGCGTGTCGACGGTCCGGGCGCCGGGATCCACGAAGGCGTTGACCCCGACCTTGACGAGATCGCCCGACTCGAGCCGTCGTTGTTCCTCGAACGCCGCCTCCGCGATCAGCTGCTGGAACCACCCGCGCTCGATGCCCGCGAGCACCCCCTCGAGCATGGAACCGCTCCCCACGTCGACGATGTGGGCGAACAGCTCCTCGGCGCGGGCCTCGATCTCATCGGTCGCCCGCTCGACCACGTAGGACCCGCCGAGCGGGTCGGCCACGTCGGCGACGCCGCTCTCGTACGCGATCACCTGCTGCGTGCGCAGCGCCAGCCGGGCGGCGTGCTCGGTCGGCAGCGCGAGCACCTCGTCGAGCGCGTTCGTGTGGAGCGACTGCGTGCCGCCGAGCACCGCCGTGAGGGCCTCGAGTGCGGTGCGGACCACGTTGTTCATGGGCTGCTGGGCGGTGTTCGACACCCCCGCGGTCTGCGTGTGGAACCGCAACCGCCTGGCCGCGTCGTCGGCCACGTCGTACCGCTCGCGGAGCCACCGCTCCCAGATGCGCCTGGCGGCCCGGAACTTCGCGAGCTCCTCCAACAGGTCGATGTGGCTGTTGAAGAAGAACGACAGGCCCGGCACGAATGCGCTCGGGTCCAGCCCCCGCCGCAGGCCGAGCTCGACGTAGGCGAAGCCGTCGGCCAGCGTGAACGCCAGCTCCTGGGCCGCCGTGGCCCCCGCTTCCCGGATGTGGTAGCCACTCACGCTGATCGGGTGGAACTTGGGCACGCGCTCGGCGCAGAACGCCATGAGGTCGCCGATCAGGCGCAGGTGGGGACGGGGCGGGAAGATCCATTCCTTCTGGGCGATGTACTCCTTGAGGATGTCTGTCTGCAGTGTGCCGTCGAGGCGGTCCCAGGCCACACCTTGCCGTTCCGCCGTCGCGAGGAAGAACGCGAACGCGATCGGGGCCGGCCCCGAGATCGTCATCGAGGTCGTGATGTCGCCGAGCGGGATGCCGTCGAACAACGTCTCGAAGTCGTCGAGGGAATCGGTCGCGACGCCGCACCTGCCGACCTCCCCTTCGCTCCGCGGGTCGTCGGAGTCCAGCCCCATCAAGGTCGGCATGTCGAAGGCCACCGAGAGCCCGCCCTGCCCCTGGTCCAACAGGAAGCGGTAGCGCGCGTTCGTCTCCGCCGGCGTGCCGAACCCGGCGAACTGCCGCATCGTCCACAGACGCCCTCGGTACATCGTCGGGTAGACGCCACGCGTGTACGGCGGAGCACCGGGCAGACCGAGCGCGTCGCCGACATCGGCAGGGACGTCGGCGGGCCCCACGAGGGCGGGGACGGGTTCGCCCGACAGGGAGGTGTGCGATCGGTCCTGGTCGGGGGGCGGGGCCGCGTTCGGGTCCTGCAATCGGGCCTCCGTGGCGACGCCTCGTGCCGCCGGGCGCCGGGACGACGGATCGGCTGGCCGCTAGCCTGCGGCCTTGCCGACCAGCATAGCGGCGGCCGCGTACGGGTCGACGCGCCGATCGACCAGGGCGCTCGCGAGCTCCTCGTCGGCTTCGAGCACCGACGTGACCTCGAGCCGGAAGCGCTCCGCGGCCAGGGCTTCCACCTCCCGCAGCAGGCGCGCTCGGCGCTTCGCGCCGAGCGCGCCGGTCGCCCCCAGGTGCGTCCGGTGCGACTCGATCGCTTCCCAGACCGCCTCGATGCCCTCGTCCTCCGTCGAAGCGGTCGTGAGCACGGGGGGGTCCCAGTCGCGGGCCGCCCCGAGATGGAGCATCTGACGGAGCTCTCGCACGACCTCGTGCGCGCCCTCCCGATCGGCCTTGTTCACCACGAAGACGTCGGCGACCTCGAGGATGCCCGCCTTGGCCATCTGAACGGCGTCGCCCATGCCGGGAGCGAGCACGACGACCGCCGTGTCGGTCGCCGCCGCCACATCGACCTCGGCCTGGCCGACGCCGACCGTCTCGACCACGATGCGGTCGTAGCCGGCCGCATCGAGGATGCGGACGGCCTCGGGTGCGGCGAGCGCCATGCCGCCGAGGTGCCCCCGGGTGGCCATCGATCGGATGAACACGCTCGGGTCGGTCGCGTGCTCCTGCATGCGCACCCGGTCCCCGAGCAGGGCGCCGCCCGTGTACGGAGAGGTGGGATCGACCGCGAGCACGGCGACCCGAAGGTCACGCGCCCGACACACGCGGACCACCCCGGCGGCAAGCGTGGACTTGCCGACCCCCGGAGCGCCGGTGAGGCCGATCGTCGCGGCACGGCCGGTGCTGGCGAAGATGCCCTCGGAGAGCTCCTCGAGTCCCTCGCCCCCGTCCTCGACGGCACTGATCGCGCGCGCGACGGCGCGGCGATCTCCCCCCAGCACGCCGGGTACCAGCTCGTCGACCCGCATCGCTCGAGAGCCTATCGGCGGCGGGCCGCCCACGGGAGCGAGCGCGTGCTCGCCCGATCGTGCGCGGACAGCAGCGATGTGAACCTCGCGAGGCGGCGAGGGTGGCGCAGGAGTCCGTGGACACGTACGCGCCGCGTCAGCAGATCGGCGATCGCGGCTCGGCCGTCGGGATGCAAGGGATCGGGCACCCCGGCGCGCAGCGGCGCCGCGGCGAGGGCGAGCAGCCGGTCGGCGGGAGCGGCGATCCGCAGGTGGGCGTCGGGCGAGACACCGTCGGCCACCCGAATGCCGTCGGGCGTGAGCCGAACGGTCACCGCCACGCCCGCGTCGGGCACCGACAGCTGCACGATCGACGGGCGCAACAGGGCCTCGCGGGCGGGCTCCCGGGCCAGCTGCTGCTCCAGCAGTCCGGCGATCATCTCGGCGAGCCCGCTGGGACGGGGGTTCTCGATCGTCACCCCGATGCCGGTCACGGCTCGATCAGCACCTTGGTGGCGATGCGCCGCTCGAAGCGTTCGTACCCGTGCGGAGCGTCCTCGAGCGGGATCCGGTCGCTGACGAGGGGCAGCGGATCGAGCTCACCCGCATCGACCCGCCGCATGACCTCCCCCCAATCGCGGTGCACCGGGCACACGCCGGTGAACCGGACGTCGAGCGCCCTGGCCCACGCGACGCCGAGCTGGAGCTCGACCGTCTCGCCCGCGTAGACGCCGGCGACCACCACGCGACCGCCACGGCGCACGGCGGCGACGGCATCGCGATAGGCATCGGCCGCGCCCACGGCGTCGATCGTCACGTCGGGACCTCGGTCCTCGGTGACCTCCGCGAGCGCGCTCTCGGCGCTCCGGTCCCCCACGAGTAACGGCGTCGCCCCGGCCGCCGCAGCGAGCTCCAGCCGGGAGTCCTCTCGATCGAGCAGGAACACCCGATCGGAGCCGAGCGAGCGGAGCGACGTTGCGACACACCATCCGAGCGGGCCAGCCCCGAGCACGGCCACCGAGTCGTCGGGACCGGAACCGGCGAGCGAGGCGGCATGGTATCCGGTCGTCAGGACGTCGCCGACGAACACCGCACGATCGTCGTCGACGCCCGCCGGCACCCGCAACAGGTTCACGTCGGCCCACGGAACCCGCACCCGTTCGGCCTGCGTGCCCGGCAGGTCACCGCCGAACGGGCCGGCGCCGAACACGGCCGCCCGTTCACAGAGGTTCGTCTGCCCTCGCGAGCAGAACCAGCACTCCCCGCAGGCAACCGCGAACGAGACGACGACCCGGTCTCCCGGCGCCACCGATCCCACGGCCTCGCCCGTCTCCTCCACGACCCCCACCGCTTCGTGCCCGAGCACCTCTCCCGGTGCGGTGGGCGTCTTGCCGTGCAGGAAGTGCAGGTCCGAGCCGCAGATCGCGGAACGGATCACGCGCACGATCGCGTCGGTCGGCTCACGAACGGTCGGATCGGGCACGTCGGCCACCTCGACGCTGCCGGTCCCGGCGAAGACGACCGCGCGCATCAGCCCTCGTCGGGGAACGTGGTGGGCACGGTGCCGCAGATCGCCACCAGCTCGTGCGCCGCCTGCACGTACCGGAGGATCTTCGGCAGGTCGCCCCGGACCCGGAGCTTGCCCTGCATCATCGCCCGCACGGGGTCGATCTCGCCGCGCACGACGTCCTTCCATCGACGGTACGTGGCCGAGATCGAGAACGCGGCTTCGGCACCTGCCTCCGGCGTGACCAGCCGGGCGGCCCTGCACTCGCCGTGCCACAGATCGAGGTAGCCCCAGACGTCGTCGGGCAGCCCCCGGTTCGGGTCGGCCTCGATCACGAACGCGATGTCGCCTTCCCAGTCGGAGGCCGCCGCCCGGTATGGCTCCGACGCGTTGATCTCATCCGCCAGGGCTCGGAACCAGTCCTCACGCGGGAACTCGTACATGCGCTCTCCGCCCACCGGTCCAGCATACGGAGCCCGCCGGAGGCGACGCCCCCACGCTCACCGGAGCGCGTCGTAGACGATCACGACGACCGCGATCAGGTTGAACGCGGCGTGCCCAACGATCGGGGCGAGCAGGGTCTTCCGACGTTCGTACACCAGCGCGAGGCCGATCCCGGTCACCACCATCGTGACCTGCAGCGCCACGGCGTCGGGCCACGGGCCCGGCACGTAGTGGATCACCCCGAAGAACACCGCGGAGACGACCGCTCCGAGTGCCACACCGTAACGGTCGCGGACCGAGCGGTAGATCAATCCTCGGAACAGGAACTCCTCGGTGATCGGGGCCACCACGACCGCGAACAGGGCGAAGATCACGAGCTCGAACCCGTGGAGATCGCCCGTGACCTGCTCGGGCACCGAGACCTCGCGGTCCGTGACCGCCGTCAGCACCGCGATCATGGCGGCGGCCGCGATACCGGCGACGATGCGCACGACGACCCCGAGGCCCGCGCCGATCGCCACCTCACGGCCGACGCGCGCGCTCGGCACCAACCGCAGGGCGGTGCTCCAGCCGGGGTGCCGGCTCCGCAACCACAGGAAGAGCGTGCCGATCAGCACCACGTCGACCACGAGCCCCTGCGCCAGCTCGCTGACGCCGCTGGCACCCTCCGCGGTCGTGTCGCCGAACGCTGCGAAGATCGGCACGGCGGCCAGCGATCCCAGCAGGAAGCCGAGCAGCGCGATGCCCAGGGTCGGCAGGAACGTCCAGGTGACCTTGGGGCGACCGTCTGGCAGGGTCGCGGTCGCCGAACCCTGCACGGCCGGGGTGCCGATCGGGCTGCCGTCGGCACGCAGATCAGGGCGGCGCGGAGGCTCGGGCATCATCGGGTTCTGACCCCTAGGGCAAGCGGGTCGCGGGCTCCTCCACGCGGCGCACGTCGACGCCGACCCCGCGCAGCTTCTCGGCGAACCCCTCGTAGCCGCGATCGAGATGGTGGAGCTCGGAGATCTCGGTCACGCCGTCGGCCACGAGCGCGGCGATCGCCATCGCGGCCCCGGCGCGGATGTCGAGGGCTCGCACCGGAGCGGCGGAGAGCCGTTCGACGCCACGGATCACCGCGTGGTGGCCCTCGGTGCGGATGTCGGCGCCCATGCGCCGGAGCTCGTCGACGTAGAGGAAGCGGCTCTCGAAGACGTTCTCCGTCGCGATGCTCGTGCCGTCGGCGGTCGCGAGCATCGCCATCAGGATCGGCTGGAAGTCGGTCGCGACCCCCGGGTACGGCAGGGTCACGAAGTCGATCGCTCGGGCGCGGTCGGCCTGGCTCACGCGCAGGCCCTGCTCGGTCATCACGACCTCGGCGCCGGCGTCGGCGAGCTTCTGCAGGAACAGGTCGAGATGGTCCGGGCGCGCGTCCTCGAGCGTGATCTCGCCCCCGGTCGCGACGGCGACCGCGGCCCACGTGCCCGTCTCGATGCGATCGGGGATCGTGGCGTGATCGGCAGGGACCAGGGCGTCGACGCCCTCGACCTCGATCGTGTTCGTGCCGGCGCCGTCGATGTGCGCTCCCATCGCCGCGAGGAACGACGCGAGGTCGGCGATCTCGGGCTCACGTGCGGCGTTGTCGATCACCGTGGTGCCCCGCGCGAGCACGGCGGCCATCATGAGGTTCTCGGTCGCCCCGACGCTCGGGTAGTCGAGCGTGATCGCGGCTCCGCGCAGCCCCGTCGTCTCGGCCACGAGGAACCCATGTTCGGATCCGACCTCGGCCCCCATCTTCCGCAACCCCTGCACGTGCAGATCGATGGGCCGTGAACCGATCTCGTCGCCGCCCGGCACGGCCACCCGCGCCCGGCCGGCCCGCGCGAGAAGGGATCCCAGCACCGCGGTCGACGCTCGCATCCGCCGAACCAGGTCGTAGGGCGCCTCGACGGAGGTCAGCTCGGTGGCGTCGATCGTCACCGAGTCGCCGCGCCAGGCGACGCCCGCTCCGAGGCGATCGAGCACCTCGCTCATCGTCAGGCAGTCCTGGATGCGCGGCACGTTGCGCAACTGGGTGCGGCCGCGCGCGAGGAGCGCGGCCGCCATGAGTTTGAGCGCGGAGTTCTTGGCGCCCGCGACCCGGATCGTGCCGGCGCAGCGTGCGCCCCCGGTGACCAGGAGTCGTTCCATCGGCGGAGTCAGTCTAGGCCGGGATCGGTCCGGGATCGGTCAATCCGCGAGGTCGATCCGTGCCCGAGCCTTCCGCAGCTCTTCGTGGACATCCTCGAGCTCCGCCTCGCCGAGCTGCGTGTCTCGATCCCGAACGAGTTGCTGCTCCAGCGCCGCGGCCCGGGCCCGGGCGGACTCGACGTCGATGTCGCCCGTCAGATCGGCGCTCGACGCAAGCACGTCGACGCGGGTGCCGGCTTCCCCCTGTTCGACGCCGACGCTGGTCACATGCAGGAACCCGCCGTCGACGACCGCGATGATCTCTCCGCCGGCCTCAGGATGGATTCGGAGCGGTCCGACCGCGAGCCGGACC
>Ga0075313_1000102_pt1 | contig 16528 bp, 20 predicted proteins | sample MayberryNE_Catta_3_FD_120051 | JGI IMG/M metagenome (GOLD analysis project Ga0075313, IMG submission 120051) | Natural and restored wetland microbial communities from the San Francisco Bay, California, USA, that impact long-term carbon... | ecosystem: Environmental > Terrestrial > Soil >...
CGCGTCCGTGCCGAGCGCGTCGCGCAGCTCGGTCAGGCCCTTCTCGGCCGAGGCCAGCGCGGACGGCGAGACCGTGCGGGCGCGCAGCTCCGCCTCGAACTCGTCGAGCGCCGCGGGGCTCGTGCTCAGGTCGCCTTCGAGCGAGCGCGTCACGCGGTCGAGAGAACCCACGAGCGAGGGCGCCTCGGACGCGGCCGGGGCGAACCGCCGCTCGGCGTCGTGCGGGATCGGGCGGTGCATCCCGGGGATGCTTACGAAGCCGCCGAGCGGGATCATCCCGATCCCGTACTCGATGCCGTTCCGGCGCCACTTCGCGGCGGCCGGGGGGAAGCCGACGTAGAACTTGCGCGGGCGGAGCCCGACCGCGAGCGACGCGAAGAAGTGTCCCGCCTCGTGCACGAGGATGAGGAACGCGAGCCCGAGGATCGCGACGGCGAAGCTCATGCGGGAACCAGCCGGCTCTCGGTCAGCCGTCGGGCACGGGAGTCGGCCTCGACGAGCTCCGGCAGGTCGCGCGCCGGGGCGCCTTCGATCCCTCCGAGCGCGTCGGCGACGAGGCCGGCGATCTCCGTGAACCGGATGCGGCCGTCGAGAAACGCGGCCACCGCGACCTCGTTCGCGGCGTTGAAGGCGCACGGGAACGTGCCTCCGTGCTCGCCGGCGTCGCGCGCGAGCCCGAGGAGCGGGAATCGCTCGACGTCCGGCGGCTCGAACTCGAGCGACAGCCCGTGCGAGAAGTCGAGGCGCCGCACCGCGGTGGGCGCGCGCTCCGGGTACGTGAGCGCGAACGAGATCGGCACGCGCATGTCGGGATAGCCGAGGTGCGCGAGCGCGGCGCCGTCGCGAAACCGGACGAGCGCGTGGACGACCGAGGTCGGGTGCACCACGACCTCGATCCTCTCGTACGGGAGCCCGAACAGGAAGTGCGCCTCGATCAGCTCCAGGCCTTTGTTCGCGAGCGTGGCGGAGTCGACGGTGATCTTCGGCCCCATCGACCACGTCGGGTGCGCGAGCGCCTCCTCCACGCCCACCGATTCGAGATCCTCGAGCGAGCGGTTTCGGAACGGCCCGCCGGACGCGGTCAGGACGAGCGAGTCGAGCGTCTCGGGCGAACGTCCCTCCAGGCACTGGAAGACCGCAGAGTGCTCGCTGTCGACGGGGATGAGATCCCCGCCTCCCCGCCGCCAGGCCGCTACCGCGAGGTCGCCTGCCGCGACGAGGCTCTCCTTGTTCGCGAGGGCGAGCGTCACCCCGTGCTCGAGCGCCCACAGCGTGGCGCGGACCCCGGCGAACCCGACGACCGCGTTCAGGACGACGTCCGGCTCCGCCTCCTCGAGCAGCTCGGTAAGGTCGCCTCCCACCTGGGTGTGGCGGACGCCGTGTGCGGCCGCGAGCTCGCCGAGCGGGCGCGAGCCCGAGGCGAGCGCGCAGAGCGCGAGCTCGTCTCGTTCCGAGATCACCTCGAGCGCCTGCTCTCCGATCGATCCCGTCGCCCCGAGCAGGGCAATCCGCCGTACGTTCGCCGCCACGCGCACAGGCTAGTGGGCCGGGTGTTCAGATCGCGTAGGGGCGCCCCTACGCGCCGCCCACTGCGAGGATGACGTAGTACGCGGCCGGGCCGGCCCAGAGGAGCGCGTCCAGGCGGTCCAGCATGCCTCCGTGGCCGCCGAGCAGCCGCCCGGAGTCCTTCACCTGGAGGTCGCGCTTGACGGCGGACTCGAAGAGGTCGCCGAGCACGGAGACGAGGGCGACGACCGCGCCCAGGAGGAGCATCTCCGGCACGTCGAGGAACTCGTCGCGGTCGTTGTAGAGCACGACGAACGCGGTGATCATGGCCGCGGCGACGCCACCGACGAGCCCCTCCCACGTCTTGCCCGGGGAGATCGCCGGCGCGAGCTTGTGGCGCCCGAGAGAGCGGCCGACGAAGAACGCGGCGGTGTCCGCCGCGAAGACGGTGAAGAGCACCGCGACGACCGCCCAGAAGCCATGTTCCGGAATGTCGCGGACGAGGAGGAGGAAGCCGATGCCCGCACCCACCCACACGACGCCGAGCAGGGTGACGCCGAACGACGCCGTCGCCGAGGGCCGCACGTCCGAGAGCCCGAAGACGACGAACGAGAAGACGAGCGTCGTCAGCATGCCCCCGAGCATCCAGGGGATCCCGCCGAGCTCCAGCCCGACGAGCGCGAGCACGAGTCCCAGGTAGCCGGCGAGCACGAGCGGCCTCTGCTCGCGTGCCATCGCGTACAGCTCGTGGAGGGCGACGAGGCCTCCGGCGAGCCCGAGACCGAGCAGCCACCAGCCGCCGAGGTAGACGACGCCGATGACGAGCGGCAGCAGGACCGCCGCGACGGCGACGCGGGAGAGGAGCGGCGTCATCCTCAGCGCGCTCCGAACCGCCGGGCACGGCGCGCGTACTCCTCGACTGCGGCGCGCAGCGCCTCCTCGCCGAACTCGGGCCAGAGGGTGTCCACGAACACGAGCTCGGCGTATGCGGACTGCCAGAGGAGGAAGTTCGAGAGCCGTTGCTCGCCCGACGTGCGGATGACGAGATCCGGGTCCGGGAGCTCGCGGGCGTACAGGCGCTCGGCGAGCGTCTCCTCCGAGACGTCCTCCGGAGGCACGCCGTCGCGGAGCAGGCGCCGGGTCGCCTCGACGAGCTCGGCCCGGCCGCCGTAGTCGAACGCGATCCAGAGGTGGAGCCGGTCGTTCGCCGCGGTCTCCGCCTCGAGCGCCGCGATCTTCTCCCGCAGCCCGTCCGGGATCCGGTCGCGGCGCCCGAAGAAGCGGGTGCGCACCCCCTGCCGCGCGAGGTCCGGGAGCTCGCGGTCGATCGTCTCGTCGAGCAGCTCGAGAATCGAGCCGACCTCGTCGGCGGGGCGGGCCCAGTTCTCCGTCGAGAAGGCATACACCGCGAGCGAGCCGATCTCGAGGTCGATCGCGGCCTCGACGGTGCGCCGGAGCGCCCGGGCACCCTCACGGTGGCCGTCGGCCACCGGCAGGCCCCGGGCCGATGCCCAGCGGCCGTTCCCGTCCATGATGATCGCGATCGAGCGGGGACGCTCGTCCGGTTCGGGGCCGCGCGCCGTGGCGGCGGCGGCCTGCCGTTGGGATCGGGGATCGGGCTCCACGTGGTGTGCTGCCGGAGGCGCGGCGGAGGCCGTCAGACCTCCATGATCTCCGCTTCCTTGGCCTTCAGGAGGTCGTCGATCGACTTCGTGTGCTCGTCGGTGACCTTCTGCACTTGCTGCTCCGCGCGGCGTTCCTCGTCATCCCCGACCTCACCGTTGACGACGAGGTCTCGCAGGTGCTGGAGGACGTCGCGGCGCACGTTGCGGATCGCGACCTTCCCGTCCTCGGCGACGCGCCGGACCACCTTCACGAGCTCCTTCCGCCGCTCCTCGGTGAGCGCGGGGATCGGAAGGCGGATGAGCTTGCCGTCGTTCGAGGGGGTGAGCCCGAGATCCGACTCCTGGATCGCCCGCTCGATCGACTTCATGGCTCCGGGGTCGAATGGCTGCACCGTGAGCAGCCGCGGCTCTGGCGCTCCGATCGAGGCGAGGCTCTTGAGCGGCGTCGGCGTCCCGTAGTAGTCGATCGTCACGCGGTCGAGAAGGGCCGGCGACGCGCGTCCCGTACGGATCGAGTTGAACTCCTGGTGCGTCGCCTCGATCGACCGGTCCATCCTGCGCTTCGCGTCCGCGAGGAACTCCTCGATCGCCGCCATTCAGTCCTCCTTCGGAGTGGAGATGATCGTGCCGATCCGCTCGCCCGCGGCGACCCGCCGGATGTTCCCCGGCGCGAGCTCGAAGACGTAGATCGGCAGCCGGTTGTCCAGGCAGAGCGAGAGCGCGGTCGTGTCCATCACCTTCAGGCCGCGCTCGATCGCCTCCAGGTGGGTCAGCTCGGGCAGGAACTGCGCGGCGGGGTCGACTCGGGGGTCGCCGTCGTACACGCCCTCGACCGCGTTCTTGCCCATGAGAATCGCCTCCGCGCCGATCTCGAGCGCGCGCAGTGCGGCCGCCGTGTCGGTCGTGAAGAACGGGTTGCCGGTCCCGGCAGCGAAGATCACGACGCGCCCTTTCTCGAGGTGGCGGATCGCCCTGCGCCGGATGTACGGCTCCGCGACCTCGGAGACCGTGATCGCGGACTGGACGCGCGTGAGCACGCCGAGCGTCTCGAGCGCGTCCTGCAGCGCGAGCGCGTTCAGGAGCGTGGCGAGCATGCCGGCGTAGTCCGCGGTCGCCCGGTCCATCCCCTCCGCGGCGGCGGGCATCCCGCGGTAGATGTTCCCCGCCCCGACGACGATCGCGAGCTCGGTGCCACCCTCGTGCACGGCGACGACCTCCTCGCCGATCGCCCGGACCGTCCTCGAGTCGATGCCGTACTCGCGCTCGCCGAGGAGCGCCTCGCCCGAGAGCTTCAGGAGGACGCGGTGGAAGCGAGCTCCGGCCGCGGGAGCGGCGCGTTCCGCGACCTCGCCCGCTTCCGCCTTCACCCCGCGACCGACACCCTGGTGAACGCGACGAGCGAGGCACCCGCCTCCCGCAGCGCGTCGGCGACGCTCTTCGCGGGGTCGTGGACCCAGGCCTGGTCGGCGAGCACGCCGCCCGGGGTCGCCGCGTAGAAGCGCTTGCCGAGCATGCCGTCCACGATCTTCTCACGCGCGGCCTCGGGCTTCGACTGCACCTCGTCGGAGTTCAGATAGACGGCCCGCTCGGCCGCGAGGGTCTCCTCCGGGACGTCCTCACGCGCCGCCCATTCGGGCGCGGCGAAGGCGATGTGCATGGCGAGCTGCCGGGCGAGCTCGGGCGAGCCACCGCGGAGGTGGACGAGGACGCCGATCTTGTTCGCGGGCGGATGCGCGTACCCCGCGAGGACGTCGCCGTCTGCCGCGTCGTAGCGCTCCGGCCCCACGATCACGACGTTCTCGCCGAGCCTGCCGGCGAGCTCGAGGCGCTCCTGCTCGAGCGCATCCGCTGCGCCAGGGCCGTCGGCGTGCACCGCGCGCAGGACGCGGGCCGCGAACTCCTGGAACTCGTCGTTCTTCGAGACCGGCTCGGTCTCGCAGCCGATGCCGACGATGGACGCGCGGGTGTCCTCGACGACGTAGCCGACGAGCCCCTCGGTGGTCGTCCGCCCGGCTCGCTTCCCAGCCGAGGCCATCCCTCGCTCGCGGAGGAGCGTGCGCGCCGCCTCGAGGTCTCCGCCCGTCTCCTCGAGCGCGCGCTTGCAGTCCATCATCCCCGCGCCGGTCAGTTCGCGCAGCTCCTTGACGAGCGAGGCGCTGATCGTGGTGCTCACTCGCTCTCGCCTCCCTCCGCGACGGCCGCCGGCTCGAGCTCGGCGGGCTGGGCCGCCTCGGTCTCCGTCTCCCCGGCCGGCTGCTCGGCCGCCTCCGCGCCCCCTGCGGGCTGCTCGGGCTCCGCCCCGGCGGCCATCTCGGCCGGCGTCACCTTGCGCCTGCCCGCCTCGACGCCGTCCGCGACGACGCGCGTGACGAGGTTGCACGAGCGGATCGCGTCGTCGTTCCCGGGGACGACGAAGTCCGCCTCGTCCGGGTCCGCGTTCGTGTCCACCAGCCCCACGATCGGGATCCCGAGCCGGCGCGCCTCGCGCACGGCGAGCTGCTCCTTCTTCAGGTCGATGACGAACACGGCGTCCGGCTGGCGCCTCATGTCCGCGACGCCGCCGAGGTTGGACTCGAGCTTCTCGAGCTCGGCCTCCATGGCGATGCGCTCCTTCGACGGGAGGAGGTCGAGCTGTCCTTCCGCCTTCAGGCGCCTGAGGTCGTGGAGGTAGCCGATCCGCTCGGAGATCGTCCGCCAGTTCGTGAGCAGCCCGCCGAGCCAGCGGTTCGAGACGAACGGCATACTGACTCTCGTCGCGTGCTCGCTGACCGCGTCCTGCGACTGCTTCTTCGTGCCGACAAAGAGGATCGTCCCGCCGCGCTCGGCGACGTTCCGCGCGAACGCGTGCGCCTCCTCCAGCAGCTCGCGCGTCTTCGTGAGGTCGATGATGTAGATGCCGCCGCGCTCTCCGAAGATGTAGCGGCGCATCTTGGGGTTCCACCGGCGCGTCTGGTGGCCGAAGTGGACGCCGGCCTCCAGCAGCTCTCGCATGGTGACGACTGACACTCGATCAGCCCCTTTCTCCGGTTGTCGGTACGTCTCCGGCGGGCCGGGCGGAACCGCGCTCAGGGCGACGGCACCCCCGCCTCGGCTGGTCGCCGGGTCGAAGGAACGAGTCGCGGAAGTGTACCGGGCGCCGCCGACTCGGGCCTGTCCAGGCCCGGACAACCCGGTGGCAGTCACCGCACGCGGGAGAGAGTCACAGCGCCCGCGCGCGGCCGAGTGCGGCCGCGAGCTCGGGCGGGAGCGGCGAGGAGGCGTCTACCTCGCCTCCGGTGCGGGGGTGACGGAAGCGAAGCCGGTAGGCGTGGAGGAACTGCCGCTCGAGCCCGAGGTCGCCACGGACGCCGTACAGGGGGTCCCCCGAGACGGGAAGGCCGATCGCCGCGAGGTGCACGCGGATCTGGTGCGTACGGCCGGTCTCGAGCGCGACGTCGAGGAGCGCGTGCTCGGCCATGAGCTCGGCGACCTCGAAGCGGGTCGCCGCCTCGCGCGGCTCGTCGGTGTCGAGCGAGCGGCGCGTCCTGTCGCGCCGGTCGCGGCCGACGGGCGCGTCGATCCGCCCGGTCCTCGAGCGCGGCCGGCCGCGGACGAGCGCGAGGTAGCGCCGCTCGACCTCGCGCCTTCCGATCGCGTCCTGGAGCCCCGCGTGCGCGACCTCCGTGCGGGCGACGACGAGCGTGCCCGAGGTGTCGCGGTCGAGGCGGTGGACGATCCCCGGCCGCTCGGGATCTTCGCCGCCGGACGCGCCGAGCGCGAGGAGCTGCCCGACGAGCGTCCCCTCCCTCTCCCCCGCCCCCGGATGCACCGTGATGCCGGCCGGCTTGTCCACGACGACGAGGTGCTCGTCCTCGTAGAGCACCGCGACGGTGGGCGTCTCGGCGACCAGCGGCGCCGGGGGCGGCGGAAGCACGACCTCGACGAGCGCTCCGGCGTCTACCCGGTGGCTCTTCGCGCGCGGCGCGCCGTCCACCGCGACGGCGCCGTCTCGCAGCAGCCGCTCCGCGACCGCCCGTGAGGCGATCTCGCCCCGAGCCGCGAGCAGCGTGTCGAGCCGCGAGCCGGCGTCCGCCTCAGCGACGCTGAAGCGAAGCGTCCCCATCGCGCCGCCCGTGCACGCGCTTCGAGCGGTCGGCGAGCACGAGCGCCCCGAAGAGAAGCGCAACGCCGACGACGATGAACGTGTCGGCGAGGTTGAACGCCGGCCAGGACTCGAAGTCGAGGAAATCGGTCACCCGCCCGAGGCGCACGCGGTCGACGAGGTTCGCGATGCTGCCGCCCAGCACGAGTCCGAGCCCGACCGGGAGGATCGGGTGCCTCCGCCCCCCGCGCGCGAAGAACCACAGCATCCAGGCGACGGCGGCGGCGGTCACGCCGATGACGATCGTCGTCCTGCTGGCGAAGAGGCCGAAGGCGATTCCCGAGTTCTCGACGTGATGGAGCGACAGCGGCCCGACGAGGTCGACCCGCTCCCCGACCGCGAGCGTGCGCCCGACGACCTGCTTCGTGAGCTGGTCCGCGACGACGGCCGCCGAAGCGACCGCGAGCAGCGCGATCCACTGCACGCGCCCGGCGCCCAGCGACCGCTCGGCCGACGAGATCGGCCGCAGGGCGTTCGCCGTCGACCCGACGCGGACGTCCACCTGCGGCGCCTCCGTGCGCGCCGGCTCGCTCAACCGCGCTCCTGCGCGCGCTTGTCCTCGATGCAGAGGCTCGCGTACGGGACCGCCTCGAGCCGGCCCGGCTCGATCGGCCGCCCGCACACGGCGCAGGTGCCGTACGTGCCGTCGTCGATCCTCCCGAGGGCTGCGTCGATCTCGGCGAGGAGGCGCTCCGCGTTCTCCTCGATGCCCTGGTCGAGCTCGCGCATGTACGTCTCGGTCGCGTTGTCGGCGAGGTGGTCGCCAGGGCCGGTGGCCAGATCTCCCGTCTCCTCGGTGAGGGACTCCGTGTGGTTCAGGCTCTCGATCGCCGAGAGCAGCCGCTCACGCTCGGCTTCGAGCTCCTGTCGCATGCGGTCTACGTCGACGCCGACGCTCATCTCGCCCCCGCGGGCTCCGCGACTGCCGCCTCCAGCCGCGAGTCGACCTCGTCCTCGGCGAGGCCCCGTACGACCACGAGCTTGTCCCGCGAGGAGTGCCCGCGCGCGATCTCGACACGCCTCGCGGGGAGGTCGAGCACCCGGGCGAGCAGCTCGACCACCGCCTCGTTCGCCCGCCCACGCTCCGGCGCGGCCGCGACTCTCACCTTCCAGGCATCGCCGTGGCGGCCGACGACGCCGGTTGCGCTCCCTCCGGGGGCGACTCGGAGCCGCAGGCGGGTGGTCGGGCCCTCCACGGCCCACAGGATATCGGCGGGAGCCGGTCGGCCCCTAGCCGGCGATCTTCCTGATCCCGCCCTCCACCGCCGTCTCCGGCTGGGCTCCGGGCGCGGGAGCCTCATCCGCGTCGCGACGCTCCTCGGCCGCATCCCCGAGCGCCTCGAGGGCGGAGCGGAGCTGCGCACGGATCCTGCGGATGTCCTCCTCGAGCCGTCGCCTCTCGGCGATCGCCTCGCGCGCCACTCGACGCCCCTCGGCGTGGGCCTCCTGGACGATGAGGTCGGCCTCGCGGCGTGCCTGCTCCTTCATGTCCTGCGACGCCCGCTCCGCGGAGACGAGCGTCGTGCGGAGCAGTGTCTCGAGCTCGCGGTGCTTGGCCGCCTCGGTCTCGAGCTCGTCGAGCTGGTCGGCGAGGTCCGCCCGCTCGCGCCACACCTCCTCGAAGCTGTCCGCGATCTCGTTCAGCAGCCGCTCGACGTCCGCCCGGCGGTACCCACGCGGGAAGACCCGGCGAAGCTGCACGTGTCTGATCTCGACTGGAGTGAGCGGCATGTGACCTCCTTAGAGGACGACCCCGATCAGGTAGATGACGAGCTCGGAGGCGAGCAGCAGGACGAAGACGGCGATGATCGGGGACAGGTCGAGCGGCCCGAACGTCGGCAGACGGCGGAACAGGCGAAGGTACGGACGGCAGACTTCGTCCAGGAACTGTTGCACACTCGCCGACATTCGTGAGTACGGCAGCCGGATCCAGGAGAGGATCACGTACGCGAAGATCATGAGGACGTAGATCCACACGAACACGCGCACGAAGTTCTGCAGCGACGACGCCAGGTCGGCGAGCAGGGCGGATGACAGCGAGAGGCCCATCGCACGCGTGTTCGCCGCGGGGATGGGCGTTCCTACAGCGCCTGCGGCCCGCCGGCGCGCACGAGGGACACCCCTCGGTCGCCTACGGGGCGTCGAACGGACGCCCCGCGAGCACGCTCTGGAGGACGTGTCGGGTCGAAGGCGAGGCGCCGAGCGCGAGCGCGTCGTCCACGGTTGCCCATCGCACCTCTGCCGTTTCGTCGTCTCCCGGTGCGGGCGTGCCGGACACGATCCTCGCCTCGAACACCGTCGTGACCCAGGCGACCTCGTCGCCGTTCGGATACGTCATGCGGAAGTCCGGGCCGCCGCCGAAGACGCCGACGATGCCCGTGATCTCCACGTCGATCGAGGCCTCTTCACGCGTCTCGCGTCTCGCCGCCTCCGCTGGCCGCTCTCCGGGGTCCATCGCGCCGGCGGGAAGCGTCCAGCGCCCCTCGACGTGCCGGACGAACAGGAACCGGTCCCCGTCCCCTCACGAGACAGGCGACGGACGGCCAGAACAACAAGTCGTTCCCGACCTTCTCGCGAAGGCGTCGGGCGTATTCGGACATGGCCATCGCTAGGCCTGGTTGTAGAACCCGCCTCGCTCGAGGGCGCGGGCGCGCTCCTCGGCGGAGAGCTCGACGTTGCGCGGGGTCAGCAGGAAGACGCGGTCGGCGACGCGCTGCATGCTCCCGTCGAGCGCGTACGTGAGCCCGCTCGAGAAGTCGATGAGCCGCTTCGAGAGCTCCGTGTCGGCGCCCTGCAGGTTGAGGATCACCGGGATCTGGGCCTTGAAGCGGTCCGCGATCTGCTGGGCGTCGTTGAAGCTTCGGGGGACGACGAGGTGCACCTTCGCCGGGGGCCCCGGCTCGACCGTGCGCAGGCGGGCCGGCTGGCGGCGCCCCCGGTGGGGTTCCTCGGGCGCCCACTCGTCCGCCTCGGGAGCGCTCGGGAGGCGGCGCACGTTCTGCCGGTCGCGCTGGCGATAGCTCTCCTCGAGCTGCTCGTTCGTGACGTAGCCGTCCTCGTCCCACTCCTCGTCCTCGGCGATGCCGAAGTAGACGAGCGTGCGGCTCCAGAGCTCGGAGAACCCCATGACCGGCCGATTCTAGCCCCGTACGCGGTCCGGATCGCCCTGGGCGAAGACGGCCTCCCCCACGCGCACGTACGTCGCGCCCTCCTCGACCGCCACGCGGTAGTCCTGGGACGTCCCCATGCTGAGCTCCGCGAGGCCGTGCTGGCCGGCGAGCTCGCGGAGCCGCCGGAAATACGGTCTCGAGGACTGCGGGTCCGAGGTCAGCGGAGGCATCGTCATCAGGCCCCGGACGAGCGGATACCGCTCCACGAAGCCGGCGATCTCCTCCGGCGGGACACCCGACTTCGAGCCCTCCCCGGAGAGGTTCACCTCGAGCAGCGCCGGGATGGACAGCCGGCGCGCGGTCGAGTCCGAGTCGAGCGAGTGGACGAGCTCGCACACCCGGTCGACGATCTTCGCCTTGTTCGACTGCAGGTGCCCGATGAAGTGCCAGCGGAAGGCGTCGCCGTACTCGGCATGCTTGCGCTCGAGGTCCTGCGCGCGGTTCTCTCCGACGACCTCGATCCCCGCGTCGACCAGGCTGGCGAGCTCGGCAACGGACACGTACTTGGTGGCGACGACCACCGTGACGGCGGTGCCGACCTCCTCCCGGATCCTGCGGTAGCGGTCCGCGATCTCGTGTGGCGCCGCGACCGTCATGCCTCGGCGAGGGCTGCGAGGAGCTCTCGGGCGGCCGCGAGCTCCGACTCGCGCCCGTCGAGCTCGCCGTTCAGCTTGCGCCGGCGGAGCTCGGCGAGGACCTCCCCGACGCGGGGAGACTCGGGCAACCCGAGCTTCGCGAGGTCCCCGCCGTCGATCTCGAGGCGGACGTCGCGGAGGAGCGTGAAGTACTCCCGCAGCTCCGGGAGCTCCTCGCGGGCGAGGGCGAGCAGCGGCGCGTCGGGCGCGTAGCTGTCGGCGAGAAGCACGACCTGGGCTCGGTCGAGCGTCTCGTCGCGGAGCCGGTCCACGATGCGCGGCGCGACCGTGATCGCGCCGACCACACGGTCTCCGTCGCGGCGGCGCACCTTCAGGCGCTCCAGCCAGTCGTACGCCTCGTCGGAGGTGAGCTCCCGTCCGAGGACGGCGAGCCCCAGCCTCCAGGCCGGGACGTCCAGCTCGAGCTCCGACCGCAGCTCGAGCGCCCGCCGGAAGAGCTCCGCACCCTCGTCGTCGGCGCGCAGACGGGGATGCACGGCGCGATCCGCGCCGAGTGCCCCGAGCCGGAGGATGCCGTCCACCGCGCCGGAGTCCTCGAGCAGAGCAACCAGCTCGTCGCGCAGGCGGGCAGACGAGAGGTCGCCGACGAGGCCCATCTCGATGCAGCTCCGGGCGAGGCGGGCGGAGTGGTCGTCCAGGCGCAGCCCGTAGCGCGCCTCGTAGCGCACTGCCCGGAAGATCCGGGTGGGATCGTCGACGAACGAGAGGTTGTGGAGGACGCGGAGGACACCGGCCTCGAGGTCGGCGCGGCCGCCGTGCGGATCGACGAGCCGTCCGAAGTCGCCCGCGGCGAGCGACACCGCCATCGCGTTGATCGTGAAGTCCCGGCGGAGGAGGTCCTCGCGCAGCCCCGCCCGCTCGACCGTCGGGAGCGCACCGGGCGCGTCGTAGAACTCGGTTCGCGTCGTGACCACGTCCATGCGATCGTCGTCGCCGTACTGGACGACCGCGGTCCCGAACTTCTCGTGCGGGGTCACACGGCCTCCGAGCGCCTGCGCGAGCTCGCGGGCGAACGCGATCGCGTCGCCCTCCACCGCGATGTCGACGTCGAAGCTCGGTTCCCCGAGGAGAAGGTCGCGAATCGTGCCGCCCACCAGGTAGACGCCGTCGGCCCGGTCGCCGAGCGCCGCAACGGCTCCGAGGAGGGGGTCGAGCGCCGCGTGGCGCCGGAGCTCGTCCGCGAGGCTCTCCTCCGCATCCCCGTCGCCCGGCTCGACTCCCTCGAGCTCGCGCAGCAGGTCGGAGCGGCTCACGATCCCGACGAGCTCGTCGTCGCGGAGAACGGCGACGCGGCCGTCGGACGCGCCGGTCACGAGGGACTGGAGCTCCCGGAGCGTCGTCTCCTCGGAGGCGGTCACCACCCGCCCGCTCATGATCCCGCGCACCGGCGCGTGAGCGAGCGCGTGGCCGAGCGCCTTGTCGAGGTCCTCCCGGCTCACAGACCCGACGACGCGGCCCTCGCTGGCGACGAAGACGCCGCTCTGCCCGTGGCGCTGGCAGAGCGTCATGGCCTGCTGCACGGTGTCGTCCGGCGCGACCACACGCGCGGGGCGCGACATGAGGTCGCGAGCGCGGCGCGGCTCGCGTGGCGCCCGGGCGAGCGCGCCCAGCACGCGCGCCCGGATGCCCTCCAGGTCGCCCCTGACGATGGCCGATGCCGCCTGGGCATGTCCGCCTCCACCGAGCGTCTCGGCGATTCCGGCCGCGTCGATCCGCTCCGTCCGGCTACGAACGACGACGAACACCCGACCCTCCATCTCGACGAGAAGGACGAGCGCCCGCGCATCGGTGAGATCGACGATCTTGTGCGCGAGGTTCGAGACGCCTTCCACGTACTGCGGCCAGCGGAGCGCGGCCAGGAGCACCTCGTCGCCGTCCGCGTCCAGCGGCTCGATCGCCTCCAGGAGGTGCTGCAGGAGCTCCCGCTCCTCGTCCTGGAGCGGCACGTGGAGGTACGTCGCCACGAGATCCTGGCGCGCGCCGTGGCGCAGGCACCAGGCGAGCGCGTCGACGTCGCGCTGGGTGGTGGTCGGATACGTGAGCGACCCGGTGTCCTCGTGGATCCCGAGCGCGAACGCGGTGGCCTCGAGCGGCGTCGGCTCGAGCTCGCGCTCCGCGAGGATCCCGACGAGCGTCGTCGTGAGCGCCCCGTCCGCGGACAGCACAGCCGCGCCGGGCTCGACCCAGTCGGGCGGCGTCTCGTCGCCGTGGTGGTCGAAGAGCGCCTTCGCGACGGCGGGGTCGAGGGCGACGGCCTCGAGCTCTCCCAGCCGCGACGCCGATCGCGCCTCGACGACGATCAGCCGCCGGATTGCGTTCAGCTCGAGCCGCGAGACCTCGACGACGTGCTCGAGCTCCTCGGCGTGGAGCCGGTAGAAGTCGCGCACGTTCCGGTTGAGCGCGCCGACCGCGACGAGCGCGTTGGGGTACAGGCGCCGCGCGGCGAGCATCGCCGCGAACGCGTCGAAGTCGGTGTTCCCGTGCGTCGCAATGATCTCCTCGGCCCGCATGGGCTCATTCTGCCCCGGACGGCGAACAGGCCCGCTCGTCGCGACGCCTGGAGGCGACCATGGCCCCGTCGAGAATAGATCAAGTTACAACTTGTAACTTGCGCCTTTGCCGCCTCCCCGACAGCCCTCGTGCGACGTCTCGAGCTGCTCGATCGCAGTGTCGAAGCGGAATCGCGACGCGCACGGGCCCCGGCGTCACTCCTTTGGGGACACGCCTCGAAAGGCGGTCAAGTTACAAGTTGTAACTTGGCTGCTCACGGCGGTCCGCGGCCGTGGGCTTGCGGGGGCCGCGGGGTCGCGAGGTCGCGGGGTCGCAGGGGTCGCAGGGTCGCAGAGGGCGTTGGACAGGCTGATCGTCGTAACCGGCGGCCTCGGGGCTCGCCGCCCGAACGGCTCAGACGTGCGCGATCGCCTCGATCTCGACGCGAGCGCCGCTCGGGAGCTGCGCGATGCCGACCGTGGAGCGCGCAGGCGGCCGGTCACCGACGTGGCGCGCGTAAACCTCGTTCATCGCCGCGAAGTCCGCGAGGTCGACGAGGAAGACGGTCGTCTTGACGAGCCGGTCGAGGCCGCTGCCGGCTGCATCCAGGATCGCGGACATGTTCTCGAGCGCCTGTTCCGTCTGCGCCGCGACCGACTCGCCCGCGAGCTCGCCGGTCGAGAGCGACACCCCGAGCTGGCCGGCGACGAAGACGAGCTCTCCGACCCTGATCGCCTGGTTGTAGGGCGCTCCCTGGAACGGGCCGGGAGCCCGGTCGGTGCGAACGACCTCCTTCTCCGCCACGGTCTTCTCCTCTCGTCGTCAGGCGCTCGCGCAGGCGCGGGCGAGCGCGACTCCGAGCGCCTTGAACATCGCCTCGAGCACGTGCTGCGAGTCCTCGCCCTCGATGAGCCGCACGTGGATCGTCAGCCCCGCAGCCTCGGCCAGGCCGTTCAGGAACGCGGCGGCGAGGTCCGTGCGCAAGCCGCCGGCGCGGCTCGCGGTGAGATCGGCGTTCGAGACGACGAGCGCCTTGCCTGAGGCCTCGACGACGACCATCGCCAGCGCTTCGTCCGCCGGTGTGACGCCGAAGCCGCGCCCGGCGGCTCCCGCGTCCGTCAGCAGCGGGAGGAGCGCCTTGCCGAGCGCCGCGCCAGCGGCGTCCACCTCGCTCTCCGGCTCGTCCGGGGCGACCTCGAGGCGGATCTCGAGCCCTCCGGCCTCCGCGAGCGCGCCGAGCAGGTGGTCGAGCACGGCGACGCCGGTGGCGATGCTGCTGGCGCCGCCGCCGGGTGCGACCGAGGCGACGCCGTCCTGCGTCACAGCTCCGCCCGCTCGATCGACGCGCCCAGCGCCTGCAGCCGCTCGTCGATGCGCTCGTAGCCGCGATCGATCTGTCGGATGTTGCCGATCGTCGACGTGCCCTCGGCGCACAGGGCCGCGAGGACCATCGCCATGCCCGCCCTGATGTCGGGGCTCTCGAGCCGCTCTCCGTACAGCGTTGCCGGCCCCGTGACCACCACCCGGTGCGGGTCGCAGAGGACGATCCGGGCGCCCATCGAGACCAGCTTGTCCACGAAGAAGAGCCTGCTCTCGAACATCTTCTCGAAGATGAGGATCGTCCCCCGCGCCTGGGTCGCGACCGTGACGGCGATCGAGGTCAGGTCAGCCGGGAAGGCGGGCCAGATGCCGCTCTCGATCTTCGGGATCTGCCCTCCGAAGTCGTCCTCGACGTGGAGATCCTGGCCCGCGGCCACGCGCACGCTCGAGTCGGTGACCTCCATCTCGATGCCGAGCCTGCGGAACGCGGGCACGATCGAGACGAGATCGTCCGGGTCGACGTCCTCGACGACCACGTCGCCGCCGGTCGCTGCGGCGAGGCCGACGAAGCTCGCGACCTCGATGTGGTCGGGCCCGATCCGGAAGTCGCCCCCGCCGAGGCGCTCGACGCCCTCGATGTGGAGCACGTTCGAGCCGATGCCGGAGATCCGGGCGCCGAGCGCAACGAGGAAGCGGCAGAGATCCTGGATGTGCGGCTCGCAGGCGGCGTGCCCGAGCACCGTCCGTCCCTCCGCGAGCACCGCCGCCATGATCGCGTTCTCCGTCCCCATCACCGAGGCCTCGTCCAGGTACATCCGCGTGCCCACGAGCCGCTCGGCCGTGAGCTCGTACACCCCGTCCACCTGGAACTCGGCGCCGAGCGCGGCGAACGCGTGGACGTGCGTGTCGAGGCGCCGGCGACCGATGACGTCACCGCCCGGCGGCGGCACGGTCACCCGGCCGAAGCGCGCGAGCAGGGGGCCGGCGAGGAGGAACGAGGCGCGGATCTCGCGCGCGAGGTCGGGATCGAGGTCCGTCTTGCCCACGCCGGAGGGGTCGACACGCACCTCGTTCGGCGCGGTCCACTCGACGTCCGCCCCGATGTCGGCCAGGAGCTCGACCATCGTCTCCACGTCGCGGATGCGCGGGACGTTCGAGAGCCGGACCTCCTCCGAGGAGAGGATCGAGGCGGCGAGGATCGGGAGCGCCCCGTTCTTGTTCCCGGCGGCGCGCACCGTGCCATTGAGAGGCCGCCCGCCTTCGATCACGAAGGACTCCATGGCGCGCGAATGGTACTCGGCCTCCACGCGGAGGCCGCTCGGAGCGCGGGAGATCACCCGTGCAGGTGCTCGACGTCGAGCTTCGGCAGGGGGTCGAGCGGCTCGAGCCCGAGCACCTGGAGGTAGAACGAGAGCTCCGCCTCGAGCGAGCGGACGATGTTCTCCGCCTTGCGGAACCCGTGGCCCTCCCCCTCGAACAGCAGGTAGGCGTGCGGCACGCCGCGCTCGCGGAGCGCCGCGACGATGAGCTCGGCCTGGGCCGGGGGGACCACCTCGTCGTCCGCCCCCTGCAGCACGAGCATCGGCGTCGAGATCCGGTCCACGAAGTGGATCGGGCTGC
>Ga0075313_1000103_pt1 | contig 16477 bp, 13 predicted proteins | sample MayberryNE_Catta_3_FD_120051 | JGI IMG/M metagenome (GOLD analysis project Ga0075313, IMG submission 120051) | Natural and restored wetland microbial communities from the San Francisco Bay, California, USA, that impact long-term carbon... | ecosystem: Environmental > Terrestrial > Soil >...
CGGCGACGATCCGCCGCTGGACGTCGTCGAGCCGGGTGTCCTCCCCGGCCCACAGACGGCGGCTGCGGCGGTTGGAGAGGATCCGGTCGTGGAGCTCGTAGGTGGTCCGGATGCCGCCGCGCTCGAGGGCCTTCGAGAACCGGTCCGCACGATGCGTGAGCACCCTGTTCATGCGGCGTGCGAGCTTCGTCTTGCGTCGATGCATCGTGGCTGCCTCTACGTTACAGCCCCGTGACCTCGGCCTTCCTCGCCTTCCGCGACTCCCCGGAGCGCCGGGGCGCGCTCGCCTCGCCGGCGGGGTCGCCCGAGCGCTACCTCCTCTTCGGGCTGGACGAGCTGCGCGAGCGAGGGGTCGACGTGGCGCACAACCTGGAGGGCGGCGGCCCCGCACGCTGGGCGAGGCTCCTGGGCGGCGCGGCGAAGTGGGTGCTCGAGCGCGCGGGGGGCTACGGAGGCGACTTCGCGACCGTGCTCTCCTCGCTCCGGCGGGCGAACCGGGCCGACGTCGTGCTCTCGACCGTGGACACCGTGGGGATCCCGCTCATGCTGCTCGAGCGCGCCGGGCTCCTCCGTCCGCCGCTCGTGTACGTGGCGATCGGGCTCCCCGAGCGGCTCGCACGGCTCCGGACGCGCCGCATGGAGCGGCTCTACGCGTCCTCGCTCGCCTCCTGCGCGGCCGTGCTCGCGTACAGCGAGCACGAGGCGGAGGCCCTCGCCGCCTGGCTGCGGGAGCGTGGACGCACGACGCGCGTCGAGTTCGTGGTGTTCGGCGTCGACCTCGAGCGCTTCCGGCCCGGAGACGCGCCGTCGGTCGACGACGTCGTCTCGGTGGGAGCGGACCCGCAGCGCGACTTCGCGCTCCTCCTCCGCGTCGCGGCCAGGCTGCCCGAAACGACCTTCCGCATCGTCACGACGCCCGAGCACGCGAGGGCGCTGGGGCAGCCGTCCCCCAACGTCGCCGTCGAGACGAGCCTCCCCTTCGACGAGATGCGCGCGCGGCTCGCCGGGGGCCGCGTCGTGGCGCTGCCGGTGCGGGAGAACAGCTACTCCGGCGCGACGACCGTGCTGCTGCAGGCCATGGCCCTCGGAAAGCCGGTCGTCGTGACGCGGACGCAGGCCATCGCCTCCGGCTACGGGCTCGTCGACCGCGAGAGCTGCCGGCTCGTGCAGCCCGGGGACGAGGAGGGCTTCGCTCGGGCGCTCGCGGAGGTGCTAGGCGACGAGGCGGTCGCGCGCAGGCTCGGCCAGGGGGGACGCGCGACCGTCGAGCGGCACCTCAGCTGGAGCCGCTACGTCGATCGGATCGAGCGGCTTCTCCGCGACGCAGCCTGAGCACGAGCGGGTGCCCGCTCTCCGCCCGCTCGAGGCCCGCGGGGGCGAGGTGCGCGGCGAGGTCGTCCGCGCCGCAGGACGCCCACGGGTGCGTCTCGACGAGCAGCTCGGAGACCGGAGCCCAGGCGTCGAGAGCCGTCTCGAGCAGCATCCGGCACTCCTCGCCCTCGACGTTCACCTTCACGAGGACGCGCCCGCCGTCGGCTCGCGTGCCGCCCTCGGCCAGCACGTCGGCGAGCGCCTCGACGCGAACTCGCTGCGAGCCGACCTCGTACTCCGCGAACTCGGCGGGCGGGTCGAGGGCGTGCCCCCACGACGCGTCCATGACGTGCAGCTCGGCCTCGCCGCTCCGCGCGCCGACGGCGACGGGCCGCGCCTGCCAGTCCGCGCCGCGTGCCCGGTACGAGGCGGCGCTCCGCTCGAGGAGCTCGACGTTCGCCCGCTCGGGCTCGAACGAGAGGACGGCGCGCGCGCCCTCCCCGAGCGCGTACGCGGCGAAGTAGCCCTTGTGCGCCCCCACGTCCAACACGACGGCGCCGCGGTAGTCGCTCCGGTACGCGCGGTCGACGAGCACGAAGGCGAGCGTGCGCCGGTCGATGGCGAAGCCGTCGTGCGAGAGCACGAGCCGGCCGCGTCCGTAGCGGACCGCGTACCACGCGCGAGGACGAACGCGACGCCGAGCCTCTGCCGCGAGCAGGCCGACGCGGGTGCGAAGCGGGAGGCGGCGGTCGAGGAGCTGGCGGATGACGCGGCTCGGCGAGGGCATGGATCGCCGGGCGAGGTTACTTTGTCGCGCGTGGAGCTCCGTACGGTTCCGCGCGCAGCCCGCCGAGCCGGGCGAGAGCTCGGGCGGCGCGTGCGGACCGAGGCGGACCGGCTCTCCTCGCGGCGCGGCCGCGCGGATCTCGCGCTCTTCCACGAGCTCGAGCCGCCTCCCGCGGGCGGCGGGCACCAGTTCCTGCGCGCGCTCGTGCGAGAGCTCGAAGGGCGCGGGCTCGAGGTGGAGGTGAACCGCATCTCCGGCGGGACGCCCGCGTGCCTCTTCAACTCGTTCAACTTCGACTTCGTGCGCCTGCGCCGCTTCGCGCGGCCCGGGTGCCGGATGGTGCACCGCGTGGACGGCCCCATCGGCGCGTATCGCGGGTTCGACGACGGGACCGACGCGAGGATCGAGCGCCTGAACCGGAAGCTCGCCGACGCGACGGTCATGCAGTCCCGGTTCAGCCTCGACAAGCACCGCGAGCTCGGGCTCGAGCTCCGCGACCCCGTCGTGATCCCGAACGCGGTCGACCCGGCGATCTTCTACCCGCCCGCGGAGCGCGAGCCGCTCGGTGGCAGGAAGGTGCGCGTGCTCGCCTCGAGCTGGTCGGTCAATCCGCGCAAGGGCGCGGGCACGCTGGCCTGGCTCGACCGGCACCTCGACCGGGAGCGCTTCGAGCTGACGTACCTCGGCACACCCTCGGTCGCCTTCGAGTGGGTCCGGACGGTCGGGCCGCTCGACTCCGACGGCGTCGCCCGGGAGCTGCGGGGTCACGACGTGTACGTGGCCGCGAGCCGCGACGACCCGTGCTCGAACGCCCTCCTGGAAGCGCTCGCCTGCGGCCTGCCCGCCGCCTACCTCGCGAGCGGCGGGCACCCGGAGCTCGTCGGCGACGGCGGTCTCGCCTTCCACGCCGACGAGGAGCTCCCCGACGTGCTCGAGCGGCTCGTGCAGGGCATCGACGCGTACCGTGCCGCGATCTCCGTGCCCTCGATCTCGTCCGTCGCGGACCGGTACCTCGACGCTCTCGGGATCGCCGCTCCGGGCCGCACCTAGAATCGGCCCGCCGTGGAGAACTACCTGCGACGAGCGAAGGGCGCGGCCGCGTTCCGCATCTCCCGCAGGCTCGACGGGCAGGCCGTCTCCCGCGCCCACGACGTCTTCTACGGCTCCGACGCCTGGACGAAGGCGACCTGGCTCGGCGCGCAGGCGCTCAAGAACCCGCTCGACCTCTGGGTGTACCAGGAGATCGTGTACGAGACCCGCCCCGAGGTGATCGTGGAGACGGGCACGTACCGGGGCGGCAGCGCGCTCTACCTCGCCTCGATCTGCGACCTCGTCGGCGCGGGGGAGGTCGTCTCGATCGACGTCGAGCCGGTTCGCGACGACTACCCGGTCCACCCCCGCGTCACGTACCTCGGCGGGCGCTCGTCGACCGATCCTGCGGTGCTCGACGAGGTGCGCGCCCGTGCCGGTGGCCGGCCCACGCTCGTCGTGCTCGACTCGGACCATTCGCAGGCGCACGTCGAGGCGGAGCTCGCGGCCTACGCGCCGCTCGTCCCGGTCGGCGGCTACGTGATCGTGGAGGACTCGAACATCGGGCAGATCCGGAAGGACCTGATGCCGGGCCCATTGCAGGCGATCGAGACCTTCCTCGCGGGGAACGAGGAGTTCGTGATCGACCGGGAGCGCGAGAAGTTCCTGCTCACCTTCAACCCGAGCGGCTACCTGCGGCGGGTGGCGGCTCCTGCCACGCTCCCGTGAACGCGCCCGAGCACGTGCTCGGGACGGCGGTCGCGCTCGACGAGGCACGCCTCCTGTACGTGCCGGTCCCGAAGACCGGGTGCACCGCCGTCCTGTGGGCGCTCGCGGGGGCGGCCGGCCTCTCGGAGGAGGATTTCGCGCGCTCCCGCAAGCTGGAGGTCACGCGTGCGCTCACCGTCCACGACCTCTCCGTGTGGGGCCCGAAGCACACGCTCGCGGAGCGGTCGGAGCGGGAGCTCGAGCGGATCCTCCACTCCTCCGACTGGCTGCGCGTGTCCGTCGTGCGCGAGCCCCTGCGGCGGCTCTGGTCGGCCTGGGCCTCGAAACTCCTCGTGCGGGACCCGCGGTTCGTCCCGAGGTTCGGGGGCGACGAGTGGTTCCCCGCTCCGCCCGCGTCGGCCGACGACGTGCTCCGGTCGTTCCGGCAGTTCGTCCGCGCGCTCGCAGGCCGACCGCCCGAGTGGCACGACCCGCACTGGGCGCCGCAGGCCGGCCTGCTCGCTCCGGGGGAGATCCCGTACGGCCACGTCGGCCGGCTCGAGCGCCTCGACGAGTCGGTGTCCGTTCTCGCCGCCCGGCTGCGGGAGCACGGCCTGAGTCTGCCGCCGCTTCGTCCCGCGAACGCATCGCTCCTGCCCTACGACGCGGGGGTTCTCGACGCCGAGGCGCACGAGGCCGCCCTGCGCTTCACCGCCCAGGATCGAGAGGCCTTCGGCTACGCGGCGCCTGCGCCGTCTGCGGACGGTCCGCGGGAGCAGTGGCGCGCGGCGGTCGAGGCGAGCCTGCCGGCGGTCCGGGCCGTGATCGACCGCCACGAGCGCATCGCCGACCTGCGCCGCCTCGCCCGCGACGCGGAACGGGCCTTCGTCTAGGCCGGGCAGTCCGCCGTCCGCACCCCGTCCGTCGTCCGGGCGTTCGTCACCCGCACCTCGCCGCCCGTGCGCCAGAGGACGAGCCCGGCCGCCGTCCCGGTCCCGAGCAGCCGGCCCTCGAGCTCGATGCCGGGCTGCGTGTAGACGAACTCCGTCTCGAGCGGCGAGCCGTCGGGGAGCACGACGCGCCCGTCCGCGACCTCCACGCGGTCGGTCGGCAGCCCGTCGGGGACCGAGTCGCCGAGGTACACGGCGCGGTCGACCGTGGTGTTGAAGAACTCGGTGAGGAAGAGCGCGTGGCGCGTGCGGGCCGAGACGGGGCAGGCGTCGGACTCGAGGTACAGCTTCGTGACCGAAGCGTCGCCTGGGAGCAGCTCGTCGATCCACGCGCGCTCGAGACCCCCCTCGAAGACGGCGTCCTCGGGCGCTCCGATCATGCGGTCCCACGCGAAGACCGCGGTCGCTGCGAAGACGACGAGCACGATTGCGGGGACGGCGAGCCTGAGACGCCGCGGCAGCAGCACCGCGACCGCGAGCAGGGCGACGACGAAGACCGCCAGGACCATCCCGCCGGACAGCGGCCCCGGGCCAGCCACCTCGGACTCGATGCGGACCCAGAGCGCGCCCGGGACGGTGTCGATGCCCGCCTCGTTCGCGAGCTGCCGGAAAGGGAGGATCGCGGGGAGGACGAGCGCCGCGCCGACGCCGATCGCCGTCGCGAGGAGCGGCCGCGGGAGCCCGTCCGCGAGCCAGACGACGAGCGCGAGCAGCCAGAGCGGCAGGAGGTAGAACGCATAGCGGTCGTGGAGGCGGTCGTAGCCCCAGGGCGTGCTCGTGAACGCGGCGACGACGAGGAGCCCGACCGCGTTCGCCGAGACGAAGAGCGCGACGAAGGAGGCGGCGCGCTCGGACCCGGCGCGGCCGCGGCGCAGCAGCTCCCAGAGCACGATCGGCGTCACCGCGAGCGGGATCACCGCGAGGTAGACCTCGAGGTCCGCGAGGTGGTACACGAGCCACTTGGCGACCTGGAGCGGGTCGTACCCGCGCCACAGCTCCCAGTACGCGCCGAGGGAGTCCGAGGGCGAGGAGCCCGAGGCGATCCGCCCGAGGAGCACCGCGGCCGCGAGCGCCAGCGGGACGGCGCTCGGCCAGAGGGCGAGGAGGTCCCGGCGCGTCCGCGGCCTGAGGGACGGCGCGATCGACCACAGGAGGCCGAGGGCCGCGAGCCACGAGACGTACAGCGCTCCGAGCTGGGCCCTCGTCGAGAACGCGAGGGCGATCGCGACGAGCACGGCCACCTGCCGGCCGAGGGTGGGCCGCTCGAGCGCGAGGGCGATCGCGTACAGGGCCCAGGCCGCGGTCAGGTAGGCGAGGCTCTCCGTCATCACGGTCGCGACCGAGATCGACGAGGGGATCGCGACCGCGAGCGCGGCGGCGAGGACGGCCCACCAGCGCGAGACGAGCCGGCGCGCCAGGAGGTACACCGGCACCGCGGTCAGCGCGAAGAACAGCGCGTTCGCCGCCTTGAAGAGCCCGTACGCGGCATCCACGCCCGGGGAGATCCAGAGGAACACGGCGAGCGCGAGTGCGTACAGCGGGCCGAAGCCGTACTCCTCTCCGCGCAGGCGGAGCCCCTCGCCCTCGACGAGCGACGATGCGGCGATCAGGTAGCGAACCTCGTCCGGGTGCACGCGCGGGACGTCGACGAGGCTCGCGAGCCAGGTGTAGAGGGCGAACGCGACGACGACCACTCCGGCGAGCGCAAGCAGCGGCCCAGTCCGCGACCGCCTGCGCACCGGCTGCGTGCGCTCCGGCGCCGCGTCCTCCGGGGCGACCGGGGACGTCTCTGTCTGGGCGCGCACGACCGGCTGATGGTAGATGGGGACCGGGACGCGCCCGGTTACTCGGCCCGCTCGCAGACGGTTCGCTGCAGCTCCCGCGTCGACCGCGCGTCGCGGAGCCGGAGAGGGGCGTCTACTCGCCACAGCCCGAGCGGAACCTCGGTCCCCGTCGCGAGGAGGCGGCCTCGCAGCCGGACGGCGGAGGCGGCCAGGACGAGGTCCGCCTCGATCGGGCCGCCTTCCTCGCGGACGATCGAGCCGTCGGCGGCGACCCGCGCGTCGACCGAGGGGAGGAGGCTCCCGTCGCGGTCGGCGACGTGGGTGGCGCCCTGGACGGAGCGGTTGAAGAACTCCGTGAGCAGGAGCCCCGTACTGCTCCATGGCCCGGTCGCGCAGTCCGCGGAGACGTACAGGGAAGTGACGCGGGCGTCGCTCCCCACCGCGTCGTCGACCCACGTCCGCTCGTCGGGGAGCGCCGCCTCGAAGTCGCCCGCGGTGTGGAGCGAGCTCCGCCACGCGACGACGCTTCCGAGCAGGATCACGCCCGCCGTCGCAGCCCCGAGCGCCCACCACCGCCTCCGGGGGAGGAGGGCTCCGCCGACGACGAGCGCAACGACGGAAGCCGCGAGCAGCCGCCGGCCGGCGAGCGCGTCCGGGAAGTGCTCGAAGGCCGTCTCGTTCACCTCGGCCCAGAGGTACGTGACGACCGCGTCGACCCCGACGCCGCCCTCCTCCGCCGCGATCTTCGAGAAGGGGACGAGCGCGGGCAGGACGAGTGCGAGGGCCGCCCCGAGCGCGGTGGCGAGCAGGGGCCGCGGAAGGCCGTCGTGCAGCCACACGGCGAGCACGACGAGCCAGAGCGGGACGACGTAGAAGAGGTACCGGTCGTGCAGGTGGTCGAGGCCCGCCTCGGTGCTGGAGAAGGCCGCAGCCACGAGGAGCAGGGACGCGTTGGCTGTCACGAACGCAGACCCGAACGCCGCCTGCGCGGCGCCGCCCGCCCGCGCGTCCCGGATCAGGCCGGCGAGCACGATCGGCGCGACGGCGAGCGGGACGACCGCGACGAGGAGCTCGAGCGCAACCACGTGGTAGACGAGCCACCTCGCGACCGAGCCGACGTCGTAGCCCTCCCAGAGGTCGTCGTACGCCGAGGGAAGGCCGGCGGGCGCGCTTCCCGTCGCGAGCGGCACGAGGAGGGCGACGACACCGAGGACGACGACCGCCGCGGTCGGCCAGAGCTCCCGGAGGGAGCGGAGGCCACGCGGCCTGCGGTCCGGGACGGCGATCCAGACGAGGACCAGAGCCGCCACGAACGCCGGCAGGAGGACGGCGAACTGGGCGCGGGTCAGGTAGGCGAGCGCGACAGCTCCGAGGACCGCGAGCTGCCGCGTTACGGTCGTCCGCTCGAGCGCGAGGACGACGGCGAGGAGCGCGAGCGCGGAGGCGGGGTAGGCGGCGCTCTCCGTGAGCACGAGCGAGACGTAGATCGACGACGGCACGGCGAGCGAGAGCGCGGCGACGCCCACGCTCCACCACGGGGGCAGCAGTCTCCGTGCGAGGAGGTAGAGCGGCACCGCGGTCAGCGAGAAGAGGAGCGCGTTCAGGAGCTTGAGGAGCGGGTACGCGGTGTCCCGGTCCGGGACGACCGCGAGCACGGCCGCGAGCAGCGTCGGGTAGACGGGCCCGAACCCGTACTCCTCGCCGCGGAGGTCGAGCCCGTCCCCCTCGGCGAGCGAGCCTGCTGCGATCGTGTACCGGACCTCGTCCGAGAGGATCCGCGGTGCGGGCACGGCGAGCGCCGCGGCCGCGAGGAGGACGAAGGCGGCGAGAGCGATCGCGGCCAGGGCGAGAGGCGGTCCCCGGTCGGCGCGGGGGCTCGGTGCTGCCACCGGCCCGATGGTATGCGAGCAGGCACGCCGAGACGGGACGCCGCCCGCCGCTAAGGTCCCCGCGATCGATGTACCGGAGACGCGCGCTCATCATCGGCATCGCCGGCCAGGACGGCTCGCTCCTCTCCGAGCTCCTGCTGGCAGAGGGGTACGAGGTGTTCGGCGTCGTCCGCCAGCCCGCATCGTCTCGCTTCGAGAACCTCGAGCCGATCCGCGATCGCCTGGAGCTTCTGCAGGCGGACGTCTTGCACGAGCTGTCCCTCGTCGACGTCCTCACGAGCTGCCGGCCGCACGAGGTGTACAACCTCGCCTCGCCCTCGTTCGTGCCCATGTCGTGGCGGCAGCCGGTGCTCACGGCCGAGTTCGCCGCGGTCGGCTGCACGGCCCTGCTCGAGGCGATCCGGCGGGTCGACGACGAGATCCGCTTCTACCAGGCCACGTCGAGCGAGATCTTCGGCGAGCCCCGCGAGGTGCCGCAGACCGAGGGCACCGCGCTCGCGCCCGTGACGCCATACGGGGTGGCCAAGGCGTACGCGCACTTCATCACGCTGAGCTACCGCCGGCGGTACGGGCTGCACGCGAGCTCGGGGATCCTCTACAACCACGAGTCCCCGAGGCGGCCGCTCGACTTCGTCACGCGCAAGATCTCGCGCGCCGCCGCGGCCATCAGCCTCGGCCTCGAGCGTGAGGTCTCGCTCGGCGACCTGGACGCCCGCCGGGACTGGGGCTACGCGGGTGACTACGTCCGGGCGATGTGGCTCATGCTGCAGCGCGACGAGCCGGACGACTACGTGATCGCCACGGGCGAGAGCCACTCCGTACGCGACCTGGTGGAGACCGCCTTCGCGCACGTCGGGCTCGACTGGGAGGAGCACGTGCGCGTGGACGAGACGCTCCTGCGCGGCAAGGCCGAGCTGCACGACCTGGTCGGGGACGCGTCCAAGGCGCGAGACCGGCTCGGCTGGTCCCGGACGATCGACTTCGAAGGGCTCGTCCAGCTCCTCGTCGACGCCGACCTGGAGCGCCTGCGCGGACGCCTCGAGCACGCCCAGACCGTCGCCGACGGCTGAGGTGTCGCTCGCCGCTCGAGCCCGCCGCCTCGCGGCTCCCGTCGCCCGCCCGTTGAGGCGCGCCGCGGTCGGGCTGCGGACGCGGGAATGGCGCCCGCACTCCCGCCTCTTCCTCGAGCAGGAGGCGGCGGAGTGGGTGCTCGCGTACGAGGCGCGCCAGCTGGAACGGACGGCGCGGGCGCTCGGCGCCGAGATCGGCCCGGCGGGCTGGGCGCGCGGGGTCACGAGGCAGTCGGTCTTCCACCTGAGCCAGTTCACGCTCCTCCTGCACGACTTCGAGCGCCGCGGGAACAACCTCGGCTTCGCGTACTTCCACGGGCGCCCGGGCACGCCGGGCATGCCGGAGTTCGACGCGTGCTTCGCGGCGCTGCGGCGGCGACACGCGGAGATCGACCGCGTGCAGGTGACGAATCGCGCGATGGAGGAGCTCGTCCACGGCACGGGCATCGCGGCGGAGAAGGTGCATCGGATCCCGATCGGGATCGACGTCCGCGCCTTCGCGCTGCGCGACGAGGAGCGCCATGCCTCGGCCCGGCGGGAGCTGGACCTGCCCGGGGCGGCCTTCGTGGTCGGCTCGTTCCAGAAGGACGGGGTCGGCTGGGGGGAGGGCCTGGAGCCGAAGCTGATCAAGGGGCCGGACGTCCTCCTCGCGGCGATCGAGCGCCTGCGGGAGCGCGTACCGGAGCTCTGGCTCGTGCTCACCGGGCCCTCGCGCGGGTACGTGCAGGCCGGCCTCGAGAGGCTCGGGGTCCCCTACCGGCACCTGCTCCTGCCGGACGTGGACGCGGTCGCGCGAGTGTACGAGGCGATCGACCTGTGCCTCGTCGCCTCGCGGGACGAGGGCGGCCCGCGCGCGGTGCTCGAGGCCATGGCGACGGGCGTCCCGCTCGTCACGACGCGCGTCGGGCAGGCGGCGGACATCGTCGTGGACGGCGAGAACGGGTGGGTCGTCGAGGCGGAGGACGTCGAGGCGATCGTGGACAGCGTCGCCAGGGTCGTCGACGCCTCTCCCGCCGAGCTCGCCTCGCTGAGAGCGTCGGGCCGCGCCACCGCCGAGGCGAACTCCTACGACGCTTTGCGCCCCCGCTGGCGAGCCCTCCTCGACGGCTTCGTCTCGCTCGGCGAGGACGCCGGGTAGCACGATGTCACGAGGCGGGCCGAGACCGTGGACCTGAGCCCGGCGAGAGCAGGACGGTACGGGCGCGCCGCGAGCCGGTGGGCGCGGCTCCTCGCGTCGGGGCGCGCGAGGCCGGGCGTCCGCGTCTTCTACGGCCACGATCGCGTGCCCGCACCCGGCGCCCGGGTCGCAGGTGGCACGGCCAAGGCCCAGAAGCTGAACGAGCGCTTCCCGAACAGCCCGGGCGACTTCTCGCTTCTCTACCTGGGGACGACCTGGCTGCCCCGCGACCTCCGCGCGCTCCTCCGGCTCGCGCGCCGGCGGGGCGCCCCGATCGTCGTCAACCACGACGGCGTCGCCTACCCCGGCTGGGCCGGCGAACGGGTCGAGGAGCTCAACCGCCCGCTGCGCGCGGCCGTGCTCGCGGCCGACCACGTCTTCTTCCAGAGCGACTTCTCGAAGCTCTCGGCCGACCGCTTCCTGGGCGAGCCGCGGGGCACCTGGGAGATCCTGCGGAACGCGGTCGACGTGCACCGGTTCACGCCCGCTGCCGAGCCGCCGGCGGGCGGGCCGGTCCTGCTCCTCGGCGGCGACCAGACCCAGGCGTACCGGATCGAGCTCGCGCTGCGGACGCTCGCGGCGCTCCTCCCCCGGCACCCCGATGCCCGCCTGCTCGTGACCGGGAGGATCGTCGCCGCGGTCGAGCCGCTCCTCGACGCGCTCGGCGTCCGGGGGCACGTGCACCTGCTCGGGGCGTATGCGCAGCGGGACGCGCCGGCCGTCTTCCGCCGCGCGCACCTTCTCCTGCACACGAAGGTCAAGGACCCATGCCCGACGCTCGTCGTCGAGGCGATGGCGTGCGGGCTCCCGGTCGTCCATCCCGCGAGCGGCGGAACGGTCGAGCTCGTGGGGGACGAGGGCGGCCTCGGCGTGCCTCATCCGGACACGTGGGAACGGGACGAGCCCCCGAGCCCGGAGGCGATGGCGGACGCGGTCGAGCGCGTCCTCGCGGAGCTGCCCGCGTACGCCGCCGCCGCGCGTGCCAGGGTGGTCGAGCGGTTCGCGCTCGAGCCCTGGCTCGAGCGTCACCGCGAGGTCTTCGAGCGCCTCGCCCCGCGGTAGCCGGCGACGCGCCCGCGGAGCGTCGCGGCGTAGTACCCGGCGCGGTCGCGATCGCCCCGCGTGAGCGCGACCGCCATGCCGCCGACAGGGCGCACGAGCATCCGCGCGAGTGTCCAGGGCGGGTAGCCGTGCTTGCGCAGGAGGTAGCCGACGCTCGACCCGTCGCGCAGCCCGAGGCCGCGATCGGCGTCGCGCACGTCGTGCATCACGACGAGGGACGGGTCGTACGCGATCCGCGCGCCCTGCCCGAGCGCGCGGACGAGGAAGTCGATCTCCTCTCCCGAGTGCCAGGGCGTCCCCGACCCGAGACCGAGCTGCTCGTCGAAGCGGCCCACGCGCGTCACGAGCTCGCGCCGCAGGAAGATGGTGAACGAGATCGCCCGGTTCCAGAGGTTCCCGCGGTCGAGGACGGCGGCGTCGCCCTTCCACGACGGCGACGAGCGCCCGTCCGCGGCAGTGGCGCGGCCCGTGAGCCCGCCGAGCTCGGGCTCGTCGCGCAGACGGCGGGCGACGCGCTCGAGCAGGTCGGGCGGGTACGCACAATCGTCGTCCGGGAAACCCACGACGTCCGCGACGAGCCGGCCGAGAGACAGGTTCCGGGCGCGAGAGAGACCGGGCTCCGAGCGGAGGTGGGCGATGTCGAGCCCGGGGTGCTCGGCGAGGACCTGGCGGAGGCGGTCGTCGTCGTTCTGGTCGACGACGTAGACGGTGAACGCGTCGTGCGTCTGCTCCTCCAGCGAGTCGAGCAGCCGCCCGAGCTCCTCCGTGCGGCCCCTCGTCGCGACGACGAGGTCGAACGACGGAAGCCCCTGCGACACGCGCCGTAGGCTACGGGACGCTCGTGCCCAGCGCCCCGCTCGTCACCGTTCTCCTCGCCGTCGCGAACGGCGAGCGCTACCTCCGGACTGCGCTCGAGAGCGTGCTCCGCCAGGGAGCCCGAGACCTGGAGCTCGTCGTCGTCGACGACGGGTCCACCGACCGGACGCCTGCCGTGCTGGCTTCCATCGAGGACCCCCGGCTTCGCGTGCTCCGGCACGAGGACCGGCGCGGGCTCGCGGCCGCGCTGAACGAGGGCCTGGAGCACGCGCGCGGCCGTTACCTCGCGCGCATGGACGCGGACGACGTAGCCCTGCCGGCGTGGCTCTCGCGCAGCATCGCCGTGCTCTCGTCGAGCGGCGCCGGCCTCGTCGGCTCGGGTGTCCTCGACATCGACGCCTCCGGCCGGCCCGGGGAGGTTCACCTGCACGAGAGCGGAGCGGCGGCCATGCGCTGGCGCGCGCTCTTCAGCGCGCCCGTCTTCCACGACACGGCCGTGCTCGAGCGCGGGCTGCTCGAGCGGCACGGCCTGCGCTACGACACGTCCTTCGGCGAGAGCGAGGACTACGACCTGTGGGCGCGCCTGCTCGAGCACACCGAGGGCGATACCGTCGAGGCGCCGCTCGTCCTCCACCGCCTGCATGCGCGACAGGCCTCCCGGCTGCGCGGCGGCCTCCAGCGCTCGCTCGCGCTCCAGGTCTCGCTGCGGCAGATCGCCGCGCTCGACCCGTCGCTGCCGCCGGAGCGGGCCGAGCTCGCGCGACACGTGGCGCTCGGCGGCGAGGTGGCCGCCGGGGAGGCGGAGAGCGCGGTCGGCGACTTCGTCGGCCTGCTCGACGCGTTCGGGGGCTCCGGTCGCTACCGCGACGAGCAGCTCCGGACGGTACGCCGGTCCGCCGCCCGCGCCGTCGCCCGTGCGGCCCGCCTCGCCGAAGGAGGTGGGCGGGCGGCGCTCTTGCGCGAGGCCACCCGGCTCGACCCCGCCCTCGCGCTCCATGCCGCCGCGCGCGGGGCGCGGCGGCGGGCGCAAGAGCGCCATGCACGCGCGGAGGCGAGCGCGTGGCTGGCCGAGCTCGACGAGGCGGATCACGCCGCCGAGCCGGGCGCCCGCCCCCCGACTCGCGTGGCCGCGGTCTTCCCGGAGCCGACCCCCTACCGGGCGCCGCTCCTCGATCGCGTCGCGGCGCTCGAGGACGTCGACCTGCGCGTCCTGTACGCCGCCCGCACGGTCGCCGGGCGCACCTGGAGGGTCGATCCACGCCATCCCGCCGTCTTCCTCAAGGGCACGCGCGTCCCGGGAGCGGAGAGGATCCTCCACCACGACTACCCGCTCACGCCCGGCGTCGTCCCCGGGCTCGAGCGCGCGCGGCCCGAGGTCGTGGTCGTCTCCGGGTGGAGCACGTTCGCGGCGCAGGCGGCGCTCGCCTGGGCCCGGGCGCGGTCGGTGCCGTACGTGCTCGTCGTGGAGAGCCACGACGAGGGGCCCCGCGCGGGGTGGCGCAGGGCCGTGAAGGGCACCGTCGTCCCGCGGGTCGTCCGCGGAGCCGCGGCCGTCCTCGTCACCGGCACGCTCGCGCGCCGCTCGATGGTCGCGCGTGGCGCCGCGCCCGAGCGGGTGCACGTCTTCGCGAACACGATCGACGTCGAGGCCTTCGGGCAGGCCGTGGACCGGCTCGCCGCCGATCGCCCGGCCCTGCGGGAGGGGCTCGGCGCAGCTCCGGATGACGTCGTCGTCCTCTCCGTGGCCCGGCTCGCGCCGGAAAAGGGCCTCGACACGCTCGTGCACGCCGTAGCCGAGACGGGCGACCCGCGCCTGCTGCTGGTGCTCGCGGGCGACGGCCCGGAGCGCGAGCGGCTCGCGGACCTCGCCCGGGTACGCGGCGTGCGGCTCGTGCTCGCGGGCGACCTCGAGTGGGAGCGGATCGTGGAGGTGTACGCCGCGGCCGACGTGTTCGCCCTCCTCTCCGAGCGCGAGCCCTGGGCGGTCGTCGTCAACGAGGCCGCCGCGTGCGGCCTCGCGCTCGTCCTCTCGGACCGTGTCGGCGCCGCGCACGACCTGCTCCGGGACGGGGAGAACGGCGTGCTCGTGCCCGCCGGCGAGGTCGACGCCGCCTCGGCGGCGCTCTCGCGGCTCGCCGCCGACCCGGAGCTCCGGCGCCGCTTCGGCGCCCGCTCGCGCGAGATCGCGCAGGACTGGGGCTACGGCCCGAGCGTCGAGGGCTTCGCGACCGCGGTCCGCGAGGCCGCGGCGACGCGCCGGCGGTAGCCTGGGCCGGTGTCCGGCAACGGCGCGCGGCCGCGCATCCTCGTCCTCAACCAGTACTACTGGCCCGGGGTCGAGGCGACGGCGCAGCTGCTCACCGAGCTGTGCGAGGCGCTCGCCGACGAGTACGAGGTGGAGGTCGTCACCGGCGTCCTGCACGGCCACGAGGACGCACCGCGGGACGACGAGCACAACGGCGTGCGGATCGTCCGCGTCTCGTCCACCTCGTACGAGCGCTCGGAGCTCGTGCGGCGGGCAGCGAACTACTTCTCCTACCTCGGGGCGGCGCTCGCGTACGCGCTTTCGCGCCCGGCGCCCGACCTCGTCCTCTGCATGACCGACCCGCCGATCGTCGGCGACCTCGGAGTCGTCGTCGGGCGGAGGTTCGGGGCGCCGGTGCTCGTCGTCAGCCAGGACGTGTTCCCGGAGATCGCGACGGAGCTCGACCGCCTGCGCAACCCGGCCGTCGTCGGGATCCTGGGCACGCTCGTCGGCGCGTACCTGCGCCGCGCCGACCGGATCGTCGCCATCGGCGAGACGATGCGGGAGCGGCTCGAGGCGAAGGGAGCGCCGGCGGAGCGTCTGCGGGTGATCCCGAACTGGGTGGACACGCGAGCGATCACCCCGCAGCCTCGCGACAACCCCTGGGCGGAGCGGCACGGGCTCGTCTCGCGGTTCGTCGTCATGCACTCGGGCAACGTCGGCCACGCGCAGGATCTCGACAGCCTCGTGCGCGCCGCGACCTTCCTGCGCGACCGCGACGACGTGCGGATCGTCATCGCCGGCTTCGGCGCCCGCCACGCGGAGATGGTCGAGCTGGCGGCCAGGCTCGAGGTCGAGGACATGGTCCGCTTCCTCCCCTATCAGGAGCGGGAGCGGTTGCCGTTCTCGCTCTCGAGCGCCGACCTGCACGTCGTCGGCCTGGCGAAGGGTCTCGCCGGCTACGTCGTCCCGAGCCGGCTGTACGGGATCCTCGCGGCCGGCCGTCCGGTGATCGCCGCCGCGGAGGACGAGAGCGAGACCGCCCGGCTCGTGCGGGAGGTGGGGTGCGGAATCGTCGTCCCGCCGCGCCGGCCGGAGCTCCTCGCGCGCACGGTCCGGGAGGCGTCGGAGGGGGCGTACGACCTCGAGGACATGGGCCGGCGTGGCCGGGAGTACGTCGTCCGCGAGGCCGACCGGCTAGTCGCAATGGAGCGGTACCGGGCGCTCGTGCGCGAGCTCCTCCGAACGACGGCGCGCACGCAGGCAGAATCGCCCGCGTGACGGTCGCGAAGGTCGTGTTCTGGGGCTCGCTCGGCGCGCTCGCCTGGACGCACGTCCTCTACCCGGCCGCCGCCGAGGCGCTCGCCCGGGTGCGCCCGCGGCCCGTGCGCAGGGACCCCTCGTGGGAACCTCGCGTGAGCGTGATCGTCGCCGCGCACGACGAGGAGGCGGTGATCGAGCGCCGCCTCGCCAACCTGCTCGAGCTCGAGTACCCGCCCGAGAAGGTCGAGATCGTGGTCGCCTCGGACGCCTCCACGGACGGGACGGACGCGCTCGTGCAGGCCGTCGGCGCGCGCGAGCCCCGCGTACGGCTGCTTCCGTGCCCGCGGGGCGGCAAGGTCGCGGCCCAGGACCGAGCGGTCCGCGAG
>Ga0075313_1000104_pt1 | contig 16437 bp, 13 predicted proteins | sample MayberryNE_Catta_3_FD_120051 | JGI IMG/M metagenome (GOLD analysis project Ga0075313, IMG submission 120051) | Natural and restored wetland microbial communities from the San Francisco Bay, California, USA, that impact long-term carbon... | ecosystem: Environmental > Terrestrial > Soil >...
CATCACGTTCCTGAGCGACTTCGGGCTCAAGGACGACTTCGTCGGGACGTGCCACGGCGTCATGAAGGGGATCGCTCCGGACGCCCAGATCATCGACATCACGCACGGGATCCCACCGCAGGCCGTTCTCCAGGGATCGCTCGTCCTCGCGAACACGATCGGCTTCATGCCGGTGGGCGTGCACCTCGCGATCGTCGATCCCGGAGTCGGTGGCCCACGTCGGCCTCTCGCACTTCGCGACGCGGAGGACCGTCTGTACGTGGGGCCGGACAACGGCCTCCTGCTCCCGGCTGCGAGCAAGGCCGGTCTCGTCGCTGCCCACGAGCTCGCGAACCCCGGGTACGCGCTCGAGGCGATCTCGCGCACCTTCCACGGACGCGACCTCTTCAGCCCCGCCGCCGCGCATCTCGCGCGAGGGATCCCGCTCGAGGAGCTCGGGCCGCCCGTCGATCCCGAGGGGCTGGTACGGCTCGACCTGCCCGAGCCGGTGCTCGGCGAGGGCTCGGCGGTCGCGACGCTCCTCTACGTCGACAGCTTCGGCAACATCGCGCTCAATCTCACGCGCGACGACGTCGAGCGGATCGGGATCGTCTCGGGCACGCGGGTCGAGCTCGAACTCGCCGGGGAGCGCTACTACGCCATGGCCGCGCGGACGTTCGCGGACGCCCGGCCGGGAGACGTGATCCTGTACGAGGACAGCTACCGGAACATGTCGGTCGCTATCTCGCGTGGCAGCGCGGCGCGCATGCTGCACGCGTCGCCCGGGCAGAAGATCCGGATCTCGTCCGTGCTCTAGGAGAGCGAGGGCCGCAGGTCGGCCCACGGCCTCGCCGTCTCGACCTGGGCCGCGAGGCGGAGGAGGAGCGCGTCCCCGGCGGGAGGGCCGATCGCCTGCACGCCCACGGGCAGACCGGCCGGCGTCCGGTGGAGCGGGAGGGACAGTGCAGGCAGCCCGGTCACGTTGGCGATCGACGTGAACGGGGTGAACTCGAGGTTCCTGAGGAGCTGCGCCACCGCGCCGTCCGTCGTCTCCTGCCATCCGATGGGGACGGGCGGCAGCGCCAGCGTGGGCGTGACGACGACGTCGTGCTCGCGCCAGAACGAGACGACACGCCGCGCGTAGGCGTGCAGCTCTGCGACCGTCCTCGCGTAGGTCGCGGACGACGTCGCCTCGGCGAGCTCGGCGAGCTCGCGGTTCAGGGGAGTCACGAGGTCCCGCTCGACCGGATAGAGCGCTGGTCCCGCCTGCCAGATCGCGACGAACGTGCGGCCGTAGTCCGCGCGCTCCCACGGAGGCGTGGCCTCGACCACGTCGTGCCCGAGCTCCACGAGGAGCGCCGCCGCCTCCTCGAGCGCAGCCCGGCACTCCGGGTCGACCGGGACGTCGACGGGTGGCGTCGCCGTGACCGCGACGCGGAGCCGTCCCGGAGGGGCTCCTACCTCGTCCGCGAACGGCCGCTCCGGCGGAGGTGCCCACCAGGGGTCCCCGGGCTCGTAGCCGGCCAGGACGTCGAGCAGCGCGGCGGCGTCGCGCGTGGTGCGGGCGAGCGGTCCGGCCGTCGACAGCCCCTCGAGGGACCCGAACGGCGCGGCCGAGACGCGGCCGCGGGAGGGCTTGAGTCCGAGGATGCCGCAGCAGGAGGCCGGGATGCGGATCGACCCGCCGCCGTCCGAGCCGTGCGCGACGGGCAGAAGGCCGGCCGCGAGCGCTGCGGCCGCCCCGCCGCTCGATCCGCCCGGCGTCAACTCAGGGCTCCAGGGGTTGCGGGTCGCGCCGTTCAGCTCGGATTCGGTGAAGGCCGTCGTGCCGAACTCCGGCGTGTTGGTCTTGCCGAGGATCACGAAGCCGGCCTCGCGGACGCGCCGGACGGTCGCGGTGTCGAAGTCCGGCACGTTGTCGGCGAAGGCGCGGCACGAGTACGTCGTCCGGATCCCCCGCGTCGCCGTGAGGTCCTTGATCGCGATCGGGACGCCGTGGAAGGGAGCAGCGAGCGGTGCGTCGTCGGCCCGCCGTGCATCCGCGAGCGCCTCCTCGGCCCGGAGCGTGACGAACGCGTTCAGCTCGGGCTCGAGCCGGGCGATGCGCTCGAGGTACAGCTCCACGAGCTCGACCGACGACACCTCGCGCCGGCGCACGAGCGCCGCCTGCTCGGTCGCCGGGACGAATGCGAGGTTCATCGCTGGCGACGCTACACGGTGATGGCGAGGGCCGGACTTGAACCGGCGACACCACGGTTTTCAGCCGTGTGCTCTACCAGCTGAGCTACCTCGCCGCGGCACCGCAGTGTACCCGCGCTCCGTTCGAGGAGCGGCTAGCGTTCGGCGCCGTGGAGGGCCCCAGGCGGGAGATCGCGATCATCGGCGCCGCTCTCGACCTCGGGCAGGGTCGCCGCGGCGTGGACATGGGGCCGTCCGCAATGCGCTACGCGGGTCTCGAGGAGCGGCTGGAGGAGCTCGGGTTCGTCGTGCGCGACCACGGCAACGTCGAGGCTGCGGTCCCCGAGGCGACCGCCCTCCGCGACGAGCGGGCGCGGTTCCTCCCGGAGATCAAGGAGACGTGCGAGCGGATCGCCGCGAGGGTGAGCGAGGAGTCGCGCTCCGGCGCGATCCCGCTCGTCGTCGGCGGCGACCACTCGGTCGCGCTCGGCACGCTCGGCGGCCTCGCGGCCGCTCACGGCCCGGGAGGCGTGCTCTGGATCGACGCGCACGCGGACATCAACACGCCGGAGACGAGCCCGAGCGGCAACGTGCACGGGATGCCGCTGGCCGCGGCCCTCGGCCTCGCGGGCGCCGCCTTCGAGAGCGACGCCTGGCCACTGCCCGCGGTCGACCCGCGGCGCGTCGCCCTCCTCGGCATCCGCGAGCTGGACGACGGGGAGCGCCGCGTGCTGCGGGAAGCCGGAGTGCGGGCGTTCACGATGAGCGAGATCGACCGCATCGGCGTCGAGCGGGCCGTGCGCGAGTCGCTCGACCGGATCGCAGGACCCGGCTTCGTGCACGTGTCGCTCGACATGGACGCCCTCGACCCCGAGGTCGCTCCGGGCGTCGGCACGCCGGTCCAGGGAGGCCTGACCTACCGCGAGGCGCACCTCGCGCTCGAGCTCGTCGCCGAGTCCGGGCTCGCCGGCTCGTTCGAGGTGGTGGAGGTGAACCCGATCCTGGACCGCGAGAACACGACTGCGCTCACCGCCGTCGAGCTGGTGGCGAGCGCGCTCGGCGCGACGATCATCTAGGCCACTGCGGGCTCGGGAGCTCCCGCACAATCGCGACCGCCCGGCCGCGAAGCGGCCGGCTTCAGGAATGCTCGCGCGGGTGGGATCGCGTTAGCCGGTTCCGCCCGCTGCGAAGAGCTTCCGCCCGCTGCGGAGAGAGGAGATCCTCCCGCACAATCGCGACCGCCCGGCCGCGAAGCGGCCGGCTTCAGGAATGCTCGCGCGGGTGGGATCGCGTTAGCCGGTTCCGCCCGCTGCGAAGAGCTGAGGGATGATGTCCCGCCCGTAGGCTTCGAGCGTCTCCTCCTGGCCCTGGGTCATGAGGTAGATGTTGAATTGGTCGACGCCGACGGCCTCGAGCTCGCGCAGCTTGACCGAGGCCTGCTCGGGGCTCCCGAGGACGCAGAAGCGGTCGCAGATCTCGTCGGTCACGAACTCGCCGTGCTTCGCGCCGACCCGGGAGTGCTCGTCGTAGTCGTAGAACTTGCGGACCCGCACGTACTCGGTCAGCTCGCTCGGGATCTCGGAGTCGAACCCGTAGCGCTCGATGAGGTCCATGACGTGGTTCGAGACCATCGCCGGGAACCACCGCACCTGCTCCCGGGCGTCGGCGATGTCGTCCGAGATGTGGCTTGGTGCGGACACGATGCACTGGAGCGCGGAGGGGTCGCGCCCGGCCTCCTCGGCCGCCTTCCGGGCGGTCTCCATGATCCACTGGACGATCACCGGGTCGGCGAGCTGGATGATCACGCCGTCCGCCACGCGTCCCGCCACGGCGAGCGCCTTCGGCCCGTACCCGGCGACCAGCATCGGGATCTCCGGCAGCTCGGGCCGCACCCACTTGAGCTGCAGGTCCTTGTCGTTCCATTGGACCTCGCGCCCGTTCATGAAGTCCCTGATCATCGTGCAGCGCCGCTCGAACTCCGCGACCTTGACCGGCTTCTGCCCGATGTAGCGGCGCGCCGAGTCGCCGCGCCCGATGCCCATGACCATGCGCCCGTCGGAGATGTCGTGCAACGTCGCGTAGCCGCTCGCGAGCACGGTCGGCTCCCGCGTGCCCGGGTTCGTGACGCAGTGCCCGAGCTTGAGCGTGCTCGTCGCCTGCGCTGCGAGGGTCAGGAGCGGGAACGACTCCTGCCAGAGGACGTGCGAGTCGTACGTCCAGCCGTACTCGAAGCCGTTCTGCTCCGCGAGCTGGAAGAGCTCGACGAGGCGAGTGTATGGGGGATCGGGCAGGACGGTGACGCCGAAGCTCAAGGGCATGGTCTCTCCTTCGCTCGTCTGAGAAGGTGATTATCGCGCTACAGCGGAGCGCGGCGGAGCACGAGCAGACCGGCGGCGGCGAGTACGGCGAGCGCTGCGAACGCGACCGCGCCGTCCCCGGGGAGGTCGAACGCGAGCCCGGCGAGGGGCGTGCCCACGAGGATCGCAAGGATCCCGGCCGCGTTCACCGCGGCGGTCGCGGCCGCCGGCGCGTCGGGGCGCAGGCGGTGCGCCGCGGCGAACACGACGGCGAAGGGAAATCCCGCGCTGAGCCCGAGCACGAGCGCCGAGAGCGCCGAGAGCCAGAGCGGCCCGTCGACGGCGAGTCCGGCGCAGGCGACGGTGACCCCGACGAGCGCGGCCGCGACGAGGCGGCCTCCGGGATGGCTGCGGACGAGCCAGCCGCCGCCGGGCCGGGTCACGATCCCTGCAAAGAGGACGAACCCTGCAGCTATGCCCGCCGCGGTCGTGCCGACGCCCCTGCGCTCGAGGAGCGGCACCGTCCAGTTGCCCGCGATCAGCGCGAGCCCGAAGGTGGCCGCGTGCAGGGCGCCGAGCGGGAGCAGGCGTACGTCCGTGAGCAGGCCGCGCCGCGCGCGCCCGGCGCGGGGCAGCTCGCGTGCGGTCGCGGCCACGAGCGCGGCGACGAGCGCGAGCAGCCCTGCGGTCCAGTACGGAGCCCGCCAGCTCGTCGACTCGGTCAGCGCCGGAACGACCATGAGGGCGAGCCCTCCACCCGCCATCGTCGCGCCTCCGTAGAGGCCCTGGAGGCCGGGGCCGCCTCCTCCGGAGCGCACGAGGTCGAGGCCCGCGACGAAGCCCGCTCCCGAGCCGAGGCCGACGACCGCGCGGCCGAGCAGGGCGAGCGCGAACGAGTCGTCGACGAGGAGGATCAGGCTGCCCGCGACCGTGGCGGCGCAGGCGAGCAGGGCCACGGTCCTCGACCCGAGCCGGTCGGCGCCGCGGCCCGCGGGAAGCTGGACCGCGAGATGCGTGACGAAGAGCGCGGTCGTGAGCAGCCCGATCGCGGGCAGGGAGACGCCGTACGCGTCGCTCAGCGGATCGGCCACCGCTCCGACGTTCGAGACGTTCCACGTCAGGCAGGCGCCGACGACCAGACCGGCGACGACTGCGAGCGGGGAGCGGGAGGGCACGGCGCGGGCACTCTACGGCGGGCCGTGCGGCGGGCCTTGCCTCAGCGCCCTCCGCCGGACGCGACCCAGTCCACGGTCTTCGCAGCGAGCCGGTCGAGCGCGGCGACGGAGAGCTCGAGGTGGTCCTCCTTCGTGTCCTCGACCTTCGTGTGCGAGAGGCCGCGCAGGCTCTGGGTGAACATCATCACCGTCGGCACGCTGGCGCGGGCGACTTCGGCCGCGTCGTGGAGCGGTCCCGAGGGGAGGCGGTGCGCGGCCCCCGCCACCTCGCGAATCGCGTCCTCGCAGAAGCCGACGAGCGTGTCGTCGAACAGGATCGGCTCGATCGACCAGATCTTCTCCCACTCCACGTCGATCCGCTCCTCCTCCGCGAAGCGCTCGCTCGACGCCTTCGCCTCGGCGAGCATCGCGGCCAACCGCTCGGCGCCGAGGTCTCGCTGGTCGAGCAGCTGCTCGGCGGTCTCCACCACGGAGGTCACGATCCCCGGCCTGCAGACGACGTTGCCGGAGGTGCACACGGCTCCGCCGCCGGCGCGCCTCGCGATCTCGCGGATCTCGAGCGCGAGCTTCGCGGCGCCGGCGAGCGCGTCCCGTCTCTTGTCCATGGGCGTCGAACCGGCATGCGCCGCCTGGCCCCGCCAGGTGATCCGGTGCCGCTCGACGCCGAATGTGCCGAGCACGACCCCCAGCGGGAGCCCGAGCGACTCGAGCACCGGTCCCTGCTCGATGTGCAGCTCCAGGTACGCGGCGGCGGACCCGAGCTCGGAGCGCGCGTCCAGCGCGCGGTCGAGCTCGACCCCGTGCTCGGCGAGCGCGTCGGGGAGCGCGATCCCCGCGGCGTCCACGAGCTGGCGGAGCTCCTGCTGGTCCGCCATCGACCCGGACGCGGCGCTCGACCCGAACAGGCTGCGGCCGAAGCGCGCGCCCTCCTCGTCAGCCCAGCTCACGAGCCTGACGGACACGGGGGGCGTGCCTTCCTCGGCGACCCGGCGCAGGACCTCGGCGCCGGCGAGGACGTTGAGCGCCCCGTCCAGCCAGCCGCCGTTCGGGACGGAGTCGAGGTGTCCGCCGATGACGACCGCCCGCTCGGACTCGCCCGCGAGCGTGAACCACTGGTTGCCGGCCGCGTCGACCGTCTCGGCCGCGCCGACCGGAGCGAGCTTGCCGCGCAGCCACTCGCGCGCCTGCTCCCAGGTCTCGGTCCACGCGACGCGCTGGGCCCCGTCCTCGTCACCCGTGAGGTCGCGCAGCTCCTTGAGCTCGGCGACGGTCCGGCTCGGATCGAGGGGCACGCGCGGAGCCTAACCGGGCCCGTGAGGTCTGTGGTGGAATAGCCGGCGATGGCATATGCCGCCTCGGCGCCGGCCCGGTCGTCGCTTCGCTCGTCCGAGCGCACCAGGCGCGCGGCCCTGGACCTCGGCCTCTTCCTCGCCGTCCTCGCGGTGCTGTGGGCGGCGTGGGAGGCGTTCAAGGCGATCGGCGAGGCGACGGGGCTGCGCGTGGGCCAGTTCGAGGTGAACGACCGCACCCTGCCCCACCTCCACGACGTGGTCGGGATCCTGTTCGAGCCGTCGCGCCGCAACGGCCCGCTCCTGATCGGCGTCCTCTGGGACGCGGCGCTCTTCACGGCGAAGGAGGCGGCGGTGGGCTTCGTGCTCGGCGCGCTCTTCGGGTTCGCGCTGGGCGCGGTCCTCGCCCACTCGGGGCTGCTCCAGCGCGGGTTCCTCCCGTACATCGTCGCGTCGCAGACGATCCCCATCCTCGCGGTCGCGCCCATGGTCGTCGTGTGGGTGAACCCCAGGCTGCCCGAGGGCCTGAAGGACTGGGGCGCGGTGTCGGTCATCGCGGCGTACCTCACCTTCTTCCCGGTGACCATCAACACGCTGCGCGGGCTCACCTCGGTCGACCCGCGCGCGCTCGAGCTCATGCGCTCGTACGCGGCGGGGAGCTGGCGCGTGCTGTGGAAGCTGCGCGTGCCGGCCGCGCTGCCGTTCATCTTCGCGGCTCTCAAGATCGCGGCGCCGGCGAGCGTCGTCGGGGCGATCATCGGCGAGCTGCCCGCGTCGATCCAGAGCGGCCTGGGTGGCGCGATCCTCAACTTCAACCAGTACTACATCTCCGCGCCCACCCGGCTGTGGGCGACGAACCTGATCGCCGCGCTGCTCGGGATCTCGTTCTTCCTCGTCGTCCTGCTGGCCGAGCGCCTGGTCGTGCGCCGGGCGCCGGAGCACGTCGCGTGAGCGCGAGCGAGCCCGTCGTCTCGCTGCGCGAGGTGACGAAGACGTTCCAGGCGGGCGATCTCACCGCGCTCCAGTCGATCGACCTCGACGTCCGGCCGGGCGAGCTCGTCTCGCTGATCGGCCCCTCCGGCTGCGGCAAGTCGACGCTCCTGCGCGTAATCGGCGACCTCGTGGAGCCGAGCTCGGGCGAGGTCGTGGTGAACGGCAAGCGCGCGCGCCAGGCGCGCCAGGACGGCGACTACGGGATCGTCTTCCAGGACCCGGTCCTCTACGACTGGCGCACGGTGGCGAAGAACATCTCGCTCCCGCTCGAGCTGCTCGGCTGGAGCAAGGCGCGACGGACGGAGCGGGTCGACGAGTTGCTCGCGCTCGTGGAGCTCCAGGGTTTCGGGGGCCACCACCCCTGGCAGCTGTCCGGCGGCATGCAACAGCGTGTGTCGATCGCGCGGGCGCTGTCCTTCTCCCCGGCGCTGCTGCTCATGGACGAGCCCTTCGGCGCGCTCGACGAGATGACGAGGGAGCGACTCAACGCGGAGCTGCTGCGGATCTGGGAGGCGAGCGGGAGCACCATCGTCTTCGTCACCCACTCCATCGCAGAGGCGGTCTTCCTCTCCAGCCGCGTCGTCGTCATGTCGCGCCGCCCCGGTCGCATCGCCGCGATCGTGGAGATCGACCTCCCGCAGCCGCGGAACGCCGACACGCGCGAGGAGCCGCACTTCTTCGAGCTCGTGACCGCGGTGCGCGACCGTCTGCGCGAGGGCGGGCTGGACGAGGACCGCACCGCCCCCGACGAGGGCGAGCTGCTCGTCGGGGAGGGGACGCCGTGAGGCGCGCCCGGCGTCTCGCGCTGGAGTGGCTGCCCGCCGCGGCGGTGTTCGTGGGCGGAATCGTGTTCTGGGAGGCGATCGTGCGCGGCTTCGCGATCGACGACTTCCTCCTGCCCGCGCCCTCGGACATCGCGGAGACGCTGCGGAACGACTGGAGCGAGCTGTGGAGCGCTGCCTTCTTCACGTTCCGCGAGGCGCTCGCCGGTTTCGTCATCGGCTGCGCCGCGGGGTTCGTCGCCGCGGCCGCGATCGCGCGCTACACACTCCTGCGTACGGCGGTGATGCCGTACGCGATCGCCGCCGGGGCGGTCCCGATCATCGCCTTCGCGCCGATCACGAACAACTGGTTCGGGGTCACGGGCATGTCCTCGAAGATCGCGATCGCGGCCATCCTGTGCTTCTTCCCGATGCTCGTGAACACGATGAAGGGGCTCACCTCGGTCCCGGCGTCCTCGATCGAGCTGATGCACTCGTATGCGGCGAGCGAGCTGACCGTGTTCCGGCGCGTGCGGCTGCCCTCGTCGCTCCCCTACGTGTTCACGGGGCTGAAGGTGGGGACCGTGCTCGCGATGATCGGCGCCATCGTCGGCGACTACTTCGGCGGGGCGCCGGGCGCGCTCGGGGTCGAGATCCGGAGGTGGGTGGGGATCTTCGCGTTCGACCAGGCGTGGGCGGGGATCGTCCTGGCGAGCGCCCTCGGGATCGTGTTCTACGGGTCGGTGGCGCTGATCGAGCGGCTGGCCATGGGATGGCACCCCTCGATACGCGGCGCCGGAGCGGAGTAGGGTTGCACGCATCGTTCGCGCTCGAGCCAAGGAGGGAGTACGCACATGAGGAGGCGGAAGTGGGCGCTCGTCGCAGCGCTCGGAGCTGCAGTCGCGGCGCTCGCGCTCGTCGGCTGCGGCGGCGGTGACGACGACAGCGAGGCGGCGGAGGACCTCACCCCGGTCACCCTGCAGAGCAAGTGGGTCGTCCAGGCCCAGTTCGCCGGCTACTACGCGGCGGTCGACCAGGGCTTCTACGAGGACGAGGGTCTCGACGTCACGATCCGCGCCGGCGGACCGGACATCGTGCCGGAGCAGGTCGTCGCCGGTGGTCAGGCCGAGTTCGGCATCAACTGGCTCGACAGCCTGCTCGCGACCCGCGACAAGGGCCAGGACCTCGTCAACATCGCCCAGGTCTTCACGCGCTCGGGCATGACTGAAATCACGTGGGCCGACAGCGGGCTCGACGAGATCACGAAGCTCGAGGGCAAGAAGGCCGGCGTCTGGCTGGGCGGCAACGAGCACAAGTTCTTCGCGGCGCTGACGAAGAACGGGCTCACCCCGCGCGACGACGTCGAGATCGTGGCCCAGCCCTTCGACATGAACCTGTTCCTGAACCGCGAGGTGGACGCGGCTGCGGCGATGACGTACAACGAGCTCGCCCAGGTGCTCGAGGTCGAGAACCCGGACACGGGCGAGCTGTACCAGCTCGAGGACCTGAACGTCTTCAAGATGTCCGACCTGGGCACGGGCGCCCTCGAGGACGGCGTCTTCGTGCGCGGCGACTGGATCGCCGACGAGGCGAACCAGGACATCGCGAAGCGGTTCCTGAAGGCGAGCTTCCGCGGCTGGATCTACTGCCGCGACAACCCGGACGACTGCGTCGACATCGTGCTCGAGAACGGCCCGACGCTCGGGGAGGGCCACCAGGCGTGGCAGATGAACGAGGTCAACGCGCTCATCTGGCCGGCCCCGGACGGGATCGGGGTCATGGACTCCGCGTCGTTCGACGTCACGAACCAGATTGCCGCCGACTACGGGATCATCAAGGAGCCGGCGACCGCGGACGCGTACCGCACGGACATCGCCGAGGCGGCGCTCGCCGAGCTGGAGGACGAGGACACGACCGGCGAGGACTGGGAGAAGCCCGAGGTGGAGGTGACGCCGGGCGGAGAGTAGGGACCACGACGGCTCCGGGCCGCGGCCGCCGCGTCGCGGCCCGGAGCGAGCCCAGGAAGGAAGTGAGGTGACGTGTCGGTTCTGATCAAGGGCGGCCGCATCATCACCGCGGCCGACGACTACGTCGGCGACGTGTACGTGGAAGCGGAGCGGATCTCCCTCGTCGGGGAGTCGCTCGACGTCGAGGCCGACGACGTGATCGACGCGAGCGGGAAGTACGTGCTCCCCGGCTGCATCGATCCGCACACCCACCTGGACATGCCTTTCGGCGGAACGGTGACGATCGACGACTTCACGTCAGGGCAGACGGCGGCGGCGTTCGGGGGCACGACGTGCCACGTCGACTTCTGCATCCAGGCACCCGGTCAGTCCTTCGCGGAGGCGCTCGCGACGTGGCACGAGAAGCGGAACGGGAAGCAGGTCATCGACTGCGGGTTCCACATCGCCGTCACCGACCTGCACGAGGGCGGCTCGCTCGAGGAGCTCGCCGGCCTACCCGAGCAGGGCGTGACCTCGTACAAGCTGTTCATGGCGTACAAGGGCGCGCTCATGGTCGACGACGAGACGCTCTTCCGCACGATGGAGGTCGCCGCCGACACGGGCGCGCTCGTGATGGTGCACGCGGAGAACGGGGACGCCATCGACGTCCTCGTCAAGCAGGCGCTCGCCGCCGGGAACACGGCCCCCCACTTCCACGCGCTCACGCGGCCTCCGGAGCTCGAGGGCGAGGCGACGAACCGCGCCATCCAGCTCGCGCGCATCGCCGGCGCGCCCCTGTACGTCGTGCACGTCTCGTGCCGCGAGGCGGTGGAGCCGATCGCGCGCGCGCGGGAGCAGGGGTGGGACGTGTGGGGCGAGACCTGCACGCAGTACTTCTTCGTCGACTACACGTTCCTCGAGCGACCGGGGTTCGAGGGCGCGAAGTACGTCTACACGCCTCCGCCCAGGCACCAGGACAACCAGGAGGTGCTGTGGCAGGCGGTCCGCTCGGACGTGCTCTCCGCGATCTCCACCGACCATTGCGCCTTCCTCTGGGACGGCCAGAAGACGCTCGGAAGAGACGACTTCTCGAAGATCCCGAACGGTGGGCCGGGGCTCGAGAACCGGCTGCACATGGTCCACGAGTTCGGCGTCCGCGCCGGGAGGATCACGCTCAACCGCATGGTCGAGCTGCTCGCGACCAACCCGGCGAAGCTCTTCGGGCTGTATCCGCGGAAGGGGACGATCGCGCCGGGCTCGGACGCGGACCTCGTCGTCTTCGATCCGGAGAAGCGCCACCTGATCACGGCGGCGACCCAGCACTCGAAGTCGGACTACAACCTGTACGAGGGGACCGAGGTGACCGGCTCGCCGGAGGTCGTCGTGCTCCGCGGCACGGTGCTCGTCGAGAACGGCGAGCTCGTGGCCGAGCCCGGGGTCGGGCAGTTCGTCGAGCGGGCGGCCTTCGGGCAGGAGCTCCTGCCCGCGGCGGCGCGCTGACGAGGGTGGACGTGGGACGGACGCGAACCTGAACCGCGCGGCCGCGGTCTCCGAGTCGAGACCGCGGCCCTGCGCGCTCGATGCGGCGGTGCGCCGGGCACCTTCCCCCTTGCCCGGCGCCCACCGCGCCTGTTCGGCTCAGAAGGGCGGGTTGCCCGTCTCGTAGCGATGGCAGGCTCGATAGTCGACCGGGAGGTCGAGCAGCCCCCACTCGGCCTGTCCGTCCTGCCAGCACGGCTGCCCGCTGTACAGGTCGGCGCGGAGCAGCGACTCCATCCCCGCGAACTCGCCCGTCGTGAAGTCGAACACGCGGAGCTCCAGGCTCGGCGCCTCCGTGCCGGCCAGGAGGTCGGCGACCGACGGTTTGCCGGGCGGCGCGCAGTGCTGGTAGTTGCCGGCGATCGGGACGTACGGCTCGCAGTCCCAGGTCCTGTCGGTCTGCGCGAGGTCTGTGAGTCCGGCGGGATTCCCCAGCGCGACGCTCGCGAGCAGCGCCGCGGCTACGGCCGGGACGGCGAGCAGAGTGAGTCGAAGGATCATGCGATCTCCTTTCGCTTGCGGTTGGTCAGGTCGTCGCGGGAACGGGGTCCGGCCGGACGAGCACGGTGTCCACGACCTTCACGATCTCGTCGACCGGGAGCTCTGCTGCGGCGGCGTGTGCCCTGATCGCCTCCGGGCTCGACGCCTGGTAGATGCAGACCGTGCCGACGGTCCCGTCTTGCTCCTCGAGCACGTAGCTGCGGATCCAGGCGACGTCTTCGGGCATCTCCTCGCCGACGGCGCTCGAGCGCTCGGCCGCGACACCGAGGTCCTCTGCGGTTCGCCAGCCGTTCCGCCGCAGGATGACGTACGTGTCCATCCGTTCTCCTTCCGTCGAATTGCCGGGATGACGGTAGGGAGCCGCGGCCGAGGGGGCATCGGTGCGATTGCCTACATTGGCGCGCCGCGCTACCAGTCTTGCGTCAGGCCGAGGCGCGCAGCCTCGGCGGTGGCCTCGCCGCGTGTGCGAGCCCCGAGCTTGCGGAGGACCGAGGAGACGTGGTGGTCGACGGTCCGCCGCGAGATGACGAGGCGCTCTGCGATCTCGGTGTTCCGGAGCCCCGCTGCGACGAGACCGAGCACCTCGAGCTCGCGCGCCGTAATGAGCGCAGGGTTGTCGCGTGTGGACGGTCTGGGGCCACGCGGCACCGAGACCCCTAGACCTCGTAGACGTCTCGCGACGATGCCTTCAAGCCGCCTGGCACCGAGTTGCGAGCAGATCTCGAACGCATCCCGAAGCGGCTTCTCGTCGTCCGCTTCGGAGAGCGCGAGCGCCGTCTCGTACGGACAGCCGAGCCGCTCCCAGGCACGTGCAGCCTCCCGCCAGTCTCCCGCTGCCTGCAGTGCGTAAGGCTCGGCGATCCAGTCGGGCGCGTCGACGGGACGGCCACACTTCCACTGCCAGTAGGCGAGCTCGCCCGCGAACCACCTGTGCCTCCTGTACACCGCGAGCTCGAATCCCAGGTCGGCTTCCTCGAGCGCGCGGTCGCGATCACCTGCGAGCCACGCGGCCTCGGCGCGCGCCGCAGCCAGGAGGCCCAGCCTCCGAAGCTCGTCTCCAGGCTCGGCCATCTTGAGCGCCGCGTCGAGTGCAGGCCACACGGCGGGGTCGCCGCGGCGGGCTCTGATCTGGCCGAGGACGGTCAGTGCCACGAAAGGCGCCATTCCGGCCGTTTGAGCCGTGCTCAGGACGAGCTCGGCAGCGTCCGTCGCCTGAGCCCAGTCGCCACGATCGAGGAGTCTTCGAGCGCGCGCGGCGCCTATGCCCTGCCGGAAGTTGCCCAGCTCGCGGTCCTGGCAGTACGCGAACCCGCGATCCAGGTAGCGATCGGCGAGTGCGTAGTCCCGAAGCGTCACGCCGAGTCGAACGAGGAGGTTGAACGCGCCCGCAGCGACCTCCTCGAGCCCGTGGGAGAGCGCGTGCTCGAGCTCCTCTTCCAGCGACTCACGCCCTCCGGGCTCTCCGACGGCGTACTGCGCGGCGCTGAGTGTCGTGTGTGCCGAGGCGAGGACTTCGGGATCGTGGAGCTGGTGCGCGATTCCTGCGGCCGCGGAGGCCCACCTCACCACTTCGTCGAAGTCGTCGATGGTCAGGGAGAGCTCTGCGAGTTGGGCGTAGGCCACCGCCAGCTCGCGTCCGGCGGGGAGGGACTCGAGAAGCGCCACCGACTCGCGTCCAGGGGCGGTCGCCTCTGAAGTGCGGCCGATCGACCACTGAAGGCGTGACAGTGCGCTCAGGGCGATTGCCTGGCCGCGAGAGTCGTCGAGCTCGCGGTACCAGCCGAGCGCCCGCGTCGTTGCTGCGACCGCGTCGGTGAAGTCGCCCGTGAGGTAGTACTCGTGCGAGAGGCTGTCGGAAAGCCTCGCACGGGCCTCGAGTGGCAGTCCCTCCGCGAATCGGAGCGCTCGTGCGTACTGAGCTGCCGCTTCGCGATGCGCGCCGAGAGCGGCCGCCCGCTCGGCTGCGGCAGGGGCGAAGCGAAGGACGGCGGAGGCATCTCCCGCGGCATCGGCGTGATGCGCGATCGCTGCGAGGTCAGGCACGCCGGATGGAGGCTCGACGAGTGCGACAAGCGCCGCTTCGTTCAGGGCGACACGACGGGTGTGCGTGAGCGATTCCTCGATGGCGAGTCTTGCCAGCTCGTGTCGGAACTCCACTCTGCGGGACGTGGCCCCTAGCACCCCTGAGGCGACGCACTCGTCGAGCGACGACATCTTCTCTGGTGCGAGCCGCTCGAGGAGCCAAAGCTCGGCTCCACCGGGAACGACCGCCACGGCACCGAGTAGCCACTGCCCGGCCGTGCTCAGCCGGCCCACTCGGGCGAGCACCGCGTCACGGACTGATGGCGGGATCGTGTCGTCACTGCCTGCCAGCACTTCGGTCACGAAGAAGGGGTTTCCGCCGGTGGCGTCGTAGAGCCCGTGCGCGGGGCGCTCGGCGCGACGGGCGAGCTCCTCGACGGCACCGCGCGAGAGCGGCTGCAGCCGGATTCGCGACGTCGACCGGCTCGGGAGCTCCCCGACCACGAGACGCAGAGGATGACGTGCCTCGAGCTCGTCGTCGCGATAGGTGAGCACGACCAGGCTGGGCGTCTCGTCCAGGCGGCGGCCGAGGTAGGAGATAGCGTCGAGCGTCGCCTCGTCTGCCCAGTGCACGTCCTCGAGGACGGCGAGAGTCGGCGTCGATTGGAGCTCTGCGAGGAGAGCGGAGAAGATCGTTACGCGCTCCGAGCCCACGGTGAGCGCGTCGAACAGGGGCCCTCCGATGACTCCGGCGATGTCGTGGATCGGTCCTAGCGGGCGCGGCGTGAACAGAGCCTCGCAAGCGCCCTTCACGATCCGGGCACTGCTGCGGGCGACGTCTTCGAATGCGCGGACGAGCGTCGTCTTGCCGATGCCCGCCTCGCCCGACACGAGCACGATGCGCCCAGCTCGCGCGAGCGCCTCCTCGAGCGCTGCAAGTGCGTCGTCCCGCTCGAGCAGCTCGCCTGCTGTCTCGACGGCATGCCCGACGGTGCTCATGAGTGCGGATCGTGCGGGGTTCTGCGCGGGTTGGCAAGGGCGCCTCGGTCGCGAACGTGGTCAGCGGCCGGGGAGGACGCCGAGGCGTGCCGCCTCGAGCGCCGCCTCACCCCGGGTGCGAGCATCGAGCTTGCGGAGGACCGAGGAGACATGGTGGTCGACGGTGCGCCGCGAGACGACCAGTCGCTCCGCGATCTCGGCGTTCCTGAGGCCCTCCGCGACGAGCCGGACGACCTCGATCTCGCGCACCGTGAGCCCGGCCGGGTTCTCGCGGGTCGAGGGCCGCGGGCCGCGCGGTACGGGCACGCCGCGCTCGCGCAGCGCCTGTCGGACGTGCTGCGCCGCGGGTCGTGCCCGAAGCGCCTCGAGGCGGCCGAGCGCCTCGAGCAAGAGGCTCTCGTCCTCTCCGTCGGCGAGCGCGCGTGCAGCCTCGTACGGGCACGCGCGCGCCTCCCAGGCCGTCGCCGCACGCGCGTGCTCGTCCGCGAGGGCGAGGCGGTACGGGTCCGCGACCCACGCGGGAGCCGCCGCGAGCGCTCCGGCCTTTCGCTGCCAGTAGGCGAGCTCCCCCGCGAACCAGAGATGGCGCTTCTCGACCGCGAGCGCGTAGACGTCGCGCGCCTCGCGGAGGGTGGTCTCGGCGTCTCCCCGCAGCCATGCGGCCTCCGCACGCGCCGCGCGCACGTGGCCGAGGCGCTGCAGGTGCCCGCCGGGGACGGACAGCTCGAGCGCCTCGTCGAGCGCGTCCGCGGCGCCCG
>Ga0075313_1000107_pt1 | contig 16189 bp, 19 predicted proteins | sample MayberryNE_Catta_3_FD_120051 | JGI IMG/M metagenome (GOLD analysis project Ga0075313, IMG submission 120051) | Natural and restored wetland microbial communities from the San Francisco Bay, California, USA, that impact long-term carbon... | ecosystem: Environmental > Terrestrial > Soil >...
AACACGCCGCGCGTGCGCGCGACGAAGGCCGCCGCCTCGGACGCGTGCAGGCCGACGTCGTGCCGGTGCTCGACGCGAAATTCAGGGAGCCGTCGCTCCAGGTACGGGGCGGTCCCGACGCTGAGCGAGTCGCCGAGGTCGAGGACCGCGCGCGCCGCGCCTCCGCCCGACGACGTCGCGAGACCGCCGGCGAGGGCGAGGGCCCCGAGCGGCGGGAGGACGAGCAGCGCGGCGGCCCGCACCCGCCGAGGGTAGCGCGCTAGCCCGACGCCGCCGGGGGGAGCTTCGCGGGCTCCTGTGCGCTTTCCCCGTCGGGCTCCGACGAGGGCTCCGGAGCGGGCTCGAGCCACGGGCGATCGCCGTCGTCGGCGGTGGGGCGCCGCGGGTCGCGGTAGCGGCCGAACGCCCCCTCGGCGCGCAGCCCGAGCGCGCGGTCCGCCGCCCACTCGCCCAGGGCGACGAGCCCCCACGCGCCCGCCATGAGGGCGACGATGGCCCACGCTTCGAGCCTCGCCACGGCGGCGAGGCAGGCGACGAGGACGAGGAACGCGATCTCCGGCACGAGGCGCGGGACCGAGAGCCCTCTCGGCTGCGGGCTCGGGATCGAGCGCAGCCACGCGCTCCCGACCCGGCTCGTGCCCGTCTCGACGTCCCAGCCCGGCACGTCGGCTTCCGGTCGCGGGAGAGCGCCCCGCTCGGAGCGCAGCGTCCGCAGCTCGGCCTGGAGGACGCCGACCTGCGCCGCGAGCGCCCGCACGGCCCCGAGGAGCTCGCCCGCCTCCTCCGTCGTCGCCGCCCTCGATGCCCGTGTCGTCTCGCTCGGGTCGGCCACCTGCTACTCCGGCCGGTCTTGCGCTCGCATCTCCTCGAGGGCGGCGCGCCCCTCGTCGTGCACTGCGGTCCTGCGCTCGGCCACGGGCGACTCGGGCGCCGGCTCGGCGGGCTCGGTCTCCGTCCGGGACTCGGCGAGCTTGCGGCGGAGCTCCGCCGCCGGGTCGGCGGCGCCGGTCGGCGGAGTCGGCTCGGCCCGCCGCCGGCGCTTGAGGCGCCGGAGCAGGGTCGCGACCCCGAAGGTGACGACGACCCAGGTCAGGAGCTTCCGCATCGGCCGATGGTACCGTGCGCCCCCGTCGCCGGCGCAGCGGCCGCGGGGCTCCAGGTACAATCCTGCCGCTTCCTGCCTCGCACCGGCTCCGCCAGTTCCCGGCGGCGCCGTACCGCGGCGAGGCCGATCAGACCGAAGGAAGGAGTCAGAGGGAACGTGACCGAGTACGAGATCCTGCTGCTGCTTGACCCCGACCTGGACGAGGCGCGCCAGTCCGAGATCGTCGCGCGCGCCCAGGAGCTGGTCGAGAAGGCCGGCGGGTCCTGGGACCTGCACGACGTCTGGGGACGCCGCAAGCTCGCGTACGAGATCCGGCACAAGGGCGAGGGGAGCTACCACCTGCTCCAGTTCACGTGCGAGGGGGAGACGCTCGACGAGATCTCCCGGATCCTGCGGATCGACGACGGCGTCATGCGGCACCTGGCGACACGTCGGATCCAGGGGAGTCCGTCCCGGCCCGTGGCGGTCGGCGCTCCGACGCGCGACGATGCGGTGAGCGCATCTGACGCCGAGAAAGAGGAGGAGTAGCGATGGCCAACATCAACCGAGTCGTGCTCGTCGGGAACCTGACGAGGGACCCCGAGCTCCGGCACACGCCCTCCGGCACGCCGGTCTGCTCGCTCCGCGTAGCGGTCAACACCCGCCGCAAGGACGAGACGGGGCAGTGGGTGGACAAGCCGAACTACTTCGACGTCACGGTCTGGGGCCAGCAGGGCGAGAACTGCGCGCAGTACCTGTCCAAGGGCCGCCCGGTCGCGATCGACGGCCGCCTCGAGTGGCGCGAGTGGGAGGCGCAGGACGGCTCGAAGCGCCAGGCGACCGAGATCGTGGCCGACACCGTGCAGTTCCTCGGCGGCCGTCAGGACGCGGAGGGCCCGGCCTACGTGCCCGCCGGTGCGGCCGGCGACGCCGGAGCAGACTTCCCGCCCTCGCCGGCCGACGACGACATTCCGTTTTGAGTTCGCCGGACTGGCCGCTCTCGCAGACCCCGGTCGCGGGAAGGCCCACGAAGGCGGCCGCTCCGCGGCCGCTCCCGAGCTCGACCTCAGCGATCTAGGAGACGACGAACATGCCGACGAAGAAGCCGACGACGCGCAGGCGGCCCGGGGCCGCGACCGCGCCCGGGCGGCGGAAGAGCTGCCACTTCTGCCGCGACAAGGTCGAAGAGATCGACTACAAGAACATCGCCCAGCTGCGGCGCTACCTCTCCGAGAAGGGGAAGATCCGTTCGCGGCGCATCACGGGCGCCTGCCGCCGACACCAGCTCCAGGTCGCGGGCGCCGTGAAGCGCGCGCGTGAGATGGCGCTCCTCCCGTACGTCTCGCAGTAGCGATGGAAGTCATCCTCCTGAAGGACGTCGAGAAGCTCGGGCTGCGCGGTGACGTCGTGGACGTCGCGCGCGGGTATGCGAGGAACTACCTGCTCCCGCGGAAGCTCGCGGAGTCGGCCACGCCGGCGCGCGTCGCCGAGCTGCGCAGGGTCGAGGCGGAGCGCGCGAAGCACGAGGCGCGGAGCGCGGAGCAGGCGCAGGAGATCGCCGAGGTCCTGGGCAAGACGGTGCTCCGCTTCGAGGTGAAGGCAGGGCCGACCGGCTCGCTGTTCGGCTCCGTGACCCCCTCCGACGTCGCCGACGAGATCTGGCGCGCCCGCAAGGTGCGCGTCGACCGGCGCAAGGTCGCCGTCGACCCGATCAAGCGCATCGGCCGCTACGCGATCCCGATCGAGCTCTTCCAGGACGTCCAGGTCGAGGTGAAGACCCTGGTCGTACCGGAGGGCGGCGAGCTGCCGCCCGAGGAGGAGCTGGCGGCGCTCGAGGCCGCCGAGGCTGCTGCGGCGGCTGCGGCCGAGGCCGAGGAGGTCGCCGGGCGAGAGGAGGCGGAGAGCGCGATCGCCGAGGTGCTCGCCGAGGAGGAGGAGGAGCTCGAGGAGGAGGCCGCGGCGGAGCTCGAGGCGGCCCCCGTCGCGGAGGGGCCCGCCGCCGAGACCGAGACCGCCCTCGGACACGAGGAACACGCGGGCGAGGAGCCCGAGGCGGCCGCAGGCGAAGTCCCGGTCCCGGGCGACGCGCCGGGGGACGAGCGCTAGCAGGGGCGGGGCGCCGTCCCCGGCGCTCTCCACAGGACCTGTTGAGGGATCGCCGGAAATCCCGCTGCGAGCGGACGTTTCCGGCTGGACAACTCGCACCTCCCTGTCGACAGCCCGTCCTGCGCTGGGGATAGCATTCGAACACATGTTCCGTTCTCCCTGCACGTCCAGAGAGGACACGTCGGGCTGGACGCCGTCCGACGTCGCGGGTTGACTCCGACGCCGATGAGCGCGACCGAGCTCTCCCGCGCCGACCGCCTGGGCGCGATCGTCCCCCCGCAGAACCTCGAGGCCGAGGAGTCCGTCCTCGGCGCCATGCTCCTCTCTCCGACGGCGGTCGGGACGGTCAGCGAGATCCTCTCGGCCGCGGACTTCTACCGCGAGAGCCACGCGAAGATGTATCGCGCCGCGCTCGCCCTGTGGGGGAAGGGCGAGCCGGTGGACGCGATCACGCTCGTCAACGAGCTCGACGAGCGGAGCGAGCTCGAGGCGGTCGGTGGGCAGGCGAAGGTCGCCGAGCTCGCCGCCCTCGTTCCCTCCACGTCGAACGTCGAGCACTACGCGCGGATCGTGAAGGAGATGGCGACACTGCGCGGTCTCGTTCGGGCAGGACAGGAGATCACCCGGCTCGGCCAGGAGCGCCCGGGCGAGGTCACGGACCTCGTCGACCGCGCGGAGCAGGTCGTGTTCGAGCTCGGGCAGCAGCGGGTCACGAGCGACTTCGCGCACATCGAGACGCTGCTCAAGGAGAGCTTCGAGCGGATCACGCAGCTGTACGAGGCGGGCTCGGAGATCACCGGCATCCCCAGCGGCTTCCGCGAGCTCGACCTCCTCACCTCGGGCTTCCAGCCCGGCAACCTCGTCATCCTCGCCGCGCGGCCGTCGATGGGGAAGTCGGCGCTCGGCCTCTGCATCGCGGCCAACCTCGGGGTGCGCCACGAGGTGCCCGTCGCCCTCTTCACGCTCGAGATGTCCAAGGCCGAGGTGACCCAGCGGATGATGTGCAGCGAGGCGAAGGTGGAGTCGCAGCGGCTCCGAAGCGGCCGCCTCGCGCCGGACGACTGGCCCCGCCTCACGGCCGCCTGCGACAGGCTCATGAAGGCGCCGATCTACGTCGACGACACGGGCTCGACGACGATCATGGAGCTTCGCTCGAAGGCGCGCCGGCTCAAGTCGCGGGAGCCGAAGCTCGGGCTCGTCCTCGTCGACTACCTCCAGCTCATGACCTCCGGTTCGACCGTGGAGAACCGCGTGCAGGAGGTCTCCCAGATCTCGCGTGCCCTCAAGGTGCTCGCGCGCGACCTCGACGTCCCCATCGTCGCCATGTCGCAGCTCTCGCGCGCGGTCGAGCAGCGACACGACAAGCGCCCGATACTCTCCGACCTCCGCGAGAGCGGGAGCCTCGAGCAGGACTCGGACCTCGTCGCGTTCGTGTACCGGGACGAGTACTACCTCGGCGAGGAGTCCGACCAGCAGGGGATCGCCGAGATCCACCTCGCGAAGCACCGGAACGGGCCGACCGGCACGGTGAAGCTCTCGTTCCTGCGCCGGTACGCGAAGTTCGCCGACCTGGCTCCGGCGTAGCGGCGGGCTCCGCCTGCCGCTCTGGCCGGACGGCGCGCCGCCGGGCGCGTCCGGTGGGCCGCTCCAGCCGTCGCCCGGCTCGTTCCACCTGGTGAGAACGGGCGCGCGCGGGGCGGCGGCCGCACGCCTCTAGGCTGCGGAGCATGGCCGAGCTCGTCCAAGCCCGGGTTCCCGAGAGCCGCCGCACGATCGCCGGCTACTACACGCTCGCCGGGCTGTACACGCTCTCCGCCGCGGCGATCTGGGGCGTCAACACGCTCTTCCTCCTCGACGCGGGGCTCAGCTTCTTCGAGGTCTTCGTCGCCAACGCGGCGTACTCCCTGGGGACGGTGCTCTTCGAGGTGCCGACGGGCGTGGTCGCCGACACGCTCGGGCGCCGCGTCTCGTTCCTCTCGAGCGTGTCGGTGCTCGCCGCCTCGACGCTCGTCTACGTGAGCCTCGCCGAGATGGACGCCGGTGTCGCCGCGTTCGCCGCAGCGTCGGTGCTGATGGCGCTCGGCTTCACCTTCTACTCGGGCGCGATGGAGGCCTGGCTCGTCGATGCGCTCGCGGCGAGCAACTACGAGGGTCTCCTCGACCGCGTGTTCGCCCGCGGCCAGCAGGTGTCGAGCGCGGCCATGCTCGTCGGCACGATCGGTGGCGGTCTCCTCGGGCAGGTCGACCTGAGCCTCCCCTACCTCGCCCGATCGGCGCTCCTGGTGGCCGTCTTCGTCGTGGCGTTCGTCGTCATGCACGACGTCGGCTTCACGCCGCGCCGCGTCGCCGCGCGAGAGCTGCCCGGCGCGATCGCCGCGAACGCGCGTGCGGGCGTGGCATTCGGCTGGGCGCAGCGCTCGATCCGCCTGCTCATGCTCGCCGCGTGTCTCGAGACCGGCTTCTTCATGTGGGCGTTCTACGCCTCGCAGCCGTATCTCCTCGACCTCCTGGAGAGCGACGCCGTCTGGGTGGCCGGGCTCGTGACCGCCGGCATCGCCTGCTCGACGATCGCGGGCAACCAGCTCGTGCAGATCGCGTCCCGGTACTGCGGGCGTCGAACGACGCTCCTGCTCGGGGCGGCGGCGATCCAGACCGTTGCGGCAGTCGTCCTCGGGCTGTCCGAGTCGTTCTGGGTCGCGCTTCCGGCCCTGTTCGTGCTGACCGCGGGCACCGGGGTGGTCGGCCCGGTCAGACAGGCGTACCTGCATCAGCTCATCCCCTCGGAGCAGCGAGCCACGGTCGTCTCGTTCGATTCGATGGTCTCCGGCGCCGGAGGTGTCGGCGGCCAGCTGGGCCTCGGCGCGATCGGCGAGGCGCGCTCCGTGGGGGCCGCGTTCGTGGTCGGAGGCGTGGCGGCGGCGGGCGCGGTTCCGCTCTTCGCGGCCGTCCGCAGGATCGGAGGCCCGGCGGACGAGATCGTCGGGGAGCGCGCGGGCGCCGAGTGCAGCGCGCCCTCGGGCATCCCGGCGGTCGCGATGGTCGAGGGCAGGGTGGTCGACGAGCTCGTTGCGTCCCGCGGGACCCCGTCCGGCTGACACGCCCGGCGTGCGACACTCCGCACGTGGCTGCGACCGTCATCGTCGGGGCGCAGTGGGGCGACGAGGGGAAGGGGAAGATCGTCGACCTGCTCGCGCAGCGGTCCGACCTCGTCTGTCGCTACCAGGGCGGCCCGAATGCCGGCCACACGATCGTCGTCGACGGCGAGACGTACCGTATCCGCCAGATCCCGAGCGGGATCGTGGCGGGGAAGCGCGGCGCGATCGGGGCGGGCTGCGTCGTCGACCCGGCGGTGCTGATCGGCGAGCTCGACGACGTGGAGAGCCGCGGCCACGCGACGGAGGGGCTCCTCGTCGTCTCCGGGAACGCCCACCTGGTCATGCCGTGGCACGTCGCCCTCGACGGCGCGCGCGAGCGGCGGCTCGGACGCCTGCAGATCGGCACGACCCGGCGCGGGATCGGGCCGGCGTACGCGGACAAGGCGACGCGGATCGGCATCCGCGTGCAGGACCTGCTCGACCCGAAGATCCTGCGCCAGAAGCTCGAGCTCGCCGTCGCGGAGAAGAACGTCTGGCTGGAGCGCGTGTACGACCTCGAGCCCTTCGACGTCGAGGAGATCGTGGAGACCCACCTCCGGCACGCGGAGCGGCTCGGCCCGTACGTCGGAGACACGTCCCTGCTCGTCGATCGCGCGCTCCGCGCGGGGGAGCACGTCCTGTTCGAGGGCGCGCAGGGCACGCTCCTCGACCTCGACCACGGCACGTACCCGTTCGTGACCTCGTCCAGCCCCATCGCCGCGGGGGCTGCGGTCAGCTTCGGCATCGGGCCGGGTCGGATCGACGAGGTCGTCGGGGTCGCGAAGGCGTACGTGACCCGCGTCGGCGAGGGGCCGTTTCCGAGCGAGATCGAAGGGCGGGACCACGACCGGGTGCAGGAGCTCGGGCAGGAGTTCGGCACGGTGACCGGACGCGAGCGGCGATGCGGGTGGCTCGATCTCGTCGCCCTGCGCTTCGCGGTGCGCGTGAACGGCATCACGTCCCTGGCCTTAACGAAGCTCGACGTGCTCTCGGCCTTCGGGGCGCTCCCGGTGTGCGTGCGCTACCGGCTCGAGGACGGCACCGAGACGGAGGAGTTCCCCGCGCACCAGAGCGACTTCCACCACTGCCGGCCCGTGTTCGAGACCCTGCCGGGCTGGGAGAGCGAGATCGGCGAGGGCCTGCCGCCGGCTGCGCGCGGGTACGTGTCCTTCGTGGAGGACGCGCTCGGCGTTCCCGTCACGCTCGTCGGAACAGGCGCCGCGCGGGAGCGCGTGCTCGCCCTCTCCTGAGCGTCTCGAGGCGCGGGCGCGCCCGGCCGCCGGCGCTCGCCGGACCCGGGCGGACTCCTCGAGGCACCACGTCTCGTCCTCCGGGAAAGTAGCCGTTCGGACCGCGTGTCCGGTGGCGCGTCGTTCGTCGCGAGAGCCGCAACCTGCCCCCGCCGCGCATCCTCGTCTCAGGCAGGCGCTCGCCGGCTCCGGCGTCGCCCCGGTCGAACGGCAGCGAGTGCATCTGCCGTCGCCCGCGTCGGTGGCGGCCTCAGGCGCCTCGACGCTTGCCGGGCCTCGACCTGGTCGAGAAGCGACGGGGCGGCGTCTGCATGACGCGTGTCCGCGAACGTCCTCATCCCCGACGCTCGCCGGTCGTTCGGGACGCCGCCGGGGCGCCTCCATGGCGGCTCGGGCGACGGCGCCCGCTCGTAGACTCGCCCGATGCGCGTCCTCCTCGTCGGGTCCGGCGGCCGCGAGCACGCGCTGGCGTGGAGGCTGACGCGGCGGGCAGAGGACGTCGACCTGCACGCCGCGCCCGGCAGCCCGGGCATCGCGCGCCTGGGCGAGTGCCACCCGATCCGTGCCGAGGATCCCGAGGGTCTGCTCGCGCTCGCGCACTCGCTCGACGTGGATCTCGTCGTGGTCGGACCCGAGGCGCCTCTCGTGCTGGGGGTCGCCGACGTCCTGCGCCACGCGGGCGTCGCGGTCTTCGGTCCGAGCGCCGCGGCGGCGGCGATCGAGGGGTCGAAGTCGTTCGCGAAGGAGGTGATGGCGGCGGCCGGCGTGCCCACGGCGGCCCAGCTGCCGATCGCCCGCCCTCCCTGCGTGATCAAGGCGGACGGGCTGGCCGGCGGGAAGGGCGTCCACGTCTGCCGCTCGCAGGAGGAGGTGGATCGCGCCCTGCGCGCGGTCGGGAAGCTCGGCGGCGGAGTCGTCGTCGAGGAGCTCCTCGAGGGGCCGGAGGTGTCCGTGTTCGCCCTCTGCGACGCGAGCGATGCGCTCGCGCTCGTCCCGGCGCAGGACTTCAAGCGCGCGTTCGACGGCGACGCGGGCCCGAACACGGGAGGGATGGGGTCGTACGCACCGGTGCCGGGGCTCGGCGAGCCGGAGGTGGCGGAGCTCGTGGCCACCGTCCACCGACCGGTCCTCGCCGAGCTGCAGCGGCGCGGATCGCCCTTCGTCGGCCTCCTGTACGCGGGCCTGATGCTGACCCCGGACGGGCCGCGGGTGCTCGAGTTCAACTGCCGCTTCGGAGACCCGGAGACGCAGTCCGTGCTTCCGCTCGTCGACGGACATCTGGCGAGCGCGCTCATGGCGGCGGCGACCGGCGAGCTCACCGGCGTCTCCCTCGGCCACCGCGATGGGGCGGCGGTCACCGTCGTCCTCGCCGCGTCGGGCTATCCGGAGGAGGGGGACCGGGGGACCGAGATCCTAGGTGTGGAGCATGCGGAGGAGCGGGGAGCGCTCGTCTTCCACGCGGGTACGGCGCTCCACGGCGACCGCCTCGTGACCAACGGGGGACGCGTGCTCGGCGTCACCGGGCTCGGCGAGACCGTGGCGCGGGCGCGTGCCGCAGCCTACGAGGCCGTGTCCGCGCTCGAGCCCGACGGACTGCGCTACCGGTCGGACATCGCGGCCGAGGCGGCCGCCGGCCGCACGTTCACGCTCGCAGGCTGACCCGCCTCCGGGGCCACCCCGCGCCTCCTCCCGCTGTCGAGCGTACCCGGGAGAGGCGCACGGGTGGTGAACGAGACCGCGCCGGGTCCGAGCAGATCGGCCGCGTCGGGCAACGGCGACCGCGGCCGTGACCGCGGAGTCGCGCGGGGCCCCCCGACTAGAATGTCACGGTGATCGCCCGCTACTCGCGCCCGGCCATGGCTCGTATCTGGTCGGAGGAGGCGAAGCTCGAGCGCTGGCTGGCCGTGGAGATCGCCGCCCTCGATGCTTGGGCGCAGGAGGGCAGCGTGCCCGCGGAGGCCGTCTCGGCCGTCCGTGCAGCCGCACGTGCTCCCTCTCCCGAGCGGGTCGTCGAGCTCGAGAGCACCACGAACCACGATGTCGCCGCGTTCGTGGACGCTGTCGCCGAGGAGCTCGGCCCCGAAGGGCGCTGGCTGCACTACGGCCTCACGTCCTCCGACGTGCTCGACACCGCGCTCGCGCTGACCGTGCAGGAGGCGGGCGGGCTCGTCCTCGACGGCATCGATGCCGCGCTCACCGCGGTGAGCGAGCGTGCGCACGAGCACCGCGGCACCCTGACGATCGGAAGGACGCACGGCGTCCACGCGGAGCCGACGACGTTCGGCCTCAAGCTCGCCGGCTGGGCGTTCCAGCTTGCTCGCGATCGCAAGCGCGTCGCCGAGGCGGTCGAGGGCATGCGCGTCGGGAAGCTCTCCGGCGCGGTCGGAACGTACGCGTCCACGACTCCCGAGGTGGAACGCGTCGCGTGCCACGCACTCGGGCTGGAGCCCGCGCCGGCCTCGACCCAGATCCTGCAGCGCGACCGCCACGCGGAGCTGCTGTCCGCGCTGGCCGTGCTCGCCTCGTCGCTCGACCGGTTCGCGCTCGAAATCCGCCACCTCGCCCGGACCGAGGTGCGCGAGGTCGAGGAGCCCTTCGGCCGCGGGCAGAAGGGCTCGTCCGCGATGCCGCACAAGCGCAATCCGATCGTGTCCGAGCGCATCTGCGGGCTCGCGCGGCTCGTGCGCGGGTACGCGCTCGTCGGCCTGGAGAACGTCGCGCTCTGGCACGAGCGCGACATCTCGCACTCGTCGGCGGAACGCGTCGTGCTGCCGGACGCGTTCCTCGCGATTGACTACATGCTCGACCGCTTCGTCTGGCTCGTACGCGGGCTCGTCGTGCGGACCGAGAGGATGCGCGCCAACCTGGAGGCCACGGGTGGGCTGTTCTTCAGCCAGCGGCTCCTGCTCGCGCTCGTCGAGGCGGGGCTCGCTCGCGACGAGGCGTATCGAGCCGTGCAGCGGCACGCGATGCGGGCCTGGGACGAGGGGCTCGACTTCCGTGAGCTCGCGCGCGCGGACACCGTGCTCGCCGGCCGTGTCGACCTCGAGGCGGTCTTCGACCTGCCGGCGTTCGTCCGCCACGAGGACGTCGTCTTCCAGCGGCTCGACGCACTCCGGCACGAGGAGGGGGTTCATGCCTGAAGCGGTCCATCTGGCGAGCGGGAAGGTGCGGGAGATCTACGCGCTCGACGACGAGCGGCTGCTCCTCGTCGCGAGCGACCGCATCTCGACCTTCGACGTCGTCCTGCCCACGCCGATCCCGGACAAGGGCCGTGTCCTCACCGGGCTCTCGGCGTTCTGGTTCGCGCGGACGCGCCACATCGTCCCCAACCACCTGCTCGAGGTCCGCGACGACGGCCGGAGCATGGTGTGCCGGAGGCTCGAGATGCTCCCCGTCGAGTGCGTCGTACGCGGCTACCTCGCCGGGTCGGGCTGGAAGGACTACCGCGAGACCGGTGGCGTGTGCGGCCACTCCCTCCCGCCCGGGCTGGGGGAGTCGGAGCGCCTCCCCGAGCCGATCTTCACCCCGGCGACGAAAGCGACCGAGGGGCACGACGAGAACATCGACGAGGAGCGGGCGGCGGAGCTCTGCGGCCCCGAGCTCTACGGTGCGGCGAAGGAGGCGTCGCTCGCGCTCTACCGCTTCGCGTCGGAGCAGGCCGAGTCCCGCGGCATCGTCCTCGCCGACACGAAGTTCGAGCTCGGAGTCGCACCGGGCGGAGGGCTCGTGCTCGGCGACGAGGCTCTCACCCCCGACTCCTCGAGATTCTGGCCGCGTCAGGCGTACGAGCCCGGGAGGTCGCAGCCGTCGTTCGACAAGCAGTTCGTGCGCGACTGGTGCGAGGAGACGGGTTGGGACAAGACGCCTCCCGGACCGGAGCTTCCCGACGAGGTCGTGACCGGAACCCGCGCGCGCTACGTGGAGGCGTTCGAGCTCCTCACCGGGATCCCGTTCGACCGCTACCTCGCCGACCCGACCGTGGTGCTCGCGTGAAGGCGACCGTGCTCGTCCGACCGAAGGACGGGATCCTCGACCCGCAGGGCGAGGCGGTGCAGGGGAGCCTGCAGAAGCTCGGATTCGACGTGGGGAGCGTCCGCGTCGGCCGGGTCATCGACGTCGAGCTCGCCGCGGGCGACGAGACGGAAGCGCGCGCCCAGGTCGAGCGCATGTGCGCCGAGCTGCTCGCGAACCCGCTCATCGAGAGCGTCCAGATCCGGGTGGACGAGGAGTGAGCGCCCGCCCGACCGTCGCCGTCGTCGTCTTTCCGGGGTCGAACGACGACCACGATGCCGCCTGGGCGCTGGGCTCCATGGGCGCGGAGCCCGTGCTCGTCTGGCACGAGGACACGGCGCTTCCGGGCGACACGGGTGCCGTCGTCCTGCCCGGCGGCTTCTCGTACGGCGACTACCTCCGCGCAGGCGCGATCGCGAGCGTCGCCCCGGTGATGGACGCGGTGCGCCGCTTCGCCGACTCGGGCGGGCCGGTCCTCGGGATCTGCAACGGCTTCCAGATGCTCTGTGAGGCGCGACTGCTCCCGGGTGTGCTCCTTCCGAACAGGCAGCTCGAGTTCGTCTGCCGGGACGCCCAGGTGCGCGTGGAGAACGCGGGAACGCTCTTCACGCGGCGCTGCGACTCCGGTCAGGAGCTCACGATCCCCGTGAAGCACGGCGACGGGGCGTGGTACGTGGACGAGGGCACGTTCGTCCAGCTCGCGACCCGCGGCCAGCTCGTCCTCCGCTACACGGAGGACGTGAACGGGTCGCTCGGCAACGTCGCCGGGATCGTCAACGGGCGGGGCAACGTCCTCGGACTGATGCCCCATCCCGAGCACGCCGTCGATCCGCTCCTCGGGTCCGCGGACGGCGGGCTCCTGCTCGCGGCCCTCGTCGACGCGGCCTCGACGCACTCGCTCGCCGCCGCGTAGGCGCCGACCGGCGCGTCGCACCGGCTGACGACCAGCTCACGGGCTCGTCGACCGACCTCACCGTGCCGGACCCGGTGCGCCCTGGCTCACCAGCCGAGCGCCTCTGCGAGGACGGGCGCGCGCGCGAGCGCCGCCCGCAGCCGCTCGACGTCGCGCGCCCGCATCGTGACGGGCCCCCGCCGTGCGGACCCGTCGGTCGCGTAGGCGAAGCGGACGAGGCGCTCGCCGCTCTTCGCCTCGAGAAGCTGCACGACGACCGCGAAGCGCCTGTCTCCTGCCCGCTGGGGAACCGAGACCTCCTCGAGGACCGTGGCCCCTCCCCACGGCGTCGCCGCCGTGGCGCTCCGTTCGCGTGCCGCCGTCGCCATGGGTCGAGCGTACGGTGCCGCCCGTCACGGGTGGGACACGTCTTCGTGCCGAGAGCCTCGCGCGGGGTTCCCACGCCGGCTGCGCTCCCGTGCGTCTCGAGCCCTCGCCGTCGCACCCGCCCCGCGGTCCCCGCGTGGGAGCGTGGCCGCCGCCACGCACCGCCCGCCCCGCGCTCCCCGTCGTCCGCGAGCGGGCGGATACTCGGCCGACCATGCACGCGCGCAGGCACCTGCCATGAGCCGCCGCGCCTGGCTCTGGCTCGACGTCACGCTCAAGTCGCTCGTTGTCGGCCTGACCGCGCTCGGCGCGTTCGCCGGCCTCGAGCGGTTCGAGGAGAAGGGGTTCGGGTGGCGCCTCCTCTGGTACCCGGCCATGATCCTCGCGCTCCCGGTCGCCTGGCGGCTCTTCGGACGAGGCCGCCCGTTCCCGTTCCTCGCGGACGTGCTGATCACGATCCCGTTCCTCGTCGACATCCTCGGCAACGTCCTCGACCTCTACGACACGATCGACTGGTGGGACGACGTGAACCACTTCGCGAACTGGCTGTTCCTCTCGCTCGGCATCGGCGTCCTGCTCCTGCGGACCCGGCTCGAGCCGTGGGTCCTCGCCGGGCTGGTGCTCGCGTTCGGGGCCACCGTTGCGATCCTGTGGGAGCTCGGCGAGTACGTGACCTTCATCCGCACGAACGAGGACGAGTTCGACACCGCCTACACGGACACGCTCGGCGACCTGACGTTCGACCTGGTGGCGGCGCTCCTCGCCGCCGGGGTGACCTTCGCCCTCGCGCGGAGGAACGCGGAACCGGTTAGCGCGAGCCCCGCTCGATGAGCTCGATGCGGTAGTCGTCGGGGTCGCGCACGAAGCAGATCCGCGACCCGCCCTCGCTCACCCGGTACGGCGGTCGCTCGGGCTCGATCCCGTGCCGCGACGAGAGCTCGGCGAGCGTGGCATCCAGGTCGTCCACGCCGATCGCGACGTGCCCGTATCCCGTGCCGAGGTCGTACGTGCGACCGTCGTGGTTGTACGTCAGCTCGAGGACGTTGTCCTGGTCCCCGATCGAGAAGAAGTAGTTCGTCGCCTCGAGCTCGCCGTTCCGGACGATGTCCATGTCTCTCGAGAAGCGGAACCCGAGCGCCTCGTAGAAGCCGCGGCTCTTCTCCGGATCGGTGATGCGCACCATCGTGTGCAGGAAGCTGGCCATGGCGCAATCCTAGAGGGGCTCGTCGAGGGCCGCGTCGAGCCAGGCGAGACGGGCCTCCGTCACGGCGATGCCGCCCTCGAGCGCCAGCCGGAACGCACGCTCCTTGCCGGAGCTCCCGGCGGGCTCCGCGTGGATTCGCTCGAGCTCGTCGAGCTGGGCGCGCGTGTGGTCGCGCTCCCGCAGGAGGTGGGCTCGCGCCTCGCCCGGCTCGAGGAGCCAGAGGAAGAACGTGCGCAGGGCAGCGTCGCTGCGTACGCGCCGGTCGGGCTCGGTCTCGCGCAGCCAGCGGCGCACCTCGGCGAGCCCGGCGTCGGTGAGCGCGTACGTGCGGGAGCCGCGCGGCCCGGTCTCCGTCTCCTCGATCAGGCCCTCCGAGAGCAGGCGAGCGAGCTCCGGATAGATCTGGCTGTGGCTCGCCGGCCACGCGTACGCGAGCGACTGGCCGAAGTGCTTGAGGAGCGCGTAGCCGGTGCGCGGGCGGTCGGCGAGGGCTCCGAGGAGGGCGTGCCGGAGGGACATCGCGGTTATGTCAGAGTTGACATGTCATAACTGACATAGCATGATCTCACACCGTGTGGACGTCGCGTCTCCTCGTTCTCGCGGTCGGCGTCGCCGTGGTCGCGACCGCGACGCAGGCAGCGCCGGCCGCGACGCCCGGAGCGGCGCGCGACGTCACGACGTTCGGCCGGGCGCTCGAGGAGACCCACCCGAACCTCTTCCGGCACCTCTCTCGCGCCCACTTCCGGACCGAGGTGGGCGGGCTGGCGCGGCGTGCTGGCCGGGTGGGCGGGAACGAGCTCCTCGTGGGCCTCATGCGTATCGGGGCGCTCCCGGGCCCGCGCAACGGGCACACGGGCCTCTTCCCGCTCGACCCGGCGCACCGCCGCGTGCTCCACGTGTACCCGCTGCGGCTGTACGACTTCGCCGACGGCGTCTTCGTCGTCGGGGAGCTCGGGGATCACGGTCTCGTCGGAGCGAGGCTCGTCTCGGTCGAGGGAATCCCGACCGCGCGGCTGCTCGAGCGCGTACGCCCGCTCGTGCCGCGCGACAACGCTTCCGGCCTCCGTGGCTGGGCGCCGCACTACGCGCTCGTGGCCGAGGTGCTCGACGGGCTCGGCGTCGAGGGAGGCACCGGCGCGCGGGCCTTCACGTTCGAGCGGAACGGCGGCGAGCACCTCACGCTCTCGCTCGCCCCCGTCCGCGGTGACGAGTACGCCCGGGCCTTCGGGGACTCGCTGCACGGGCACTACCCGGCGCTCCTGCCCCGGGCGAGCCGGGCGGGGCGCCGCTCGCCGGTGTCCGAGGCGCTCTGGACCCGCACGCTCGCCGGCGGGCGGGCGCTCTACGTCGGCTACGACTCGGTGACCGTGGAGACGTCACGTGTTGCCGCCCGCATCGTGCGGTTCGCCCGCCGACCCGGCCCGCGGCGCGTGATCGTCGACGTGCGTGCGAACGGCGGCGGCGACAACACGACCTACGACTCGCTCCTCGCGGCACTCGCCTCGCCGCGCGTCGGCGGGCTGGGGCTCTTTCTGCTCGTCGGGCGCGCGACGTTCTCGGCCGCAGGCAACTTCGCGGCCGACGTCGACCGGTACACGAATGCCGTCCTCGTCGGCGAGCCGACGGGCGGCGGCGTGAACCAGTACGGAGACGCGATCTCGCGTGCGCTGCCGGTGACCGGGTGGAACGTCCGGATCGCGACCGAGTACACGCGGCGCGGCGAGCCGGGCGACGGGAGGCTGGCGGTCGAGCCCGACGTGCGGGTCGCCGTGACCTCCGCCGACCACTTCGCCGGTCGCGACCCGGTCCTGGAGAGGGCGCTCGGCCGCCCGTGACGCGGCTCGCGTCGCTCGCACTTCTTCTCGTGGCCGCAGGCTGCGTCGTCGGCCTGCGCGCCGCCGCCGCACCCGCGCACGCTTGCGTGAAAGGCGCCGAGCTCTGGTTTCGTGCCGCCGACGGGACGCGGCTCGTCGGGCACCGCTTCGGCGGGGAGCGCCCCGGCGCGCGGACCGCGGTCGTGCTCGCGCACCAGTCGAACGGCGACCTCTGCGAGTGGGTGCCGTACGCGCGGCGCCTGGCGAGCAGCGGGACCTTCGCCTTTCCGTTCGACCTCCGGGG
>Ga0075313_1000110_pt1 | contig 16031 bp, 19 predicted proteins | sample MayberryNE_Catta_3_FD_120051 | JGI IMG/M metagenome (GOLD analysis project Ga0075313, IMG submission 120051) | Natural and restored wetland microbial communities from the San Francisco Bay, California, USA, that impact long-term carbon... | ecosystem: Environmental > Terrestrial > Soil >...
GACCAGGTAGGACGCGCACCCGAGCGCGTCGTCGACGAACTGCGTGAAGATCACGACGCGCGACCGTACCAGCCGGTCCCGCTATCCCTCTTGAAGTGGCGGGCGCGGTGAGGCTCCCGGATCGTTTCGGCGGAGCTCCTGCACGTGAGGGGACAGCATGGAGCTGTGCAACTCTGCGCGTGATGGCGCGCGCCGCCGTTGTCGCCTCCGTCCTGGTCTCGATCGTGGCAGCGGCCTTGGCTGCCGGAGCGAGCCACGCCAGCTACACCGCGGAAGAGGTCGCGGAGGCTTTCGATCGGCACGGCTACGGCCTCGTCGAGGTCGACCGGCGAGGCTGGACGGCGTACGCGCCGCTTGTCGGATCGCCGGGAACGGTGTTGTTCCCACGGCCCAGCGAGCAGGCGCCGTTCTACGTCTTCGTCGCCCGATCCGACCGGCAGGCCGAGGACCTCGTCGCGCGACGCGGGAGGGCCGGAAGCGGGCCAGGCATGTTCGACCTCCTTCACGGGAACGTCGTCGTCAGCTCGGACACCTCGCTCACGCGAGGCGGGCCCACGACCGCTCAGCGGCTTCGCGTCAGGGCGGCGCTGCGGTCGCTCGACTCCGCGCGGTGAACGTACTCCCCGCCGGAAAGTCGCGCGACCTCGGCGAGGACGGCCGTCACTCCGGCGACGGCCGTGACCGCCGGAGCCAGGCGAGCCCGACGACGCCGAGCGTGACGACGAGCCCGACGGCGCCGACCGCGAGCGTGGTCGCCAGGCTCCCCGACGGCTGCGGGGCAGGGAGGACGGCGAGCGCCACCGGCCAGCGCACGCTCCTGCCGTCCGGGTAGAGCTGGCGGACGTCGAGGGTCACGCTGCGGGGCTCCCCGTCCGCGACGAGCTCGAGCGCGAAGCTCCCGATCGACCCCGGCGCGAGGCAGCAGCCGGTCCAGCTCGCCTCGTCCTCGCCCACCGTCGCGGGCCATCCCCTGCCCGACTCGCTCGCGCCGAGGATCGTGACTCCCGCCGGCACCGTGACCGAGAGCCCGTTCATCCGCTCCCGGCGCTCGTTCTCGCCGGCGAGCGTGATCGTCTGCTGCTCGCCCGAGTGGACGAACGTCGGCGCCGGCAGCACGTGCGCCTGGGCGGTTCCTGCGCCGAGCGCCCAGGCTAAGGTGACGAGAGAGAGTGAGATCCCGAGCCGCATCGAGGACATCTTGCCGTCAGCTTGCGGCTCGGTTAGGGGTGTGTGACCATGCCCCTGGACTCCCGTTTCCGCAAGCGACAATCGGGGAAGTGCGTAAGCGCATTCCTACGGAAAGGGTGAGGTATATGACCTGGACGAGGTCGAAGGGGCGAGTTGGACTGCTCGTCCTTGCGATGTTGACCCTCGTGTTGTCGCTCGCCGCGTGTGGCGGCGGCGACGACGACGGCGGCGACGAAGGCGCGGCGGATGGCGTGATCACGATCAACTGGGGGGCGGAGCCACCGTCCCTCGATCCGGGGCTCGCGACCGACACGACCTCGTCGAACGTGATCCTCAACATCATGGACCCGCTCGTGAAGCTCGAGGGCGAGGAGCTCACGCCGACCCCGAGCCTCGCCGAGAGCTGGGACGTCGAGGGGGCCACCGTGACGTTCCACCTGCGTGACGACGGGCAGTGGACGAACGGCGACCCGGTGACCGCGGAGGACTTCGAGTGGTCGTGGAAGCGGACGATCTCCCCGGAGCTCGCCGCGGACTACGCGTACCAGTTCTTCGGGATCAAGGGTGCCGCCGAATACAACGGCTGCGAGGAGAACTGCGACGCGCTGCGCGACCAGGTCGCGGTCGAGGCCGTCGACGACCTCACGCTCCGCGTCGAGCTGACGAGCGACCAGCCCTGGTTCATCCAGCAGGCTGCCCACCACTCGTTCCTCGCCGTCCACAGGCCCACCGTCGAGCAGTTCGGCGAGAAGTGGACCGAGGCGGGGAACATCGTCACCAACGGCCCGTTCCAACTGGCTCGCTGGGAGCACAACGCGAACCTCGATCTCGTGAAGTGGGCCGACTGGCGCAACGCCGACGACGTCGCGCTCGAGCGCATCAACGGCCGCATGATCACCGAGGGCACGACCGCCGTGCAGGCGTTCGAGGCCGGCGAGGTGGACGAGGTCGGCGCGCTCGGCGGGCTGCCGCCGGAGGAGCTCCCGCGTCTGAAGGGGCTCCCCGAGTACGAGCAGACGCCGTCGCTCGGGACGTACTACTACGGCATCAACACCGAGAACATCCCCGACGTGAACCAGCGGCGCGCGATGTCCCTCGCGATCGACCGCCGCACGATCATCGACAACATCGCCCAGGCCGACCAGCTGCCCGCGACCGGCTTCACGCCGAGCGGCATGCCCGGCTACGACACGATCACGCCGAGCTCGGAGTGGCTGCCCGAGAGCGGTGACATCGAGCGGGCGAAGGAGCTGATGGAGCAGGTCCAGAACCCGGTCACCGACGTGACGCTCGTCATCAACGACGCGCCGGGGCACCGCGACATCGCGGTCGCCGTGCAGTCGATGTGGGCGGAGCTCGGGATCGAGACCGAGATCCAGCAGCAGGAGTGGGCGCAGTTCCTGGAGTCGCTCGGGCCGCCTCCGGCCAGGAGCACCGACGCCTACCGGCTCGGGTGGATCGGCGACTTCGTGGACGCGATCAACTTCCTCGAGCTGTGGACCTGCGACTCCGGCAACAACAACACGAACTGGTGCAACGAGGAGTACGACTCGCTCGTCGAGCAGGCGCGCGGCACCGCCGACGAGGGCGAGCGGTTCGACCTCTACTCGCAGCTGGAGGAGGTCATGTTCGGCCCGGACGGCGAGGTGCCGATCATGCCGATCTACTTCTACACGAACGTCAGCCTCCAGCGGGAGTCGATCAAGGAGACGTACAACCAGAACCTCCTCGACCAGATCGACCTCTCCGAGGTCGTCGAGGAGTGAGGGCTCGATCCCACTGGGATCAGGCTGAACGGACGGGGCGGGCGCTCACGAGCGCCCGCCCGCGTCCACGAGCGGGGGACCACGGCACGTGACCGCCCTGGTCGTCCGTCGGTTGATCTGGACGATCCCGGTCATCCTGCTCGTGATCTTCCTCACGTTCGTGCTCATGCGCCAGATCGAGGGGAACCCGTTTCGCACGTCGGAGCGCGCGATCCCGGAGTCGATCCAGCGCAACCTCGAGGAGAAGTACGGGCTCGACCGGCCCTGGTACGTGCAGTACGCCAAATACGTGCGGGGGGTCTTCACCGGGGATCTCGGGCCCTCGCTCGTGCTCCGCAACCGTGACGTGAACGACATCGTGCGGGAGCACTTCCCGGTCTCGCTCCAGCTCGGGGGGCTCGCGATGCTCTTCGCCCTCGTCGTCGGCATCCCGCTGGGGATGCTCTCCGCCCTGAGGGCGAACACGTGGTTCGACTACGGGGCGATGTTCGTCTCGAGCGTCGGCTTCGCCATCCCCAGCTTCCTCGTCGCGACACTCCTCATCTACTACTTCGCGCTCCAGTGGGGCGAGTACTTCCCGTTCCCGACGAGCGGCTGGGAGGGCTGGGAGTCGAAGGTGCTCCCGTCCATCGCCCTGGGGTTGGGGCCGATGGCGTACTTCGCCCGGCTGACGAGGGGATCGATGCTGGAGACGCTGCAGCAGGACTACATCCGGACGGCGAGGGCGAAGGGCCTTCGCTGGCGGCGGGTCGTCGTCGTGCACACGCTCCGCAACTCGCTCATCCCCGTGGTCACGGCGGCCGGCCCCATCCTCGGCTTCCTGATCACCGGGTCCTTCATCATCGAGCAGATCTTCGCCATCCCCGGGATCGGCCGGTACTACGTCACCGCGGTCACCGGGCGCGACTACTCGGTCGTGATGGGCCTCACCGTGCTGCTCGCGCTGATCGTGATCGTCGCGAACCTCGTCGTGGACATCCTGTACGGCTTCCTCGACCCGAGAACCAGGGACGCGAGGGCCTGATGGCGACCCCTGCGCCACGCACCGCGTCCGGGGAGGGGACGCTCCCCCTCGAGCCGGGCCTCGCCGGGCCGGAGGCCGGTGCCGCGATCCAGCAGTCGAACCTTTGGAAGGACGCCTGGTACCGGTACGTGCGGAACCGGGCCGCGGTCGTGGCGGGCGCCGTGTTCCTGCTCATGCTCGCCTACTGCATCTTCTGGCCGCTCATTTCCCCCTACGACCCGAACGAGGTCGACTTCTCCCAGGCGAGGCAGAACCCGAGCCTCGAGCACCCGCTGGGGACGGACAGCTTCGGGCGAGACCTGCTCACCCGCACGGCGCTCGGTGGACGGATCTCGATCGGCATCGGGTTCGCCGCGACGCTCGTCATCCTCGCCATCGGCGTCGCGTACGGCGCGACCTCGGGCTTCATCGGCGGCAAGCTCGACAACGCGATGATGCGCGTCCTCGACGCGCTGTACGGGCTGCCCTACCTCCCGTTCGCGATCATCACCCTCGCGGTCATCGGCGACGCGGGATTCTGGTCGCTCGTGATCGCGCTGTCGATCGCGTCCTGGCTCACGACCGCACGCATCGTGCGCGGGCAGACGATCACGCTGAAGGAGAACGACTACGTGCGCGCGGCGAAGGTCGTCGGGGCGCGCTGGCAGCGCGTGCTCGTGCGCCATCTGCTGCCGAACATGCTGGGGATCCTCGTCATCGCGGTCTTCCTGGAGCTCCCCGGCGTGATCCTGGGCGAGGCGTTCCTCTCCTTCATCGGCCTCGGGATCGGGCCGCCGGACGCCTCCTGGGGGTCGATGGCGCAGGAGGGGTACCGCGTGTACCGCGTCTTCCCGCTCCTCATCGTCATCCCCTCGGTCGCGATCGCGACCCTGATCCTGTGCGCGAACTTCATCGCCGACGGCCTGCGCGACGCGCTCGACCCGCGGACGAGGGAGACGTAGTGAGCAACGCTCGCCACCGGCTCGCGTTCGTGGGGGAAACCATGTTTTCCCCACGTGCCCACTTCGTCTCGAGAGCGTGGGGAACCTCGCGGTTCCCCACACCCCTCCCCGCTCATGGACGGGAGGGTTGTCCATGAGCGAGCCGCTGCTCTCCGTCCGCGACCTGAAGACGCAGTTCTTCACGCGCGAGGGCGTCGTGCACGCGGTCGACGGCGTGAGCTTCGACGTCCAGAAGGGGCGGACGCTGGGCATCGTGGGCGAATCCGGATGCGGCAAGAGCGTGACCGCCCTCTCGATCATGGGCCTGATCCCGAAGCCCCCTGCGCGCATCGTCGAAGGCGAGGTGATCTTCGGCGACCGCGACCTGACGAAGCTCTCCGAGCGCCAGCTCGAGGACGTGCGGGGCAAGGAGATCGCGATGATCTTCCAGGACTCCATGACCTCGCTGAACCCGACGTTGACGATCGGGACGCAGCTGACCGAGACGCTCCGCCGCCACTTCGACCTGTCGAAGAAGGCCGCGCGCGTGCGGGCGATCGAGCTGCTCGAGGAGGTCGGACTGCCGAAGGCCGCGAACCGGCTCGAGGACTACCCGCACCGCTTCTCGGGCGGCATGCGCCAGCGCGTGATGATCGCGATCGCGATCTCCTGCGACCCGGCGCTCCTCATCGCGGACGAGCCCACGACCGCGCTCGACGTCACCGTGCAGGCCCAGGTGCTCGACCTCCTGGAGGAGATGCGCGAGACGCACGACATGTCGATGATCCTCATCACCCACGACATGGGCGTCGTCGCCGAGGCGGCCCACGACGTGCTCGTCATGTACGCGGGACAGATTGTCGAGCAGGCTCCGGTGCTCTCACTCTTCGACCGGCCCGAGCATCCGTACACGGAGGCGCTCATGGGCGCCCTGCCGCAGCTCGAGGACCCGGGAGTTCGCCACCGTAGGCTCACCGCCATCCCCGGGCGGCCGCCGGACCTCGTGCACCCGCCCGAGACGTGCAGGTTCGCTCCCCGCTGCAAGTACGCGGGCGCGGACGCGTGCACCGCGCGCATGCCCGAGCTGCGCGAGATCCGTCCCGGGCACTTCGTGCGCTCGGAGCACCCGGCGAGCGAGCGCGCCGCGACGCGGGAGAAGGTGGCGACGTGACCTCGCACGGGTACGAGCCCCTGCTCCAGGTGCGGAACCTGGTCAAGCGGTTCCCCGTGAAGCGCGGCCTCTTCTTCGACCGCACGGTCGACTGGGTGGAGGCGGTGCAGGACGTGAGCTTCGACATCGAGCGGGGCGAGACGCTCGGGCTCGTCGGGGAGTCAGGCTCGGGGAAGACGACGACGGGGTACTGCGTCCTCCAGATCCTGCGGCCCACGAGCGGGTCGATCCGCTTCGACGGCCAGGAGCTGACCGAGCTCGACGGGGAGAGCCTGCGGCGACTCCGGCGGCGCATGCAGCTCGTCTTCCAGGACCCGTACTCCTCCCTCGACCCCCGCATGACAGTCGGCGACATCGTGGGCGAGCCGCTCGTCGTGCACCGGGTCGGCTCGCGCCAGGAGCGGCGGAGGCGCGTCCGGGAGCTGCTCGACGTCGTCGGCTTCGACCCCTCGTACACGAACCGCTACCCGCACGAGTTCTCGGGCGGCCAGCGCCAGCGGATCGGCATCGCCCGCGCGCTCGCGCTCTCGCCGGACCTCATCGTCTGCGACGAGCCGGTGTCGGCGCTCGACGTCTCCATCCAGGCCCAGATCATCAATCTCCTCAAGGACCTTCAGCAGGAGTTCGGCCTCACGTACCTCTTCATCGCGCACGACCTCGCGGTGGTCCGCTCGATCAGCGACCGGATCGCGGTCATGCACCACGGACGGCTCGTCGAGATCGGCGAGGCGGAGCAGGTCTACTCGAGCCCCAGGGAGAAGTACACGCAGGCGCTCCTGACCGCGGTCCCCATCCCGGACCCGCGCAAGATGCGGGAGCGCCGGGAGGAACGCCGCCGGCTGCAGTCCGCTCTCGCGGAACGATGAGCGACGGGCGGCGTATCGCCGCCGTGGCGACCGTGGTGGCGGTGCTCGTCGCGGGTGCCGTGGTCGTGATCCCGGGCTCGGCGGACGCCGGCTGGGAGCGCGCCGCGTCGCTCTCGCAGCGGCGGAGCTACATCGCCGCGGCCGAGCTCGGCAGCCATGTGTACGCGGCCGGCGGGATGGTGGGGGAGACGGGCAGGCCGCTGGCTTCGCTCACGCGCTTCGACCCCGACGCGAACCGCTGGGACGTCCTCCGCCGCCTGCCCGTGGCGACTCGCGCCGCCGCCGCGGCCGCGCTCGAGGGACGCCTGTACGTCACGGGCGGAACGACGGCGGAGGGCAACACGGCGGCGACCTGGGCATACGACCCGGAGACGGAGGAGTGGACCGCGCGCGCCCCGCTTCCGGTCGCCGTCTTCAACCACGCGGCCGTGGCGCTCGGCGACCGGCTGTACGTCCTCGGCGGCTTCTCCGAGGGCCGGGAGCGGCGTGACGTCTTCGCCTACGACGCCGACCGAGACGCCTGGGAGCGCGTCGGGCAGATGCCGCGCGCGACCCACGCGTTCGGCGCCGTCGCGTTCGAGGACGAGCTGTGGGTCCTCGGCGGAAGGCGCGGGGAGGACGTCCTCCGGGAGGTATGGGTCTTCGACCCGGAGACCGGCAGCTGGCGCGAGGGTCCGACGATGCCACGCGGGATGGAACTCCTCGGGGCGGACGTCGAGGGGGACGAGATCCACGCGGTCTGGGAGTCCGTGTACCAGGTGTACGACGCGAGCGAGGAGCGCTGGCGCGACGGGCCGACGCCGCTCGTCACGCGGCACGCGCTCGAGGCGTTCGTCCTCGACGGCTGGCTGTACACGGTCGGGGGCTGCACGACCGAGCTGCGAGACAGCCCCATCGTCGAGCGCCTGCGGATCGACGGCTGACGTTTCGGGGCCACGCCCGCGGGTACCACGTCGCCATGCACCGTCCCGACCCACGCGGCGAGAGCGGCCAGGTGGGCTGGCTGTTCCTGGGGATCGTGATCGGGATCCTCCTCGTGTTCTGGGCTGTCTTCGCTCTGATCTTCTGACCGGCCGGCCGGCCGGTGGAGCGACCACGAGAACGTGCGCTAGAGGCCGAGGTGGCGCGCGATGACCATGCGCTGCACCTCGTTCGTCCCCTCGCCGATCTCGAGGATCTTCTGGTCGCGGTAGAGGCGCGAGATCGCCGCCTCCTCCATGTACCCGAAGCCGCCGTGGATCTGGAGCGCGGCTCCTGCGACGCGGGCGGAGAGCTCACCCGTGTACAGCTTCGCCATCGCCGCGTCGAGCGCGAACGGGCGTCCCTGGTCCTTGAGCCACGCCGCCTTGTACACGAGCGCTCGGCCCGCCTCGATCTCCGTCGCCATGTCTGCGAGCCGGAACTGGATCGCCTGGAACGACGAGATCGGCTTGCCGAACTGCTCGCGCTCCTGCGCGTACGCGAACGCGAGGTCGTACGCGCCCTGGGCGAGCCCGACGCCCATCGCCGCCACGGAGATGCGGCCGCCGTCGAGGATCTCCAGGAACTGGCGGAAGCCCGCGCCGAGCTCCCCGAGCAGGTTGCCCTGCGGCACTGCGCAGTCCTCGAACGAGAGCTCGCGCGTGTCCGAGGCGCGCCAGCCGAGCTTCTTCATCGGGGGCGAGATCCGGTAGCCGGGCGTGCCGTTCTCGACGACGATGTTCGAGACCTCGTCCGGCCCGGTTCGCGCGGTGACGGTCACGCCCCACGTCACGTCCGTGCCGGCGTTCGTTATGAAGAGCTTCGAGCCGTTCACCACCCACGAGCCGTCGCGCAGCTCCGCGGTCGTCCGCGTCGCTCCGGCGTCGGAGCCCGCGCCGGGCTCGGTGAGCCCGAACGCCGCGAGCCTGCGCCCCGAGGCGAGGTCCGGCAGCCAGCGCTCCTTCTGCTCCGCGGAGCCGTAGAGCAGGATCGGCATCGTCCCGAGCGAGGTGTGGGCGGCGACGGTGATCGCGACGGACGAGTCGATGCGCGTCAGCTCCTCGATCGCGATCGCGTAGGAGAGGGTGTCCCCGCCGCCGCCGCCGTACTCCTCGGGAATGGGCAGCCCCATCAACCCCAGCTCGCCGAGCTCGGCCACGAGCTCGTACGGGAAGCGGGCCGCGACGTCGAGCTCCGCCGCGATCGGGGCCACGCGGTCCCGCGCGAAGCTGCGCACGGTCTCCCGCACGAGCTCCTGCTCCGGGGTCAGGTCGAAGTCCACGCGCGCGATCGTATCCGCGCGCTAGGCTGCCGCCGATCGTCAATCGAGGAGGGAGAGGTCGAGGGCATGGCCAGCGTGCAGGAGTTCTTCGAGGGGCTTCCGAGCCGGGTCGATCCCGAGCGGATCGCCGGCATGAACAACACCTACGTCTTCGACATCGAGAATGCGGGCACGTGGACGGTCGCGATCGCGGACGGGGCGATCGAGGTGACCGAGGGCACCGGGGACGCGGACACGACCTTCTCGGCGAGCGAGGAGAGCTTCGAGAAGATCATCGCCGGCGAGCAGAACCCGACCACCGCGTACATGACCGGAAAGCTGAAGATCAAGGGCGACATGGGTGCGGCCATGAAGCTCCAGAAGCTGTTCTGACCTGCGCAAGACCGCAGTCCGCGGAGCGGACCGCGGTCGCGCGAACATCCCTGAAGGCGGCCGCTCTCGCGGCCGCGTCGTTTGCGGTCTCCCCACCGGATCGGCAGACGCGGCGTCCGACCGCCGCACCCGTTAGGCTCGCGCGCGTGATCTGGGTCGCGCGGCTGCTCGTCGTCTGGGGCGTCAACGTCCTGGCGCTGATCGTCGTCGACTGGCTCTTCGACAGCGTCGACATCGGACGCTGGGGATCGCTCCTCCTCGGCGCGCTCGTGCTCATGCTCGGGAACACGATCCTGAAGCCGATCCTGGCCATCCTCACGCTCCCGCTCGTCATCCTCACGTTCGGGCTGTCCTACTTCGCGCTCAACGTCCTCATGCTCGCGCTCGCGGAGTGGATCGCGGCGGACTTCTCGATCGACGGCTTCTGGACGTACGTGGGCGCCACGATCGTCGTGTGGCTCGTGAACGTCACCGTCGGCTGGCTCCTCGACCGGGTGAGCGGCGCCGCCGACGCCTACTAGCGTGACCTCCTACGAGCTCTGGCTGTTCCTCCACGTCGTGGCCGCGATCCTCTGGATCGGCGGCGCGTTCGCGGGCCAGGTGTTCGGCGTGCTCGCGAAGCGCTCCGGCGATCCCGCCGCTGCGGCCGCGCTCGGTCGGAACATGACCTTCATGGCCACGTGGGTGTTCCTGCCCTCGGCGCTCGTCGTCCTCGCGACCGGGGCGCTCCTGGTCGAGGACGACCAGAGCCCGTGGGACTGGGGGGAGCCGTTCGTCGTCTTCGGAGTCGCCGGCTGGCTCGCGGTGTCCGCGCTCGCATTCGGCTACCTCACACGCGAGATGGGGAAGGTCGGGGCACGCATGGCCGCGGACGGGCCGAGCCCGGAGCTCGCCTCGCGCCTGAACACCCTCGTCCTCATCGCGCGCGTCCTCATCGTCGTGCTGTTCGCGATCGTGTTCATGATGGTCGTCAAGCTCGGGACCTGAGCCTTCAGGCTCGGGCCACGGAACGGCCGCGCGCGCGGGAGCACGGAGAGGTGCCCGACCACCGGACGACGATCGAGACCCTCTTCTCCCGCCTGAACGGCGGGGACGTCGGCGTCCTGGACGACGTCTTCCACGACGACGCGGTGATCGACTGGCCGCAGTTCGGGGAGCGGATCCGGGGAGCCGAGAATCGGCGGAGCATCTACGCGAACATGCCGAGGCTTCCTGCGATCACGACGCGTCGGATCTTCGGCGAGGGCGACCTCTGGATCGCGGAGGCGACGCTCGACTACGGAGACGGAGGGACCTTCGAGGCGATCTTCGTGTTCGAGCTCCGCGGCGACAGGATCGCCCGCGAGACGGCCTACTGGGCGCTTCCGTCGCCGCCCGCCGAGTGGCGAGCGTCCTGGGTCGAACCGGTCGAGTAGCGGTCAGCTCTCGAGCTCGACCAGGACGGCGCCCCCGACGACGGTGTCGCCCGGCGAGACGTGGACAGCCGAGACCGTCCCGTCGAAGGGCGAGTGCACCGGGATCTCCATCTTCATCGCCTCCAGCACGACGAGCGGTCCGCGCGCGCGGACCTCGTCGCCCGCGGCCACCTCGACCCGGACGACGGTTCCCGGCATCGGCGCGGTCACGGCGCTGTCCGCGTGTGCTCCGCCGTGGCGGTGAGCCTCGGCGTCGGCGTCCGGCGGCGGCGCGGGCGGCGGGGACGGGAGGTTCAGCCGGAAGGAGATCCGCCAGGGAGGGGGCGCGTCCAGCGAGGGCGGGAGCGAGAGCGGAGGGTGCTCGACGAGGAAGGCCGTCGTCGCCCGTCCCTCGCGCACGACGGGATGTCGGACGAGCCAGCGGAGGAACGCGAGGTTGGTCTCCACGCCCGAGATCTCCGTGTCCGCGAGTGCCGCGGCGAGCAGGTCGAGTGCCTCGGTGCGGCTCGGAGCGTGGGCGATGAGCTTCGCGAGCAGCGGGTCGTAGGAGACGCCAACCTCGTCGCCCTCCTCGACGCCCGCGTCCACGCGCAGGGGCCCGGAACGGCCAGGTGACCCGGTGTCGGGCAGCCGGAAGCGCTCGAGGCGCCCGGAGCGGGGGAGGAAGGTACGCGGATCCTCGGCGTACAGGCGCACCTCGACCGCGTGCCCGACCGGCGCGGGGGAGTCCGAGAGCTCCCGGCCGTCCGCGATGCGGAGCTGCTCGGCCACGAGGTCGAGCCCGGTCACGGCCTCCGTGACCGGGTGCTCCACCTGGATCCGCCCGTTCAGCTCGAGGAGGTAGAAGTCCCTGCCGTCGACGACGAACTCGACCGTGCCCGCGCTCCGGTACCCGAGCGCGCGCCCGAACGCGATGGCGGCCTCGTGCAGCTCGCGCCGCAGCTCGGCGCCGAGGCTGGGCGCGGGCGCCTCCTCGAGCACCTTCTGGTGCCGACGCTGCACCGAGCAGTCGCGCTCGCCGAGCGCGACGACGTTCCCGTGGCCGTCGGCGAGGAGCTGCACCTCGACGTGGCGCGGGCGCTCGAGGTAGCGCTCGCAGTAGACGGTCCCGTCGCCGAATGCGCCTGCGGCTTCGCGCTCCGCCGCCGCGAGCGCGTCCGCGAGCTCGGCCCGCTCCCGCACGACCCGCATCCCGCGCCCGCCGCCCCCCGCCGCAGCCTTCACGAGGAGGGGGAACCCGACCTGGTCCGGCGAGCCGTCGGGGAGCACCGGCACGCCCGCCTCGCGCGCGAGCCGCTTCGCCGCGAGCTTGTCGCCTCCCAGCCGCAGCGCCTCGGGCGGCGGGCCGATCCAGGTCAGGCCGGCAGCCTCGACGGCGGCCGCGAAATCGGCGCTCTCTGCGAGGAAGCCGTAGCCCGGGTGCACCGCATCGGCGCCCGACGCCCGCGCCGCGCGCACGTGCTCCTCCGAGTGCAGGTAGCTCGCGATCTCGACCAGCTCGTCGGCCGAACGGGCGTGCAGCGAGCCGCGGTCGTCGGGGGTCGCGACCGCGACCGTCCCGATGCCGAGCGCCCGGCACGTGCGGAACACGCGGACGGCGATCTCACCCCTGTTCGCGACGAGCAGGCGGCGTACCGGCACGGGCGCACTCTATGCATCCCCGCCGGGAGCGACCGTATAGTCCGGAGGGTGATCCGCCTCCTCGTCCGGACCGGGATCGCCCTGGTGGCGAACGCGGTCGGACTCCTCGTCGCCGCCGCGCTCGTTGACGGGATGGACATCGATGCGACGACGTTCGTCGTCGCGGTCGTGATCTTCACGGTCGTCTTCGCGCTCCTGCAGCCGTTCCTCGCCGTGCAGCTCCGGCTGCTGGGGCCGGCCGCCCTGGGTGGCGTCTCGCTGATCGCGACCCTCGCTTCCTTGATCGTCACCGCCCTCGTCACCGACGGCTTCTCGATCGACGGCGTCGGCTCGTGGATCGCCGCGACCGTGATCGTCTGGATCGCGTCGCTCCTGGCGGTGCTGATCCTGCCCTTCCTCGGGCTCAAGAAGTACCTCGAGCACCGCCAAGCGGCCTGACCGGGTCGTGGCGGCACAGCCCGAAGAGGCCGTCGACAACCCGATCGAGCGCCTCGAGCTGCTCGCGGGCGACGACGAGGCGGTGGCCGCGTTCCTCGACCAGCTCTCGGTGCACGGGCCGCGCGACCGGGAGATGCTGGCCGAGCTCGCCCGGACGAGCGCGTTGGCCGACCCGGAGGCCTTCCCGATCGCACACCGCCGCGCGGTCGCCGCGCTCGAGACCCTCGCCCGCCACGGGTACCACGGCGCGCAGGTGCGGGGGCTGGTCGGACCGGCGCGGAGCGTCGTGCGCTGGCTCGTCCAGCTCGTCGCCCGCTACGTCGTCGTCTCCTACCTGCGTCAGATCTCCACCGACCTGAGGAACCTGTACTGGCTTCGCGAGATCGAGACCGAGTCGCCGACACCGGTCCGGGCGGAGCTCCGGCGCGCGCGCTACGACGCCGAGGGGCTCGTGACGATCTTCAAGCGACGCGAGATCGGTCTGCCCTCGTTCGTCATCGGCGGCCTGCTGATCCCGGTCTTCGCGACGGGCTGGAGGCTCGCCCAGGGCGTCGCGTTCAGGAACTGGTGGGTCGCGCTCGCGACCGGGCTCGTGACGGCGCTCGTCGTCGTCGGCGGCTCCTGGGTGATCCTGCGCGGTGCGGCGATGGCCAGCCGCCGGATCCGGCTCTCGACGCGACCCGCGCTCGAGGAGGTCTGGAGGTCCGTCGGCAACTGTGGGAGGCCGCCGAGGGACAAGAGTCGCCAGTTCGCGATCGTCGCGATCTCGCTCACGGTCGGGGCCTGGATCGTGCTCCCCGCGGCCGTCGCGCTCGCTTTCACGAGCTGACCCCGGCGCGCGTCGCGCCTAGCCGTCGTCCGCCGGGTACCAGGACGGCCGCGCGCCGCCCGCGAGGAAGGCGCGCAGCCCCTCCTGCCCCTCGCTGCTCGTCCGTCTCGCGGCCGCGATCCGTGCCGTCTCGATCCCGTCCGGGCGATCACGCACGAGCCGCTTGGCCTCCCGCACGGCTTCGGGGCCGGCGCCGCGCAGCGATCGCACGATCGCCTCCGCCGACTCTCCCGCGTCCTCGGCCACCTCGTGCACGAGCCCGATCCGGAGCGCGACGTCGGGACCGAAGCGCTCGCCGGTCAGGAAGTAGCGCCTCGCCGCCTGGCCGATCTTCGGCAGCACGAAGGGCGAGATCACTGCCGGGATGATTCCCAGGCGCACCTCCGTGAACCCGAACACCGCATCGGGCCAGGCCACGGCGACGTCGGCGCACGCGACGAGGCCGGACCCGCCGCCGAGCGCGTACCCGTGGACGACGCACACGACGGGGGCGGGACAGGAGTCGATGGCCTCGAGCATCCGGTACAGGCGCATCGCGTCCTCGACGTTGTCGTCGTAGGAGAGGTCGATCGCGGAGCGCTGCCACTCGACGTCCGCGCCGGCGCAGAAGCTCGGGCCCTCGCCCGCGAGGACGACGACGCGCGCGTCGCCGACGTCCGCGAACGCGTCGGTCAGGTCGGCGATGAGCGCGGCGTCGAACGCGTTTCGCCGCTCGGGGCGGGCGAGCGTGACCCGCAGCACGTCGCTGTCCCGTTCGACCTTCAGCCCGTCGGCCGCGTCCCCCACGGCTCGGAGACTAGAGGGACGCGAGGTCGGAGCCTGCGCACCGTAGAGTGGCGCCGTGCTCCGCGGCGCCCTCGCAGCCTCCGTTACGCCCCTGCGCGACTCGGGCGCGGAGCTCGATCCGGAACCGTTCCCGGCGCTCGTCGACTTCTTCGCCGCCGCGGGACTGGACGGGATCCTCGCCCTCGGGACGACCGGAGAGGGGATCGCGCTCACCGTCGCCGAGCGCCGCCGCGCGACCGAGCTCTTCGTCGAGGCCTCCGCGGGACGGCTACAGGTCGCGGCGCACTGCGGCGCGCAGACGACGCGCGACACGGTCGCCCTGGCGGCGCACGCGGCCGAGGCGGGCGCCGACGCGGTCGCGGTCATCGGCCCTCCGTACTTCGTGCTCGACGAGCTCGCGCAGCACGCGCACCTGCTCGCGGCGGCGACCGCGTGCGCGCCCCTACCGTTCTACGTCTACGAGTTCGCGGGCGCGAGCGGGTACGCGATCGCTCCGGCCGTGCTCGAGCGCCTGCACGAGGACGCCTCCAACCTCGCCGGGCTCAAGGTCTCGGACACGCCCTGGGAGCGCTTCGCCCGCTACCTGCTTCCCGGCCTCGACGTCTTCGTCGGACCTGAGGGGCTGATCGCCGAGGGGATCGCCCACGGCGCGGTCGGCGCGGTCTCTGCGCTCGCGTCCGGCCTTCCGGCGGAGGTCGCAGCGGTCGTCCGCGACCCGACCCCCCGCGGGGCGGCCAGGCTCGGCGAGCTCCGCGCCTTCGTCGAGCGGTTCCCGCGGCACGCCGCGCTGAAGCGCACGCTCGCGCGCCGGGGCGTGCCGGTGCGCGAGGACGTTCGGGCTCCGTTGCGCGGGCTCACGGACGGGGAGCGCGTCGAGCTCGACGCCTGGCTCGACGCGCTCCCGTCGCTCGGCGCGGGCGCGGAGAGCGCCCGCTAGCAGATCACCGCCAGGTAGAACGACGCGTCGGCGAGCGCGCCTGCCGAGTTCCTCGTCGCGACGAAGACGCCGTTCGCGTTGTTCAGACGCGGCGCGACCCCTATCTCACCCGGCGGCGGGTTGAGCGCGGTGGGCGCGCCGAGCGTGGCGAGGTACGTGCAGTTCGCGACGTCCTGGTTGAAGATGACCTCGTAGAACCCCGTCCCGGTGCGGCCGGCCGACGTCGTTCCCTGCGAGCGCGCGATGCTCCCGCTCGAGTTGATGACGGCCGTGAGCCTCGTGACCGTTCCGGCCGGACCGGCCGGGCCGGCCGGCCCGGCAGGACCCGCAGGCCCCGCCTCGCCCTGCGGCCCTTGCGGGAGCTGGCCCTGCGCGAAGTCGACGGCGCGGAGCGAGCGGTTCCGCACCTTCGCCCCGGTGATGGCGTTGTTCCGGA
>Ga0075313_1000111_pt1 | contig 16008 bp, 19 predicted proteins | sample MayberryNE_Catta_3_FD_120051 | JGI IMG/M metagenome (GOLD analysis project Ga0075313, IMG submission 120051) | Natural and restored wetland microbial communities from the San Francisco Bay, California, USA, that impact long-term carbon... | ecosystem: Environmental > Terrestrial > Soil >...
ACAAAGAAACGGCCATCACCAATCAGCAGCGCGAGCTTCTCGATCTGATCGATGAAGGAAAATTCGGTTGGGGCAAGGTATGTGAGTTGGGCCAGGTTTTGGTCGGGGACCATCCCGGACGAAAGAATGACCAGCAGATTCTCTATTACAAGAGTAACACCGGCGTCGGTATCCAATTTGCCGCTACCGGTGCATTGATCTACGAAGAGTGCAAAAAGCAAGGGCTCGGCCGGGAATTACCCAGTGAGTGGTTCGGCGCCGACCTGAGTGAGTGGATGGGCAAAGGCTTCATGCCGTCCCCGTAAAGGAGCCCGTCTTGCTTTCCCGAACCGGAGCCATTTGTGAAGCGGACTCTTGTTAGTCTGAACCGGAGGTGACGATGAGCTTTTTGCTACTTCGGCCCCAGGACATTAAGGGCCTTTTGACCATGAAAGAAGCTATAGATTTGGTGGAGGAAAGTTATCGCGGCATCGCGGAGTGCCCCGTCATCAATGCTCCGCGGCGCCGTGTCCATTCTCCAACCGGAGTGCGCATCAGCAATTTTCCCGGAGGCGTTCCCGGTCTTGGCGTCATCGGTGCCGGGATCCGCGCGGACATGGTTGTGCAGCAAGAAGGATTTCAAACGATTCCCTATCGCGAGCATCCGGTGCATGTGCTCCATGATTCGACGACGGGACAACTGCTGGCAATTCTGCTCGGCGAGATTGACGACCGCGATATTGGATACTCCAGCGTCATGGCCTTCAGGACGGCTGCGACCAGCGGCGTGGGGTTCCGTTACCTTCCGCGCAAGGACGCAAAAACCGTCGGACTCTTCGGCTCAGCCGGACAAGCGGCCAATCAGTTGCTCGCGCTTAAATGCGAGCGTCCGATTACCCACGTAAAGATCTATAGCCGCAATCCGGAGAACCGACGCAAGTTCGCGGCGAAATACGGACCGATGTTCAATTTGGACATCACTCCCGTGGACTCACCCCGGAATGTGGTGAAAGGCGCCGATGTGATTGCCTGCGCCACCAATACCAATTCAGTGCTCTTCGACGGCGACTGGCTCGAGCCGGGGCAGCATGTGACCGGTATCATCGGCTCCAATGTGGCGCTTGTGAAGGCGGGATTCTTGCGCTCCCGCCGCAGAGAAATCGATGACAAGACCGCGGTGCGGGCGGACGTGATCGTCACGAATTTACGGGAGTCGGTCATGTCCGAGGAACAAGGGGATCTTTTTGAACCTTTGGAAAAAGGATTGATCCCGCTGGAGAAGATTCACGAACTCAGCGAACTGGCCACGAGGGCCCTTCACGGCCGAACCAGCGACGAGCAGATCACCTATCACAAGAACAATAACGGTCTCGGTTGCGCTGATCTGGCGATCGCCATGCGTGCGTATGAACTAGCCAAGCAACAAGGGCGCGGTATCACAATTGACTGTCCTGCACCCGGTACTCAGTGAGGCAATAACACGATCCTGTCCATAAAGGGATGAAATTTTCCACTGCATTGGGGACGTTGGATTCGAGCTTCTGGAGTACGTCTTTTCACGATGTTCGTTTGGGTCATGACCAGGGCTGATTGGAGGACCTCATGAGCAAGAGAAGAATCTTTACTATTAAAGGGTCGATTATCGGTTTTGCCTTAATGATGCTCTGCTTTTGGACCGTGGACGCCCGAGCGCAGAAGGTCATAGTGGGTTGGTCGGCGGTAAGTGCGCTTAACTCTCCTTTCTGGGTGATCAGAGATGCGGGGTTTCTCAAGGAAGAAGGGTTAGACGCGGATCTCATATTTATCGCTACCTCGTCCACCATGGCCCAATCGATGCTTGCCGGGGAAGTAGCGATATCCAGCGCCAATAGCCAGGTAGTGGCAGACGTTGGGCTGCAAGGTGGCGATTTGGTGGCAATAGGGGCCATTATTAATTCAGTCGCGTTTTACGTGATGGCGCCGCCGGAGATTAAAAGCGTTGGAGATCTTCGGGGGAAGCCTGTGGGAGTAAGCCGTTTCGGCGCCTCCACCGATTTCGGGATGCGGATGCTGCTTAAAAAATACAATCTCGAGCCGGTGAGCGACGTTCCAATCATGCAGATTGGGGGAATGCCGGAGCTGGCGGCTGCGCTGTCCAAGAAAGCCATCTTTGCCGCGCCCATGTCTTATCCTATGGGGTATGTGGCCCAACAGGCCGGTATGAAAGTTATCGCGAACCTGGCCAAGGAGAACATCCCATTTGTGCATGTCGGCCTTACTACAACGCGGCGCTTCTTGAGGAACAACCGGTCCCAGGCCAAGGCTTTTCTGAAAGCTTACGGGAAAGCCGTTCACTTTATGCACACGCGCAAGGAGGATTTCAAAAAGATTCTTGCGCGATACACCAAGATCAAAGATCCGGGGATGCTGGAAGGCAGCGTGCAGTACGCCTATGATTTTGTCGAAAAGGTTCCATCGGTGAAGCGTGAGGCGTTTCAGGTGACGCTGGATGAGATCGGCAAGAAGAATCCGAAGGCCAAACAAGCGCGCCCCGAGCAGTTCTACGATAACAGCCTGGTCCAGGAGCTGATTGACGAAGGCTTCTTCAAGCGCCTGTGGGGACAATAGGTTTGCCTGGAATAAGGCGCCAGCATTTCGGTGACCTGTCTTAGATGGTCATCGTTCAGGGAGGCTTATGGCACTTTTTTTTCATTCCGACGACGTTGATGAATTTCTCTCTTTAACGGAAGCGGTGAGTATTGCCGAACACGCGCTGCGCAACATCCCTGGCCGGCAGGGCGTTAACGCGCCGCGCAAGCGGCTCAATCTGCACCGCCAATTCGCTGAGGCAAGCTTCGATACCGTGCTCAATATCTACGCCGGCGGTTCGGCGAGTTACGGCGCCATCGGAGCGCAGGTGGCGCTTCATCGTAAGACCATCGAAGGCAATGTGCAGAAAACCCCGCCGTACAATCCCGATCAGACCGAACTTGCGCATATCTACGATGTCGATACCGGATCCTTGCTCGCGATCATGGCGCACCGGCCACGTCATGTTAAGGGTGTGGCGGACTTGAGGACCCCAGCCACGAGTCTGGTCGGACTGGATCAGTTGGCGCGCAAAGATGCGCGCCGCGTCGGCATCTATGGCTCGGGCCATCAGGCAATCTCGACGTTTATGGGACTCACCGAAATGCGCAGGATTGAAAAAGCAAAAGTTTACAGCCCGACAAAAGCGCACCGGGAGGAATTCGCAAAGGTGATGAGCGAGCAAACGGGCGTGACGGTGGAGCCGGTAACTGAGCCGAGGGCCGCGGCCAAGGACGTGGACATCATCTTGTGCATGACCAATACCGTCGTACCGGTGATCGATGGCTCGTGGTTGGAAGAGGGGCAGTGCATCATTTCGGTCGTCGGCAGTAATATCGAGTTGGTGAAGAGCGGCGCCCTGGATAAGCCGCGTCGCGAGATCGACGACGGCACGCTCAAACGCTGCAGCTTCATTGTGGCGCTGTCGAAGGAACAGGCGATCGATTCGCAGCAGGGCGATATTTACTGGCCGGTGCAAAACGGCGTGATCGGTTGGGAGAAAGTCGTCGAGATCGCCGATATACTGGCCGGCAAAGCGCGTGGACGGACCGACGATAAGCAAATCATTCTATACAAAAACCAGGGTGGGCAAGGGATTATCGACATTGCCCTGGCCAAACGGCTCTACGAACTGGCACGGGAAAAAGGCTTTGGCACCGAGCTGCCGATTCGCTCTCGGCCGTCGCACTCGGGCACGGGATGGAGGGATTCATTTTGACCCAATGGGTTTTTCTCAGGCGCATCGTTTTTCTCGCGTATTTCTTAGCTTGCGCTCCGGTTTTGTTACATGCCGAGCCAGTGCGGATTTCCTACTCCGCAATTTCCTGGCTGATGACGCCGGTGTGGATGGCGGAGGAGCTGGGCTTATTCAAGAAGTATAATTTGGAAGCTCAACTCATTTACATCCCATCGAGCGCGACCAGCGTGCAAGCGCTCTTGGGCGGGAGCGTCGACGTGATTACTCCCGGCAGCAGCGGAGTCGTGATAGCCGCGGCCCGCGGGGTGCAGGTCGTGGCAGTGGCCGCTTCCACGCGGCGCGCGCCGTTTACGCTTTTCACTCAACCTGAGATCACCAAACCTGAAGACCTAAAAGGCAAGGTCACCGGCGTCACCCGGTTTAACTCGACCACGCATATGATGACCGTGCTGATCTTGCGCAAGCTCCATTTGGAGAATTTTGTTTCCGTGCGCCAGATGGGTGACGTACCCGCCATGCACAACGCTTTTGAGCAAAAGCTCATCGCCGGCATGGTGAGTTCCTACGGTCCCAAGGCGCGCCACCGAGCGCTCACGGATGCGGTCGCGCTGGACATTCCCTATGCGGGCAGCATGATGACAGTAACGCGGAGCTTTCTCCACGAGCGGCCTGATACGTTGGAGCGGGTGCTGCGCGCCTATGTCGAAGGGTTGGCGGCGTTTCTCGGTCAAAAAGAGCGCGCCAAGAACATCTTGGCGAAGTACATGCGGCGAAGCCAGCCGGAGTTCCTGGAGGAGACGTTTGACACCGCCTCAAAGTACCTCGAACCGATTCCGCGCGTCGATCGGCGTATCGTACCAGTGATACTCGACTTCGCCGGCATCAAAGACGTCAACCCGCACGAAGTAGCCGCACGCGTAATCGACAACAGTGTGCTCGAAAAACTGCAAAGGAAAAAAGTCTTCGACAATCTATTCGGCAAAAAGAAGTGAGCGCAAGGCGCCGTGATGCGACAGGACGGCAAGAAAATTCGCCGACATGCGGGGCGAGTTGCAACTCTGGGCGGGTATGGCCGCAGCTCGGATCTACGGAAAAAGCGGAAAGTTTTGCGTAAATGGTAAGCCGGAGGTCACCGCAACCTTTAACGGTATCTGAAAAGATGAACGCTCCGGTATGAGAAATCCGATTTAGAGAACTCATGACGGAAAGGTAGTGGAGAAGACTATTACTCGTGTGGTAAAAGCCTTTAAAACATGAGCGATCGCCGGGGAGAAACTCCCCGAATCTCGTCAACGTCCGCTCGGATATTATATATGCCCATCCGCATCAATGATTTTTAGTTGGATCATCGGTCCACGGTTCCTCTATTTCAGCCCGCGTGTGCCTTCTCCGTCTGTCTCAAGCCACACGTGGCCATCCACTCCCCCAGTTCGCTGCCGATGAGTTTGAATAATCTCTGATACTCCTCAACCTGTACGTTCGCGCGCCATGGGACGCTCTTGTGGGTAACCACAGCCTCGCGGTTCAATATCCAAAGTGAGCGATAGTAGAATCCACCATGAGGATGCTCCTCGTTTCGGATCAGCCCGTAGCGCCGCGCTATATCAAGGTTCCGGTCCGAGACATAGAGATAAGGGAGTTCCTCGCCAAAGAGCGTGAGCGCATATTTGCGATGTTCTTCGAGAGCATCGGGCGAGATCATTATGAGATCGGCTCGAACTTTGAGAATGTTCGCGTAATCCTGCTTCAACGAAGCAGCCATGCTGGCGGCTCAGTTCGGGTGATAACGGTAACTGTCCTGGCTCGTGAGAATCAGTTTCTCGTGATGCGCTGCCAACTGGCTTAACGGAAACCGGCCATCAGGTGTTTCGATCAGGAACTCAGGGGCTTTTTCTCCGACGCGAGGACCTTCTGGTTCATCGATCATAACGTTTTCTCCTCTTACCGTACCACGATATGTTGGAGTGATTCCTTGCATGAAGTGTCTGCGTTCTCGTCCCTGAACCACGACTGCCGCTTGACAGGAATTGCCTTTTTGCAGTGGCCTGTCAGGCGGTTACATCACTGATGGGCACGAACAGTTCCTCTGGCGTCCATTGCCGGCGGCTCAGTCCTTGTTCGTGGCTGTAAAGCGCAAAGCGTTCGATATTCTTGCGGTTCGGTTCGAGTCCGTTGCACCACGGATCGAAGGTGCAAAGCTTCTTCTCGCGTTCCAACTCGCGCCGGCCCCAGAGAAGCATTGACCAGTTGGGGTCATTCCACCGTTGAAGTGCCTTGCGACGCGCCTGTTCAAAAAGTTGAAAGAGAGCCGCCGGCAGTTCGGGATACCGCTCGCTCAGTTCCCGTTTGAATGCCAGGACATGCATGATCGGGAAATACCCTTCCTCCCGCAGGTACCGTTCTTCTTCGCCAATCGGATCTGCAAACAATCGGTCTACGTTGGAGTCGCCTTCGATAAAGGGACGGGGGAGGCGAGAAACAAACAAAGCTTGAACAGTTCCCTGGGCAAACTCTCGTTCCATCTCTGCCATGTCCTTCGCGCGCTCGATCTTGACGTCTTTCGGTAGCTCCACTCTCACGGCGTCCTCTCCCGCCGTTACCCAGGTCACGGATTTCCAGGGAACGCCATAAGAATGAGCCAAATCCCCCTTGGCGCGCACGCCTAAGGTGTTCTGATAGCTGCTCAGTCCGATGCGCTTGCCGGCGAGATCCTTGGGACTAGCGATGCCGCTATTGAGGTTCTTGTACATTTGCGACTGGCTGAAAAGACGCCGGGGAAAGACAGGAACGGCGTTGACCGGAATGCCCTGGTCGACGGCAACGACATATGAGGAAAACGAGAGCTCACAGGCGTCGAACTCAAACTCCTGCAAAAACCGCTCATGGCGCCCCTGGCGCGGATCAACCTCCAGAAAGTCAAAGTCGAAAATCGGATGGTCCATGGCTCTTTCGAGGAGAGGGCCGTGTCTATCGTAAGATCCCAGCGCTAACTTTATTCGAGGCTTCATTTCATTGATCGCCTTTGATCTTCATTATTGGTGAGTGCAACGCGCCGATCGCGCCCTGATGTGGCCGGACCAGTCTATGTGTTTCTAGTATTCTCAGTGAACAACTCTTCCGCCGTAAGCGGCTTTGTTGTCAGGCCCTGTTCTTTGGCGAACTGCAGCATCGTCTCGAGATCGTGCCGATTGTCGCTCACACCTTGATAGTAAGGATCTTTGCCGAAAAAGGCCCTTTCCTCTTCCAAATAGGATCTGGCGAATGCGAAACTCAGACGGTGAGGCTGTTGCATGAATTCGCGGTACTGCTGCTGCGATTGCTTAAAAGCTTCGTAAAGGCTCGTTGCCACCCACGGATCACGATCCAGAATATCTTTCTTGATAACGATGGGGTGCATAATCGGAAAGATCCGAGCCTTCTTGTAATACTCTCGCTCTTCTTTCGCAAAATCAGCAAAGAGGCGCTGAAGCGTGTTCCCACCCGTTAGCCAGCCGCGTGGCAGGTCGGGTTCTACCTCGGCGTCGATCTCGCCGGTAGTCAGGAGATCTTCGAGTTTCTTTTGGCCTTCAACGTGCTCGACTTTTATGTGCAAAGGAAGCTTCGCTTCTACCAGTTCGCGATTGACGCACACCCACGTGACTTCGTCTAGCGGCAGACCGTAATCGTGCATAAACATGCCCTTTACCACGAAAGCCAGCGTATTCTCATAGCTCCGAAGCCCGAAGCGGCCGCTCTTTAGATCCGCGGGCGATTTAATATCCGAACCGGCGCGCACGAAGCAGAACTTGTGGCCGAACATTCTACGCGTAAAGAACGGGATGGCCTGAAACCAGTCAATCCCTTGTCCGCGCGCAACGAGATAAGAGCACATCGAGAACTCGCACGCGTCATATTCGCCGTGACGATAAAAGCGCTCGTGGCGAATGCCGCTCTCAACGGTAAGGAGATTCAGATCGACGCCCTCCGCCTGAACCTTTCCTTCACGGAGCGGCAGCAGATAATCATAGCTGTCACATGCAATTGTCAATTTGAGCTTAGCCATGCTGCGTCTCCTCCCAAAACTGATCCTAAGGGATCAACTGTGTGCAAAACCCCTGGTGCCTCTTTTGCTTAACCGTAACCAAAAACCTTGCGCTCCACGGTTCCGGCCTCCACGTCATACCAGTTCCGCCATAGGTTCTCCATCTCCCGGCTCCGAATAACCAAGCTCCAGTTTTCAGTCCGGGCAATTATGGCGTGCGGCGCGCCAACTGGAATAATCAGTGCCTCGCCTGCTCGTTGTCGGATTGGCGGTAAGGCTCGCAACTCAGCCCGTCCCGGTTCACTGCCATCATCAAGACGCTCGTAGATTTGCTGGACAGTCTCGCCCTCCAGAATACCGTAGACTGCCCATCCGAGCTCGCCATGATCATGCGGCTGCCGAGTGGTCGTGGAGCGCTGATGGGTGGGCCGAATGCAGAAGAGATGATTTGGATCAGAGTAGAGTCTCCAAGAGCCATAACCGTCCGGATCCACCGGCTGCCCGTACGGGATGGCCTTTCGGGCCAGAACCCGCTCCAGCGATTGTCTGATCTGATCAAGGGCGGCAGGATTTGCGAGAAACCGTTCGAGAGACTCCTTGGTCCGCCCAAGTATTTGACCAATCGTTGTCTCGGTTTCAAATGCCGAGCGCACCTCTTCGATAAGTTCCTGCACCGGATTGGTTGACCGATTCATGGTTCGCGCCTCTCTTGATTGACACTGGACCACGGTCCCGTGCGCGGTTGGAGTGCCTTCTTTTTTGAAGGCGATCAGCGCGGATTTATCTTTGCTGAGCCCTTGCTAAACGCCAGGCCGTGTACCATGAGATAAAATCCGGGCGAGCGCGACTCCGCATCATGTCATTGCTGAAGCGTTCGACCCAGAAGGAAAGCGGCTTCAAATTCTCCAGGAGGTAAGGTTTGAACTCAGACCAATCGCGCGCGTGCTCTTCCGACCGGAAGAGGTTCATGTTCGCTCACCTGTAGGCGCGACCTGGTCCCTGGACGCCGATGGGAGTGATCGAGTATCCTACGATGGTATCAGGCTCGACCGTCAGCACCTCCTCGTCGCGCATCACCATAGCCATGGGTTTCCCGCAATCCAGACAGGGCGCATCCATCCTTACTGTTTTGCCTGGGAAGAGCCAGCGAACCGCCAGCGCTTCAAACCCTCACTGCGCGAACCATTTTTGTTCCCCATCGATGGTAATGCGGTATTGGTTAGGCAGGTTATTAAACGGAGCGACCGACACGATCTGATCCGTCTCAGGATGGAGAAAGAACGAATAGCCGGTCGCTTCGAGATCGTGAAGGAGCTGTCGTCCTTCTTCAACCGTGACTCCCAGCGCAGCAGCCAGTTCGGCGTAGTGCGGCGCCCGGCCAGTCTCAATGAAGCTTTGCATGATATGGTGAAAAGCCTTGTCGAGCATTGATAGATCGGCCATCGTTGGTTCCTCCTCTAATATCTCTAGCCTCGAATACTTTCTAGAAAGTGCGCCGAGGTAGCCACCGTGGCCAAATGGTCGATAACATGAAGCGAGGCTCGATGGGCTTCGTCAGAAAAAGCCGCACAGCAATCCTCCAGGACGATCACCCGAAAGTCGGCGTCGGCCGCATGTCTCGCGGCCGCTTCGACGACAAATTCAGTGGCCACGCCCATTAGGACGACCGTGTCGATTTCCCGACTCCGCAACATGCTCTCGAGAGCTGTTCCAAAGAAAGGGTTCATGCGCGGCTTTCGGATCACGGGCTCCTCTCCCGCGGGCTTAACCTCATCGACAATTTCTAAAAGCTCGGCCACATTCACGCCGGGGGCCGTCAAAATAGGGATTCTGACCGTCTGCAAAAACTTATTCTTCGCTGAATAAAAAGTGGGCTGGTGATCGATGACGATGTGCATGACAAGAATTCCGGCTCTCCTCGCCGCCTCCAGCACGGATTTAGCCGCCTGCGCTACATTGCGCTCCCTGAACATCGCGCTTCGCCTCACGGGACCTTTTTGGATGTCCATCGAGAGCACCGCCGTCTTGGCCCAGTCGAGATTTAGATTTACCATAAATCCGGTTTCTCGCTCAGTGCTAATCGAGATTGATCAGCGAAACATGCCAATTTTCGCTCCCTGCACTAGCTGATCAGCTCTATACTCCATAAACTCGGGAAGTGTTTCGTGCAAAAGCTCCCAGTGAATTGCTGGTTAGTTCAGCCGATCACGACGAAAGCCGTTCGAGAGATTGCCGCACCGTCGGTCGTTGTCCTGATTCGACATCTTCTCTCCTGCGATCGTGAAACGTCGTTAATTGTTTGTTTGCGTTCGCGAGCACGGTTATTTGCTCGCAATATTGATCAAGCTTGCTCGCCGGAAACGCCCATAGCGCGACGCTGTCAGTCAAAGAGTCAACATAGGCTCTTGCGCCGCAGCACCCTAGGCTCAGAGCTGCGTTTCCGTGATTGAGCACGTAAGGAATAACAGCGCAAGCAGGACGGCCCATCGCCAATGGTGCGCCACGGTCGACTCGCCCGACCGCCTCGCTGATAATAAGTCCCTGTCGGGCGTGAGCGAACAGAAGGACGATTTCAGCCTCCATGGGAAAGTCCAAAAGGGGACCGTAGACGACGTGTCGTGTCTGGCGCTGCAATACGGGGATAGCCGAGATCTCGTCTTCGCGAACATAATCGAGCCTGGTCATGGCTCGAAGCGCCTCCTGAAGCTCATCGGAGTGTGATTGCGAACGCTGCGACATGTTGTGAGTATGCACTCCAATCGCGCAAAGCTCGTGATCCTTAGCGGAAGTCGCAAACGTACGCGTTGCTGCTTCCTGCCAAAAAACGCATCCCGCGGGAACGACGCTGTCAAACGCGCCAATGTCGGGAGGAAGGACATCGCAGAAAGAAACTGCAATCGGGGGCAGCGACAACTCCAAGGCATTCATCAAATCATCGGCTAGCTTTTGATTATTGCTCATTGGGACTCCTTTGCTGATACGTCCTTTGTTTGACGAACGATCTCCAACGGTTAATGAGAGAGCCCTTTGAGGAAGCTCGAAGCCCGCAGTGCCATAGATCGGATCATGCCCTTTTGCCGCAAAAGATAAAAGCCAAACAACGGCAATAGGAGAATATCGCAAATGTTGCAGTTTTATCCCAGATAGCGCCATTACGGACTGATGAAGGCGGCGACCTGTGGTTTGACATAAAACTTCCTTATAAGTACCGTCGGCAAGGGCGTACGAGCTTCTCTGTAAGGAGGCAAACCGATGGCTGAAACAGAGCTGTTGAACCGCATGTATCACGAGATCATCGAATGGTTCGTCGAGCATGGCCGCGCTCCGCACTACGTCGAGTTGGCGCGTCGGTTAGACCTGCCAGCGGAAGAGGCGCGCCAGAGGCTACGGGAGTTGGTGGGCATGGGCCTGCCGGGAGTGTGGCAGCATCCGGGCACGGATTACATCGAATCATTCGCGCCGTTCGCCAATTTGCCGACCCAGTATTTGATCACAATTCGGAGACGACAACGCTGGTACGGCCAGTGAGGGTTTGAGTCGCTGGCAGTCTGCTGGCTCTTTCCCAAGCAAGAGGTGCGTGTTGATTGTCCCTGTCTCGACTGCGGCGAGCCGATACGCGTGCGGATGCGAGATGGCAAGTTGTTATCCGTTGACCCGCCGGGTACGGTTGGCCACTCGAACATCCCGTACGGGCGTTGGCGCGAGGACCTAGCACGCGCCTGAAGCCAGATGAATCTCTTCCGGTCGGAAGAGCACGTACGGCGGTGGGCGCTTTTTGATCCGGCGAGCGAGGATGGAATCCGGCCAGTGGAGGAGTTTGCTGTTCTCTTTGGCCTGCCGATGTTCCGAGAGCGCTTGGCCCTCGATTATGTGCAGCGTTTGCCCGCGCTGCGAGAAGAACGCTTGGCCGCTGCGGAACGCTTCGCCAAAGGGTCAAGCTTCTGGGCCGTCCCCCCGCGGTCGTAAAATGCACCGGGCGGGCTATAGGCTTTCCAAGGAAGCAAGATTCAGCTCCGGCGCATTAGCCCAAACGGCGATGGAGAGCCAAAGCCAGAGGTATCGGCAAGAAATCCCCACGGATTGGTTTTTGGAGTCGGTGCATCCGTGAGCCAATCTTGCCGCTAGCCTACGGTAGGCCATCGCGATCAAAAGCGTGACTTTCCGGGCCGGCTTCGCGCGCCTCACAGGAACGGGTCCGATCCTCGTGTGTCGTGCCCGGGCGACGCAGGCCATCGCCTGTGTTCGCGAGAGCATGAATGCCGCAGCGGAAAAACCTTGGTGCTGAATCCGCGACGCGGCACGGGTGCATGTGGCTTGCTGTTTCGGCAACGCATGCGGCGACAAAGGCTCGCACAAGGCAGTTCACATTACTTACACCGAACATCCTGGCAGAACTTCGGGACCTCGAGGCGGTTCTAAAGAACACTGGACGATCAATCGAAAGACTTGATAAAAGAAAAATTAACGAAGGGAGGATAACTTATGGCGTTACAAGAACAGAAGGGCAGCAATTCACTGGAGCGCTATATTGCGGAGGTCCGGTCTGTGTGGGGCGACGGCAAAGACCCACAATTGCCATTCAAGGTAAAGGCATTGATGGAGAAGCTTTTTACTTCGACGAGCCCCGATGACGCGTGGATGGCTGAGTTAATTCGCGATGGCAAGCCCTCACGCGAGCTTTATCGAGATCCTGATTTTGGTTTCATTCAAATGGGTCACGTGCATAAACAAGGACATGGCAACCTGCCCCACGATCATGGTCCGTGCTGGGTCGTTTATGGCGCGTACACCGGCGTCACCGAGATCGCCAAATACAAACGTACTGATGACGGCTCAAAGCCGGGAGTCGCGACTCTGGAAAAAGAAAGGCTCGATCGGCTTTCCCCTGGCGTGGTTCAGCCGTACGTGCAGGGAGATATCCATTCGACCAACGCCGTTAAAGGTCCCGCAGTGGTGTTTCGCTTTCTGAGCTACGACTTAGAAAAGATCGAGCGCAATCGCTACAACATGGAAAAAGGAACGGTGACTCGATTGACGCCACAATAAACTGTTCGTAAAGGATTATAGACTTTCTCCGCTACATCGACCCGAAAAGCGACAATGCTTTTCGGGTCAGGTTCGTTGTGAACATGTGCGGCACCGTTTACGTCTTACGGAAGACCGACATGAGCTGCCGCCGGAGTTCTTCAGTTGGCGTGGCTGTGGCTGTCTGGTTGTCGCTAACATCGATCGCTCTAGAGGAGAGTAACTATGCCCTTTGATTATCTGCCCGTGTTCGCCGAAAAGGCCGCTGGCAAACCGGCGCGTAAGCTGGTGCATCCGTCGCAGAAAGCTTGGCATCCGTTAGTGCCGGACTTAGCGTCGGCAAGGATTGCGCTTTTGACCAGTTCCGCGGTTCGAATACCCGACCAACCACGATTTGTGCCTCCTGAGGATACGAGTTATCGGCCAATTCCTGCCGAGCCGGATTCGACGGATCTCGTCATGGATCACAGGTCGCCCCTCGGTCTAAATCCTCGCCAGGATCCGGAAGTAGTCTTTCCAAGGGCTGCTCTCATGTCTCTGGTAAGACGTGGGCTCATCGGGAGTTATGCTCCAACCCATTTCTCTTTTGTTGGCGGTACGCGAAATCACCACGGAGTTGAACAAGAGCTTGCCCCCGGAATGGCGGGGGAGCTCAAAAAAGAAAACGTGAACCTCGCATTATTGGTTCCCTTCTGACCCTACTGTCACGAGACCGTCGGTCTCCTCGCCAATGGCATCGAGAAAGAAGGTATTCCGACCTTAGTGATTGGGACTGTCCGCGACATCATGGTTGAAGTTCGTTCGCCGCGAGCTGTGTTTGTTGACTATCCGGCGGGCCGCACGTTCGGCCCGCCAAAAGATCGGGAGCACCACGAGAGGATACTGGCGGCGGCTCTGCGCGAGCTGCCCTTTTTTAGCGAATGGGGTCAGATCCGCAATCTTCCGTTTGAGTGGGAGCCAGGCAACCAGCCGTCCTGGCAGACTTTGCGAGAGGAGCTGCTGAGACCGCCTTTGAGCGGAGCGTCCGTCGAAGAACTAATAAGACTGCGGAAATCCTAGCCTGCCCTGATGAATTTCTGAAGGGAAACGAAATGGAACGCGCCGTCGGCCGGCCGGCCGCTTTTTAACAATGTTCGGTTCGAAAAACATCTGGTCATAAAGATATCGCTCGCTAAAGAATGGCCCAATTTCTTAGGGTTGCGGATATTCGCTGACAAATCTTTCAGGTTTCGCCACCTTGATTCGGTACGTGCAGCAGCTAGTCCCGTATGTCCTGAAGAAACCAGGCGAGGGGCACCTTCGGAACACCGCTGAACTGCCGTTGCGAGAGGCGCTCCAGGATCGCTGCGCCCGCGGACGCGAACTGAACGCCGGTCCCTTCGTTATTGCTGAAATAGGTAACCTGGTCGCGAGTGGTGCGGCCGGGTACGCTGCGAAGGACTACGTCAGACAAGAGAGGCATCTCATCAGTTACCGCAGGCGGACCCCAGCCCTGAGGCCTCGGCACAATTCCTTGCGGTGGCTTGCCCGCCACTGAGAAATGGCTTTGCAGGTCACGTAGCGGCTGGTTCTTCACCGAATAATTGATCAACCGCGCAGAGGCGGCGTCTAGTTCCGCACCATGCACGGTGGTGATGTGCATGCCCGGTTCGATCCAATCGCCCAGAAACACCGCCTGACGCCTGGCGTTAGTACAGCACGCCACGATATCGCTGCCGTTCACGGCATCTTCCGGGCGCGCCCGGACTCGGACCTCGATCTTCAGGTAAGCCCCGATCTCCTCTGCGAAAGTCTCGCGGTGATCCTTATTCGGACTGTAGACGTTGATGGCTTTGATCGGGCGCACCGCGCAAAGCGCCTCCGCATGAAAACGCGCCATGCCACCCGAGCCGAGGATACAGAGGTTTTCCGAATCTTCCCGAGCCAGGTACTTTGCCGCCACCGCCGCCGCCGCGGCCACCCGCATATGCTGGATGTGACCGTCATTGAGGATGGCCAGCGGGAGCCCGTTGGTCGTGTTGAACAGCAGCACCAGCCCGCAGAACTGGCCCTCGACGCCCGCATGCTTGTCGCCATAAGACATAGGTCCAGTTTTGGTATGGAAGTCTGACTTGATGCGCAGAGCGGCGACACCCATAGGCGCGACCGCACCGTGGATCAGACCGAAATTATAGTAGCCGTTATCCCCATAAACGTGCAGCTCTGTCTTTGGATTAATCGCAGCAGCTTGCTCGCCCCAAGCACGATATCCTCTCTCGATGGCCTCGATGCAGGCTTGCGCGTCGAGCACCTGGTGCTGCAAGGCATTGTCGATGAAGTAAACATAGCGTTCTTCGTTCATTTGAAATCTTTCTCCTCTCGGAAGAAGCCGCCTTGATTGGATCTGTAGATTTCAAATTGAGAACTCTTTCCCAGTTTAGCGGCTTCAAATAGCCCCGCACTGTTTGCGGTTGAGCTGTATTTATCGGTTACACACGCTTGATTCAACCGGCTGACACGGCAACTAACCGTACTACGGCGAACGAGTCCTTAACGCAACGAAAACGGATTTCAGCGAAAAATACTCCGGTGACCTCGGTGTTCCGCTGGTCGTTGGGGCTTTGCCGAGTTGCATCGATTTGCTCACTGATCGGTAATAGCTGTCCGAAAGCTGGTCGCCGGCACCATTCCTGTGTTGACAGGAAATTTGCACGGTGTTTTTTGACGAAATATGGTCTCATCCGGAAACGAATAATCGACCTACTGATGACCGTTAATCCCCATTGAAAAAGAACTTGAGTTCTCGCGGATTTGGTTATGCGGATTCCGGAATGTTTCCACCAGATGGATGAAGTGCGTACGAGCCCGTTGGCAGTAATGCTCAGCACGTCCGGCCGCCGCTAAGTAAGATAGACTGTGGTATTTACTCGCTCGTAGGCGAAGCAGTGCGATCCGCCTAAGTATCTGGATTTTGCCGGGTTTGACGAAGTGCAACAGTCAAGTCAAATTGAAAGAAACCTGCAGGAGCGGTTCTTTACACTGTAACGCTGCCTCCACCAACTACTTAAAGAGTTCAGCAATCTGCTAGGTCCAAATAATCGGCGGCTAAAATCGCGAGATCGTCATGGCTCCAGCAAAACTATAACTGGACTTCACCACCTCTCTACTCTTTCGATCTCGAATCCTGGACGCATCTCGTAGCGGATTAAGTAGTTTTGAAAGATAGTATGCAATTCGA
>Ga0075313_1000116_pt1 | contig 15031 bp, 13 predicted proteins | sample MayberryNE_Catta_3_FD_120051 | JGI IMG/M metagenome (GOLD analysis project Ga0075313, IMG submission 120051) | Natural and restored wetland microbial communities from the San Francisco Bay, California, USA, that impact long-term carbon... | ecosystem: Environmental > Terrestrial > Soil >...
GATCGGCTCCGCGAGGAGCATGTCCTTCGTGTAGACGAGGTCGTCGCGCGAGTACTCGGAGATCTCGAACTCGTTCCCCAGCGTGATGGCGTCGAAGGGACACGCGAGCTCGCAGTAGCCGCAGAAGATGCAGCGGCTCATGTTGATCTCGTAGATGCGCGCGTACCGCTCGCCGGGCGAGACGCGGTTGTCGGCGGTGTTCTCCTCCGCGACGACCCGGATGCAGTCGGCCGGGCAGGCGGCGGCACAGAGCGAGCAGCCGACGCACTTCTCCAGCCCGTTCTCGTGCCGCCACAGCCGGTGCCGGCCGCGGAAGCGCGGGTACAGCGGCCGCTTGTACTCCGGGTACTGCTGCGTGATCGGCTTCCGGAAGATCTGCCGGAAGGTGACCGCGAAGCCCTTCAGCGAGTCGAGCGGCTGTGGCATCTAGAGCGCCACCACCAGGATCCCGGTGACGATCGCGTTCACGGTCGCCACCGGCAGGAGCACCTTCCACCCGAAGCGCATGAGCTGGTCGTAGCGCAGTCGCGGCAGGGTCGTCCGCATCCAGATGAAGAGGTAGAGCAGGAGCGCGAGCTTCGCGAGGAACCAGAGCGGGGCGAGCCAGCTCGGTCCGTCCCAGCCCGGCCCGTGCCACCCGCCGAGGAAGAGGGTCACGCAGAGGCCGGAGAGCGTGATCAGGTTGATGTACTCGGACATCGTGTAGAGCCCGAAGCGCATGCCGCCGTACTCGGTGTGGTAGCCCGCGACGAGCTCCTGCTCCGCCTCCGGGAGGTCGAACGGCGCGCGGGCGGTCTCGGCGGTGCCCGCGAACAGGAACACGACGAGGCCGACGATCTGCGGGACCGCGTACCAGACGGTGTCGGCCTGCGCGGCGACGATCTCGGTCAGCGAGAGCGAGCCGGCCATGATCACGACGCCGAGCACCGAAAGGGCGAGAGCGACCTCGTAGGACACGAGCTGCGCGCACGTGCGCATCGAGCCGAGCAGCGCGTACTTCGACTCCGACGCCCAGCCTCCGACGATGAACCCGTACACGCCCACCGAGCCGATCGCAAAGACGAGGATGAGCGCGATGTCGAGGTCGGCGACCTGGCCCGGGATGAAGACGCCGCCGACCTCCCAGCCCGGGCCGAAGGGGATGACGGAGAACGTGGTCAGCGCCGTGAACGCAGCGAGGAAGGGGCCGAGCAGGTACAGCCAGTCGATCGCGGCGGCCGGGCGAAAGCTCTCCTTGTGCAGCAGCTTGAGCAGATCGGCGATCGGCTGCAGGAGGCCGTACGGGCCGGTCCTGTTCGGACCGTAACGGAGCTGCATGCGGCCCATCACCTTCCGCTCGGCGAGCGTCAGGTACGCGAAGGCGCCCATCACGAGGTTGATGATCACGAAGGCCTGGATGAGGCTCACCCACCACTCCGGCGTCACGGGGCCTTCACCACCTCGACCGTGGCGTGCAGGTCTCCCGCATGCTCGTCGGCGACGCGCGCAAGCCCCTCGACCAGCCGTCGGTTCACCCGCGCGCGAAGCTCGACCGACGTCCCGTTCGAGCGCAGCTGGACGACGTCCCCGGTCGCGATCCCGCGGCGCTCGGCGTCCGGCACGGAGAGCTCGACCTCGAGCGGCGGCCGCTGAAAACGGAGCTCCGGTACCCGCTCGACCGCAGGCCCCGAGAAGAGCGCCCGGTAGCGGTGCAGTCGCAGCTGCCCGACGAAGTGCTGCTCGGCGGGCGACGGGAGCGGCGGAGGCGCGCCGGTCGTGGCCGGTGCGGGCTCGGCGTACCCCTTCCGCCCTGGGAGCGGAGCGCGCAGGCCGAGGTCCTCCAGCGTGAGGTCGCGGAACAGGCGCTCCGCGAGCTCCGCGTACACGGTGGCCGCGTCCGGCGCGGTCTCGACGCCGAAGCGGGCGCCCAGCTTCGAGAGCCACGCCAGCTCGTCGGGGCACGGCGGGAGCACGGTGCGGCGCAGGCGCTGCAGCCTCCCTTCGAGGTTCATCGTCGTCCCGTCGCGCTCGAGCGAGGCGGTCGCAGGAAGGACGAGGTCGGCCCATCCGCCGGCGAGCTCGTGGAACATCGTCACGACGACGACTCGTGCCGCCTGCTCTGCGAGCGCGCGCACGCTCGGGTCGGATGCCGCCTCGTCGCCGGAGACGAAGAGCAGCCCGATCGGCTCCGGGTTGGTCTCGTCGGCGTTCGCTGCGGCCGACCACGCGGCCGCGACCGCGCGACCGTTGGGGGTCGAAGGCAGGTGGAGCGCACCGGAGCCGGGCTTGCCCTCGAACCCGAGCTCGGCCGCGAGCTCGGCGAGCCGGGCGCCGCCTCCACCCCCCGGGCCGGACCAGACGAGGATCGCGCGCTCGGAGGCGCGCAGCCGTTTCCCGAGCCGGCTGCCCGGAGCGGCCAGCTCGGAGCACACGGACCCGGCGGTTCCCGGCGGCGTGGGCAGGTCGCCGGTCGGCCCGCAGACCACGACCTCGGCGCCCCGTCTCGCCGCCTCCTTGATCCAGAGGTCGACGATCGGCGCCCGCTCGACGACGGGGTCGTCGCCGAGGACGACGACGAGCTCCGCCTCGGCGATCGCCGAGAGCGGCAGGCTGAAGGCGTCGAGCGCGTCCGACGTCGCCTCCGGGAGGACCGCGGAGTGCGCCGCGAGCCCGCCGCGGAGCACACGGCCGAGCGAGTAGGCGATCTCCGTCGTCTCGGACCCGGAGAGGGCCGTGACGATCGCTCCCCCGGCAGCGCGCAAGAGCTCCTCGGCGACGTCAAGCGCCTCGTCCCACGTCGCCTCGCGGAGGCCGGCCCGGTCACGGACGAGGGGAGTGGTCACGCGGTCGCCTGCGCGCAGGTGCGGATACGTAAAGCGGCCCTTGTCGCAGAGCCAGCCGCGGTCGATCTCGGAGTGGTTCCGGGAGACGATGCGCCGGACCCTTCCCTCGCGCACCGTCGCCGACACGTTGCAGCCGACGGGGCAGCCCGTGCACACGGTCGGGACGTTCTGGATCTCCCAGGGCCGCGCCTCGAAGCGGTACTGCGTCGAGGTGAGCGCGCCCACCGGGCACAGCTCGATGACGTTGCCCGAGAACGGCGAGCGGTACGGCTCGTCCTCGAAGGTCGCGATCACGGTGTTCGCGCCCCGGTTCCTCGCGATGAGGAGGCCGTCCTCGGAGACGTCCTCGGAGAAGCGCGTGCACCGGTAGCAGAGGATGCAGCGCTCCCGGTCGAGCGCGATGAGCGGCGAGATCGGAATCGGCTTGTCGAACGTGAGCTTGGGGAAGCTCATCCGCGTCGCCGGCGGCCCGTAGCGGAAGGTGAGGTCCTGGAGCGGGCACTCGCCACCCTTGTCGCACACCGGGCAGTCGAGCGGGTGGTTGACGAGGATGAACTCGAGCGTCGCCTCCTGCCCCTCCGCCGCCTTCTCGGAGGTCTGCGCGGTGCGGATCACCATCCCCTCCTGGACGGTGAGCGTGCAGCCGGCCTGCAGCTTCGGCATGCCCTCGATCTCGACGAGGCACATGCGGCAGGCGCCCACGGGCGGACCGAGGCGTGGCTCGTAGCAGAACACCGGGATCTCGATCCCCGCCGCCTGCGCGGCCTCGACGAGGCCGGTGCCCTGCGGCACCTCGACCCCGCGCTCGTCGACCGTCACCTTGACGAGCTCAGGCATGCGCCGCCTCGTGGTGGCGCGCGTGCATCTCCGTCGGCGCGAGGATGCGCTCGAGCGAGGACTCCCCCTCGAACGGGCAGCGTCCCAGGTCGACGTGCTGCTGGAACTCGTCGCGGAAGCGCGCGACGTAGCTCGCGACTGCGATCGCGTCGGAGTCGCCGAGCGGGCACAGGCACTTCCCCAGGATCCGGTCGCACACGGAGAGGAGCAGGTCGAGGTCGGCCTGGCCCGCGTCCCCGTTCTCGATCTTCTGCAGGATCTGTGTGAGCCAGCGGGTCCCCACGCGGCACGGCGTGCACTTGCCGCACGACTCGTGCTCGTAGAACTGGGAGACGCGGACGCCCAGCTGCACCATGCAGCAGCGGTCGTCGAGCACGATGACGCCCGCCGACCCGATCGAGGAGCCGGCGGCGACGAGCGAGTCGAAGTCCATGCGCGTGTCGATGTCCTCGGCGGTGAGGATCGGGGTGGACGAGCCTCCGGGGATGACCGCCTTCAGCGCGCGCCCGTTCGGCACGCCGCCGCCCACGTCGTAGACGAGCTCGCGCAGGCTGATGCCGTGGGGCAGCTCGTAGTTCCCGGGGTTGACCACGTCGCCCGAGAGCGAGAAGACGCGCGTCCCGGACGAGTTCTCGACTCCGAGCTTCGCGTACTCGGCGCCGCCGAGCTCGAGCACCTTCGTCGCGGTCGCGATGGACTCGACGTTGTTCACCGCCGTCGGCGCCGCGTACAGCCCCGCGACGGCCGGGAAGGGCGGCTTCGTGCGCGGAAGCCCGCGGCCACCCTCGAGCGACTCGAGTAGGGCGGTCTCCTCGCCGCAGATGTACGCGCCCGCCCCGCGATGGAGGACGAGGGTCACCTTGCCGAGCAGCTTCGCCTTGCGCATCGCCTCCAGCGAGTCCCGCAGGATCTCGAACTCCCGCTCGTACTCGCCGCGGATGTACACGAACACGGTCTTCGCCTGGATCGCGTGCGCCGAGATCAGGCAGCCCTCGAGGAAGCGGAAGGGAACGCGGAGCATGATCTCCCGGTCCTTGAACGTGCCGGGCTCGGACTCGTCCGCGTTGACCACGAGGTAGTGCGGCTTCGGCAGCTGATCCGGCTTGGGGACGAAGGCCCACTTCCGGCCCGTCGGGAAGCCTGCGCCGCCGCGGCCGCGCAGCCCGGACGCCTCGAGCTCCGCGATCACCTCGTCGGGAGCCATCTCGCGCGCCTTCGCGAGCGCGCCGAAGCCGCCGGCCGACCGGTACTCGTCGAGGGTGAGGACCGCGCCGCCGTCGGTACCTGCGAAGACGATCTCAGGCCGGGCCGTCGCCATCCCCGAGCTCCTGGACGATTGCAGGGACGTCCGCGGCCTGCACGCGAAGCCGGTGACGGTTGTCGATGGCCACCACCGGCGCCCAGCCGCACCCGCCGAGGCACTCGACCGTGCCGAGGCCGTACGCGCCGTCCGCCGACGTCGAGCCGGGGGCGACGCCGAGCTCCCGCTCGAAGGCGTCGACCACGTCCTGCGCGCCGGCCAGCGCGCAGGAGACGTTCGTGCACACCTCGACGAGCGTCCGCCCCCGCGGCTCCAGGTGGAACTGGTCGTAGAACGATGCGATCGACAGGCAGTACGCAGGGGTGACGTCGAGCGCGTCCGCGACCTCCGTGAGCGCCTCCGGCGGCAGCCAGCCCGCGTGCTCCTCCTGCGCGAGCCGGAGCGCCGGCAGGATCGCCGAGCGGCGCTCCGGGTACCGCTTGCGCAGGTCCTGGATGCGGTCGTAGAGCGCCGGCGTCACCGGTCGGTGTCCCCCATGATGAAGTCGAGCGAGGCGGCGATCGCGACCATGTCCGCGATGAGCGCGCCCTGCATGACGGTCGCGGTCGTCTGCAGCGCGGCGAAGCTCGGCGCGCGGAACTTGACGCGCCACGGGCGCGCACCGCCGTCCGAGACGAGGTAGCAGCCGGCCTCGCCGCGCGGCGACTCGACGACGACGTAGACCTCGCCCTCGGGGACGCGGTACCCCTCGGTCACGAGCTTGAAGTGGTAGATGAGCGACTCCATCGAGGTGTGCAGCTCGTGCCGGGGTGGGAGGACGACCTTGCGGTCGTCGGCGATCCACGGCTCGCCCTCCATCGCGTCGAGCTGGTCGCAGCACTGGCGGACGATGCGCAGCGACTCGCGCATCTCGTCCATGTGCACCTTGTACCGGGCGAAGACGTCCCCCTCGGCGTAGACCGGGACGTCGAAGTCAACCTCGTCGTACGCGAGGTACGGCATCTGCTTGCGCAGGTCCCAGTCGACGCCCGAGCCGCGCAGGATGGGGCCGGACTGGCCGAGCGCGAGCGCGTCCTCGGCGGACAGGAGCCCGATGCCCTGCGTGCGCTCCTGCCAGATCTTCTGCCCGTTCAGGAGCGCCTCGAACTCGTCCACCGCGGCCGGGAACGAGTCGCAGAACCTCCGCGTCTCGTCCGTGAACCCGGGCGGGAGGTCCTCCGCCAGGCCGCCCGCCTGGAAGTACCGCGTGTGCAGCCGCGTGCCGCCCGCGAGCTCGAACAGGTCGAGCACGGCGTCGCGGTCGTCGAACGCGTACCAGAACATCGAGATCGCCCCGACCTCGAGCGCGGTCGTCCCCAGCCAGACGAGGTGCGAGTGGATCCGGTTCAGCTCGGCGAGCGCCATGCGCGCCCAGGTGGCCCGCCGGGGGACCTCGAGCCCGAGGAGCTTCTCGATGGCGAGCACGTACTCGAGCTCGTTGGCCTGGAAGGCGAGGTAGTCGATGCGCGGCGCATACGTGACCGACTTCCACCACGACTTGTTCTCCATCGTCTTCTCGAAGCCGGTGTGCAGGTAGCCGATGACGGCTCTGATGCCGGCGACCTCCTCGCCGTCCAGGTCGACGATCAGCCGCAGGACGCCGTGCGTCGAGGGGTGGTTCGGCCCGAAGTTGACGGTGAGGACGTCGGCCAGGTCGTGCTTCTCGGGGTCGACCTCGAAGATCGTGGGGACGGGCCGCGGGATGCGGCTGCCCTCGTAGATCCGGGCGGGGGCGAGCGCCATCAGTCCTCGTCCGAGAAGCGCACCGGCTCGCCGCCCAGCGGGTAGTCCTTGCGCAGCGGGTGGCCTTCCCAGTCCTCCGGCATGAGGATGCGGACGAGGTTCGGGTGGCCCTGGAAGGGGATGCCGAGCATGTCCCACGCCTCGCGCTCGAACCAGTCCGCAGCCGGCCAGAGCGGGACGAGCGTCGCGACCGCCTCCCCCTCGTCCAGCCACACCTGGACGCGGACCCGGCCCGGGACGTCGGCGACCCGGAGCAGGTGGTACGACACGGAAAAGCGCTTCGGCTTCGGCGCGGGGAGGTGGGCGAGTCCCTGCGACCCCGGTGCGTTGAGGTCGCGCCCGTCCGCGGTCCCGATGTACCCCGCCACCCCCGCATCCCCCCAGCCCAGGTAGTCGGCTCCGGAGATGTCGCTCAGGACGTTGAACCCCTCCTCGTCGCGCAGGTGCGTGCAGGCCTCGACGAGGCGGGCCGGATCGACGACGAGTGTCGTCTCTCCGAACGCGTCCCGTGACTCGACGACCCCGGGCACACCCTCGTAGCTCACGGACACACCCTTCGTCCACGAGCGGGGAGGGGTGCGGGGAACCGGGGGGTTCCCCGCGCTCTCGAGCAGAAGGGGGCTCGGGTCTCACCCGCGGACGCGAGCCGGAGGCGAGCGTTGCTCATTCGGCGACCCCGCGGATCTCGTACGCGGGTGGGACGCCTGCGCGGATCTTCTCGTGCAGCCGGACGATGCCTTCGATCAGCGCCTCCGGCCGCGGCGGGCAGCCGGGGACGTGGATGTCGACCGGGATGATCTTGTCCACGCCCTGGAGGATCGTGTAGTTGTTGAACATCCCGCCGGAGCTCGCGCACGCGCCCATCGCGATGACCCACTTCGGCTCCAGCATCTGGTCGTACACCTGCCGGATCGCGGGTGCCATCTTGTGCGCGACGCGCCCCGAGACGATGAGCAGATCGGCCTGGCGGGGCGACGAGGAGAACCGCTCCATCCCGAAGCGCGCGATGTCGTACCGGGACGAGACGATCGACATCATCTCGATCGCGCAGCACGCGAGCCCGAAGGTGTCCGGCCAGACCGAGCTCGAGCGGGCCCAGGCGACCGCCTTCTCGACCGTCGTCAGCAGCAGCCGGTCCTGGATCTCCTCGACCTCGCGCTCGAAGACGCCGGGGCCACGCTCGGGCCAGAGCACGCGCTCGGACTGGAGGCCGGCCTGCGCCAGGGGGCGGTCGCTGACGACCGGGAGTGAGCGCTTCAGTGCCAGTCGAGTGCGCCTTTCCGCCAGATGTAGACGTATGCCACGGCGAGGATCGCGACGAACACGATGAGCTCCACGACACCGAACCACCCGAGCGCCTCGAGCTGCACGGCGAGCGGGTACAGGAACACGATCTCGATGTCGAAGAGGATGAAGAGGATCGCCGTGAGGTAGAAACTCACGGTGAACCGGCGCTCGCGGCTCGGAGCCCCCTCGGACACGCCGGACTCGAAGGGCAGCATGCGCTGACGGGTGCGGGACACCGGGCGCTTCGGCAGGGTGAACGACAGAGCCACCAGCGACGCCGGGATCGCGGCCGCGAAGAGCGCGTAGAAGAGGAAGGGCAGCCAGTTCGTGAGCACGTCGTCCCCCGCGTGGACCTCGGGCGTTCCGTATCCGCGCGAAACCTACCACTCCCTTTTCGAGCGGCACGAAGGGATCAGGAACCCGGCGCCGAAAGCGCGATGCGAGTGTTACAAGCAGGCGCTGGAACCCGCGACCACGTCCGCTACCATGAGCCCATGGCAACCGTCGAGCACCCCACGGACACCCTCCTGACGCTGACCCCCGGCGCCGCGGCGAAGGTGAAGGAGCTGCTCGCCGAGGAACCCGACGGGGACACGCTCGTCCTCCGGGTCGCGATCCAGGGCGGTGGGTGCTCCGGGTTCCAGTACGGCCTCGGCTTCGACTCGGGGGCCGCCGAGGGCGATCTCGAGCTGGCGCTCGAGGGGATCGACGTCGTGGTCGACCCGTTCAGCGCGCCCTACCTTCAGGGCACGACGATCGACTACCTGAACACGATCCAGGAGTCCGGGTTCAAGATCGAGAACCCGAACGCCGTCTCCTCCTGCGGCTGCGGCCACTCGTTCCAGGTCGCCGACGAGGAGGAGCTGCCGGAGGGCACGCACATGGGCGGCTGCGGCTCCGGCTGCAGCCACTGACCGCCCGAGCAAGGCTCGGACCAGTCTGATCCGAGACCGAGCGCCGCGTACCGCTCTCTCGTGACGGCTGCCGGTCCCGGCGGCAGGAGCGCCGCATAGCATCCTCGGGGATGACCGCAGACCGCACGCTCCGGGTGGCCGTTGTCGGCTCCGGGCCGGCCGCCTTCTACGCCGCCGGCCACCTGCTCGCGAGCGAGGAGCCCCGGGCCGAGGTCGACCTGATCGAGCGCCTGCCGACGCCGTGGGGGCTCGTTCGGCTCGGGGTCGCCCCGGACCACCCGAACCTGAAGACGGTCTCGCGCGCGTTCGAGAAGATCGCGCAGCGCCCGGGCTTCCGCTTCCTCGGCAACGTCGAGGTGGGCAGGGACGTGACGCACGACGAGCTCGCGGCACGGTACGACGCCGTCGTGTACGCCGTCGGCTCGCAGACCGACCGGCGTCTCGGGATCCCGGGCGAGGACCTGCCCGGCTCGTGGGCCGCGACCGAGCTCGTCGCCTGGTACAACGGCCACCCCGACTTCCAGGACGTCGACTTCGATCTCTCCGTCGAGCGTGCGATCGTAATCGGGAACGGGAACGTCGCGCTCGACGTCGCGCGCATGCTCGCGCTGACGGCCGAGGAGCTCGCTCCCACGGATACGACCGACAGCGCCATCGAGGCGATCTGCGCGTCGCGCATCCGTGAGATCGTGGTCGTCGGGCGTCGCGGCCCGGTGCAGGCGGCCTGGACCTCGACCGAGCTCGGCGAGCTGGGGGAGCTGGCCGGCGCGGACGTGATCGTCGACCCCGAGGACCTCGAGCTCGACGAGGCGAGCGAGGCCGAGCTCGGCACGGCGTCGAACGTCGTGCAGCGGAACATGGAGATCCTGCGGGGGTTCGCGGCGCGCGCGCCCGAGGGCAAGGCGCGCGCGATCCGGCTCCGCTTCCGCCTCTCGCCCGTCGCACTCCTCGGCGAGGAGCGCGTGGAGGCGATCGAGCTTCGGCGGAACCGGCTCGAGGCGGACGCGAGCGGACGCATCCGGGCGGTGGGGACCGACGAGACGGAGGCCGTCCCGTGCGGGATCGTCTTCCGCAGCGTCGGCTACCACGGCGTGAGCCTGCCGGGGGCGCCGTTCGACGAGTCGACGGGCACGATGCCGAACGACGGAGGGCGCGTCCTCGACGCGAGCGGCGCCCCGATCCGCGGCGTGTACTGCGCGGGCTGGATCAAACGCGGCCCCACCGGCGTCATCGGGACGAACAAGAAGGACGCGACGGAGACGGTCGACCTGCTGCTCGAGGACGCGCGGGCCGGTCTGCTGCCCGTGTCACCGGCGGACGGGTCGCTCGACGCCCTGCTCGCGGAGCGCGGAGTCGAGGTCGTGACGTACGAGGGTTGGGAGGCGATCGACGCGGTCGAGCGCGCGCGTGGGGAGAAGGAGGGCCGGCCCCGCGTCAAGCTCTGCACGTGGGACGCGCTGCTCGAGGCGGCTCGCCGCCCGTCCCACGCGCGCTGACTACGTCGTCCCGTGACCCGGCTGGCCGGGCTGCTCCGGCCCGATCCGGTAGGGCCGCATCATCTCGTTGTCCTCGTGCTCGACGATGTGGCAGTGCCACACGAACTGCCCCGGCTTGGCGAAGCGGGCCTTCACGCGCGTCACCTGTCCCGGGTAGGCGATCACGGTGTCCTTGAAGCCGGTCTCCCACGGTTCCGGCCCGGTGATCACGCCGTCCGTCTCGATCGGTGTCGCGACCTCCTCGCCTTCGAGCACGAGGCCCTCGCGGTTCACGACCTCGAAGACAACCTCGTGGATGTGCATCGGGTGGGCGTCGCCGGTCGTGTTGTAGAGCTCCCAGACCTCGGTGTCGCCCACGGCCGGGTTCTCCGTGACGGGATCCATCCACAGGTACTCGACCGCCTCGCCGTCCTCCACCCTGCCGAGAAGCGCCTCGACGGGACCCTCGAGCTCGTTGCCCTCCGAGTCGTGACCCAGCCCCATCTTCTCGATGAGCGCGAGCCGGCGCGTGGCGGTTGCCGGTGGCAGCGGCGAGATCGGCGGGAGGCGGAGGAAGCGGGGCGGCGTCGAGTCGTCGTCTGCGACCCGTGACCCCACCCTGAACTGCAGGACCTGTCCCGTCGAACCGGGATCGGCGACGTCGAAGTCCTCGTCGGGCTCCCCTCCGCCGAACGGCTCGTCGGGACCGACGTTGCGGAGGACGTAGCTCCCCACCGGGACGTTCGTGAAGTCGACGATGACGTCCGCTCGCTCGGCGAGACCGAGCAGGAGGCGATTGCCGTGGTCGGCGGTGAGATCGACGGGTGCCGCCAGGAAGCCGCCCTCGTTCCCGATCTGCCAGACCTCGACGCCGGGGACGGCGTCGAGGTCGAGGATCAGGAACCGCGACTGGCAGCCGTTCAGGAACCGGAAGCGGTAGCGCCTTCGCTCGACCTCGAGGTACGGCCACGTGTTGCCGTTGACCATGACGAAGTTCCCGAAGAACTCGGGGTTCCAGATCGGCGAGAACTCGCCCTCGGGGATGAAGTCGCCCACGATCTCGTCGAAGAACGCGCGCGTATCGGGGTAGAAGAGCGAGCCGTCCGCCTCGAACGAGCGGTCCTGGATCGCGATCGGGATCTCACGGTACGGCTTGTTGGGCGGGAACTTGTCGTTCTCCCGCGGCGCGGGTCCGGGCAGGGACGCCCTGGCTCCGGTGCGGCTGTCGAGCACGGCGTCGTCCCCGGACGGGCCGCCGCGGACGAGGTAGAAGCCGGCCGGCCCGGCGTAGACGTTGAGCCGGGTCATCCCGAGCGTGTGGTCGTGGTACCAGAGCGTCGCGGCGCGCTGGTCGTTCGGGTACTGGAAGGTGGCGGAACCGGGCTCCCACGTCGCGTCGAACGACGCCTCGGCCTTGCCGGCGAAGAACGCGTACCAGGTTCCCTCGGTCGCGTGGCCGGACGGGATGTCGTCCGCGGCCGGGAGGTACCACGCCTCGGCATAGCCGTCGCTCTCGTCGCCCACTCCAACCGCTCCGTGCACGTGCGTGACGATCGGTACCGGGCCCGTGTAGGGCCCGGGAGTCTCCGTGAACTCCGGTCGCATGTCCCGACCCTCGGTGCCTCCGGGCGGGTTCGCCCAGTGGAGCGTCGGATCGACCGGCAGGAGGTGGGAGAGGTAGTCGCCGTCGTCGACGAGATCGTTGATCCACTTCACGCGGACGGGACGTCGCCATCTCGCCTCGATCGTGAGGGAGGGGGCGTTGTGGAGGAGCAGGCCCCGGTCGTTCCGTGCCGCCGTCGCCCCGTAGCCCCACACGGTGGTGGCGGGGAACCCCGCGGGGAGGATCTGCTGCGCGAGCTGCCGCATCGAGATCTCGTAGTAGTCGACGTTCTGACCGCCTCTCCTCGTGATCGTCCCGGCCCTCGGCATGACGGGTGGGACGAGCAGCGGCGTCCGGAACTTCGGCACCGCGTGCGGGTCCAGCGTCCCGCCGGGAATCTGGGCGAGCGCCACCGGGCCGTTCGTGCCGGGAAGCCGCCCGAACAGGTAGAAGCCGGCGCTCGCGCCGCCGACCCAGGCCACGAACGTTCGCCGCGAGAACCGCCCGGTGGTCGCCATGAGTCCCTCCCCCTCGTCCCGCTCCCCCCGCGTACGGGATGAACGCAATTATCTCCTTAGCCTGGCGGGTCCTCAAGCGGCCTGGCACGGACGGTTTCTCGGGGAATCCACGTATGCGCGCTGGTGCGGGGCCGGGTCTAGACTCCGAGCGTGGGCGAAACGACCGAGCGCAGGGAGCTCTGGGGGGCGGAGACGACGAAGGCGGTCGCCAACTTCCCGGTCTCGGGCGAGCCCATCCCCGCTCCCGTCGTGCACTGGCTCGGCCGCATCAAGGCCGCCGCCGCACGCGTGCACGGCGAGCTAGGCCTCCTCGACGCTGACGTCGCGGAGCGGGTCGCCGCAGCGGCGGACCGTGTCGCCGCCGGGGAGCTCGACGACCAGTTCCCGATCGACGTCTTCCAGACGGGCTCGGGCACCAGCTCGAACACGAACGCGAACGAGGTGATCGCCGCCCTCGCCGGTGACGACGTCCACGCGAACGACCACGTGAACATGGGCCAGTCGTCCAACGACGTCTTCCCGTCCGCCGTGCACCTCGCGGCGCTCGGCGAGATCGCGCACGACCTGCTCCCGGCCCTCGAACGTCTCGCCGCATCCCTCGAGCGCAAGGCGTTCGAGTTCGACGACGTCGTCAAGTCGGGCCGGACGCACCTCATGGACGCGGTCCCGGTGACGCTCGGCCAGGAGTTCACCGGCTACGCGTGGCAGGTCCGACAGGGGATCTCGCGCGTCGAGGACGCGATGCCGCGCCTCGGGCAGATCCCGCTCGGCGGGACGGCCACCGGCACCGGCCTCAACACCCATCCCGAGTTCGCGGCGCGGGTGCGCGAGCACCTCTCGCGCGACACCGGCCTTGCGGTGTCCGCGCCGGTCGACCACTTCGAGGCCCAGGCCGCCCGCGACGGTCTCGTCGAGGCGTCCGGCGCCCTGAAGGTGGTCGCCGTCTCGTTGACGAAGATCGCGAACGACCTCCGGCTCATGGGCTCGGGTCCGCGCGCCGGTCTCGGCGAGATCTTCCTCCCCGAGCTGCAGAAGGGAAGCTCGATCATGCCGGGGAAGGTGAACCCGGTGATCCCCGAGGTCGTGACCCAGGTCGCGGCGCAGGTGATCGGGAACGACACCGCGATCACCGTGGGCGGGCTCCAGGGGCACTTCGAGCTGAACGTCTTCATCCCGCTGATGGCGAGGAACCTGCTCGACTCGATCGGGTTGCTCGCGAGCGCGAGCCGGCTGCTCGCCGAGAAGTGCGTCGACGGGATCGAGGCGAACCGGGAGCAGTGCGAGCGCTACGCGGAGCTGACCCTCTCCGCCGCGACCGCGCTCAACCCGCACATCGGCTACGACAAGGCGTCGCAGATCGTGCAGGAGGCGGCCTCGTCGGGCCGCTCGCTGCGCGAGGTCGCCCGTGACGCCGGGGTGGACGAGGCGATCCTCGACGGGGCGCTCGACTACCGCGCGATGGCCAAGCCGCACGGCTAATTCGACGGTTCCCACTTGACGAGCCGGTACCGGTGCGACTAGTACGTGACACGTCGCCCGGGTGAGCCGGGCGGTCGGACGAGGGGAGACACATGCGCAGACTCACCGCTTTGCTTGCTGCGCTCGTAGCGGCGATCGCCATCGCCGCCCTGCCGGCGAGCGCCATCACGAACGGTGTGCCCGACCAGGAAGGGCATCCGTACGTCGGCCTGATGGTTGCCAAGAACGCCGCCGGCGTGCCGATGTGGCGCTGCTCGGGAACACTCATGTCGGAGACGGTGTTCATGGTGGCGGGTCACTGCACGGAGTCGCCGGCCGCGTCGATCGAGATCTGGTTCTCGTCGGGGTTCCCGAACGGGATCCCGCTCGGCACGGGGTTCCCGGCGGCGGGGGCGAACCCGTGTGCCGGCATCACGGGGTACCCGTGCACGGGCGACGCGACGGGGATGCCTCACACGCATCCGCTGTACGATCCTCAGGCGTTCTTCCTGCACGACCTCGGGGTCGTCGAGATCACGGGCTCGTCGATCGACCTGACGACGCGGGGCTTCGGCGAGCTGCCGTCCCTGCGCCAGGTCGAGAGCCTGCCGAAGCACGCGGAGCTGACGGCCGTCGGCTACGGCCTGCAGAAGAGCTTCCCGGATCCCGCCGGGTTCAAGGACGAGGCGGTGCGGATCCGGATGGTCGCTCATCCGCGGCTCATGGGGATCAACAACAACCTCGTCGGGGACTTCTCCTTCGAGACCTCCTTCGGCGCGAACAGGGGCGGCACGTGCTTCGGCGACTCGGGTGGGCCGAACTTCATCGGCGACTCGAACGTCGTCGCGGGCGTCACCTCGTTCGGCTGGACGGACACCTGCAAGGGCCACAACGGCGCCTATCGCGTCGACCAGCCCGACGACCTCGACTGGCTCGAGGACGAGTTCGGGCTCATGCCCGGCAGCTAGGGAGCGTCCACCAGCGCGACGACGAAGGGCCGCCTCCGGGCGGCCCTTCGTTCATCCGGTGCGGACGACGACGAGCTTGTCGGCGCCGGACTCGGCGCCCCACACC
>Ga0075313_1000118_pt1 | contig 14993 bp, 16 predicted proteins | sample MayberryNE_Catta_3_FD_120051 | JGI IMG/M metagenome (GOLD analysis project Ga0075313, IMG submission 120051) | Natural and restored wetland microbial communities from the San Francisco Bay, California, USA, that impact long-term carbon... | ecosystem: Environmental > Terrestrial > Soil >...
CGATATCCCCAGATGCGTCCATTGTCGGCGGATCCTCGTCGCCTGAGCCATGCTCTTCTGGCACCTCGGAGCCACCCTCTGGTTGTTTCGATGGATATTCCGGGATCCGAAGGTGGACGTGAGGTTCCTCCTGGCCGGGGCGATCCTCCCCGACATCGTCGATCTCGTCGTTGGCACCGGCATCATGGGCGACACCGTTGCCCTCGGAGAGCTCTGGTTTCACACTCTCCTGGCTCCCACCCTTTACATGTCCGCCGTGCTGCTCTTTACCAGGCGCGGCCGGCGTCGCCGTGCCTTCATGGCGTTCGGGGTGGGGTGGCTGTTCCATATCCTCCTGGATGGGATGTGGACCGACCCCGAAGTCCTGTTCTGGCCCTTCTTCGGCTGGGAGATGCCAGCCGGGAGCTCGCCGTTCTGGCCGCAAGCCTGGGAGCGTGCCATGGGTGATCCCTGGCGATGGGTTCTGGATGCGATCGGTCTCGGGTACCTGATCTGGCTCTGGTTCGCCACCGGTCTCAATCACAAGGAGCGTCGTGAAGGGCTCTGGCGGACCGGGCGCATTCCCGATCTGGTGGGACAGGATGCGTAGGTCCATCGCTGTCTTGTTGCTGGCTCTTGTCGCGTGTTCTGGTGAGGGAGGCACCACGACGGTGACACTTGGCGAAGGGGCTTCAGATCCGGTCGCCGCCATCGAAGACTTGCGCAGCCTGCTGGCCCAGGGTGACTTCGGAGCGGCGGGCTCGCTGGCAGTCCCGGGTCAAGCGGTGCTTGCGTCCCTGGGCGAGGGCGCCACCCCGTCAGCGGTAGCAGCCTCTCTGGAGAACGGCGACGGTGAGGTGGCGGCCAATTTTTGGACCGGATTCGCCCAGGGAGTTGGAGAGACATTTACCGGGGAGGTGACCGTCGAGGATCTGGGGACCACCAGTCAAGAGGGGGTGGAGTTCTTCGTTGTCGGCGTCACTCCCGAAGGGGGTGACCAGCGTCAGATGGTCACCCGTGACGTCGATGGCCAGCGGGTAGACCTCTTTGCCACGTTCGGGGCCGGGCTGGCGGAGGGGATGATGGGGCCTGTGGAGCTCTTGCTCGGCTCGTCCAACGAAGACTCTCAGATGATTCTGAGCGCGCTCCAGGACGTCGTTCCCTCACTGTTGGTGGCCGCGAACGACGAGAGTCTTTCACCTGATTCGGTGCAGCGGATCCTGCAACTGGTGGAGTTGATCACCAGGGTCGGCTGAACAGTCGCTTCAATTGCCGGCCGACGTTGCCCTCGACGACCCTCAGACATGTCATAACCCCAGTGATGGCCTCCGCAGCTCATCCTTGGGCAAACAGACGCCGGTCGGCCGGAGCTTCCGCCGCGTTAGACATTGTCCGCAGCTCTCAGGACAGGCAGAACCTCGCTCCCCAACAGCCGGATCAGCCCAGGTTGGTCGAGGGCAGCCATCTGGAACGTCACCACGTCGGCATCGAGATCACGGACGAGAGGCATGTAGGCCTCGGCGATCTCATCGGCCGAGCGCACCCTCGCGTATCGGCCGAGGATCTCCTCTCGGGGCAGGGCGTCGGCCATCTCCCTCAGCTCGGCTGGGTCGACCGCCTCCAATCTGCCCGGCGCCCTCAGCCCCCGCCACGGGAAGATCGCTTCCCAGGCTTCTTCGTCGTCGTCGGCGAAGATCGACCATCTGGTGGCGAGGACGATCGGCTCCGGTCGCCCCTGGTCCCGCGCCGCCGCTCGCAAAGGGTCGATGACCTTCTCCACGGTCTCGGCGGGGTCCTTCACCGACGTGATCACACCTTGGGCCGATTCTCCGGCCAATGTGGCCGATTTGGGGCCACCGGCGGCGAGGAGGATCGGGACCGAGCCGATCGGTGGTGAGTAGAGCTTGGCCCGGTCGGTCTTGTAGAAGATGCCCTCGTAAGTGAGTTTCTCACCGTCCAACAGCCTCCGCATGATCTCCAGTGCCTCGGTCATCCGCGCATTGCGCTCGGCGTACGCGGGGAACTCGTAGCCCAGCGGGCCCTCGTTTATGTTCTCGCCAGTCCCGACACCGAGGATGAAGCGACCACCGGAGAGACGGTCCAGCGTGGCGGCGGCCTGCGCCACCACTCCCGGGTGGAACCTGAACAGCGGTGTCGTCACGCCGGTGATCAGTTGCACTCGCTCCGTCGCCTGAGCCATCGCCCCGATCGTGGAGAAGGCGAATCCGGATGCCGACACGTCGTCGACCCAGGGATGGAAATGCTCCGAGATGACGACGGCGTCGAATCCCGCGGCTTCGGCATGAACGGCCTGCTCGACGAGCTCTTCCGGGTGCCACTGCTCGTGACCGCAGAAATAGGCGAATCTGGGCAAGGGATCCTTTCCGTGCGAGACCGAGATCTTGCCAGGTCTACTGGTAGGAGACGAAGACGGGGACCGGCACGTGGCTGATCGTGTAAGCGGGTGAGGCGGTCTCTGGGGAGTCCTCGTCGAAGAAGTTCTTCCATCCCCATCGCCAGTGAGCGTCCTCTGTACCCGCCGTGAGAAAGGCGTAGGTCTCATCCTTGCTGGGGATTGGGCCCTGGCCGTCCATCTGAATGATCATCTGCAGCTCCGGTGCTGACTTCAACGTCTCCCGATCCATGATCATCGTCGATTTGAACTGGTGCACTATCAACATCTTCTGGGGCAGCCCGTTGTCCCGCACCAGCGTGGACAACCAGTCGACGACAGTGTTGACCTCGGCCGCGTTGACCTGACCTATTTGCCGGAGATGGACCTGATCGGGCTGGAGCCGCCACTCCGGGTCGAGGGCGAGACCGACGTTGGGAAGTTTCAGCAACTCCTCGTACTGCTTGGCGTGAGTGAGGAAGTCTTCCCGACCGGGCTGGAGGTCGAGGATGACGTACATCCCGTTTTCCTGCGCCACCCTGATCCATTCGGCGAAGGCATCCGGTGGCCACTCCTCGCTGTAATCGCCGTCGGTGGGGCCGGCCGACGCAATACTGGCGATGATCTCGAACGTCGGGATCACCTGGGCTCCATCGGCGGCGTACTCGGCCAACAACGGCTGCATGCGGGCCAGGGTCTCGGTGGGGCCCTGCTCGCCGAGGGCGCCGAGCCCTGTCGCCACCGGGTGCCCGTAGAAGGCGACATAGCGCCGCGGTTGGGAAGTCGGGAAGATCTGGAAGCCCCCGCCCGGCACCTGCACACCCCGGATCAGAGTATCGATCTCCCAGGCGGTGGCGGTCGGCTCGGCCCCCACGTAACGAATGGCGGACGGGGGCCGCCCTGCCAGAGCCGGCCCGACTTCGGGGTAGCCGAGGATGTCGGCGGGGTCATACGCCACGACCGAAGCTCCAATTGCACGCCCCGTGGCCGCTGCCGAGAGGACCGACACAGGCTGAGACCCTGGCACCATCCATGCGAACTCGGAACCGGAGGGGGTGCCGAGCCCGCGGATGAGAGCGACCGGGTCGATCGAGGAAGAGGCGGGGACATTCGTGGCAGTTGCTTCCGCGACGCTCTGGGGAACCACGACCCGGTCGCGCAGAGTTATGCCCCCGATGGTCTCGACGACGGTCGACGCATCGGGCGCGGGTGGGAGTGGGACATCTCGAGTCGCGCCGAGAGTGTTGCGAGCGAGAGACACCGCTTCGGGGATACCTGGCCTGAGTAGTCCTGCGTCGGTCGGGGTGGGTACGTCGATGTTCCCCATCAGGTGGACCGTCAAGGGGTCGAGCCGTTCCAACTCCCCAGCGAGCTCCGGATGTGGATGAAGGAGCGGTCCTCCAAGGGCCGCGGCGAGCTGGGCAGCCGCGGCGACCTCGTCGAGGTTGGTCTCGGCCACCACGACTGCGTGGTCGGCGCAAGGGAAGATCTCACCTGACAGCAGAAGCGCATCGCCGGCGACAGAGCCGGTGGCGACTGGTGCCGTCCCGCTCCTCACCGGCGTGCAATCACGCTGCGCCGGCTCGGCGATCGTCGTGGCTGTCGTGGGCGTCATAGCCGTCGTCGTAGGCCCGGGACCAGTCGTCTCTACAGGGGTGTCCCCGACGATCGTGCTGCAGGCGGTGAGGGCGAGAGTGCACAGGGTCGAGCGAATGACGTGATTCATAGGAGGCCGGGAGCCGTGCGCAGGGTACCGGCGCGTGGTTTCAATCTCGGCGTTGTGTCTTCCAGATCAGTCCGAGCGCGATGAGAACGGCACCGATCACCCAGACACTCAGAGGCACGAAGAACGACAGAAGAACGCAAGAGCAGAGCCCCACCCAGGCGGTCCAGCGACCGCGGTCCACGGCAAGCGCCGAGAGGTTGGTTACCCCGTAATAGAGGAGGACGGTGAACGCAGAGAAGCTCCACGTGATCGGGATGTCGCCCAGCAGGACGATCAATTAGACGGGCACGGCGGTGGTCGAGATCGCCATCACCGGAGTCGAGCGATGATCGATCCTGGCGAGGCCGGCCGGCATGTCGTTGCGTCGGCCCATGGCAGCCAGACGCGGGACAGGCCGAGGATCAGGTTGAGGAGGGCGCCCAACATCGCTGCCACCCCGCCGATCATGACCACAGTCGAGAACGGCTGCGTTACGAGGTCGGCCAGGGCCCCACCATCCTCCAGCCCTGCTCCCCAGTGCTCACCACCTAGCGCCCGACCCCCGACCGCAACCAATCCGTAGAGCAAAGCGGCTGCGGCGAGAGTCAGCAACACCGCTTTGGGAATGGTGACCGCAGGATGGCGAACTTCCTCGCCGAGGGTGGCGATCCGTCCGTACCCGGTGTACGCGACGAAAAGGAACGTGACGGCGGGGAGGAGCCCAGGACGAATCGAGCGGCTGTCGATTGGTGTCTGTACGCCGTTTGGGTCAAACCGGCGACGGCAAAAGCCACGAGAGCGCCGACCGTCACCGTCACCAGCAGCGCATTGACCGCGGTGGTTCTCTTCAGACCGGCGAGGACTAGCGCGGTCACCACCACGACCGTAGCTCCGGCCGTGAAGCGAGGATCCCAAGGGAAGTCGAGCAAGGCTGCAACGCCGAGGGCGGCGGCCGCCGCCCGAGGGTGCGATAGCCGTACTCGTAGGTGCCTCCGGCCACCGGGAATCTTCCGGCGAGGAAAGCCGATGAGAGACCGTTGAAGAGAGCTACCACTCCCGCTATCGGGACTGCGACCAGCACGGCATCGCCCCACTGACCGGAAGCGACCCCGATGGCGACGAAGGCCCCGGTGCCGAGTATCGAGCCAAGCCCGGTGACGATCGCCCCGCCGAGACCCATCTCGCGCCGGAGGGCCTGGTGCATCAGAAGAGGGAGCCTGGCTCCGCCCTGTCCCGCAGCTCCGGCCCGTTGTTCTTCACCGAGTTGACCCGATTGGAGACCTGGTGCTCCATGATCATCTCGGGGTCGATCGGCTGCAGAAGCCCTGCCACGACCTCAGGGTCCCGCAGATCCCGGTCGAGCCATGCGTCCCAGACCGAGGGAACGAGTGAAATCGGCATCCGGTCGTGGAGGGCGGAGACCGGCCCTTCTGCGCCCGTGGTGATGATGGAACAGGTGCGCTTCCAGGTTTCGGTTTCGGGGTCGAGTCTCGAGGCCCAGATCCCGGCGAATGCCATCGGGTGTCCATCGGCCCGGTAGACCCAATGAGGGGTGCGCCCCAGTTCCTTGGGCTCCCACTCGTAGAAGCCGTCCGCCGGGATCAGACATCGTCTCCGTGAGAAGGACTCCCTGAAGGCGGACGTGGTGGCGACGGTCTCCGCTCGGGCATTGATGTGGATCGAGCGGGCATCCTTGGCCCAATGGGGCACCAATCCCCAGGGCATGGAGCCGAGCGACCTCACGCCGTCGCGCTCGGCGATCACGTACACCGGGTCGGTCGGAGCGACGTTCCAGTTGGGCTCGATCCGCTCGGCGAGGACTTCGTCGACCCCGAAATACTCAGCGTAGAAATCGAGGTCACCAGTGATCGAGAAACGACCGCACACAGCCCGAGATTAGGGGTGGTTCCGGCACTCATCCTCCAGACCGGAGGGCGACGAGGGTCTCGATGAGGTCGGCAAGAGTGGAAGGGTCGGGGACGGTGACACCGGCCAAGCTGGGGCCGAGGCCGACATGTACACCGAAGTCCCCGGGCCCCAAGGTGGCGAATGCGGTCTCATCGGTCACATCATCGCCCATGAAGAGCACCCTGTCGGCGCCGGTCTCCTGTTTCAGCTCACTGAGGGCGATCCCTTTGTCGACCGACGAGTCGGTCAGCTCGACGATCTTCTTGCTATCGATGAGCTTGAGCCCATCGATCGTCGCAGCGCGGCGCCGAAGATCCTCTACCACGGGATCGGGGTCCTTCACAAGGCGGTAGTGGAACCCAACCGATCGTGACTTGTGCTCGACCCTGGAGCCCGGCGTGGCCTCCGCTACCGCATCGACCAGCTGGCGCGCCTCGGCCAGCACCGGCGTCTCGGGGCCGGTCCCGTCTCCGTGGTCGGCGCCATGCTCTCCGATCAAGATGAAGCGCGGATCGTCGAATCGCTCTACGAGATCGGCTCGGCGCCGGCCGCTGATCACGGCGACTGTCGTGCCATCCGTTGCCGCCAACGCCTCGAGGGCCGCTTTGGACCGGGCTAGTGGCGTGGCCAGGTCTGGATCTTCGACGATCTCGGCGAGCGTGCCGTCGAAATCGCTTGCGACGAGCAGCCGCTTTGCGGCCGCCAGCTCCTCGATCATCCCTCGATTGCCTCGAGGTTCTGCCGGGCCCAAGTGTGGACGTCGAGCCTGCCCACCGTCCTTCGCAGCCTCGACATCCGGCGCGCTTGTTCGTCGGAGTCCATTTCGACCGCGTCGAAGAGCGCCACGGCCAGGGCGTCGAGGTCGTACGGATTGACGATCAGCGCGTCGGTGAGGCGCTCCGCGGCGCCGGCGAACTCGCTGAGGATCAACGCTCCCCGGTTGTCCATGCGGGTGGCGACGTACTCGAGCGCGACCAGGTTCATGCCGTCCCTAAGTGGTGTGACCATCATCACGTCGGCGGCGAGGTAGGCCGCGACCAGGTCCTCGAAGGCGTAGTTTCGATACAGGTAGTGGATAGGAGTCCACGAAGCTCGAGCGAACCTGCCATTGATACGGCCGACCATCTCCTCGACTCTGCGTCTAATCGTCTGGTACTCGCCAACGTCCTCGCGGCTGGGCACTGCAATCTGGATGAATGAGACCTTGCCCGCGAGCTCGGGGTGCCGCTGCAGCATGACCTCGAACGCCCTGAGCCTCAGATCTATGCCTTTCGTGTAGTCGAGCCGATCGACACCGAGGATCACTCGCTCGGGATCGCCGAGGTCATGACGCAGGCGCTCGGCCGCTGCCTGTGCCTCCGGCGCATTTCCCGCCGCCCGGCTCTGGGCGAGGTCGACCGAGATCGGCATGGCCTGGGCCCGCACGAGGCGACCGTCGTACTCGAGGGCAGAGGCGGGGCCCTGAGCGCCGGTGATCTCGCGGGCGGCGGCCCCGAAGTTGAGCACGGCTCGTCGGGTCTGGAAGCCGAGATAGTCGGCGCCGAGCAGGCCCTCGAGGACCTGTTGCCGCCACGGCAAACGCTCGAAGATGTCGACCGGTGGGAAGGGGATGTGAAGAAAGAACCCGATCCTCACCCCGGGGAGTCGCTGGCGCACCATGGCCGGAACCAGCTGCAGTTGATAGTCGTGCACCCAGATCCTGCCTTCAGGACCTGCCGCCCGAGCAGCGGCATTGGCAAAGCGATCGTTCACCTCCTGGTGGGGGCGCCACCAGTGGCGATGGAACTCCAAGGGCCTGATCGCGTCGTGATAGAGAGGCCAGATCGTCCCGCTGCAGAAGCCGTCATAGTGGTTCTCGATCTCTGACTCGGTGAGCACCACGGGGCGATTCCGGATGCCGGCGGCCGTGAAGGACTTGGTATCGCCGCCGGGACCCCCGTTCCAACCCACCCACACCCCTCCCCTCTCCCTCAGCACGGGTGCCAGGGCGGACACGAGACCTCCGGGGCTCGTCTTCCATTTGCGAGTCCGATCGTCCCATGCGACCGGGAGACGATGAGCAGCCACCACGAGTGGGCTCCGGCCGCCGTTTGGTTCCACGTCGATGACCATACCCGGTGGTCCCGAAACCCCCGACCGGCCGATTCGCCGCCGCAGCACCGTGAGAATGGGAACATCAGAGCATGCTGGCTGCCTTGAATATCGTGGCGATCGGCCTCGGTCTCGCGGCTGGGGGTCTCGCCGCCAGTGTTCTTGCACTTGCCCTGGGCGGGCTCCTCACCGTCGTCGGGGTCGAGGGAGGTGCAGACATCGGGCTCGTCGCCGGGATCGTCGTGGGTTTGGCGGTGGCCGGCTGGGTCTCGGGTCACATGGCCCGACATTCCGAGCGATTCCACGGCGCCGTCACCGGGCTTCTGCTCGCCGGGCTCATCGTTTTCGTGGCCAGGATCGGCGGCAGCCCGGCGCCGACCATGGCGGTGCTCTGGCTGGCCCTGGTCGCGGCCGTGATTGCCGGCCTCGGCGGGTGGCTGGCCGGTCGACGAAAGCAATCCGGCTTGTAGAATGACAAAGTGAGCCCGCCGGGCGACCGCGGTCGAGAGACCGAGGAAAGTCCGGACTCCACAGGGCATGGTGCTGGGTAATCCCCAGGCGGGGTGACCCGACGGAAAGTGCAGCAGAGAGCAGACCGCCGATGGCCCGAGAGGGCACAGGCAAGGGTGAAACGGTGAGGTAAGAGCTCACCAGCGTCGCAGGCGACTGCGATGGCTCGGCAAACCCCACCCGGAGCAAGGCCAAGCAGGGACGTCGGCGGCCCGTCGATCAAGTCCCGGGTAGGCCGCATGAGCGCGTCGGCGACGGTGCGCCCAGATGGATGGTCGTCCTCGACAGAATCCGGCTTACAGGCGGACTCACCACACCAAACCCCCTTTGATCAGGGGGTTTGGCCTTTCTCAGCCGACCGCGGTCTTGATGAGCGTTGCGACCCTCTTCTCGACCGCAGGGGTCCATTTGACTATTGCGAACACGACCGGCCACATCGGGCCGTCGTCCAGCGTGGCCGCATCTTAGAATCCCAACATCGCGTAGCGGCCGTCGAACTTGGCCGCGGCCTGGAAGAAGCAGATGAGCTTGCCGTCCGGGTTCGCGTAGGCGGGCATGCCGTACCAGGTCCTGGGCAGAAGCTCCGGGGCATGGGCCGTGACGAGTGCGTGGATACGCTCGGCGATCACGCGGTCGGCATCCGGCATCTCGGCGATCGCGTCGAGCACAGCGCGCTCGTTGTCGGCCTTCTTCTGGCCGCTGCGACCCTGCGCCTTCAGCTCCTGGGCGCGCGCCCTCATGGCGGCACGCTCCGCGGTCGAGAATCCGTCCGAACCGGTCTTCTTCGTGGTGCTCATCTCATGACCTCCTTTGCAAGATGCGACTGAACCTACGGGCAATGCGGGGCCGGCGCTTCTCGAATCCTGCTCGATTGCGGGGCGGGGCGAATGGTTGAGGATTGCCGCCACCGCGGTTGCACCAAAGCCCGGATCAGCACCGATGCCTTTCCTGAAATCCGACTCGCCTGCCGCACGTCGCAATAGCCTGGCCATCGTCTGAAACCTTCCCGGCCGCTTGCGGGTCGAACCAGCGGAACCAAGAGGAGGAATGCTCGTATGGTCGTCAACAAGTACCTGGCCGAGTTCCTGGGGACATTCGTCCTGGTCTTCTTCGGATCCATGGGGATCCTCGCCGTCGGTGGTGCTGTCGGAGCGGCCGAGATCGTTGCTATCTCGTTTGCTTTCGGGCTTGCGCTGCTGGCCGGCATATGGGCCGTCGCCCACGTCTCCGGAGCTCACTTCAACCCAGCCGTGACCCTGGCGATGCTGATCGACGGCCGAATTTCGTTCGGGGATGCGATCGGGTATTGGGTCGGGCAGTTCGCCGGTGCCACGGTCGCCTCGCTGGTTGTGATGGCGGCCTCGAGCCAGGAAGCCGTCGCCGGGACGGTGACGGGTTACGAGACTCTGTCCACCGGGATCCTGATGGAAATAGTCCTCACCACAGTTTTCGTCTGGGTGATCATGGCTGTCACGAGGACCGGCGGGAATCATGCCGCTGCCGGAATTGCCCTGACCCTGGTCGTGGTCCATCTGGCCGGCATCCCGTTCTCCGGTGCATCGGTGAACCCGGCTCGTTCCTTCGGGCCGGCGGTGGTTTCGGGCGACTTCGACCAGTTATGGGTCTACATCGTGTTCCCCCTGGTGGGTGGGATCGTTGCCTGGGGGCTGTACCGGCTGTTTCCCGCCGCATCGCCCACGGCGGTGGACATGGTGGATGTCGTTGAAGTGATCGAAGTGACCGACACCTGATCTCAGGAGAAGAGCGGGTCTTCTCCGAGGTCCTCGAGGCCCATCACCCAGCCGGCGGGTAACGACCAGTGCCGGGCGCCTTTGATCATCGAATCGAGATGGCTCTGTTCGGGGTGGTGCTCGCCGTTGGGTGAGGCCTTGGCCACGAACGTGAGGCAATCGTGCTTGTTTCCCTCGCGATCGACTGCCTTGACCTCCCACCCGGCCACGCGCCCTTCGCCCTCCTCGGCATCGGTCAAAGCCCCCACTTCGGCGTCGGGAACGTCGAAGATCCCGCCCCAGACGGTATGGCCCGACTCGGCGACCAGGGACGGCAGTCCCTTCGCCTCGTCGGAGTCCACAAACACGAGTCGGGTCTCCGGGAAATGTGCGGTGAACAAGAACCTTGCGCTCGGGGAGACCGCGGCGATCCTGTCAGGGTCGAGGAAGGATGCGTAAGCGAAGTACAGCGTCGATTTCACGGGTAGCCGAGTGTAACGAGGGAATCACCGCCTCCGGTGCAAGGCTGGGCGGCCGGAAATGCGTCGATTTGTCGATAGGTGGGAGATGAGTCTGAGGAAATCGCCCAGGTCACCGTATTGGCGTGACGAGTTGCTCGAATTGGAGCAACGTCTGCTGGACCCGACCGTGCGCGGGTCGCCACAAGCCGTCATACCGCTACTCCACCCCGACTTCCTCGAATTCGGCAGCAGTGGCCGGGTCTACACGAAGGAGATGATGGTGCAGATGATGGTCCAGGAGACTCCCGGCGTGGTGAAGATTCGCGACTTCGATGTCCGTGAGATCACGCCCGAGGTCGCTCTGGTGACCTATCGAACCATCGGGGGCGAGGGCAAGGAGACACGCCGCAGCTCGATTTGGCTGCGCCGGGAGCCCGGGTGGCAGATCGTGTTCCACCAGGGGACGAGGGTTCACAATCGGCTCTCTGACAGCTAGCTGCCATAGCCCCAAGGGGGGTCATAGGCTCGATCGCCTTTGAGGCGTTTCGAGCTGTTCCTGATCTTCGCGGGGGCGTTCGCCGTCGCCTGGTCGGCTGTGTTCGGGGTCCGGACCAGGAGGGGAATCGTGGCCGGCCTCTTGCTCGCCCTCTTCATCGTCCACTGGCAGGTGGAAGGGCTTCGCTGGCAGATGATCCCGGTATACGGAGCCGCACTGGGCCTTGCCATTGGCGACATCCTCTCGGTCGAGCGTCGGCTCGACTGGACACGTCGCATTGCCAGGGGCATATTCGGGTTGGCCGGCGTGGCCTTGGCGGCGATCGTTCCTCTCGTCCTGCCTGTCCCGGAGTTACCCGCGCCTACCGGACCGGAGCCGATCGGCACCATGACCGTGGAGCTGGTCGATCTGGAGCGCGAGGAGATCTACGGTCCATCGCCGGGGCCGGGGAGACGTCTGATGGCTCAGGTCTGGTATCCAGCGCTGGACCAGGGTGGGGTGGACCCGGTCCCGTGGAGCGAAGACTGGGACGTCGTCGCTCCCGGGGTCTCTGCGTTGATGGGCTTCCCCGGCTGGTTCCTGAGTCACACCCAATACAGCCTGTCCCACGCCGGCGCCTCGATCCCTGTAGCCCCGGGCACTTACCCGGTCGTCGTCTACAGCCACGGATGGACGGGCTTTCGGACCAATGCCGTCCACCAGATCGAGAGTCTGGTGAGCAATGGATTCATCGTGGTTGCCCTCGACCACACGTACGGAGCGGTGGCCACACGGTTCCCTGACGACGAGGTCGTCGCCTACTGGCCCGAGGCCTTGCCCGATCCGGCTGAGGTGGGGGAGGAGCCATACCTCGAAGCGATTGAATCCTTGATCGACGTGTTCTCTCAGGACATCGTGACCGTGGCCAATGCCCTGGAGGCGGGGCCAAATGGGCCGTTCGGCGCTCTGGCCGAGAGCGTCGACCTGACCAGGCTCGGCGTGTACGGCAATGAGACCGGGGGCGGTGCCGCGGTGCAATTCTGTTTGGAAGACGAACGATGTGATGCGGTCCTTGGCCTCGATCCATGGGTCGAGCCGATCCCGGATCGGGTCCTCGCTATCTCGGCGATCCGGCCTGCCCTTTTCATGAGGTCGGACGACTGGAGAAGAACCGAGAACGACGCCATCCTGCGCGGCATAGCCGAGCGATCCACGGTCATCAGTTACTGGATCGGGGTGGAGGGCGCCGCTGAGACCGACTTCGTCGGGATGCCCCTTCTCTCACCCTTGGGGGCGAGGTTTGGATGGAAGGGGCCGATCCCGGCCGGCCGCATCATCCCGATCATCGACAGATATCTCGTCGGGTTCTTCGACGTCTATTTGCTCGGCACCGGATCCGCCGCCCTCGACACCTCCGCGTTCGATGAGGTCAGCCTGGAGGTCATCCTGCCCGACTAGGCCCTTTAGGCACCGGGCCGTTGCTGTGTGTCACCCGTGATCTGCTGTCCGGGCTGCTCCCCGTTGCGGATGGAGTCGATCGTGGCCCCGAGAATCAGGGCGTCGGCCTCGCCGATGATCTTGCCAACCACCGTCCCATCCTGGTCGATGAAGAAGGTCTCGGGGATGCCAAATACTCCGTAGGCGATGGCGGTACGGCTACCCGGATCGGCCAGATAGAGAGTGGAATCGGAGGCGCCGGCTTCGGCGAGGTAGTCGAGCGACTCGGCAGGCTCCTCCTGATAGGCCACCTGCACGAACTTCACGTCCTGATCGGCGAAGGATTCCGAAGCGGCGACCAGGTCGTCGTGCTCGTCGCGGCACTCCAGGCACCACGACGCGAAGAAGTTGACCACGACGATGTCACCCCGCAGGTCGGAGAGGGTCGCGCCGTCCGAGCCGTCGAGGCCTTCCAAGGCAAACTCCGGCGCGGGCTTCCCGAGCAGCGGGGAATCGACGAGCCCGGGATCACTCCCGAACCGGCTTGCCAGTACCACGGCCAGAACGACTGTGACGCCTACGACGGCCAGGCCCGTCCAGCGCAAGACCCTTCCCGTCAAGGGCATTCACCCCCATTGCTCGCCAGTTCGAGGTCCGCCTCGACCTGGGTCCTCGTCCCGGCGGCCAGACTTGGGTCGGCCAGCAGCACTTGGAATGTCTCGACCGCTTGCTCGGCCTCCCCGGCGCCGCACCAGAGAACTCGTGCCTTCACATAGAGGGCAACGTGTGATTCGGGATCGATAGCCAGGGCCTCGTCGATGAGACGGGTGGCGGTGTCAACCTCGCTGTTGCCGTCGTACGCCATCCAGCCAAGACGCACCAACGCCGTGATCGCCTCGGAGTCGGTGGAATTCCTGTCCTCGGCTACGACCAGATAGTGAGGGAATGCCGATCGATAGTCGCTCTCGTCGAAATAGCGCTCGGCCAATGCGAGTCGCATTCCGTTGATCTGAGGATCATCGGCGTTGGCGGCGATCACCGCCTCCAGGGTCTCGTTGCTGACTTCGGACAGGTCCTGCTGGTCGATGTCTGCCGCTCCCGCGGCGGCGGCCGGGCGATCCTGGAGCGAGTTGGCGGCGACCACCACGATCCCGGCGAAGGCCAGGACCAGCACCACACCACCGATCACCAGACGGGTCCGACTTTTCCCCGGAGAGGGTCGCTCATCGGCGGACCCTGGGCCCGGATGACGGCGCCACCACAGGATCACAACAATCCCGAGAGCGAGGGCAACGAGCGGAGCCAGCCAGAGCACCAGGGTGTTGCCTGAGGCCGGCGGGTCGAGAAGAACGGCTCCCGTGTAAGAGCTCAAGAGCTCGTCGATGATCTGCTGGTCAGGCACACCCGCCGAAACCCGCTCCGAGACGAGGTCCATCATGTCCTCGGCCATCTGCGATGGGGAGTTGGCGATCGACTCGCCCTGGCACACCGGGCATTTGATGCGTGTCCCGATCTGCTCTACCCGGTCCACGGTCGCCGGGCGGGTCGAGGTGAGGAGGATCAACGCCACTGCCAATACAGCGATGACGGCCACCGACGCGATGTTGCGCGCTCGCTCAGACATCGGCCAGCACCCGGCGCTCCTCGGCGACCCGGTCCCGGCGTCTGACCGAAAGAGACCAGAATCCACCCGCGGCCGTCGTCACGCCACCGAGCCACAGCAGCCAGATCATCGGGGAGGTGTCGAGGCCGAGCTGCACCGACTCCGCATCGAGGTCCCTCAGGGTCAGATAGAGGTCGCCGCTGGCCCGGCTCATCACGGCCGGGGTGATGATCCCGCCCGTCTCGGCGTCGTAGAAGTTCGCACTCGGTTCGAGGACGGTGATGGCGCGGTCGTCGCGGCTGACCTCGACCCGGACGCCCTGGACGACACGGTTGGGCTCGTTGCGGCGGAAAGGAGCCTCGTAGGTGAGGGTGTATCCGGCAAACTCGACCGATTCGCCAGGGGCCAGCTCCACCTCGGCGTGGAGTGGGAGGTTGGCGGCGAAGGCGATTCCTATGGCCACGAGGACGACGCCAATGTGACTGAGCTGGCCGGCCCAGAAGGCTTGGTCGTTTGCCACGACGGTTCCCGCCTCGTCATAGAGCGATTGCCCCGATTTGGCGCTGCGCGCTTGGGTGAGCTCGAGGAGTAGCCCGATGATCGCGGCCGTCACGAACACCCCGAGGACGATGGCGATGACCACCCAAGCAACCCGCGTCACGGTCAGGGCCACGACCAGCCCCGAGGCGAGGGCAACGATCG